>FWPU01000033.1_pt1 | contig 166950 bp, 150 predicted proteins | sample 2228361 | NCBI WGS metagenome assembly FWPU01 (sample SAMEA103939777, study PRJEB20133) | metagenome | reverse complement strand
GTCGTGTATAACACTGGCTAGATCGGTTCTCCCGCTGCCCCGTGCTATACTCCCTGCGGCCCGGCTCACGGGTCGTCCCGCACTCGGCTGCGCTGTCCCGTTTGGTGAGGGAGTACTCCACACGAGCCCATGTCCGATCCTGGCTTGACCATCCGGCTCCGGCAGCGCTCTCGCCGCGCCGGCCTCGCCGTGGGTCTCTCAATGGCGCTGACCATCGGTCTCTGCATCGGGAGCTTCGCCTGGATTTACGCCAAGGTTGATCCCTTCACCGCCGATTTCACCGGTCAACGCGGCGTTGCGCCACCCCCACGACCCACGGCTACCGCGACTCCCAATGAGGTCGCTCAAACTGACCAAGGCGAGCCTGACAGCACCGAGGAGGCACCCACACCTACCCCGCAGCCCACGCGAACACCCACGCCAACCCCAGAGAGCTTCCGGGCAACTCACCTATCAAACCCAGACCTTCGCACGAATCTTCGTCCTGAACCAAGCATTGACAACGATCCCGTCGCGGTTCTTGAGCCAGCCACCCCTCTGCAATACCTCAATGAAGAGACGACGGGAGACGACGGCTATCGCTGGTTTCGATTCCGGACGGAAGATGGCCTCGAAGGGTGGATGCGGGACGGCACATTTGTTGAGGCATCTTGAGTTTGACGATAATGATCACCATACGTTGACTGAGGAAAGGATCGTCACATGCAGCGCATAGCCATTATCGGCCTGGGCCTTATCGGAGGCTCAATTGGTTTAGGTCTGCGCCGCTGGTCCGAGCAAAACAGCAAGGCGGGCCAGAACGCGCTTGAGGTGGTCGGCTTCGATATTGATCTCGACCAGCAACATTACGCGAAGAAAATCAACGCCGTTGACCGGGCCGAGTGGGAGCTTGCCCGCGCCGTCCGCAACGCCGATGTCGTGGTCATCTGCACGCCCGTTCGCGCTATGCGAGAAACGTTCAGCGATATCGCCCCCCACCTGAAAGGCGGTGCGGTCGTCACCGATACCGGCTCCACTAAGCGCCAGGTGCTGGAGTGGGCAGCCGAGTTGCTGCCAGCATCGGTGAGTTTCGTCGGCGGGCACCCCATGGCAGGGAAGGCGCAAAGCATCGAGGGCGCCGAAGCCGATCTGTTCAAGGGAGCGACCTGGTGCGTTACCCCATCAGTCACCGCGGACGAAGGTGCCATCCGCAACGTGCTCGGGATGATCGCCGCGTTGGGCGCTGAACCTTATTTTCTAGACCCTGATGAGCACGATGCCTATGTCGCCGGTGTCAGCCACCTTCCCTTCGTGCTCGCTGCCTCGCTCATGAACACATTGAGCAAAGATACCTCGTGGCGGGATATGAAGTCCCTGACCGCAGGGGGCTTCAGAGACATGACCCGCTTGGCGAGTGGTAGCCCGGATATGCACCGCGACATTGTCCTGACCAACCGGCAAGCTGTGACGCGGTGGATCGACGCAATGATGCAGACGCTTCAGAGTGTGCGCGAGATGGTCAACGAGGAAGAGGAACGGGCTGCAGCCGATCTGACGTCATTTTTCACCGCTGCGCGCGACGCGCGTGCCGAGTGGGCAACGCAGACCACACGCGAAGGTGAGCTACTCCAGGGCACCCAAGCCGAGCTCTCTAGCGAAGGATTTGGCGATCAGATGAGCCGGATGCTGTTCGGTGGATTTCTCCGGCGCCGAGTCAGCCCGTCTGATCGCCTAGGACGGCAAGGAACCAGCGCCCGGGCAGCAGGCTCGCACAACGGCAAGGATCCTCAAAAACCCGGCTCACGGTAGGATTTGCCACTCGTCGGGGAGTGCGTAGTGGTAATACTGCCGGGTCGGCTGGCCATCGACGCGAATCCGGCCACGGTCGGACCGGAGCAGCTCGGCGTAGCTGTTTTGAATCTGAATGATGCGCCTCGCTAGGAGATTGAAAATCACCACGCCGAGCCGGCGAGGCTCAAGGCTTGCTTGCCTCGTGGTCTCGTCGAGTACGCGAAATGGCTGCGCTCGTGGCCGCTCTGGGTCGCTCATCCACGCGGCAATTGAGGCCGGGTTCGCGCTGGAGACGTGCTCATCAAACACAGCAAGCCCGTCGAGCACCTGGGCCGCTAGCCGGGCGTCGTAGCCCGCCAGGCCTTCAAGCAACGCTCGGTGATCGGCCGCACCGGCACTGCAAACCGCTGCCAGCGCTTTCAACCCATGAGGCGGTCCCGCAAAGCTAATTGTTCCGGCAGCATCGACGATCGTAAACCGCATCGAAGACACGCGTGCCCTCCTGCACCAATGGCATCACGGGGCGTGTCGCTCGTGTCGCTGCGGCTCGGGGATGGGCGACATCGGCCCGGACCTCCCGGTCTCACAGCTTCCGAGTGTAGCATAATGCTGTTATGTTCATCCCTGGCCAGGGGCCCGTGGCCAGGCTTGGCGCTGTTCCCTCTCTGGCCGCGTCAGGAGCGTGACAATGGCTGTCCAACCACCAGAATCGGGCCGGCGGCATAGCCGGCTTGAAGAGGAAATCGAAGAAATCCTGCTGCGTGCCGATCGCCCCCCGACGCTGATGGAGCGAGTCCGCGCGTTCCTGAGACGCCGCCCGCACCTACCTTCCACCGGTCGTGCCAGAGCGATGGCTGGCCGCCTCGAAGACACCGCGTTCGTCGCTGGCGCCGTGTTGACCGCCATCGCCGCGTTTGCGCTACGGGACTCCTCTCAGCTCGTCGCCCGCATCCTCGCTGTCGTCGCGGTTATCGTGCTCTTGGTCCCCATCGTGATGTCCTTCACTGGACCGAAGCATCGCTCCGCGAAGCGCTGGCGCGGCCGCGAGATCCTTGATACGCCTCCATCGCGCCCGAGCTGGCTGGACCGGGTGTTCAAAGGTCCGCGCCGCCCTCCCCGACGATAGGCAATTGCCGCGTGGCATTATCCGCGACCGGCACGACGATTGGCGGCACCGGTCCTGGATCGCCAACTCGCCCCAGCACGAACCCTGACCGCAGACGCCGCCCGGCGGCCCAGACATGACCCGGCATCGGCTTCCCTCCTGCTGGCTGCACAACGTCGAGCCGCAAAGCTCCCTGACCGCACGCGACCCACACAGCATCTTTCGCTACGTTGAGCTCACCAGGGGAAGGGAATTCGCCCTCGATCTCGACCACCGATGCACGATGGATTTGGAGTGGTCCGGCGTCGGTAGTCGTCCATGCCCGCGGCCACGGCCACATGGCTCGCACCTGCCGCTCGAGGGCGATCGCCGGTTGTGTCCACCGCATCCAGCCATCGGCCTTCAGGAGAGGACGAACGCGTGATGCCCCATCCGGTGCCTGCGCAACCGGCGGCAGCTCGCCGGCCACGTAGCGGGGAATCGCCTCGATTGCGAGCCGGGCAGCGACACGGGCGAGCTTTGCTGTCAGCGACTCGGTCGTATCTGCCGGGTCAATGGCGATCGTCGCCGTAGCGACCACCGGCCCGGTATCAAGTCCCTCGTCCATCAGCATGAGTGAGACGCCGGTTTCGCGATCACCCTGGAGAATCGCCGCCGCCACCGGGCTCGCTCCCCGATACTTCGGGAGCAATGAGGCGTGGAGATTCAAGCTGCCCATACGCGGCAAGGCGAGCGTTCGCTTGCCGAAGATGAGACCGTAGGCAGCGACCACGAACACATCCGCGTTCGCCGCAATCAATGGCTCACGGTCACGGTGGCGGCGAAGACTTTCTGGTTGATAGACGCGAAGGCCACGACGCTCCGCTTCCACTTTGACGGGCGGGGGCAGCAGCCCATGTCCCCGGCCGGCCGGGCGATCGGGCTGCGTGACAACGAGCACGACGGTGAATCGCGGGTCCTCGGCCAGCGCAATGAGTGTAGGGACAGCGTATTCAGGCGTCCCAAAGAACACTACTCGAACGCTCGGCTGGCTCAATGACACCTCCATCCCTGCTGCACACCCCTTCGTTTCTCGACCTTGGTTCGCCTGAACCGTACAATGGCCGGCATATGAACGGCGTTCGCCTCGGGCGCTGGAACGCCAGCGCATCTCCTTCCGCAATTGCCCTGATCGCGCTGCTTCTCGCGGCTTTCGCTCTGCGTGTGTTCCATCTCAATTGGGACGAAGGGACGTATCTTCATCCAGATGAGATGCATGTCGCGGATGTCACGGTCAATCGCATCCGTCTTGAATGGCCCCCAGATCCTAGGAACCTCCTCGATCCCTCGACATCGTGGCTCAATCCCCGGTCAGACGATCCAGTCACCGGACAGCCAAGAGGCTATGCCTACGGAGCGCTTCCCGTCATCGTGACCAGAGCGGTCGCTTCGCTGATGACCTGGGTTACAGGTACCGACTGGACCTCGTATTTCGACCACATTCACCTCGTTGGCCGGGCGCTTTCTGCCATCGTGGATACGCTCACGGTCCTGCTGACCTACTTTCTTGCCAGCCGCCTTCTCCACCGGCGCGCGGCGCTGCTTGCTGCTCTCCTCTACGCCCTAGCTCCGATCCCTATTCAACTGGCGCATTTTTACACCACCGACACGTGGCTCACGTTCTTCGTGGCAGCGACACTGCTTTTTGCAGTCACAAGCGTTCAATCTGGATCCTTACGCCATCTTTCGTTGGGTGGAGCCGCCTTTGGCTTCGCCATGGCGTCAAAAGGGAGTGTTCCCGCACTCGCGGGCGTGCTCGCCATTGCAGCCGTACTCGGCGCATGGACCGCACAAGGGCGAGCCGGGATCGGTTTGGGCCGCATTTGGCGCGCGTTTCCACGCGCCAGTGTCGCGATGATCAGTGCGCTCGCTGCTTTTGCCCTCTTCGAACCGTACGCGCTGGTCAGACCAGGGGTCTACCTCGATCAACTCTTTGAGCAATCGCGCATCGTATCGGGGTCGCTGGATGTCCCGTTTACCCGGCAGTATGTCGGAACAATGGCGGGCTGGTATCAGGTTAGTCAGCTCGTACGGTGGGGTTTGGGTCCGGTCGCCGGCCTAACCTGCCTGATTGGCCTCGCCCTGTTCATCCGCCAGACAATCGCCACACGAGCCCCGGCGTGGCTCATTCTTGGCTCCTGGATACTCCTCCAGGGAGCCGTCGTCCTTGTGCCCGAAACGAAGTTCATCCGCTATACCGCTCCACTCCTTCCCGCTCTGACGATCTGCGGAGCGCTGGCGCTCGACCGGTTGCAGGCACGCGCACTCATGCGATTCGGGCGTCGTGCCTCGATCGTGACGCTGGCGATGATCCTAGCGGGCGTTGCGCTGTGGACAGTTGCATTCTCGGCAGTCTATGCCGGCCGGAACCCACGGCTGGAAGCCTCCCGATGGATCTACGACAACGTGCCAAGCGGCAGCGTCATTGCTAGTCCGACCTGGGACGAAACGCTGCCGGTTCCTTTGGGTCTCGGCCTGGCTCCGTGGGATTTCCAATTCAGCTTTGTTCCCTTAGAGATGTACTACGATCGCCCTCCTGACGAGGTAGCAGATGATCTCTACCAGGTGCTGGAAGAGGCAGACATAATCGTCCTCGCGTCGAATCGAGTGGAGCGTGGCATCGGCCAGCAACCCTGGCGCTATCCAGTGCAGAACGAGTTCTACCGGCTCCTCAGGCGCGGCGCGCTCGGCTTTGCGCCGGCAGCCGACTTCCGGAGGGATCCCCGGCTTCTTGGCCTCCGGTTCAATGATCAGCAGGCGGATGAATCGCTACTCAACTACGACCATCCCCACGTGGTGATTTACCGAAAGACGAGCCTCGTTCCCCGGCGCACGTACGATCTGCTGATGGCGCGAGCGACCGCTCAGCCCTTCCTCCCCGTCCGGCACCTGTCCTCATCGCGCCTGATGCTCGACCAGCCAGTCGAGACTCTCCCTGTCGTCAGCGATGGACGCTGGAGCGCAGCGCTGACGCATCACACCGCTGCTGCCGTCGCCGCCTGGGTGGCGCTGCTTGTTGTGTTCCAGTTCGCGGGATGGCCTCTGGCGCGCTTGGTGTTCGGCCGGTTCTCCGATCATGGCTGGGGTCTGGCGCGGCTCCTGGCTCTGTTGCCCGCGGCGTACCTCGTGTGGATCGGTTCAAGCTTGCGGATCACTAGCTTTCGCGTGGGCTGGTGTTGGGTCGCCTTGAGCGTCATGGTGGCGCTCGGCATGGCCTTGCGATCGTCTCGCGCCCTGCTCAGCCCGGTGCGTGCGTGGCGAGCTGCGCTGGCGGGCGAAGGCATCTTCTGGGGTGTATTTGCCCTGTTTCTTGCTTACCGTTTCGTCAACCCCGATTCCTGGCATCCCGAGTGGGGCGGCGAGAAGCCGATGGAGTTCGCGCACATCAACGCGATCCTCCGCAGTGCCCACTTCCCCCCGTACGATCCCTGGTTTTCTGGCGGATATCTCAACTATTACTACTACGGATTGTATCTCGTCGCATTCTGCATAAAGATCACGGGAATTCCTTCGGAAATTGCGTTTAATCTCGCCCAGCCGACGATGATCGCCCTCGTCGCCAGCGCCGGTTATACCGTGGCGGCTACACTCGGGCATGCCATGGCCCGCCGGCTCTCACCGGTCGTCCCCGGCGCGTTAGCTTCTCTGCTGCTGGTCGGCGCCGGAAACCTGGCTGGTTTTGTGCACCTCGTGGACCGGTTCCCTTCCCTACCATCACCGAGCTTCCTGGACCTCACGTGGGCTGCCAGCAGGGCCATTACCGGAGCGATCACGGAGTTCCCCTACTTCACCGGCCTGTACGCAGATCTCCACGCCCATGTGGTTGCGCTACCAATCACGATCCTCGTGATCGCCCTTAGCTACGCTATTGCCAGTCAGCCACGTCTCATGCTAGTCGCACTTAGCGAATCGACCTTGCGCGTTCAGGCGCGCACCGTGATTGTCGTTCAGTTGGCGACGCTTGCCCTCGCTCTGGGAACGGTGTTTCCGACAAATGCCTGGGACGTGCCCGTCTACGCAGCCCTTGCCACCGTGGCTATCGGCATGGCCTTCCGCAAGCTGCCAGCCTGGCCCCTGCGCCTATCGTTCACGGCGATTACCGTCGTCATCGTCGGTATTGTGGCTTACGTCCTGTTTCTTCCGTTTCACCAGCATTTTGTCACGCTCTTTAGCGCGATCGGGAGAACGCGGGCACCAACAAACTTCTGGCAATTTGCCAACCACCTTGGGGGGTTACTGACGATCCTCGGCTTTGGTCTGGTCGTTGCGCTGCTCGGCAGAGCCAACTTGGAAACGACCCTGCTGAGCTACCCTCCGCTGCCACTGACCGTGATCGGCGGCTCTTTGCTCGTCGCCGGAATCTCGGCGTCGCGCGTGAGCTGGCTAAGTCACACGACGATGTCCATCGGCATCGTGGCTGTCACTGCCGTGGTAAGCGCAGCTAGCTGGTCGAGTTGGAGCCAGCGAAGCCGGAGCGACACCCTGATCGCAACCGTGCCGGCGGTAGCCATGATCGCGGCTGCTGCGGCCACCGTGCTCGGGTACGACGTCCTGGCGCTCATGATCCCATTCCTGACCGGAGGCGCGATGCTCTGGCTCCGTGGTAGCTCCACGGCTAGCCGTTTTGCGGGTGTTCTGATCGCGGCCGGGGCGAGCGTGGCGATCGGTGTTGAGCTTGTCTACGTCTTCGATGACCTCAGCTCGAATCCTACCTGGTACCGGATGAACACGGTCTTCAAGTTCTACAACCAAGTTTGGGTGCTTTTTGCCCTCACAGCGGCTTCGTTGCTAGCCATGCTCATCGCTCGCGCCCATGCGCTCCATCGCGGCCACCGTCTGCCCGGCGTGCAGCCCGGCAGCGAAGCGCTTGAGCAGGTGGCATTCGTCAATCCCGGAGGCCGGGAACGGAGCGAGGGCACAGCGACCTCGTGGGCGCGGATCGGCGTAATGGTTTCGGCAGTCTCAATCGCGGCGTCGCTGTGCTACCCGGTGCTGGCGACGGCGCCGCGTCTTCAATTGCGGTTCCCTGGGCATCCGGCACCGGGTACGCTCAATGCGCTCGATTGGATGCGGTACGGCACGATCACTAGCGCCGGAGGCGACACGATCTCCTTCGCTGGCGACAAGGCCGTCATCGATTGGTTCAACGCGCATGTTGCCGGCACACCGGTCATCGCGGAAGCGAGCATCGGTCCATATCGTGGCAACGGCTCGCGCATCTCGATCGCGACCGGGCTTCCCACTATCCTCGGATGGGACCGGCATGAGTATCAGCAACGTTATCCAGAGGGAATCTTTGAACGGGTAGCCGACGTCCGCACTCTGTACGACTCACCGGATCCCGAGACGAAGCTGCGCATCATTTGGAAATACGGTGTCCAGTACGTGATTGTTGGAGATGTTGAGCGAAAGTCGGTGATCGACGGAGAGCGGTACGCATCAGCAGCGGGGCTCGACGCCTTCGACGAGATGGTTGGCAACGGTCTAGAGATTGCCTTCCAAGCAGGGGCCACCACGGTCTACCGAGTGGTAGAGCCTGCGCCAAGGGCGAGCTTCGCTGCGATTGACGCCGAATCCCACAGCTGACTATACTTTCAAGGGTTTTGAGATCCGGCGGGGTGTGGCGCAGTTGGTAGCGCGCGGCGTTTGGGACGCTGAGGTCGGAGGTTCGAGTCCTCTCACCCCGACTGCGCGCCGGCCGGCGCACATCGCGGGAGTAACTCAGTTGGTAGAGTGCCTGCCTTCCAAGCAGGTTGTCGCGGGTTCGAGTCCCGTCTCCCGCTCCAGCAGATGCCGCAGAGCTATGCCAAACCTGTGGCCGGGGTGAGCGCCCCGGCCACTGTCGTTACCGCACGTGTTCACGTCGGCTTGACAGATGGAAACGGCAGGGCACGGGTCGTTGGGGAATGCCTCTTAAGATGTGCCGCGCGACAGCTTCGCGCAGCACGGGGGAGCCATGGTACACACACATCTCCCAGGTTTGATCGTGTCCTGTCTGCTCTTTCTGATCGGCGCCTCACCGGCCGCAGCAATTGGGGCGCGGGTGCCCGCAGACGTACTCGATGGCTCTCGCCCGCTCCATCCTCGCTACCTCGCGGACGTGGCGGTGGAGCGTGCGTGGCTCGGGGCGCGCTGGCTGGCAATGATTGTGCAGCCCGCTGGCGCCTATCATTACATATACGATCCTGACACCAACCGCTACATAGATCTCGAGTACAACGAAGTTCGCCATGCCGGCACAACGTATGCCCTTTACCAGGTATACGATATCGCCAGAGACCCGCTCCTCTTGGCCGCCGCTGAGCGCGCCACTGATTGGATAGAACGTCACGCCGTTCCCGCTGGCCCCGGCCGCCGTACATTTGTGGATCCATCCGGCACTCTGACCAAGCTTGGGGGGCAAGCGCTTGCCCTGGTGGCACTGCTGGAGCGCCGCAGGGTTACCGGCAAGACCGATGCCGATCCGCTGATTGCAGACCTATCGAGATTTCTCGTATCTATGGAGGTTCCGGACAAACCCGGGCAGTTCTTTATGGCCTACACGGTAGCCGACCGGCGCTATCACATGGTCCCCGCAAGTGAGTACTACCCCGGCGAAACGCTCCTGGCTCTCACGCGGCTCGCGCAGCATTTTCCCGGCGGTTCCTATCTCGATGTTGCTCGCCGGGCCGCGCACTATCTGGTCTACCAGCGCGACGGAAACTTGCCGGCGCAAGGGTTTGCCCCGCGCGACGATCATTGGCTGACCATCGCTCTTTCGGATCTGTATCGCCTGGATCCCAATGAAGACTACTGGCGAGTGGTCGGCATGCAGGCTGATCGGATGATCGCCAGCCAATACACTGCTGCTGATGGATACCCGGCCCGGATCGGCGCTGCCAAGCGCGAAACCGGCATCAACTATACGTCCACAGCGACAAAAGGCGAAGCGCTGGTCGCGGCCTGGGCACTCGCGCAGGTCCGCGGCGATGTTCTGGCGACGGAGCGATACGCGGCGGCCGCGATGCGTACAGCCCAGTTCCAGATGCGCGTGCAATACCTTCCGGCTAGCGCGGCGCTCTTCGCCCGCCCGGACCGCTTGATCGGTGGCTGGCCAGGCAGCGCCAGCGACCACACAATTCGCATTGATTATGTTCAGCACAACATCTCAGCACTAGCCGGCGTGTGGTGCCTGGTGAAGACCGGCGATCTGTGTATTGCTGGCACACGACGCTGAGCGGGCCAGCTTCGATCGTGAAGCTAGACTGCGCCGCGCCTTCCCAGTCCGTGCTACCATAATCGTGAGACGACAGCGTCATGTCCTGCCGTGGGACTGTCCTGTCGTCACCAGCCGATGATTGGGCCTGTAGCTCAGTGGTAGAGCACGGGGCTCATAACCCCAGGGTCGCGGGTTCGAATCCTGCCGGGCCCACCGCAACCGGTCGCCCTCACCGGCTGCTCGCACGCTCGCCGAGGACGCGTTTGCTATACTAGAGCTATTCGTTCACAGCGTACGGACAATCTTCGATCGCTCAAGGAGGTTACCCAATCGGTTCACCAATGTCTCAGACCAAGAAACCAGCACCAATGCCAGCGCGCTTAGAAACAAGTCGCGACCTAGCGCTGCGCATCGCCGAAATCCTGACTGATACGCCCGCGGCCAATACCCTCGTTCTTGACATCCAAGGGCTTTCGTCCTTTGCGGATTACTTTGTAATCTGCTCCGGAGAAAACGAACGCCAGCTTCGTGCGATCACTGAGGAGATCACCGAAGGATTAGCACAAAATGGCGTCAGACCGGAGCGCACCGAGGGAAACCCGGCATCCGGGTGGATCGTATTGGATTTCGGCTCGGCCATCGTTCACGTGTTCGATGCCGATCAGCGGGCCTTTTATCGCCTAGAAGCTTTGTGGGCAGAAGCGCCGACACTGCTGGCGATTCAATGATCTAGAAAACGTGGAAGCGACCATGGCAGACCATCAGCACGCCGCTGATCTCACCGGCGGACACGACCCAATCGTACCGTTCCTTCTCGGAGCGGCTGTAGGCGGCATCGCTGGGGCCGTGGTTGGTACGCTCCTGAGCCAGCACACGATGCACCTGGTCGCGTCGGTGATTACCCTGGTTGATCGCCGGCTGCGCGAATCTGAGCGGGAGCGGCTGCGCTTTGAGTTATTGCTTCAGTAGGCTCGCGGGAGCTACGTAGTGCCGTCTCCCCGCTGAACCAGCGTCGTGGCCGGGTGCTCCTGCGCTTCAGGCTCCATTGGCCGCTTGCCCCGGATCGCCATACCTCCCACTGTTCCCAGCAGGACCAAACCGAGCACCAGCATGGCAAGGAGTTTCGCCTCTCTGCTGGGCAGGACCAATGCAAGGGTGCCAAAGACGGCAGACACGCCAGCTACAAAGCCGACAATCTGGGCTTGGCTCCATCCCAGGTCGAGCAGGCGATGGTGGAGATGACCGCGATCCGCCGTGAGAGGCGACCGGCCGTGAACGGTTCGGTAGAAAATTACCCATGCCACATCGAGCACGGGTAAGCCGAGGGCCAGCAGCGCGGTCGCGATTTTCGCTCCCCCGATAATGGAAAGCACAGCGAGCGCTAAGCCGAGGAAATTTGCACCCGCATCGCCGAGGATGATCCGCGCCGGGTGCCAGTTGAACGGCAAGAAGCCGGCGATGGCTGCCCCAAGCGCCAGCGGCAAGAGCGAGATAGTGAACTGCGGGTCATTGCGTGGCCAGAAGTAGGTGTGCGCAAAGAGCACCGCACACGCCACGAGGGTCACCGAGGACGCTAGTCCATCGAGTCCATCAAGCCAGTTGACCGTGTTCATCATGCCAACGATCCAGAACACGGTGAAGACCATGGCGACGCCTAAGGGCAACGTCACCAGCCCGAAATGCGGCGCATTGAACTGGTCGATCACGATGCCATGGGCTTTGCCTTGCAACCGGGGAAGGACGACAACCAGCGCGACCCCGACCTGAAGCAGCAACTTCGTCGCCGGTGCGATGCCGAGCGCATCGTCGTACAGCATGATGCCGACGATAAGCGCGCTCGCCCCGAGCAGAAGGGCGATTCGCTCAACTTCGCTTGGAAATCGCTCGACGCCGAGCGAAAAGCTCAGCGCCACCCCAAAGACAAATGCAAGAAATACTGCCACCCCGCCCGAGCGAGGCACCGGCCTGGTGTGAACCCGTCGTGGGCCAGGCTGGTCAATGAGGATCTGGAGTCGCTGGCTCAGGAGGAGCACCCGGGAGACGAGCAATCCAGAGACCAGCACCGTGGACACAAAAATCGTGATCGCGATCGCTGCCGGCTCCACGGAGTAACAACCTCATGCGTGGGGAGCTGTCGTGGACAATGGATTAGCCCTCATCCTCGACGCCAGGTAGCGGGAATCGCGATGTCATATGGCGCACCTCATCGCTGACCTGGGCGCGCACGACCTCACTGTCTGGCTCGGTGAGCACCCTGGCGATCATCCGGCCAATCTGCCGCATCTCCTCCGGGCCAAAGCCCCGGGTGGTGACGGCAGGCGTGCCGAGGCGGATACCGCTCCCTTGGGTCGGCGGACGAGTATCCCCCGGAATCGTGTTCTTGTTAACCGTGATGCCCACCGCCTCCAGCGCCTTCTCCGCCTGCTTGCCACTCAGCCCGATTGCCCCCACATCGACGAGCATGAGGTGCGTATCGGTCCCTCCGGATACAACCGGCAAGCCCAATTCCTGGAGCGTCGCCGCGAGCACCTTCGCGTTATCAATGACCGCCTGGGCGTAGATCTTGAACGACGGTTGGAGCGCCTCGCCGAACGCGACTGCCTTCCCGGCAATGACATGCATGAGTGGGCCTCCCTGCAAGCCGGGGAAGAGCGTCTTGTCGACGGCCTTGGCGAATTCCTCACTCGTCAAGATCATGCCGCCTCGTGGGCCGCGCAGCGTCTTGTGGGTCGTTGTGGTCGTGATGTGCGCGTGCCCAATCGGACTCGGGTGCAAGCCAGCGGCGATCAGCCCCGCGGGATGGGCAATGTCGGCGATCAGGTAGGCGCCAACCTCGTCCGCGATCTGCCGGAAGCGCGCAAAGTCAAGCGCGCGGCTGTAGGCGCTTGCCCCGGCGAGGATGGCTTTCGGCCGGACCTCCTTCGCCTTTCTGAGCACTGCGTCGTAGTCTATCAAGCCTGTGGATGGATCCACGCCGTAGGCATGCGCCTCGAACAGCCTCCCTGAGAAGTTCACCGCCAGACCATGAGTGAGATGGCCGCCTTCCTGAAGGCTGAGTCCCAAGATGCGGTCTCCAGGCTCCAAGATTGCCAGATAGGCGGCGAGGTTCGCATTGGCTCCTGAATGGGGCTGAACATTTGCGTGCTCTGCCCCAAACAGGCGCTTCGCCCTCTCGATGGCCAGCGTCTCCACCTGATCCATGAACTCGCAGCCACCGTAGTACCGTTTGCCGGGATAGCCTTCGGCATACTTGTTCGTCATCACACTGCCGACAGCCTCAAGCACGGCCCGGCTAACAAAGTTCTCCGAGGCAATGAGCTCAATGCCGTCACGTTGCCGTCGAATTTCTCCGTCGATAGCCGCGGCAACTGCAGGGTCAGTGACATGCAGGGATCGGGCAGCAATCAGCATGGGAACATCCTCTTTGCTACGTGGCACGAGTCTCGGGGCATCCTCCGCCGGCTAGTGTACCATGGGTATTCGCGCCGTCGTCGCAGGCGCAACGATTGAGCGGGGAAAGAGCAAGGTATGCGTGTTCTCGTTACCGGCGGTGCCGGGTACATTGGGAGTGTCGCGGTCGAGCGTCTGCTTGAGCGCGGCGACGACGTCGCTGTTCTCGATAATCTCTGGCGCGGGCACCGGGCAGCCATTCCCTCTAGCGTCACACTGTACCAAGTCGATCTGCGGGATGCCCAGGCAGTGCGCGCGGCCCTGCTCGCAGCGCGCCCGGAGGCGGTCCTCCACTTCGCCGGCGCCATCATCGTGCCAGAGTCGGTCCGGGATCCCGAAACCTATTTTGCGATTAATACGGTCGGTTCTCACAATCTTCTGTCTGCCATGCGCGCGGCCGGAGTTCCTATTATGGTCTTTTCTTCAACTGCCGCGGTTTATGGCACCCCTGAGCGCGTCCCACTCACGGAAGATGCGCCCACAGAGCCGATCAATCCCTATGGCCGCTCCAAACTGATGGTCGAGCAGATGCTGGCCTGGCACGCTCGGGCTTATGATCTGCGCTATGTTGCCTTTCGCTACTTCAACGTCGCTGGAGCCACAGCCGTTCACGGTGAACACCACGAACCCGAAACGCACATCATCCCCCTCGCCTTGCTCACACAGCTCGGCCGCAACGAGCGCTTCACGATCTATGGCACCGACTACCCGACTCGGGACGGGACAGCCGTCCGTGACTATGTCCACGTGGTCGATTTGGTCGAGGCGCACCTGCTGGCCCTCGACGCGCTCGCTGCGGGACGGCCGAGTCTCGGCCCGGTCAATCTCGGCACGCGCGATGGGTTCACAGTCCGAGAGGTTCTGGAGGCTGTCGAACGCGTCACCGGCAAGCCACTTCCGGTGACTTTTGGTCCTCGCCGGGAAGGCGATGCTCCCGTCCTCATCGCCGATAGCTCGAAAGCTCAGGCGGAGCTAGGATGGACTCCGCAGCACTCGACGCTCGAAGAGATGATCGGCAGCGCCTGGGAGTGGTACCAGCGCTGCCCCAGCGGCTATTCCCAATAGGTGGCAAGCTATTCGCGCTCCTCGCGGCCGCGGAAGATCATTTTGATGGGGGTACCCACGAAACCGAAGTGTTCCCGCAATTGGTTCTCCAGGTACCGGCGGTACGAGAAGTGCACCTGGAGCGGATCATTACAGAAGAAGACGAAGGTGGGCGGCGCCACGTCGGCTTGCGTTGCGTAATAAAACTTGAGCCATTTACCCGGCTTGCTTGGCGGCTGGTGCCGGGCCACCGCCTCGCGAAGGAGCTTGTTCAACTGCGCCGTCGGAATACGCTTATTCCGCTCCTCGACGACCTGCAGGGCGACTTCGAGCACCTGATGCACGCGCTGACCATATTTCGCGGAGACGAACGTCAGCGGGACGTAGGGCATGAAATCGAGCGCTTCCCGGGCCTTCGCGCGGTATTCGTCCATGGTTGATGGACCCTTTTCAACAAGGTCCCATTTGTTGACAACGACAACCATGCCCTTCTTTTGCTCTTCGACATACCCGGCAATGTGCAGATCCTGGGCCGTAAAGCTCTCCGTAGCGTCGATAACCAGCAGGACGACGTCGGACCGGTCAATTGCGCGCATTGACCGGAGCACGCTGAATTGCTCGATGCCCTCCTCGATGCGTCCCTTGCGCCGGATGCCCGCCGTGTCGATCAACGTCAGCGGTTGACCAGCCCAAACAAGCTGAGTGTCGAGCGTATCCCGAGTTGTACCGGGCACGTCGCTGACAATCGCGCGCTCCTGGCCAAGCAGCGCGTTGAGCAGCCGGCTCTTGCCAACGTTCGGCCGGCCAACGATTGCAATGTTCGGTCCTTCAGTCTCAGGCTCTTCCTCGAACTCGGGCAGCGCCTCCACAATGCGATCGAGCAGATCTCCTGTTCCGGAGCCGTGGAATGCCGAGATCGGGATCGGCTCCCCGAGTCCCAAGTTGTAAAACTCGACCGCGCTTTCCCGTCGCTCGACATTGTCAGCTTTGTTGGCCGCGACGATGGTCGGCTTGTCTGTCCGCCGGAGCAGGTCGGCCACTTCGTAATCGCCGCTCGTGATTCCGGTCCTGGCGTCGACCATGAAGACGATCACATCAGCCTCGTCAATGGCGCTCTGCGCCTGCTCGCGGGTGTGCTTGAGGATCTCGGCCTGCGTCGAGCGCAAGATTTCTTGCTCATCTTGCAGGCCGGCCGTATCCACCACCGTGAACTCGACACCACCCCACTCGGCGGTGCCATAGACGCGATCCCGTGTTGTGCCCGGCAGATCTTCGACGATTGCCCGGCGCTCACCGATCAGGCGATTGAAGAGTGTTGATTTTCCGACATTTGGTCGGCCAACAATGGCAACTATCGGCTTCGGCACGGAACCTTACTCGCCCCCGGTCCTGAGTGATACCCAGGAACTCCAGAAATCAACCGTGCTGGTTGCATGGCAAAACGCCGGTGCGCATCGGACCGGCAGACAGGCAGTATAGCAGAGCCGCGATGAGAGACCACCAGGAGCTGGTCTATGCGACCGCCTCCGCCACCACCTTCACGAAGCGGTCAATACTCTCGCGGTCGTTCAGCTCGGTTGCGCAGAGCAGCAGGTGATGATCGAGCGACGGCGCAACCGACGACAAGTCGAGTCCGCCAAGGATGCCGTGCTCCGCGAGATACCGGTTTACGGCTGCCGCAGGCACCGGTGTCCTGACGACGAACTCGTTGAAGAACGGTCCGTCGAGCGCGAGGGCAAAACCCGGTACTTTGGTGAGCTCTTCAGCTAGGTAGTGCGCGTTCTGGTAGCAGCGGCGCGCGACTTCCCTGAACCCTTCCGGCCCGAGCGAGGCCATATAGACCGTTGCGGCCGTCGCCATCAACCCCTGGTTGGTGCAAATGTTGCTTGTCGCCTTCTCACGCCGAATGTGCTGCTCGCGCGTCTGCAGGGTCAGCACAAAGCCACGCTTCCCTTCCGCGTCAGTCGTCACACCAGCCAGCCGACCGGGCATCTGACGCACAAACGCTTGCTTGCTCGCGAGGAGACCAAGGTACGGCCCGCCGTAGCTCTGTGCCACCCCGAGCGCCTGCCCTTCAGCCGTGACCACATCAGCGCCAAGCTCTCCCGGTGGAGTTAGCAGGGCGAGCGGCACCGGGTAGGTGCTCACCACAAGCGATGCACCCACACCGTGGGCTAGCTCGCCTGCCTTGGCGACCTCCTCAATCGCTCCAAAGAAGTTCGGATATTGCACTACCAAGCATGCAAGTTGATCGTCAAGGTATGGGCGAAATGCGTCATAGTTGGCGACAAATCCCGAATCCGGAACCGGCAGCTCGACGAGCTCAACGGGCAACCCACTCGTGTACGTGCGGACAACGGCCCGGTAATGAGGGTGGATTGTGCCCGAGAGGACGATCCGCCGGCGCTTTTTCGGTACAGAGACCGTCATCAGCACGCCCTCGGCCAATGCTGTGGCTCCGTCGTAGAGCGACGCATTCGCCACGTCCATCGCAAACAGGGCCGCGATCATTGACTGGAACTCGTAGATGACTTGCAGCGTCCCTTGCGACACTTCCGGCTGGTACGGCGTATAGGCCGTGTAAAACTCCCCGCGAGAGAGAATCTGGCCCACTGTTGCTGGGACATAGTGCCGGTAGGCTCCGGCGCCTAGAAAGCAGTCATTCGCGCGAAAGACGACGTTCTGTGATGCAAGCTGTGTCAAGCGCTCGGCCGCCTCCATTTCGGTCAGCACTGGAGGCAAGTCCAGAGCAGGAAAGCGGACGTGGCTCGGAATAGCGGTAAACAAGTCCTCGGTGGATTCCACGCCAATCGCGCCGAGCATGGCACGGCGGTCATCTGCCGTATGCGGGTTGAACACCATCCTGGTTACGATCCCTTCGCGTTACGATGCGCCGCCACGCGGACTAGTGAACCGCCTCGGCAGCGAACGCATCGTATTCATCAGCATCCATCAACGCCTCAAGCTCGCTCGGGTTGGTGACTTTAACCTTGATGAGCCAGGCCTCTTCGTAGGGTGAGCGGTTGACGAGGTCCGGCGACTCAATCGCGCGCTCGTTCCGTTCGATGACTTCGCCGCTCACGGGTGCATAGATATCGGAGGCAGCCTTGACCGACTCGATCACTCCCAGCGGCTCGTTTTGCGTGACCTGACTACCAACCTCGGGTAGCTCAAGGTAGGTGATGTCGCCGAGCTCGTTTTGGGCGTAATCGGTTATCCCGATCGTAGCGACATCGCCTTCCACGCGCACCCACTCGTGAGTCTTGGTGTACCGCAGGTCTTTCGGTGAGGTCATCGTTCCGTACCCTCTCGTCCTTCCGCCGCTGGCGGCGCTATCGTGCCCGCTTGTAAAACGGGGTCTTCACCTGAATACCCTTGACGGGCTTCCCGCGAATGATCACATCGAGCGGCTTGCCAATCCCCGCGTACGCCGCCTCAATCAATGCCAAGCCAATATTCTCCCGGAGGACGGGAGAATACGCTCCGCTCGTCACATGCCCCACAACACGTCCTTCAACCTGAACGGGGTAGTGCGTTCGCGGAATGCCGCCCCGCTCGACGAGCTTGAAGCCGACGAGTTTTCGCGGCGGTCCGGCGGCTTTCATCGCGGCGATCTTGTCCCGCCCAATGAAATCACCCTTGTCGAGCTTGACCGCCCACCCCAAACCCGCTTCGAGCGGGCTGATGTCGTCGGCGAGTTCCTGTCCATAAAGTGGCATGCGCGCTTCGAGCCGGAGCGTGTCCCGCGCACCGAGACCGACCGGGAGCAGCCCATCGCCCGTCCCAGCCTCGTACAAAGCGTCCCAGACCCGGACGATGTCGCCAATGGCCGTATAGATCTCAAACCCATCCTCACCGGTATAGCCGGTGCGGGCAACCATGGCCTCAACCCCGGCCACGCCACACTCCCGCCAGGAAAATTCGGAGATGCTCGGCAAATCCGCGTTGGTGAGGCGTTGCGTGATACGCTCGGCGAACGGCCCTTGGATAGCGATCATACCGGTCTCATCCGAGATATCTCGGATTTCGACATGCAGATCAGATCGCGCGGCGCGGTGGCGGCTGAGCCAGGCAACGTCCTTTTCTCGGTTGGCGGCATTGACGACAACCATATAGCCCACGCCAGACGGCCGGCGGTAGACAATGATGTCGTCGACGACCCCGCCTTGCTCATTTGGCAGGAGCGAATAGTGCGCTTGCCCCGGCTTCAGCGCCGAGACGTCATTCGTGGTGACGAATTGGAGAAACGCCTCGGCGTCAGGACCGGTCACATCGACCTGCCCCATGTGTCCAAGATCGAACAGGCCGGCCCGCGTCCGAACCGCCATATGTTCATTAATGATCCCACTGTATTGCACCGGCATGATCCAGCCGGCAAACGGGATCATCCGCGCGCCCAGAGCGACGTGCCGCTCGTAGAGCGGTGTCCGTCTCCCCGCCTCTGCCTCATGTTGCTCTGTCATCCTGATCCCCTTCCCCGATTCCAGCCAAACCGGCGGATTCTCAGGGAATGTGCGAGCACGTGTCAATCCCCGGCGGTCACGCGCTCGAGGATCTCCTTGTCGATCTCCATCTCGAGCTGGACTGGCACGGGGTACCGGCCCGTGAGACAGCCGGTGCAGAAACCCGCCCCGGGCGCGTTGATCGCCCGCATCAGTCCTTCCAGCGAGAGATAGCCAATGCTATCAGCGCCAATGAACTTGCCGATCTCGGGAACTGACAAGCGCGCCGCTATGAGCTCCTCCCGCTTAGCGAGGTCCACTCCAAGGTAACATGGCCACATCATCGGCGGGGCATGGACGCGCATATGGACTTCACGCGCACCGGCGTTCCTGAGCAGTTGCACGATCGGCTTGCTCGTTGTGCCGCGCACGATTGTGTCATCAACGAGCACCACGCGCTTCCCTTCCAAAACCTCCGGGAGCGCGTTGAATTTGAGGGAAACCCCGATTTCTCGCAGGCGCTGGTCCGGCTGAATAAACGTTCGGCCAATGTACCGGTTCTTGATCAGCGCCTCCGTGTACGGCAATCCCGAGGCCCGAGCATAGCCGATAGCGGCCGGTGTCGCCGAGTCGGGCAATCCCACAACGGTATCGGCATCGGCAGGATGCTCCCGTGCGAGCTCCTCGCCCATCCGCTGCCGGATCAGGTGAATTCGCTGGCTGTGAATTAAGCTGTCCGGACGCGCAAAGTAGATCAGCTCGAACAAGCACATGGCGTGCCGGACACGATCCTCCGGCTGGTGGCTCCGTAGTCCGAACTCGCCGATCTCAACGATCTCGCCTGGCTCGACCTCGCGCACAAACTCGGCCCCAATCGTCATCAGCGCGCAGCTCTCAGAAGCAACCACCCAGTGATCAGCCAGTCGCCCCAAGCACAGGGGTCGCACCCCGCGAGGGTCCCTGACGGCCAGGAGCCGGTCCCTGGTCAATATCGCCAGGCTGTACGCCCCAACCATCCGCGGCATGGCTCGACGCACCTTGCTGACGATATCCGTGCCGGGACTGAGAGCAATCAGCCGTGTCAAGACCTCGCTATCCGTCGTGCTGACGAACCGCTCGCCCAGCTCCTCCAACTCTCTTCGCAGTGACAGGGCATTGACCAGGTTTCCGTTGTGCGCGACTGCGATGTGGCCGACGTTGCTGTCCGCGACCATGGGACCAGCGTTCGCCGCGTTGCTCTGTCCGGTTGTTGAGTAGCGCGTGTGGCCAATAGCGATGATGCCAGGGAGCAGTTTCAGGTCGGCCTCGGCGAAAGCCTGGTTCACCAAGCCCAGCCGGGTCAACACGTGAATTTGTTGGCCGTCTGAGGTCGCGATGCCCGCGCTTTCCTGTCCGCGATGCTGCAAGGCATAGAGACCAAAAAAGGTCAGCCTGGCGACATCTTCACCGGGACCATAGATCCCAAAGACCCCGCATTCTTCGCGCGGCTTGTCGTCCATCATCGCTTCCCAGGCTCCCCTACGATACCGTCCAAGCCCCGCCATTCCAACTCACGTTATGACAAGTTTACCAGGGCCAGCTCGTAGTTCTCACGAGCCGCGCTGAGAGGAATGCTGCCGAATTCGCCGAAATCGAGCCGCTCGCCGTCCGCCAGCCCTAGCCAGAGACAGCGAACGCCTGCCTGCTGGCAGTGATGCTTGAGGCGGTCCGCCTGATCCGGCCGGCAGGCCACGATGACACGGCTTGCGCTCTCGCCAAACCAGGTCGTGTCAATCCGGCCGTCCGGGCTGCGCAGAGCTTCGTTCTGGAGGCTGAAACCCACTCCCGCAGCGATCGCCATCTCCGCTAATGCCACAGCCAGGCCGCCCTCCGCGCAATCGTGAGCCGCGTGAACAATGCCCTCGCGAATGATGACCTGCAGGACCTCCTGGAGCCGGCGCTCAGCGCCTAAATCCAGGCTCGGGGGAGAGCCGGCGGTAAGACCATGGATCAAAGCAAGGTACTCGCTGCCCCCAAGCGACGGCACTCCGTCGCCAATCAGGTAGACGAGGCTCCCTGCCCGCCACGCCATCGTCGCATGGCTACGCACATCGTCCAAGACACCGACGGCCCCCACCGTTGGCGTCGGCATCACAGCCATCTCGCCGGTTTCGTTGTACAAGCTCACGTTGCCGCTGACGACCGGGATGCCGAGACTGCGGCACGCAGCAGCCATGCCAGTGACGGCCCGATCAAGCTGGTAATAACCGGCTGGTTTTTCCGGGCTACCAAAATTCAAGCAGTTGGTAATCGCAAGCGGCCGGGCGCCAGCGCAGGCAACGTTGCGCGTCGCCTCGGCGACAGCGTGCATTGCACCTAGCTCGGGATCGAGATAGCAATAGCGCGAATTGCAGTCGATTGCCGTCGCGATGCCTCGGTCAGTGCCTTTCACGCGCAGGACTGCCGCGTCGCCCGCGCCTGGCGGCACCACGGTGTTCGTCAGAATCGTGTGGTCGTACCGCTCATAGATCGGCCGGCGGCTCCCAATGTTCGGTGATCCAAGCAACCGGAGCAGCGTCACGGGCACATCGCCGGGTTGCACATCGGGAACATCCGAGAGATCTCGCTCGCGTGCGGCGCGAATTGCTGGGGATTCCTCCGCTGGCCGCACATACGTTGGACATGCGTCCGTAAAGTAATGCGCCGGAACTTCGGCGACGATCACATCTCCATCGCGGACGCGAATCAGACCATCACCGGTGATCCGGCCAATCACGGCTGCGCGCAGCGACCACCGCTCGACGACAGAACGCACGCGCTCAATGCCCTCTGGCTTCACGACGAGCAGCATGCGCTCCTGACTTTCGCTTAACATCACTTCGTATGGCGTCATACCGGTTTCACGACGCGGCACCAGCGCGACATCAATTTCCGCGCCAACCCCGCCGCGGCTCGCGCACTCCACCGTGGAGCTTGTGAGGCCAGCCGCCCCAAGATCCTGCATGGCAACGACATCGTCGCCTTCTAAGAGCTCGAGGCACGCCTCAAGCAAGAGCTTCTCAAGGAACGGATTGCCCACCTGGATGACGCCCCGGTGTGAGGCTTCGGGATCTTCCACCGAGGCGAATGTCGCTCCGTGCAACCCGTCGCGCCCCGTCTCAGCCCCGATCAGCATAATCACGTTTCCGACGCCGCTCGCCCGGGCTCGCACGATGCCATCATGGCGCGCGATGCCGATGCACATTGCGTTGACGAGGGGATTCCCGCTGAACGAAGGATCGAAAAACACCTCGCCACCAACGGTTGGGATCCCCAGGCAGTTGCCGTAGCCACCGATCCCGCCAACAACGTTGTCGAAAAGGTACCGGTTCCGCTCCAGATTCGGGGGTCCAAATCGGAGCGAATCGAGGAGGGCGATCGGGCGGGCGCCCATGGTGAAGATGTCGCGAACGATGCCGCCTACGCCCGTTGCCGCCCCTTGATACGGCTCGACCGCGCTTGGGTGGTTATGCGACTCCACTTTGAAGATAGCAGCGAGGCCATCGCCGATATCAACTGCGCCGGCATTCTCTCCAGGACCTTGCAAAACCCACGGCGCCTCGGTCGGAAGGCGCTTCAGGAGCGGCCGGGAGTGCTTATAGCCGCAATGCTCGCTCCACATCGCGCCGAACATCCCCAGCTCAACTGGGGTTGGCTCCCGCCCGAGCAGCTCAACAATGCGCTCATACTCGGCGTCGCTTAGCGCAACCTCACGCCAGGCTCCGACGGCTATCGTCAATGGTCACTCCCTCTCAACACGCAGTATCCAAACTACCTGCTTACCACTGCTGGCAAAAAGGCCAACACCGATCTCAACATGCGTAATCCATCGTTACCGCCAATCAGATCATTTGTGGCTCGCTCGGGGTGCGGCATGAGTCCGACGACATTGCCCTGCTCGTTTGCGATGCCAGCAATGGCGTTCAACGAGCCATTCGGATTGGCTTCCTCAGTGACAACTCCGTCAGGAGTGCAGTAACGCGCAACCACCCGTCCGGTCGCTTCCAAGCGCTGGAGTGTCTCCGGATCGGCGTAATACGAACCATCACCGTGGGCAACCGGTAGGCGAATGACTTCTCCGGGCGCGAAATCGCGCGTCCATATGGTGTCGGTTTGCTCAATGCGCAGGTGTGTCCAGTGGCAATGGAAGCGCAGTGTCTTGTTGCGGAGCAGCGCTCCAGGCAGCAGATGCGCCTCCGTCAAGATTTGAAAGCCATTGCAAATGCCCAGCACTGGCCCCCCGCGCTCAGCGAACTCACGTAGCGGCTCGATAACCGGCGCGAAGCGCGCGATAGCCCCACACCGGAGGTAATCCCCATAAGAAAACCCACCGGGAAGAATCAGCGCGGCAAACGGCGAGAGATCCGTTTCACGGTAGTCCACCAGCCGGGCTGGCACGCCCACATCCTCGGTCAAAGCGTGCAGCGCGTCGTGGTCACCGTTACTCCCTGGAAACGTAATGACACCGATAACGTCCCTCATTGTCTGCTGGCACCTCCCGCTACCGGCAGAGGCGAAACATGATCGACATAGTAGGTCTGAATCACCGGGTTTGCGAGAAGCTGATCGGCCATACGCGCTGCGCGCTCCATCGCGTCACGTTCGTCGCTCGCCTCGATGTCAAGGGTAAAGAACCGTCCCGAGCGCACGTGGTGAGCCTCTCGGTAGCCTAAGCTTCGCAAACCGCCCAGGATCGCTTCGCCCTCGGGGTCGTTGACCCCTTCCTTCGGCACGACGACAACATCGACGCGCCAAACAGGGAGTCTGGTCTCGGCCGCGCCATTCGCCGACGGCACACTCATGCTGCTCCATCCTCCGTGCACAGCCACAAGGGAGTTCCTGTTAGCCGTTTGAATGCTTCGTGGTACCGCGCTGCGGTGCCCGCAACGACGTCGCGCGGCAACTCAGGAGCCGGTGGCTCCTTGTTCCACCCCGACGCGATGAGCCAGTCACGCACAAATTGTTTATCGAAGCTCGGTTGGTCTTGGCCCGGATCGTAGATTGACGCATCCCAGAATCGCGAGCTATCCGGCGTCAGCAATTCGTCAATGACAGCGAGCTCGCCGTCAATCCAGCCAAACTCAAATTTCGTATCTGCCACGATGATGCCCCGCCGGAGTGCGAGATCAGCCGCGAACCGGTAGATCTGAAGGCTGGTTTCCGCGAGCCGCCGGGCGAGATCCTCACCCACCAAGCGAGCGAGCTCGGCGTTGGAGATATTCACATCGTGTCCAGCATCGTTTTTGATCGCTGGAGTAAAGATCGGCTCAGGAAGGCGGTCTGCCTGCCTCAAACCTGCGGGAAGTCGCTCTCCCGCAACTGTCCCATCGCGGCGGTATTCAGCCCAGGCTGACCCGGCCAGATAGCCTCGAACGACACACTCGACGTCGATCCGCTCCGCTTTGCGCACGAGCATTGAGCGTCCAGCAATCTCAGCGCGGTACGGCTTCAGCACATCGGGATATTCAGCAAAGGTAGCTGTGACGAAATGCGTTGGCACAAAATCCCGAATCTGCTCAAACCAAAACCGGGACAACTGCGTCAATACCGCCCCTTTGGATGGGATCGGCGTCGGGAGAACGACGTCAAAGGCTGAGATTCGATCGGTGGCGACGATTAGGAGCAACTCACCGAGCTCGTAGGTGTCACGCACCTTTCCCCGGCGGAACAGGGGCAGATCACCCAGCGCCGTCTCCATAACCAGGCTGCTCACGCAGGAACCGCCTCCTCATAGTGGTTGTGGGCATGTACCGCAGCCGGTAGCCCCAGCCGCTCAAAAATCCGGTCTACCTCTGTCAGTTGCTGCTCGGGATCAAAGAGAGCGGCAAGCTCGGCTTCGCTGAGGCGGCTCGTTACGTTCGGATCGTGCGCCAGTGACTCCCGGAACGAGACGGCACCATCGCGAGCCGCCATCGCGTGGCGCTGCACGAGCTTGTAGGCATCCTGCCGGTCCATTCCGGCATCAACCAGGGCAAGCAGCACCCGCTGTGAATAGATCAGGCCGCCGGTCAGATCGAGGTTCGATCGCATTCGCTCGGGATAGACGACCAATCCGCTGATCAGCTCGGTCATCAAACCCAGCATATAGTCAAGGACGATGCACGCATCTGGGAAGATGACGCGCTCTGCGGAGCTATGGCTAATATCCCGCTCATGCCAGAGCGCAACGTTTTCCAGCGCGGTCATGGCATACCCGCGGAGCAGCCGCGCTAGGCCGCAAATCCGCTCCGATTCGTGCGGGTTACGCTTGTGGGGCATCGCCGACGAGCCCTGATTCCCCTCGTCGAAGGGTTCCTCGGCTTCGCGGACCTCGGTTCGCTGCAGGAGGCGGATCTCCAGCGCCATCTTCTCCAGCGTGGCGCCGATACCCGCCAGTGTGCTCAAGAAAAACGCATGCCGGTCCCGCTGGACAATTTGTGTTGACACGGGAGCCGCCCGTAATCCGAGCGCTTCGCACACCTCTTCTTCGAGATCCAGGGGAACATGTGCGTGCGTTCCAACTGCGCCGGAGAGCTTGCCCACGGCCATGTCCACCCGTGCCAACTCCAGCCGGCGCCGGTGCCGGCGCAGCTCGTCAAACCAGACGGCAAGCTTCAGCCCGAATGTGGTCGGCTCGGCATGGACTCCGTGCGTGCGGCCGATCATGACGGTGTGCTTGTGGGCCACCGCCTTCTTGCCCACGGCCTCGATCAGCCGCTCAAGCTCCTGATCGAGCAGCTCACCGGCTTCCTTGACTTGAAGGGCCAAACCCGTGTCGACAACGTCTGAGCTGGTGAGACCGAGGTGGATGAATCGAGAAGCCTCGCCAACGGTTTCGCCGACTGCGCGGAGGAACGCAATCACGTCGTGGTCTGTCTCTCGCTCGATCTCTCGCATCCGGTTGAGATCGCAGCGGGCTTGCCGGATAGCCTCCATGGCCCAGCTCGGTATCCGTCCTCGCCGGTGCCACGCCTCACAGACGGCGATTTCTACCGCCAACCAGGCATCAATTTTCCGCTCGTCGCTCCAAACCGCGCCCATTGCCGGTCTGGTGTAGCGAACGATCACGCGTCCACATCCTTCCGTGTCATGGAGCCAATCCCGTGGTTCGCATGGCCGATCACGGCCCCGAGGAACCTACGTAAAGTATAGTCCACCCCGTTGCGTGCGGCGACTCGAATCAGTAGACTGGAACGCGGATGGCGAGGGGTTGTGACCATAGGGGGATCGATCTCTCAACGACGCACCGTAGTACGTAGCGCCAGGACTCGCAGGGAGGATGCGAGTTGACGAGGTGGGAGTTGATCGAACCTTTCGGCGGATGGCTCCCCGGCTAGGCACAGTCGTCATAGTCGGTACAAACGAACCGGGTAACTGGTCCACAAAATCCAACTAAAGTGCCATTATTCCCTCCCCCGTTTTTCCTATTCCCGTGCCATCCTGAAGTCAAGGGTGTCTGGTAAGGCGCGGCGCTCGCCTTCGCATGATGGGCGCTGCGTTGCCGTCGGGACACGTTCTGGTGAGCGAGGTTGCCAGCAGCGCAAGCGTTGAGCCCCGAACGAGCGCAACGCCGGCGTCGTGCTGGCCACCTGGCCGGTCCGCTGGAGGCATCGGCACATGTGTGGGATTTTTGGGTATGTTGGCGAGCAGATGCAGCTTGGTGATGCTGTGCTCCATGCCCTGAAGCGCCTCGAATACCGGGGATATGACTCCTGGGGCGTCGCAGTCGGCGTCAACGGCCACATCCAAGTGAGGAAGCAACCCGGCAAGATCGCCACGGCAAGCGTCGAACTTCCTCCATCCGACATCGGATTCGGGCACACCCGCTGGGCCACGCACGGCGGCGTCACTCAGGAGAATGCTCACCCCCATCTTGATTGCAGTGGCTGCATCGCCGTGATTCACAACGGCATCATCGAGAACTACCGCTCGCTCCGGGACGACCTCCTGGCGCGCGGCCATCGCTTTCGATCTGAAACGGACACCGAAGTGGTCGCTCACTTGCTGGAGGAAGCCACGGCTGACCCTTCCATCGACATCGCTCACGCGCTCGCCAGCGTCTTTGCGCGTCTTGAAGGCCTGAGCGCGATCATTGCCCTCGACTTGCGCAGCCGGTCACTGGTCGCCGCCAAAAATGTCTCACCGCTGGTCATTGGCGCTGGTCCACGAGGATATGCGATTGCCTCCGACGCGCTCGCTCTCAGCGGTCATGCGGAGGTTATCGCCTACCTTGAGGATCACCACCTCGTCCAGATGCACCGCTCCGGGTTGACGGTGTATGACCGGCGGACGATGGAGCCGGTATCCATTCAATTCGTACCGCTCACCGTGGCCAGACATGATGTCGAGCTAAACGGCTATCCCCATTTCATGGCTAAGGAAATGGCGGAGCAGCCGGATGTGCTCGACCGGCTCGTCACCGCCGGTGAGCCAGCTATCCGTGCGCTGGCGAAAGCCATCGAGGAGTCGTACGGCACCTTCTTCGTTGGCTGCGGGACAGCATCCTACGCGGCACTGAGCGGCGCCTACCTCTTCAGCCGGATCGCCGCGCGGCATGTGAACTTTGTCGTCGGCTCAGAATTCAAATACCATGAGCACTTCCTCACTCCGCGAAGCCTAGTTGTCGCACTCTCTCAGAGTGGCGAAACAGCCGATGTCATCGAGGCAATGATGGCGGCGCGGCGCAGGGGTGCGAGGCTTGGCGCGCTGGTGAACGTGCCTCAATCGACGCTCGATCGCATGGTGGATTTGCGGGTGCACCTGAACGCTGGACCCGAGCAATGTGTCTTGTCCACGAAGGCGTACACCGCGAAGGTCGCCGTCCTCCTGCTGACGGCGCACGCCATCCGTGGCTCCTTTGACGACGGCGCTGCGCTGGTCCGGCGCGCTGCTGAGGGGTTACGGTGGATGCTCGCCGACTCGTGGATCGATCGCGTGCGTGAGGTGGCAAGGACAATCTACCAGGCGGAGCACCTCTATATCATTGGACGCGGCCTATCCTACCCAACCGCGCTAGAAGCCGCGCTCAAAATCAAAGAAGTAAGCTATATTCATGCTGAGGGGTTCGCAGGCGGCGAGCTCAAACACGGCGTCATCGCCCTCATCGCTCCAGGCACGCCGTGCGTCGTCTACGCCCCGAACGATGAAACGCGTGCTGATATCTTGTCAGGAGCAATGGAGCTCAAGAGCCGCGGCGGCTATATCATTGGCATCGGTCCTACCTGCGATCCGGTCTTTGACGTCCACCTGCCGACGCCAGATGTCGGCGACGCGGCCCCGCTCGTCCAAGCGCTCCCGGCGCAGATGCTCGGGTATCACGCGGCGCTGCTCCGCGGCAATGACCCGGATAAGCCCCGCAACCTTGCGAAGAGCGTGACCGTGAAGTGACGACATCGGGACGAACGCCAGTCTACGTTGACACGCACGCGCATCTTGACGATGGGCAGTTTGAACGCGATCTCGACGAGGTGCTCGCGGCTGCGTCCGCTGCTGGCGTCCGCCATGTCATCAATATTGGCTATCGCCCTGCTCGCTGGGCGACGACAATAGCCCTGGCCCGGCGCCGGACCGATGTGTCCTTTACCCTTGGCATGCATCCCCATCACGCGGATGAATGGTCGCCTGGGGTCGCGCAGCAGCTTGAGGCAACGGCGGCCGAGGAGCGGCCCGTCGCAATCGGCGAGATCGGCCTTGACTATTTCCGAGATCGTTCCCAACGCTCTGCCCAGCGGCGGGCCTTCGCTGAGCAGCTCCTCATCGCGTTCCGGTTGGGGCTGCCGGTTGTGCTGCACTTGCGCGGAGATGTCGAGCAGGACCTGCGGGCTGTTCTTTCATGCGGCCCGCCGGTCCGCGCTGTCTTTCACAGCTTTGATGGCTCCAGCGAGCTCGCGGCATTCGTTCTCGACCGTGGCGATATCGTTGGGGTTGGAGGATTGCTCACCCGGCCATCACAGCAGCACTTGCGAGACATCATCCGCAACGTCCCACTTGACCGGATCGTGCTCGAGACGGATTCGCCGTATCTCACCCCGGCCGGTGTCCCCGGCCGGCGCAACTCACCAGCCAATATCCCGCACATCGCCTTGGCATTGGCGACCCTCAAAGCTATCCCGGTCTCGGACGTGGCTGCCCAAACGACCAGCACCGCAGTGAGCGTGTTCGGGCTCCCCCAGTCGCTCACAGCACATCAGCCAGGAGGAAGGTGATGACGGTACCGACCGCAAGCATCCTGCTGGCAACGAGCAATCCCGGCAAGATTGCTGAGTTTCGCAAGCTCCTGCCGGACACCGTGCGCGTTGTGTCCCTGGATGAGCTCGGCATCGTGCTCCCTCCCGAGACCGGACAGACATTTGCCGAAAACGCCATTGCCAAGGCCATGGCCGCCGCCCAGCAAGCGGGCATGCTGGCGATCGCCGACGATTCAGGTCTTGAAGTCGACATTCTCAATGGAGCGCCGGGCGTTCGCTCGGCGCGGTACTCCGGCTATCCGGGAAACGATGAGGCCAACCGGGCACGGCTCCTTGCTGAGCTCAGCGGTGTTCCGCCAGAGAAGCGAACGGCGCGGTTTCGCTGTGTGGTGGCGCTGGCTTCTCCAGACGAGCTGATCGCGTGGGAGGAAGGTGTCTGCGAGGGATCCATCGCGGAAGCACCAGCCGGTCAATTTGGCTTTGGGTACGATCCGATCTTCTTGCTACCGGACGGAAGGACGATGGCCGAGCTTCCACCCGAAGAGAAAAATATGATCAGTCACCGCGCCCGGGCCTATCAGGCGATTCGCCCAGCGCTCATCCTGGCACTGGAAGGCTCGACGAAGATAGCATCGTGAGGAAGGCAATGGGTCCGCGAATGGCAAAGCGCGCGACCGCGACATCCATCATCGCAAGCTCGTTTTCCGACTGGCGTGCGGCGGCAATGGCTGCCGGCATTCGGCCGATCATCCTCGTCGCTGGCTCGCGCGGGAAAACGACCGTGATCCGGATGCTCGACGCGATGTTCCGGGCGGCTGGCTTGCGCACGGCAATCTGGACAGATCTTGGCGTTGAGATTGAGGGCGTGCGGCAACGGGGCGAGCTCGTTCCGTGGTCGCGCGTCCACGGCTTGCTTGATCACGGTCGCCTTGACGTCGCAATTCAAGAACTCGACTGGCTGACGATCCCGACCCACGGCCTGCAGCCGGAAGGGTTTCCGCTTGTGGTAGTAACAAATGTCTGCGCAAACCGCGAGGCATGCCTGATCCACGACGAAGCCAAGCTAGCGATTCAGTCACTGCCTCACGTGCTCGCCTCGGCTCACCGGCAGGGTCTTGTCGTACTCAATGGCGAGGATTTTGCCGTCGCAGGTGACGAGGTTCCTCGCGAGCGCCCGGAGATCCTGACAGCGCTGAGCAAGGATACACCGCTGGTGAAAAACCGGCTCGCCGCCGGCGATGTCGCTGCCTGGGTCGAAGGTGGGGCGCTGGTAATCGGCGATGCTTCAGCGCCAGTAGCCATCTGCAGGGCGGTAGATCTGCACTTCGCGCTGGACGGCGCAGCCGGTTTTCAAGTCCACAACGCCTTGAGCGCCGCTGCCGCGGCAATCGCGTGCGGCTTGCCATCTCATCTCGTGGGTGGGGCCCTCCAGTCTTACCGCCCATCGCCGTTGCGCTCGCCAGGGTCGTTCAATCGCATTGATTTGCGTGGCATCACGGTTGTGGTTGGACGCCCCGAGCCGTCGTGGTTTTTGAGGCCGGTGATTCGCTCACTGCGCGATCGCAACCGGCTCATCACCGTGGTAGGTCGCCTGGAGGATGTGCCAGAATCCGATGTGGCAGAGGTCGGAAGACTCATCGGACGAGCGAGCGCGGCGGTTCTGCTTCATTCAGAGCAACTGGATCAGCGGCGGGCCTCCATCCTGCGCGGTGGCATCGCCCTCAATGAAGTCCCTCCGCCGATCGTGCATACAACAACTGAGCGCCGCGCACTCACGCGAGCCTTGGAGATCGCTCGCCCAGGCGACGGGATGCTTATTCTCGCCAATCGTCCGGTTCCGATCCTGAGGGCACTGCTTCGAGCGGTCGATACTTCGCGCCAGCCGCCAGAGCTCGCGGCTGACTAGACCTTCGCTCAGACAGGCCGGATGATGTCCCGCACAACGAACCAAGAGGTCGCGGAGCTCCTCGATCGCTTTGCCCGGCTGCTGGAGATCGGCGGCGAAAACCCATTTCGCGTACGGGCGTATCAACGCGCGGCCGAGGCGATTCGGCATCACCCTGAGCCTGTCTCGGCTCTGGCCGAATCTGGCCGCCTCCATGAAATCCCCGGCGTCGGCGAGGGGATCGCCAGCGTCATCAAGGAGTTCATCGCCACGGGCACCGTGCAGGCAATGAACGAGCTTGAGCGCCGAGTGCCGCCGACGCTCCTGGAGGTCACAGCAATTCCAGGCGTCGGCCCGAAGACAGCCGCGCGTCTCCACAAGGAACTGGGAATCGTCGATGTTGCCGGCTTGGAGGCGGCAGTCGCGGAAGGACGCATCCGTTCTCTCCCCGGCATGTCAGCAAAGATCGAGGCAAAGATCGCAGCCGGCATCGCCGCGCTGCGCCGCCGGACCGGCCGTCACCGGCTCGGCACCGTCCTCCCCATTGGCAGGCAATTTGTGAGCGATCTCCAGCAGATGATGCCCACTGGCACACAGCTCAGCCTGGCCGGAAGTGTTCGGCGAATGCTGGAAACCGTCGGCGATCTCGACCTGGTCATCGGCACCGGTGAGCCGGAGCAGGCCATGAACCTGATCGAGCGACATCCGTGGGCGGCTCAGGTCTTTCAGCGGACAGGCACGCTGCTATCACTGCGCCTCACACCCGGCGTGCGAGCGGATATCGTGTTCGCTCCGCCCGAAGCATTTGGCACGGCCTTGGTCCAGGCTACTGGCTCGGAGGCGCATCTGAAGCTCCTCGGTCAATTGCCGGTATGCCCTACCGAGTCCGAGGTGTATGCCCATTTTGGGCTCCCGTGGATTCCGCCCGAGCTGCGACAAGGCTTGGACGAGCTTGAGCTCGCGCGGTCAGGTCGGCTGAGCTCACTGGTCACCGCGCCGGACATCCTGGGTGAGTTTCACGCCCACACGGAATGGAGCGACGGAGCGCTATCCGTCCTGGATATGGCCCAAGCGGCCAAAGCTCATGGGTACCGGTTTCTTGGCATCTCCGATCACACGAAGAGCCTGGGTGTCGCTCGCGGACTAGACGCCGAGCGCGTGCGGGCACAGCGCCAAGAGATCATGCAGGCGAACGAGCTTACCGGAATTCGGGTTTTTGCCAGCGCCGAAATCGAAGTCTCGCGCGATGGCCGGCTCGACTTTGACGATAGTGTGCTCGCCGATCTCGACGTGGCCATCGCCTCCCTTCATGTCGGGCTCAATCAGCCCAGAGACGAGCTGACGGCACGGTTGATACGCGTCCTGGAGAATCCTCACATCGATATCATTGCCCATCCGAGCGGACGGTTGATCGAGCAACGCGAAGGCGGCGACTTCGATTGGGAACGGGTCTTCGAAACGGCTGCGCGCACGGGCACGGCACTGGAGATCAATGCGGACCCTGCGCGCCTCGATCTCGATGCCGCGCACGCTCGGCAGGCGCTCGCCGCCGGTTGCCTGCTCACAATCAATTGCGACGCGCATCATCCCGACGGTTGGTCCATGCTGGAGTACGGCGTAGCCGTTGCCAGGCGCGCGGGCGCCACCCCTGATCGTGTCCTCAACTGCTGGCCGGTCGAAAAAATCGAAGCCTGGCTCCGCCAGCGCGGATCGGCGTGATCCCCCTTATGAGGCCAACCGCTCCTCGTGATCTTCGCAGACTTTAAAGTGCTGCGGCCCGAGCACGTCCCGCAGTGCCGCCTCTAGCTCCGGATTCCAATCGACGCGCCGGGAGCGGCTGCGCAATTTCACCACTCCGCGTGACGTTGGCACATGGAGCACAACCTCGTCATCTCCCTCATAATGCACGAGGAGCTCGTAGAGGTTCTGCATGATTTGCCGCTCATGCTCCAGCGTTGGCGCCTCCGGCAGCCGGAGATGGACCACCCGCCGAGGCTTCGCCTTGCGGCGGCCAACAGCAATCTCTGACGTCGCCGATTCGCAGATGAGCTGAAGTTGGTCACCCCGGCGGTCAACTTTCGCTATGGCTTCGACGATCTGATCCGTATTCCACAGCTCAGCGTGCCGCTCATAGACATCCGGAAACGCCACCAGCTCAACAGATCCCGTCAGGTCCTCCAGTTCGACGATCGCCATTGTCCGGTTCGTCTTGGTTGGCACACGCCGGACGCCAGTGATCATTGCGACAACTTTGACCTTCTCGCCCTGCGCCTTCTCCGCGAGCGCCACTAGTGGGGTAACGCCGTCTAATCCAGCTGCGACCACCTCCTTCAGCGGGTGATCGCTGAGATAGAAGCCGATGAGCTCCTTCTCCCACGCCAGCAGCTGCCTGCGCGGGATTTCCCGAGTCTCCGCAATGATTCGAGGCGCAGTCGCGACCGCGACGCTGCCGCCAAGGTCGAACAGTCCCATCTGGCCGCGCGCTGCCGCCTTCTGCCGCTGCTGCCCTGCCGCAATCGCTGGCTCCAGTGCAGCAATGACCCATGACCGGGGTGAAGGAGGTGGCCCAAAGCAATCGAGCGCCCCGCATTTCGCCAGGCACTCCACGGCACGCTTGGAGACCGAGGACCAGTCGATAGATTCACAGAAGGTCTCCAAGTCCGGGAACCGGCCGCGTGGCTGCTGCGAGCGCGCTTCAAGAATCGCTCGGACGGCCCCGTGCCCTACGTTCTTGACGGCCGCCAGTCCAAACCGGACCGCTTCCTTACCATCCGGCGTCACCTCGACCGTAAACTCCAGATCGCTCGCGTTGATGTCCGGGGGCAATACCTCAATGCCGGCCCGCCGGCATTCCAGCACGTTGACGACGATCTTTTCAGCGTTGCCGATCTCTGTCGAAAGAATTGCCGCCATGAACTCGACGGGGAAGTTGGCTTTCAGATACGCCGTTTGCGCGGCAATCACTGCGTAGGCTGCCGAGTGGGCCTTGTTGAAGCCATAACCGGCGAACCGCTCGATCATGTCCCAGATCTCGCCGGCCAGCTCTTTCGTTAGGCCATGCTCGACGCAGCCGTCGATGAACCTACCCCGGTATTTCGCCATCTCCTCAGGCAGCTTCTTGCCCATCGCCTTGCGCAGACCATCGCCCTCGGCCATCGAAAAGCCAGCCAGCACATTGGCAATCTGCATGATCTGCTCTTGGTACAGCGCAATCCCATAGGTCTCCTTCAGAATCGGCTCAAGGTCGGGGTGCATGTATTCGATGGGGGTGCGCCCGTGCTTACGGGATATGTAGTCTGGAGCCATCTCCATCGGCCCGGGCCGGATCAGCGCCATCAGCGCGATGAGGTCCTCGAAACACGCTGGCGCAACGTCGATCGTCATCCGGGTGGTCATCCCACCTTCCAACTGGAAGATGCCAACCGTCTCGCCACGGCGCAGCAGCTCATACGTCTTTGGGTCGTCCAGCGGAATCGTCTCCAAGGACAAATCAGGTTGCTTGCGCCGCGCCAGCTCGACGGCCTTGCCGAGGACGGTCAGCGTGCTCAGCCCGAGGAAATCCATCTTGAGCAGGCCAATATCCTCCAGCCTGGTCATCGGGTACTGGGTCGTAATCTCGCCCTCGCTCTTGCCACCCGCGCGCTGCAACGGGACATGCTCGACCAGCGGATCTCGCGAAATGACCACACCGGCCGCGTGGGTCGACGAGTGCCGCGCGATACCCTCGACCTTCCGCGCCGAATCAATCAGCTCCCGTACGACACTATCCGACTCATACAGTGCCCGAAGCTCCGGAACCTTCTCCAGCGCGCTATCAATCGTTACTCCAGGTCCTGACGGAATCAGCTTCGCGACGCGATCCGTTTCAGCAAAGGACAAACCCATCGCCCGGCCAACGTCCCGCACCGAAGCCTTGGCCGCCATCGTCCCGAACGTGACAATCTGGGCGACCCGGTCATCACCGTATTTCCGCACGACATAGTCAATGACTTCATTCCGCCGGTCGTCAGCGAAATCAATATCAATGTCGGGCATCGTAATCCGGGAAGGATTGAGGAAGCGCTCAAAGATGAGACCATACTTCAGGGGATCGAGCGCCGTGATGCCCAACGCGTAGGTAACGATGCTCCCCGCGGCCGAGCCGCGTCCCGGACCAACCAGAATCCCATGATCCTTCGCAAATTTCACAAAGTCCCAGACGACGAGGAAGTAGTTGGTAAAGCCCATGCGCTTGATCACATCGAGCTCATAGGCAAGCCGCGCCCCGACTTCGCCCTGGTCGTGTCCGTATCGCTGCTTGACGCCCTCACGGCACAAGTGCTCCAGATACGTGTCTGGAGTGAACCCCTCTGGCACCTCAAAATGCGGCAGGTGATAGCCCTTGAATCCCAGGTCGAGCGTGCACATTTCCGCGATCCGGATCGTGTTGCTCAGGGCCTCAGGCACATCACGGAACACTAGGGCCATCTCGTCCGGCCCCTTGAAATACAACTGGTTGGTTTCAGATTTCAGGCGCTTCGGATCTTTGAGCGTGCTGTTCGTTTGGATGCAGACAAGCAGATCCTGGTACGGCGCGTCCTCCTCGTGGCAATAGTGCACATCGTTCGTGGCCACGAGCGGCAGGTTGAGGCGCTGGGCCAGCGCAATCAGCTCCCGATTCGTTTCCCGCTGTTCCTTCAACCCGTGATCTTGAATCTCGATGAAAAAACGGCCTGGCCCGAAAATCTCGGCCAGCTTGCCCGCATACTCGCGCGCCTTCTCCGGCTGGTTGTGAAGGAAGTTGTTGGCCACCGGCCCGCCAAGACACGCCGAGGTCGCAATCAATCCCTCCCGGCATTCCTGCAGCCAGTCGAGATCAATCCGCGGGCGATAGTAGTACCCCTTCAGGCTGGCCCACGTGGCTAGCTTCAGGAGGTTCCGGTAACCAGCATCATTCTCGGCCAGGAGCAAGAGGTGGTAGGACTTTCGCTCTTTCTCCGTCGCCTTTCCCTCGGCCAGATACGCCTCCATGCCAATGATGGGATGAAGACCGGCTTTCGTGGCGGCCTTGTACCAGTCCATCGCGGCGTACATCACGCCGTGGTCAGTCACCGCCAGGTGTTGCATGCCGAGAGCTTTTGCGCGGGCGATGTACTCATCGATGCGGCCCATGCCGTCGAGGAGTGAATACTCGGTGTGCAGGTGAAGATGCGCGAACTCCGCCAACGCCCCTCCCTCCGTGGCTCCCTGACTTGCCCATGCAACGCCAGCATCGCCAGCGCTGGCCGGGGGAGCCGATCCTACCACAGTTGTACGTACACCGCAGCGAGACCTGGGCTAGCAGACACGACTTGGATCGCTCGCGCGGCTCGGTGACCCGAGAAGTCCGGTCACAATCAGATGGTCGACGAGTGATGGAAGACAGGCGGGGGATTGCGGGGTGATTGAGTCAGGATGATCGCCGGCGTGTGCGCCGCGTGGTCGCGCGGGGTGAGACGACCACGTCCTATGCAGCCACACCAGAAAACCCGCTGCCGTTGCGGCGGGCCATAAATCGAGCTTGCTGCGCGAGCAACCGGAGCACCTGACGCATGCTCTCCCGGTACTCCGATGGCACCGCTTCGTCCTGGAGCAAATCGAGCACCTCACCGATGACCGGCTCGTTCGACAAGAGGTTCGTGACATCCCGCGGCAGGAACCCGGCTGCTGCCAGCAGCGCGTCCAGCTCGGCTTGCGTAAGACCCAGCGCCATCCCAAGGCGGTCAACCGCGTCCCGGGTGGGCATGCGTGATCCGCTCTCAAGCCGGCTGACATAGCTGTGATCGAAATCCGCTCGCTCGGCCAGCTTGCTCTGGGAAACGCCCCGGCGCTCCCGAAAACCCTTGAGCAGTTGCCCGAATTCAGAAACGACTTGGTGTGCCACCGCTGATCCCCCCTTGCATGACAGGAAGTCACGACACCGCCTATCGTGCCACCGCGTCACGCTCTCTCGTGACTTGGTGACACGATAGTAGCACCAGGGTGTCCGTACGTCAATACCCTGTCCACACTATCCCCAGGCACGGCGATCTGGAGTACTTATTCGCGGCTATAACGACAGTAACGCCAGTCACAGCAACATTGCGGCAGTAGTACTGGCAGAACACTGGCGTTACTGTCGAAGAGACCGGCCAAGCACAGGGGTGGCGGCGAGTCGTGTGACTTAGCAAGGCCGCGCAGCGCCGGTTACAGGGGCTCAGGGTTGCTATACTGCTCCGGGATATGTTCTGCCGGAAGGCACGAGTTTTGACAGCAGCCGGGAGCACTGACCATTAGCGCCACCACAACGCCTCGTCACACGGCGACTGAACCCGCGGGCCAAGGCACTCTCATCCTCAAGGGAGCCGCGCTGGCCTCACGCTTGCGCGAAGAGATCCGCGAATCACTCGCCGAGCTCGTTGCTCGAGGAGGCAAGCCACCGCGGCTGGTCACACTCCTCGTTGGCGCTCATCCCTCGGCACTGGCTTACCGGAGCTCGATCGACCGCACCATGACGCGCGTTGGGGTGGATCACCACCCAATTGACCTGCCGGAGTCAATCGCGCCCAACACGTTTGTCCGGGAATTGCGCAGCCTCAGCAGCGACCCCGAGGTCACGGGCATTCTGGTGCTGATGCCGTTACCGGCCCAGATCCCCATGACCCTGGTCTACGAGCATCTGTCGCCGCTCAAAGACGTTGATGGCATCACGCCCGTGAACGCAGGGCGGCTGCACCTCGGCTTGCCTTCCCTCCGCCCCAGCACTCCGCAAGGCGGCATCGAGCTGCTTGACCACTACGGCATTCAGATCGAAGGAAAGCGTGCCGTCGTGATCGGGCGCAGCAACGTTGTCGGCCGCCCGTTCGCCGCCTTACTGCTCCAGCGCAACGCCACCGTCACGATCTGCCACCGCCGCACGATTGACTTAGCGAGCATCGTGCGTGAAGGCGATCTCATCGGCATCGCTGCCGGCCAGCCACGCTTGGTCACCGCGGACATGGTCAAACCCGGTGCAGTCATCATCGACTTTGGAGTCAATGTTGTTGACGACCACATCGTCGGCGATGCCGATTTCGACGCCCTTCTCGGCCACGCCGGCGCAATCACCCCGGTGCCCGGCGGCACTGGCCCCGTAACAACTCTCGTCCTGGCCCGAAACACGATCGCCGCCGGGTTTGCCGCATTGACCGGAAGCCTCGACCACGTGGATATCGCATCGAGAGATCTGCCCTGCTTGTGACACCGGCCCAGCGCATCACCCGGCAACCCGAGCGACCGTGCCGCGCAGAACCAGGGCAGTCACGCGGCCGAGCGGTTGACTCGCATCGCCGTGGCAACCCATGCGGGCAGGACCGTGCGGTCCCGGCGCCCTGCCGGACTCCCTGGCGTGCGGCCTGGCGGCTTGCGTGACACTGGACGCCGCGTGATGTACGTGCTATAATCCCCGCCGAAAAATGATGCGGGTGTAACTCAGTTGGTAGAGTGTCTGCTTCCCAAGCAGAATGTCGTGGGTTCGAGTCCCATCACCCGCTCCGGAAGCCAAGAAGAGCCGCGCGACGTCACGTTCGCCGGCTCGTTCTTGTGTGAGTTCACGGACGCCAAATAGCCAAGCCGCCAGTTCAAGCGCGGCTACGCCGTGACCAACGAGGCATTGAAGGCAGCCTTCAACTGGCCGCCGTTCGACGAGCTCCATTCTGAAGGTTGACACCATCTGAACTCATTGCGTTTGCCGCTCACAAGCAAGGGCAACGAGTTCGATAGCCAGGTGCTAAATATCACCAAGCTGATTGGTGACTCGCTCACAAAGGACCCAATCTCTGCGTTGCTCTCCCGAACCGCCTTGAGAGGCGAAAAACGCGTCTCTAAGTTTGTGCGACTTCTAACTTCCTGATAATATCATCACGTGTCGCGTAATTTAGCGCTGCTTCGCACCATCTAGGGAGTGCGCTGGAATGGCACCGCGGAGGTAGCGATTATGACCCTACCCAGGCAGGGCTCGATCCGGCTCGCTTCATCAAACAGTTGATTGAGCAATACATGGAAATGCACCACAACCTCGCATCCTTCGCAGTCAAACAAGGATCGGTCGTGGCTGCCGCCACCACATGAAAGAACCCTTCATTCCCATCCTCATGGCGGAAGTGGGCATATCGGGATCGTCCGCCTGGCTAGCAGATTGTGAAAGGCGTGTGGAGGTCCCATGCTGCTCTATGAGCTAAAGGTCCAGGAGAGGTTCGATCGAGTCACTGAGTTAGCAGAAAACATCCGAGAAAAGTTCGACACTGACGCCAGCGCCGACGACCTTCTCCGCGACGTCTCCGTTCTCCAAGAGGCATGCGAATCGCTCACAAAGCTACTACCGCGAGGGGTGGGGGCACGCTCCTTATTAGGTCGCCACTTACACTTCCTAAATTACTGGCTTGAACTGAACCAGAAGCAGAACTGCGAGAGCGACATCTGTGACATTTGCCAGCGCGACCTACCGGCGCTCAAAAAGGCGTTTTATGAGTGGTCGGCGGGTCCACAGCACTACGATGCTGAGTTCTCGGAGAAGATCGTCCCCCTGCTCGAGAATCATCACCTGGACTCTGCCGTGCGAAAGGCTTTCGTGCTCCTCAAAGAGCGTCTCGTTCGCGCTTTTGGCGCGCACCCAGAACTGGACGGGCCGGAACTCGTGAACGCGGTGTTCGGGCAGAAAGGGACACTTGCTGGGAAGATCCCTGACCCAGACCGCGAAGCGATGCGCGACCTGCTCGCGGGCCTGTACCGGAGCTTTCGCAACCGCTATAGCCACAACGACGTCGCGCCAGAATGGTACGAGGTGGAGGCGGTCCTATCAATGATGAACTGGGCGTTGCGAACCCTCGATCGGTACCGTTCGATCACAAGTGGCCAATTCTCAACTTAGAAGGAGATGCGTCTCCCCGGCACCATCGAATCTCTGGCTGTGATCTATCACCGGCCTCCTATACGACGCGGAGCGGCGATCCAAGATGATGGACAAGATTCCGCGTTACTGGGTCCCGTTTTTGCCGGCCCTCCGATTGATGTTTGCGGCCACTGGCTCTCATCGCTCCCCATGCTATTACGCAACGCCGACGTAGACGCGGCGTGAGACCTCCTCGAACCCGAGCTTGCTCGCCACCCGCCGCGAGGCTAGGTTCTCGACCGACGTCCCCCACACCGGCGTGAATCCTCGCGCTTGGATCTCACGACAGACGGTGGCTGCGCATGCGGTGGCCAGTCCGCGGCCCCTCCACGACTCCCGCGTGACCACGCCAACATCGGCATACCGGTCGCCAAGCCCGGCGGTGAACGCGGCGGCAACGAGTTGATCCCCAATGATGGCGCCGGCCACCACGCCCTCGCGCACCAGAGCTTCCGCGCTGCCAAATCGCCAGTCGCCCATCCCCAGAACCCCGGTCGCTGCCTCTATGTCTGGGAGATCAGCGGGCGTGAGGAGACGAACATGCGGCGCCTCGTAGTCAGGGGCCGCCCGGCGAAGGACGCTATAGATCTCCTCGGTCAGCGTGCACGCCTTGCCAGTGAATCGCTGGAGTTCCGCGGCGAGCGTTGACCCGAGGGCGACTGGCACATTGACCGCTGTCCATCCAGCAATGAAGCGCAGAATAGCGAGCAAGCTCTCCGGTTCAGCGCCAAATCCCACCGGCTCAGCGGGAAAGCTTGCCATCTGAACGATCGCGGCTCGCGGCTCCTCTGGCCGTCCAATGACCCACGCCCGGCACAAGCCACGCCGCAGAGCATGGATGACCATCACCGTCTCGGGGGTCTCGCCAACGACACCGGCAAGGACGGGCAAGTCTGGACGGTCTACCTCCAACGGTCGCTGGCTGCTCATGCTGCCGCCCTTCGCTTATGCGCGGACCTGAATCCCCGTGGGTATCGCGGACTCTGTCGCCCCATCGGTTGAGGCGGGGAGCACCGTCAGCACTGCACCTGCCTGTGCCTCGCCGGGTGCCCCGACAACGACGCGGTATATTCCCGCTGGCACATGTGGGCAGGAAAAGGAAAATCGCGCCACACCCGACGGATCGGTCATTTGCTGCGCGATGATTCGCGCGCTGCCCTCGATTCCGGCCCATGCGATATAGATCTGGCATCCAGGACGAAATCCATAGCCAATGACGGTGACGAGCTCTCCCGCCAGCGCCCGGTCAGGAACAAGCGATAAAACCGGCTGGCTCGGCGCCGCGGCAAACGCACCGCCCACGAGGCGTGTGTCGCTTGCCTGGCTGCTAGTCACTGTTGACCAGACACTGATAGGCGACGAGTCAGCACGGGTTGCTGCGGCGGCGGGGTCCACCTCTGGCCGCCTTTGCGGAGCACCGATTTGAGGCTTTTCGTCACGCTCGGGGCGATCGGGCCCTGGACGCTCCCGATCCGTCAGCAAGAGGCGCAGAGTCCTGAGCTCGTTCAACAACGCCACCGCCAAGTCATCACGGCTGCGCCGTCGTGCCTGCTCCTTCCCTTGCTCATAGGCGCCACCGAAGGCTACTGCGCTGGTCAGCAATGCCAATCCTCCCCAGATGTACAGATCGTCGAACTCTGAAATCGCCGCCCCAATGACGCCAATGACCGCCGCGATCGCATAGGCGCTCGCTCCAGCGAGTGGCACACCATACGCGAAGGTAATCCCGATTAGCACAGCGAATAGAAAGAGACCTCCCGACCAGGCCTCACGACCAAACGAGTCGGAAAACGTAGCGACACCCACTACTAAAAGGACCTGGGCGGCAGCAACGATGATTAACGCAATTCCAAGAAGCATCCCGGCAAGCCGCATCGCTCGCACCCCATCACTATTTCGGTCACCGTCGCGATAACTCTTGCCCATTGTGCCAGCTATTCCTGCTATTCACACGTGGATCGGTCGCCCGAAAGTACCAAGCGTTTCGAACGGTGCGGCAAGGCGGCAAGCGCTACCGGCTGAACGAGGAGATTCTTCTGTTGAACACGCCCCGTCGCTGCCACTTGCCCGTCGGGAAGGACATCGGCTGTTGCGGTGTGGGTGGGTGCCTCCTTCGTGGAGCGCACTCGTCGCCGAGGCCGGCACACGCTTGGCGCTCTATTGCCATGGGTTCAGGATAGAGGCTGGCAATGCGGGCAAAAGTGACTACTTCTGCCGCCAACGACAATGCAGCGAAGCGGCGCTGAGCACCGGGGACACGGCTCTCCTCTCCGGCCCCGGCCATAAACACTCAAGTTCGCTTGATTGGCGCCGGGCTCGCCACGGCCATCACGAAAGCTGGAAAAGGTCGTACCCCGGTTCACGAGTGCCTCCCGCAGCACCGCCTGAATCGCGCAATGGAGGCGTTCGATCTCCTCGGGCTGGAGATCACTCGCGCGGCGCTCCGGGTGAATCCCCGCGCGAAACAGCGCCTCATCCGCGTAAATATTGCCCAGACCAGCAATGCGTCGCTGATCGAGCAACACACTCTTGACCGGCCGGGACCTCCCGGCAAGCAACTTCTCGAGTCGCTCGACGGTAAAATCGGGATCAAGCGGCTCAATGCCAAGGCTGTCGCTCAAGCGTTCAAGCCCTGCCCGGTCCAGCAGGAGCATCCGGCCGAACTTGCGTTGATCGGCGAAGCGCAGGTCAAGCCCGCAATCGAGCTCGAGTGCCAGGTGCTCAAATCGCTCGGGAGGCTCGGTTCGCTCCCGGAGCACCAGCCGTCCAGTCATGCGGAGATGCACCGCGATCGCCATATCGCCGCTCAGGTGGAGCAACAGGAATTTACCACGGCGTCCAACCCCCGTGATCTGCTTGCCGGTGATCGTTCTCGCCACTTCCTCTACGATCGCGCCACCAAGGACGCCGTGAAACTCCCCAATGCGAAGACCGGTGATGGATCGTCCGACAATGGCAGGCTCGAGCGTCCGGCGAACTGTCTCGACTTCTGGCAGTTCTGGCATACTGGCAGGGATACCTCCTGGACACGCTGTGCCAGGGTGGATGGTAGCACGCGCACAGTGGAGACGATGGAGATGCCGGATCACAAGGGCGAATCCGATTGTGTCTTTTGCAAGATCGTGCGGGGCGACTTCGGCACGGACTTCGTAGCCGAATCTGAAAGCGCCGTGGCCTTCCGCGACATCCATCCCCAGGCGCCAACCCATGTCCTGGTTGTTCCCCGCCGGCATGTCGCCTCGCTCAATGACCTCGATGCGGACGACTGGCAACTGGCAGCCGAATTGCTGCGCCTTGCCGTCGAAGTTGCCCGGCGAGAGGGCATCAGCGAGTCCGGGTACCGGGTGCTCACCAACACCGGTCCCGATGCCGGTCAAACGGTCTTTCACCTACATTTTCACGTGCTTGGCGGACGGCCACTCCGACCTGGACTCGCCTAACCCGCTCTCGTTTGGTTCGTTGCCAGATTGCGGCATTCGAGCAAGCGAGCTCACCCCAAGACCAGGCCGTACGGGAAGAGGGAGGACCGAGAGATCATGGAAGGGACATTGCGCGACCGGCTTGAATCAGATCTAAAAACCGCACTGCGCGCGGGCGATACGACAGCGCGCGACACGATTCGCTTCACCCTGGCTGCGCTGAAGAACGCCGAGATTGAGAAAGGCGGGCCACTGACGCCAGCGGAGGAGCTTGCGCTACTGCAACGGGAGGCGAAGCGGCGTTCGGAATCGATCGAACAGTTCCGCGCCGGCAATCGGCCCGATTTGGTCGAGCGGGAAGAAGCCCAGCTTGCTGTCCTCCGCCGGTACCTTCCGGCTCCATTATCTGACGAGGAGCTTTCACAGCTTGTCGCGCAGGCAATTGCCGAGACTGGAGCCCAAGGAGTTCGAGACATGGGCAAAGTGATGCCCCTGGTGATGGAGCGCGTTGCGGGCCGGGCGGAAGGTCGACGCGTCAGCGCCGTGGTGCGCGAGGCGCTTTCACAGGTGTCATGACTTCGCATCAGATCTCAGACCAGCCAGAAGACGCAAGCGGCGCCTCAGGCCAGCAAAGCGCGCGGCAGGTCGATCTCCGGGTGAGGACCGAAGTCCTGAACTACACCGACCGCGATCTCTCGGCGCTGGAGACCGAATTGCCTGCTCTGGCTCAATTCGTCCTTCGCCAGGAAGGGCAGCGAGGCGATTGGACCGTCACCATGGTGCTCACCACCGATGAGCACCTGCGTGAGCTCCACCGTCAGTTCATGGGGATCAACGAGGAAACCGACGTCATGACCTTCCCTCTCGATGGGGACGGCGAGCGCGGGGGAGACATCGTGATCTCGGTCGATCGCGCTGAGGAGCAGGCAGCCGAAGTAGGACAGAGTCTGTCTGACGAGATTCGATTCCTAGCCACCCACGGCTTGTTGCACCTCTGCGGCTGGGATGATCTCGATGACGCAAGCCGGGCGGCCATGCTCGCTCGCCAGGCCGATCTTCTCACCGAGTTCGGGGCGCAATCCGCAATGGCGAGCTAATCCTTTCGGCCTGCCCCACGCATCACCACGGAGAGGGCAAGGCTCCGCTTCCGGCGAGTTCGCTCGCCATGTGCCGAGGTTAGGTGCGGTCCAGCAGCCACCGGAGCAAGACATCCGCTGCCATCAGCGCGCTTCGCCGCTGAATCTCCGCATAGGCAGAACGCATCGGGAATCGCTCTTCGGCCTCGGGTGAGCCGGCAACGCCGACATGCACCGTTCCCTCCCAGACCGGACCATCAGGCCAGGCAGTCATCACGATCGCCATACCAACATCGGATCCGGTCACCGCGCGAGTCTTCCGCGCCAGCTCCAGCGCGGAGACGTCGACCGGCCCGGCTGCTGAGGACTCAATGAGCACATCGCGGCTCGACGGATCGCTCAGCAGCATGGATGCAAACCGCCCTCCCGCCCCACGGTCAGCGATCGCTAGCGTCAGGCCCCGTTCCCGCAAGCGGTCCAGCAGCGCTCCGGGAAGCGTGACTTCGTCAGTGCCGTAAATGAACTGGCCGAGGCGTCTCTGCACCTCGCGCGCAACACGGTCCCGCAGTTCCTCCGCCTCAGCGGCCGTTGAAGCGATGGCTGTCACGCGCACGTGCACGCCGTCGTCCTTGGCATAGGTGGCGACGTTCGGATTGGAGTTCTTGACTAAGTCGTCGAGCATCTGTTCGACTGCTGACTCGCCGATGCCAATGGTCCGCAAGGTGATCGAGCGAACATGGCGACTGGGCAACTGGGCCTGAATGCGTGGCACCACCTGCTCGCGCCACATCCTCGTCATCTCGCGCGGCACACCAGGCATCGCTACGATGACCTTCCCATTCAACCGGACGAGCCAGCCTGGCGCTGTGCCGATCGGGTTGGGCAGTGGCTCAGCGGAGGGGATCAACCACGCTTGCTTCCGGTTCCGCTCCGGCATGGTGAGACCACGAGCGGCGAAGAACGCCTCGATGGTGGCAAGAAGATCCGGGTCTACGGCTGGAGTCTCACCGGCAACATCAGCGATCGCTTCGCGGGTAAGATCGTCCTCCGTTGGACCGACGCCACCCGTGCAAATGACCAGATCGGCATCGACCAGCGCCGAGCGGATCGTGCGGGCGATCCTTGCTCGGTCGTCTCCCACGTGCGTGACATGGAGGAGTTCGATTCCAAGCGCGACAAGCTCCTGGGCAAGGAACGTTGCGTTCGTGTCGGTGAGATGTCCGAGGATAAGCTCGCTACCGATGGAGAGGATGTGCGCCCGCATGCCGCAGCCCCGCGCGAGGCCGGGCGGCCGCCGCGCCTGCGTGAATCGTCTCAATGCCAGCGGTACCCTCGGAGGGGATCGAACCCCCAACCTTCTGGTTCGAAGCCAGACGCTCTATCCATTGAGCTACGAGGGCATAACCGCGAGAAGCGGTCTCTCGCGCTGGATTATAGCAAACTCCAGCCACTCAGGGGAAGCTCTCCACAAACGACGGAGCCGGTTCCTTCGAGGAGAACCGGCTCGGTATGGGGTGCCTTACGGGGCTCGAACCCGTGACCTCTGGTTCCACAGACCAGCGCTCTGCCGATTGAGCTAAAGGCACCATAATGAAATGAGAGAACATCGACGGAGAGTAAGCCGAGTTCTGTTCGAGATGGTCATCTCTCTCGGTCTTGCGGACCGGTCACTGGGGAAACCAGCGACTGCTCTCAACCTTCGGCCTCGGCGAGCAACCTGATAGCGGCCGGATCGGAGATTGCTGCGGGGAGGATTGCCCTTTTCACCCGCGACGCTTGGGCTGGCGCCCCGCGTCCGGAATGGTCTCTGTTGCTCTCACGCGGTTTCCCGCGTGCCAATCTGGACTGTCAGCGCCTGGGACAGCGCTGCCCTGGCTTTCGCCAGGCACCCTCGCTCTGTGCAGCTCGGACTTTCCTCTAGCCCAGAACGGGCCAGCGACCATCCTTCCGCCGATGCTCTCGTTTGTCAATGTACAGGCCCGTCATCGGACGGGCCCGTTCCCATGGCTCATAGGTTGGGAACGTCGGGTCTTTCACCCGGTGCCGAAGGGGAGATTTGAACTCCCACGGGTCTACACCCACTACGCCCTGAACGTAGCGCGTCTGCCAGTTCCGCCACTTCGGCGCGCTGCCCCGAGCTTGGTAACCCAGCGGAGCCGACCCGGGGACTCGAACCCCGGACCTGCTGTTTACGAAACAGCTGCTCTACCAACTGAGCTAGGCCGGCCTGCCGATGCCTACCAGCCCGAAGCACCCGAGAGTATAGCACGGAAATGCGCCGCATGACAACGCACGCAAGACTGTCCCATGGTCGTGACGTTGTCGCCGAGCAAGGCCCTCCTGCTCCAGCCCAGCAGCTCACTCCCACCGGCCACCGCCAAGTATCCTACCCTATGGTATGGTTGCTGGGAATGACTACGTCCGGCTCGATCTCGCGCTCGCGGCCATTGACAGGCACGAGCGCTGGGGCCAGCAACAGCAGAGAGAATAAAGAGATTGCATGAGTCACCAGCGCGTTAGCCGCCCAGCGACAGCCCGGCAACCCCGGCCATCCAGCACGGCTTGGCGCAGGCTCGGACGGCTGAGCCGCGCTCAGCTTGCGTTCTCTCTCCTCGCGCTCCTTACCGTGTGCTCTCTCGTCGCAGCCGCCGTTGGCACGGTGATCGTCGATGAGATCACGAATCCACGCAAGGACGACACCTTCGTGCTGAATGAATCCGAGCCAGACGAGGTCGAAGCCAGCTTGCGCCGCGACGCGGAAGAACATCCAAGCGACGCCACCGCGGCGGCAGCGCTCGCTAATTACCTCTCCAATACCGGTCGTCTCGCCGAGGCGATCGGCTGGTACGAGCGAGCGTTGCGCCTCGATCCCGGCAATATGAGCATTCGCCTCGACTTCGCCCGTGCGCTCGCCGAGGGTGACAAGCGAAAAGACGCTGAGCTTCAGTTCCAAAAAGTTCTGGCCGCACAACCGGGAAACGCGCAGGCGCATTACGATTTGGCCGAGTTGTACCGATATTGGGCTCCCCCTCGTATCGAGGACGCGGTCGCCGAATACTGGTTGACAATCCAGACCGGCCCGGGAACACTGGTCGCCGAGCTTGCGGCGAAGGCACTCCAAGAGCTGAGGTACGCCACGCCGCAGGCAGGCACTCCATCGGCACACGCGGAGGCAACGCCATGACCGACTCTGGAAACACCACCAATGTGATCAGTCCCGATCTCCTTGAAATCTTGGTCTGTCCTGTTGACAAAGCCGATCTCCGTCTCGAAGGCCAGCGCCTTATCTGCACCGCCTGCGGGCGGGTCTACCCGATCGAAGACGGCATTCCGATCATGCTCGTTGAGGACGACGCTTAGCGAACAGGTGTTCGCCAACAAGGTATACTTATGTCATGACCGATGGAGCCGCCGCTCGAATGCCTGCACAGCCGCGCGATCAGGAGCGCCTCGTGACCACGCGTAGCCGGCCCGAGGACGCGCAGATCGAGCGAAGCCTACGGCCACGGCGCCTGTCCGAGTACATCGGTCAGGAGCGTGTCAAGTCCGTCCTCTCCATTCTCATCGAGGCCGCGAAGGCGCGTGGCGAATCACTCGACCACATGCTGTTTTACGGTCCTCCTGGACTGGGCAAGACGACGCTCGCCGCGATCGTCGCCGCGGAAATGGGCGTTAGCCTCCGCGTCACCTCAGGGCCAGCGATCGAGCGCGCCGGCGATCTCGTCTCGATCCTGACCAACTTGAAAGCCGGTGATGTCTTGTTTATTGATGAGATTCACCGGTTGAATCGGGTTGTTGAGGAAGTGCTCTATCCGGCAATGGAGGATTATGCCGTCGATATCGTCATCGGTAAGGGGCCTGCAGCCCGGACGATGCGCATCAAGCTCCCGCGGTTCACGCTGGTCGGCGCCACGACGCGGCTCGCACTCTTGACCGGGCCACTGCGCGACCGGTTCGGGGCGGTTCTCCGGCTGGATTTTTACGATATCCCAGCCATGGAGGAAATTATCACCCGCTCCGCATCCATTCTCGGCGTGCCTCTCGATTCCGGTGGCGCCACCGCGATTGCGTTGCGTTCGCGAGGGACACCACGCGTCGCCAACAGGCTGCTCAAGCGCGTGCGCGACTATGCTGAGGTTCACGGCGATGGCGTTATCACCGAGGAGGTGGCTGCCGCTGCACTGGCCATGCTCGATGTCGATGAGCTTGGATTGGACGATATTGACCGGCGTATCTTGAGCGTGATTATCGAGAAATTTGACGGTGGCCCTGTTGGTATTGAAACGCTTGCCGCTGCGACAAGCGAAGAGACTGATACGATCATGGACGTGTATGAACCGTATCTTATTCAGCTAGGATTTCTCCAGCGCACTCCAAGAGGGCGCATCGCCACTCGCAGAGCCTACGAGCATCTGCAGGTGCCGCCACCGCCCTCGCTTGAGGTGCGCCAGCAACCATTATTTGATGAGCAGCTATGACGATTGATCCCAATCTTCGCGTTGCCGATTTTGATTATGAGCTACCACCCCAGCTCATCGCCCAGACCCCCCTGCCGGATCGTGACCGCGCCCGGCTGCTTGTGCTCGATCGGGCGACCGGGGCCATCGAGCACTCGTGGGTCTATGAGCTTCCCAGGTGGCTCCGGCCGGGGGATCTCCTCGTTGCCAACAATAGCCGGGTGATCCCGGCCCGCCTCCACGCCCGGAAGGCGCAGACTGGCGGCAAAGTGGAGATTCTGCTGCTTCAAGCCAAGAACGAAGGCACGTGGTCGGCGCTAGCACGACCGGCACGCCGCTTGCACCCCGGTGATCTGCTGGTGCTTGAGCCACGCAATCCGGCAGCGCCGGAAGCCCGGGTCGAAGTCCTCACGCGCCGGGAGGACGGTTTGATTGACGTGCGATTTCTCGACCGGGTTGATTATCGCCTGGAGGAATACGGCGAGACTCCACTCCCTCCATATATCCGCAGTGAGCTGAGCGACGCCGAGCGCTACCAGACGGTCTACGCGCGCGTTCCTGGATCGGCGGCAGCGCCAACGGCCGGACTTCACATTACGGAACGGTTACGGCAAGCACTGCTCTCGGCCGGTGTTGGCTGGGCCGAGGTGACCCTCCACATCGGTCTGGATACCTTTCGGCCGATTACGGTCGAGCGCGTGGCTGAGCATCGCATCCACACCGAATGGTGCCAAGTAAGCGACGAGACCGCCCTTCAGATTGCGACCACGAGAGCACACGGTGGCCGGGTCGTCGCCATTGGTACCACGTCAGCCCGCACATTGGAAACCCTGGGCCAGCACTGGAATCAGGATGATCCGCGGGGGTTTGCCGGGCCAACGGATATCTTCATCACGCCTGGTTATCAGTGGCGGCTGGTGGATGCACTTTTGACGAATTTCCATCTCCCTCGCTCCACGCTGCTGATGATGGTCAGCGCCTTCGCTGGGAAAGACCGCATCCTGGCAGCCTATGAGGAAGCGATCAAGCAGCGGTACCGCTTCTATTCCTTCGGCGATGCCATGCTGATCGTGTAGGCTTGTCCGGTCGCGGCCAGCAACCACCGCGACGAGCAGGTTCGGAATGTCGAGCGCAGGAGCGGACATTGGATGAGCAGGTGGCGCGGTGCCGTGCTGATGCTGGCAGCCATGTTGCTGTCAGGTTGTGGCGTCATTGGGAGCGACAGCGGCGGCCCGACTCCGCGTCCCTTTACCTCCTCCAATGCGGACATTGAATCCGGGTGCTGGAAGCCGGCAGACCGGCAGCCGAAGCAAGAAGGGAGTGACACGGTGACGTATCAACAGTGGAAGCAGCCGCCAGCAATGGTGATTGATCCGGCGCGCCGGTACACCGCGACGATCCAGACGAACAAGGGTTCGTTCGAGGTAGAGTTCTATCCTGGCGATGCTCCGAAAACGGTCAATAACTTCATTTGCCTGGCTCGCGCCGGGTATTACGATGGCACGCCGGTCCACCGCATCATCAAAGGCTTCGTCATTCAAGGCGGTGATCCGACCGGCACAGGCGCTGGAGGTCCAGGCTACCGATTTGAAGACGAGCCCATCACGCGAAATTACGAGATCGGTACGCTGGCAATGGCCAATGCCGGACCCAACACCAACGGCTCGCAATTCTTTATCGTCGTCGGGCCGGACGGTACGCGCTTGCCGAAGAACTACACCATTTTCGGCAAGGTGATGAGTGGCATGGAAACGGTCAACGCGATCGCCGACACCCCCACGCGCCCCAATCAGCGAGGCGAGCAGTCGGCGCCGGTGGAGCCAGTCACGATCACGTCCGTCACGGTCCACGAAGCGCAATAGTTGCTGGCGCGGCGAACGACGGCGATTGCCGCGCGGAATTGATGACAAGCCGTGGCCGGGAAATCGCCCTACAGCAATGACCCGGCCACCCTTGATCTTGTCGTCCGCCCTCTTGCGCTGCGATCTTCGAGACCGTTACTGAGGCTACGCAGCTTTTTGCAGTGTATCGCAAATCGCCTCGTACTCTCGCAAGAGCCGGATCCAGAATCGCTCCCACTCCGCTACATCTTCCCCGGCGGCAATCGCCTGGTCAATGCGCCGGTAGCCATCCTCCAAGCGCCGGGCTAATGACTCGCGGCGCCACTCCAGCTCATCTCCTACGGTGATGGACGATGCCGTTCTCCGCGGGTCGCTCGTGTGCTTCACGAATCGGTCCCTCCGTACCTAGGACGCGAGATCAGACTCCGCAGCAGCGCGGCGCGCTTGCAGCCGGTCAATAAACGCGGATGCATCGCGCCGGTCGAGCTCGGTAACGCTGCTCCGGCCGTAGACGCGCTCGACCTCAGCGTTCACCTCGTTCTCAGACATTCCCTTTTCACGTGCGATAGCCTGAATGAACTTCAACTGGCGCGGCGTGACCGGCTGATTCAGGCTGGCGACCCGGCGATCGCTCTCGGCGCTCCTCCCCTCGGCCAGCCTGCGACCACGCGTCGAGGCGAAATCAATGGGAGAATCAACGACCGCCCCGTGCGCCGCTCCGAAGTCAAAGTCCGGGCAAAACTGCGTGCCAAACCCAAGTGCGGCCAGCGCGCGACCGAGCGCCTTGGTTTCCGCCTTTTCGAGGTAGTCGCGGAAATCATCGACGCCCTCACTGCCCCAGCCAGTCGCAGAGCCACCGCCTGGAATGGATACGCGAGCCCGAAACACGGCGAGATTACCGTCGTGGCTGACGAGCTCCGTTTCGATCGTGGCATTGGGGTGTAGTTCCCGCAGCCAGACGAGCCGCCACTTCACTTCGAGATAGTCCGCCCCGCCCACCTTCGTCAGGTACTTGCTGGGATCGAACGTGCTCTGCTCCTGAGCCATGATTGTGGTCCTCCTCGCGGGGTGAAGAACATTTGTTCGCGGATCATTCTAGACGAACATCTGTTCGGTGTCAAGTAGGCACGATGTGATACGTCTGGACTCCGTGCCGGATGACGCATCGAGCGCGGGGTCCGTCGCAGCGCGGGCATGCACGAGGTAGCCCGATCGCCGTCGCTCCACGGTGAGAACTGCGCGCGACGTGACCAGATGACACACCTGCTCCGACCGGTCAGCATGCCGGGTCTGTGGTATAATCGCGGCAAAGGTGTACGGACACTGGTGACGGAAGGACGGTCCGGGTGAAGGTTTCTTGCCTCCAGGAGAATTTGCAGCGTGCTCTGGCTCAGGTCTCTCGCGCTGTCGCCACCAAGACCGCCCTCCCGGTCCTCAGTAATGTGCTTTTGGCCACGGACGACGGACGCCTCAAGGTCGCCGCGACCAACCTCGAAATCGGGATTACGACCTGGGTCGGCGCATCGGTTGAGGAGGAGGGCCGCATCACGGTCGATGCGCGTTTGCTGGCAGAATTCGTCAACACGTTGCCGAATGACGCTGTGCAGCTTTCATCGGATGCCACGCGGTTTACGCTTACGGTTCAATGCGGGCGTGATAAAGCAGCTATCAATGGCATCGATGCGGACGATTTTCCTGTCATCCCTTCTGTCGGCGACGAAGCGTACGGCGCGTCAGTCGATGCTCAGATTCTGCGCGAGATGATCTCCCAGGTCGAGTTCGCCGCCGCCGCCGACGACAGCCGTCCGGTTCTGGCTGGCGTGCTGATGCGGTTCGAGGGCCAGAAACTGACGATGGCAGCGGCGGATGGATTCCGCCTCGCTGTGCGTGAAGGTGAGCTCGCCGAGCCAGTACCGTCCCGTTTGGATGTCATTGTGCCCGCGCGCGCGATCCGCGAGCTTGCCCGCCTGCTTGGCGATGGCTCAGAGCCTGTGCGCCTTGCCATCACGCCGAACCAAAGCCAGCTCCTGGCCCGGATCGGAGAAACGGAGTTCCTCTCGCGGTTGATTGAAGGCAGCTTCCCCGATTTCCGCCAGATTATTCCCCGTGACTTCAACACGCGCGTCGAGCTTGGGCGGGATGCGTTCCTCAACGCCGTTCGGCGGGCCTCGTATTTCGCGCGAGACAATAATGACGTGGTGCGCTTGCTCATTCACCCTGGCGATGACGATGTCATGCCCGGCACGGTCGAAATCTCAGCGTCTGCTGCGGAGCGCGGCAACAGCCAGTCATTCGTCGATGCCTCAGTTACTGGCCCCGAGCTTCACATCGCGTTCAATGCCCGATATCTAACGGATGTGTTGAGCGTGCTCAAGCAGGGCCAGGTGTTCCTCGGCTTGAATGGCGCAAACCAGGCTGGTGTGATCCGCTTGGCTGGATCGGATGACTACACTCATGTCATCATGCCCATGGTGATCGGCGCTCACTGACGTGAGCGTGACTGGCACAGTGTGATGACAAGCGCCAATCCAGTCGGTTTGTCTCGCCTGATCGAAACGAGACGATGCGCGTGCCGATATCCTGTCAATTTGCACTACTGAGCGCCCCGCGCGTCTGATCATGCATTTGCGTTTCCTTGAGCTTGAAGAGTTCCGCCTCTTTCATCACCTCCGGCTCGATCTCCCTCCTTTAGGACTCGCGCTGTTTGGCAGCAATGCCTCCGGCAAATCGAGCCTGGTCGAGGCAATCGCATTTCTCGCCACCACCCGTTCGGTTCGCGGTGCGCCGGACAGGGAGCTCATCAACTGGCAAAGCGGGTCCGAGCTTGGCTTTCCACCCTTCGCCCGTGTGGCTGGTCAGGTTGTTTGGAGTGAAGGCCAAGCTGAAATCGAGATTGGCCTCCAGACCGATCCCGCGGGGGCGTCTCCGCTCCAAAAATCCATCCGTCTCAATGGCCGGCCAGTCCGTGCCATGGATGTTGTCGGCACGTTGAAAGTGGTGTTGTTCTCGCCGGAGGACGTTGCCCTGGTGACCGGCCCGCCAGCAATGCGCCGGCGCTACCTTGATGTCATGGTTTCGCAAATTGATGGGCGCTATCTCCGTGCCCTCGCCCGCTACAACCGCATCCTTGGGCAACGCAACAGCTTGTTGAAATCGCTGAGCCGGTCAGGGGTAAGTCCGGCCTCCCCGGCAGTGGCCACGCAGCTCGCATTCTGGGACGACGAGCTCGTCTCAGTTGGTTCAGCGCTCATCGCACGGAGACTCGCAGCAATTCGCGAGCTGTCAGCGTTCGCCCGCGAGCGCTTCTTGCACTTTGCCGGAGACCATGCGTTTGGGGTGACGTATGAGCCGAGCGTGGGTGGTGAGATCCTCACCAGCGAGGCCGCAGCCAGGCCACTCGACCAGCTTGTGCCCGCAATTGCGCTCCGATTCAGTGAGCAACTCGCTTCTACCAGGCCGGACGAGATACGCCGTGGGCTATCACTCATTGGCCCGCATCGCGACGATCTGCTTCTCACCCTCAACGGCCGGGATCTGGCCGCGTTTGGCTCCCGTGGTCAGCAACGCCTGGCGGTGGTCGCGCTCAAGCTCGCGGAGACCGACCTTATGGCAAGTCAATCTGGCGAGCGGCCCGTCGTATTGCTGGACGATGTGCTTTCGGAGCTCGATGCTCAACGGCGACAGGAGTTGCTGATGGCCGTCAGCGCCCTCAAGACGCAGGTGGTGCTGACCGCCACGGATCACGACCTCCTGCCGAAAGAGACCGTGTCGTTCCTTCCCTGGTATGAAATCCGATCGGGCGACATTCGCCCCGCCGTTCCCAGCGCATGATGAGCGCAGCCTGTCTCGCCCTGCCGGATTGCGCGCTCCTCAGCCGATCGAGCCACGCGTTACGACCCGTGGCTGGCATCCGGTTGCTCCGTCACAGCGTCGAAAACGGCTTATCGCTAAGGGATTCCCACTCGCCTCGAATGGAAGGGCGTTCTTAGGTCAGGTGGGAAGGCCCAAGGCGGCGCCGGGCCACAACCATGCCAGTCGCCTCATCGACCAATACCACAAAGCCCAATGTTCCCATCGCCTCAAGCCGGAGGCGAGAAACATATGGAGCTAAGCTGTGATGATGCGCGGCGAGTCCTTCTGCCCAGCCCAATACCCTTGACCGCCCATCGGATTGGAGTTCAATTCGAAAGCGCCTGGGTGCTCCTGCAATGTTCGGCATAATGTGCCCCACTGTCGCTGCGCCTCGAAACCGTCACTCCCCAATCGTCCTAGCCCGAATAGTCTGTGACAGCGCAGCTTACCGTGGGTAAGGCCGCCACGTTGGTTCGAATGGATATGCAAGATGGCACGATCGGATACCAATTCAAGGCGCGCTGTCTCGTCTCCCCCGTCCTGGTCGGCGTTATGCAGAAATCTGGAGATTTTCTACATTGAGCCAGCGTCAACGTCCAGTTCTTCTTGGCCTCCTTGCGACGGCTCCACCTAGCCCGACAAGAGCGAGAGCTCGCCAAGCTTGCTGACTCCCTCTACCGGAAGGTGCTGTGCGTTACTCGGTACTGAAATATCCTGAGGCGATCGTCTGATTTCCGCTCTCCTCCAGAGCCAATACCTCTAGTTCATAAACAGCGCCGGGCTCGAGAAACTCGGGAGACACGGTCAGCGAGTGCCGGTCCGGCAGGACATGAACATCGAATACCGGTTGGGAAAACCCGTTCGGATCTTCTCGTTCCACGTCGGTGATCGTCACCTCGTATCCCGTTATCGTCACAGCGTCACCACCCACTGTTTGCGTGACCTCCGTCCACTCGACTACCAAGCCAGAAGCTGGCACGAGAGCCTCATCGGCATGCTCCTCGTCCGCAGCGAGCGACGGCGCCTTCACCTTGGGAGCAGCCGGAATCGCATGCGTCAAGGTGGCGAATCCTTCGAGCGACTTCCCTTCGGTTGTGGCGCCGGTGATCCGGTATTTGCCCTCGGGGAACGTTGACATCAGATCGTCAAAGGATGCTTCCGAGAGGAGCGGCTCACGCGATTCAAAGAAGACATCAGAAAGCATGAGATCGTGCAGCGATTCCTGGGGCTTCACCGCAAGGATCTATCCGCCGTTCGGATCAAATACGCAAAGCTCAGCATACGCCTCGGCATCGAACGATCCTTGCACTCCGAGATCATCGTCCGTCGCGTTGCACTCCCAAAAGAGCTTGGCCGCCTCGAATGCGCTCGGCTTCCCGCTCACTCCCTTGCAAGCGACCTGACTCCCGGTTGTCACCGCCATCACGACTTCGCCTGCTCCCGCTGCAACCAGTGCCGCAGCGAGCAATGGGATCAATGCGCGCAAGTCCCGCTTCATCAGGGTGCTCCTTGATCTGCACACATCGTACGATCGTGCGGTTTCCTACGTTTATCCTCATCAAGGAACGCTCTCTCAGTCGTCATCATCGTTCGACTCGGCTGTGAGCACCGATCCTGTCATGGCATCTATCTTGACGCTACGCCCGTCGACATCGACGTCAAAGATGAGCCGGTCGCCGTCGTATTCCAAATCGATTTCACCGGCGCTGCCGGGGACTGCCGCGGTGGCGGCTTGCGCCGCCTGCTCAAAACTCAGATTTGCTCGCGGCAGTAAGTCGCGGCCATCGTCAGAGCCGGCATCATCGTCGTCAATTTGATCAATGAGGTGCAATAGGTTCGCTGCCCCAAGACGGACAGATGCCACAAGGGGCGACTGGCGCGCGCTGGTTGTTACCCGCTCGTGGACACCTTGCGCGTCGACATGTCCACCTTGGAGGACGATTGCTCCAATCGTGACGGCGCCCCCAAACGCCAGGACGGTGAGTAGCTGCCATCGTCTCTGCATCGCCTGACTCCTTTCCCGGTTCCCATGCCTTGGGTCACCTTCTCACGAGCCGTCTGGCACCTTGCGCCCGGCGATCGCGGGCATTTCCCGGCATGATCATCATTCGTCGCGCAGCAGCTCGGTCGCCCGGAGCCGGTTTACAAGGGAAGAGGCTGCGACCGATGTTATGACTGTCGCTGCAAGCACTGACCCCACCACTGCCCCCACCGATCCCACCGGCACGGAATATGGCGGATCGAGGAGAAAGAGTGGGCGCAACACGCTCACGAAATGGGCAGCCATGATCAGGCCGACAACGACCCCAGCGCAACATCCGGCCAGCGCCGCGGTCGCTGCCTCGGCACCGATGAGCGCCCGGATCGCCTTCGGCTGCATGCCCTGCGCCCGCAGCGTGACGTATTCCCGGCGCCGCTGCAGCAGGAGACCGGAGACAAAAGTCGCGATCGTCACCGTACCCATTGCCAGCGCATAAGCGGAGTCGAGCGTGAGGAGTCCACTGATATTGAGCGCTGCCAGGCTGGACTGATCGTTCGCGAGTGCCGTGAGTCGGGTATCAATTTGCAACCCGCCATCCGCGCCCGGCCCGTTCCGCAGCGCGGTCGTCGCCCACTCCAGCACGGCATCGGAAGCATCCTCAGTCTGAGGGAGGAAGAATGCCAGCGCCGTCGAGGCCACCGCGGCCTCATGCTGTTCAAGATTCATGAGCGCGTGGACACCTTCGGGAAAGCCTGGCAAGCGCTCGAAGAGTCCCACGAGCTGCACTTCGATCTCGACCTGCTCTGATGTAGCTCTGGAAAGCAGCACCCAAAGGGTGTCTCCCACCTTAAGCTTGAGAAAATCGGCCATATCGCTGTTGAGCAAGATGGCATCGGGACGTGCGTCAACCAGCCCCAGGCTATCAGCAGCAGAGCCCGTCAAGAAATCCGCGTCGTCAACAGGCGCGACTCGCGCATAGGCCGCCGGGTCGAGCGCCGCCAGGTTTGCGACCTCCGTGGTGCGGTGAGATCGCAATATGACGTTGTGCACCCCATAGACGACCGGCATTACCTCTTTGATGCCGTCGATTTTGAAGACAGTCGCATCAGCGGAGCGGTAGGTGCGCTCATTGGCCGGGCTAGGCGCAATCTTGAGGTCGGAGCCGATCGTGTACCTGGCGTCAGCTCGCTTGGCATCGTTATAGGAGGCAGTAAAGATCGCCAGGCTCGTTCCTAGCGCAGCGATCAGACCCAGGATGATTGTGGCATCCGCCAGCGCCCACGGGCGTCGCTTGAGGCTTCGCCGGAACAAGAGGGAAAGAGGGCGATTGAGATCAGCGGACGATGTCGTCACCGGCCGGATCAACAGCCACGCGAAGAACCTGCCACCGGCGAGACTCCCCGAGGCCCAGGCGCCGACCGGCAAAAGGAGCAGGCCGAGGGCAAGCTCGACAGGGCGTCCCTCATAGACCGAGCCCGGCGTTCCCTTGAATCCCGAATTCCTGATAGCGATTGCAGTGGCTCCCAAAACAGCCACCATCCCCACCAGGTCGAGGCGGTACCTGGTCCACGCGGGAGGCCTCATCCAGAGGCGGCCACGCTCCTCGTTGATCTCGCGATTGATCATTCGACGCCCGGCAACGTAGAGAGCGGCACCAGTCGCTATCAGCCCCAAGACCGTCCCAAGTACCGCAGAGGTCACCAAGTCCCTGGTCGTTGCCCGGGTCAGCGACTGATGGCCAATCACCGCTGAGGCAGTGACATAGCCTATGGGGATGCCTGCCGCCGCTCCAGCCAGGGTGATGCAACTGACGCGCATGATGAGCATGGATAACAGATGTCGCCGGCTCGCCCCACGAATCCGCAGTGTCGCCTGCTCCCGTCGCTGGGCTCCTGCCAGCACGACACCCGCGTACGCCGCAAGCATCGCTGCCAAAAGGCCGCCGGGAACCCCAAGAAAGACGAACATGCGCTTGGCAACAGTCGCGTCGTTCCGGGCGACAGCAAGGGCGTTCGAGATGTTGTCCAGCAAGAAGTACTGATCCAAGATCGAATTCCGAGCCTGCCCCGAGGTCCACCGGTGCGTCCTCGAGGCATCGTCCAACGCCAAAGTCTGCTCCTCCGCGATCTCCAAGATTGCCGAGGCGATCTGCTGAGTCTGGCCCAGAGCGACACTTGGGACGGCATCCAGGAGCCCCTCGTTTACGCCAATGTCGACCTCGCGCACCAGCGGACTTCTTGCTCGCTCGCCTCTGCCGCTGGCCGCTCGCCGGAACGCTGGCACGATCACCTCATCAAACGTTGACGCATCAAGAACGAGCGTATGGGGAACGTAGATGAAGGCCTCGAGGTCCGCGCCTTGCCGGCTCGAGAAGAGCGAGCGGGCCCGGGTGAGATCGACGATGCCGCTGATTCGCGTTTGGTAGTGCGAGCCATCGGGCAGCGTGAGTGTCACGCCATCTCCAACGCCAACGGAGAGCGCGGTCGCTGCTTCCGCGCTGATCATCGCCTTGCCAGCCACCTGCGTCCCTTCGACGATCTTGATGGTGGCATCGTGCTCCGGATAGCTTGGGTCGAATCCGAACACACGGACTAAGCCGTCTACGGGCGCTCTGGCGCTCAGCGCTCCCGGTGGCAGGTCGGCGAACGAGAGCTGCGCGGCGAAGGAGACGCCGTCGAGAGCTTCGATTGCGGTGACGAGCTCAGACAAGCTCTTTGGCGAAGGGGCGTTCGCTACAACAGGAATTACCGCCTCCCGTGTCGATACCGTGGACGCGAAGTCTTGCGCCGAGATTTCGCGGGCGGCAGAGGCCGCTACCTGGTACTCCATCAGCACCATCGCGCCGGGCTCGACCGAACCGATATTCACACCGACCTTAGCCGGCCCGCGGGCGAATGGGTTCTCCTGCCCCTGTATCTTTTCCCCGCCGATCACCGCTGTATCCGGAATGTAGGTCAGGTCGGCGGCCGGAACGGACCGCACGGTGACTTCGTTTGCCGGTGTTGCTCCGCCATTCTCCAATGACAGGCGCACCCTAATCACATCGCCCGGCTCCACCGGGCCGCTCGGTTCGACGGCCAGTCCCAACCGCAGGTCACCTGCCAGTGGATTATTCGACACCAGTTGCATGTCGATGGCGAGCGGAGCGACCGCTCGCTGGGTCATCGACGCTGAAAGACCGTCCACGAAGAACAAGATGGCGCACGAAAACCCGACCCCGAGCATGACCCCGACTGCCGTCGAAAGCGTTCGACGGGGATTGCGAATCAGGTCCGCCCAGACATACCGGGCGAACATCGCACGGGGATATCGGACATGGTCCACTGAACGATGCTTAGTAAACATACGATGTCTCGTAATCAGCAACGATCGAGCCTTCCCGCAGCGTAACTACTCGCTTCATGCACCCGGCTATTGCCGGCTCGTGCGTTACGACGATTAGGGTGGACCCAAGATCGCGATGCGCGTTAAGCAGGAGCTGGATGACAGTTGCCGCGTTCTCCTCATCCAGCGCACCGGTGGGTTCGTCAGCAAGGATCACCGCTGGTCGGTGGACGATCGCTCGGGCAACGGCCACGCGCTGGCGCTGGCCGCCGGAGAGCTGGTCAGGAATTCGTGCTCCGAGCTCGCCGATCCCTAGCTCCTCAAGGAGTTCCGTGGTTCGTCGCTCCGCCTCGCTCGTGTCTCCGCATAGGGCAAGCTGAAGGCGGATGTTCTCCGTAACCGTGAGGAAGGGGAGCAGGTTATCCGCCTGGTACACGATACCGATCGTGTCCTTGCGAAAAGCCACCAGATCGGGTTCAGGAAGAGCGGTGATCTCGGTCCCGCCGATGTACGCCCGGCCTTCTGTCGGCTTCAACAGACCAGCAAGCACGCCCAGCAGCGTCGATTTTCCACATCCACTCGGGCCGACGATCGCCACGCTCGATCCTCCGGGAACAACGAATTCCGAGCAATCGAGAGCGCGCAGCGGACCTGCTGCAGTCACATACTCGACGACCAGGTCCTGGACGCGGATCGTGTTTGTGCTGTTCATCGTATCTCCACGCGTCGGTTGCGAAGACGCAGTCGCATGTCGGCCCGATCAGCCAGGGTGGGATCGTGAGTCACGAACAGCACAGCCATGTTCAGGTCGGAAATTTCCCGCGTGACCGCGCTGGCCGTGGACTCGTCAAGCTGTGAAACCATCTCGTCAGCCAGGAGGAGACCTGGATTATTGGCGAGTGCGACAGCCAGCGCTACACGCTGCGCCTCGCCACCTGAGCGTTGTCGCGGACGATAGGTTGCCCGGTGCGCTACCCCCATCCGGGCGAGGAGCTCGCGCGCCTGCCGTGCCCCGACCGTCTCCCCCCGAAGCCCAGGGCAAGCTCGACGTTTTCCTGCGCGGTCAAGAAGGGGATGAGATTCTCAGATTGCAGGGCAATGCCGATCCGGCGGGCGCGCAGTGCAGCCCGGTCATCATCGGTCAGCTCACTCAGCGGCACTCCATCGATCTCGACGGTCCCGGCATCGGGCCGGAGGAGTCCGGCAATAAGCGAGAGGAGCGTGGACTTGCCACTCCCCGACGGCCCGACCAAGCTCGCTTTTTGCCGAACCTCGATCGCGAGATCCACGCCTTCCAACACGATGGTGCGTCCACCAGCCGCTTGGAATGTTTTGGACACGCCGCGGAGCTGGACGATGGGAGGGATCATTGCCGGACTCGCTTCGCCGCAGGCGCATCACCGTACACGTCGGGAACTACCTCCCGGGCATGCTCCTCGAGATCGAGAACAATCTGACTCACCTCGGCCAGCCCTTCAGGACTCAGCTCGACAAGGTTGATCAGCTCAAAGCTGTCCTGGTGAAGACTGGCAAGTTTCGGGTCATTGAAAATCACCCCAACTCCCGGAGCGTAATATTTGATCTCGTTGTCGATCGCGTCATAGGCGCCTTCACGGATCGCCAGGACATCATGGAACTCGCCAAACGGAACCGTGAGTGTGACGCCGACAGCGACCGGCTCCGCCACCGACACGGCTTCTTCCTCGGGATCTGGGGTTCCGATGAACCAGCGCGGCGTTTCCATTGTGACGACTCCGGGCAACAGAACGCCTGTTAGCCCTCCGCTGGCCGTGCCTAACCAGCAGTCCTCGTAGTTGGTGTAGACTCCGCCCTCGTAATCCTCGGTGTAGCCGCCCATCAGCCAGACATTGCGGTCCTTGTCGAGCGCGAAGTAGTCAAAGCCGACTTGCGTGAGCTCGCCTGCATCAATCGACTGATAGAGCATCGCGATCGCTGGCACGCCATCGATCATCCGTATCACATCGGTCATCGTGCTAGTCACCTGATGAGGAACCTTCCGCCCCCCTCCTCGGTGGTTCCGGCCCGCACCCATTGCATCCCCGGCAGCAAGGGGACATGGTCGTTGGCGCTCGTCGTCGGATCGACGAAATGTTCCGGGTCAAATGCGAATCGAACGGGCTCTGGCTGTGCGCTCGACGCGAGTGCCCCAACGCGCCATGCGCAGGAAGCAAGGCCAAGCGCGGCGATGGCTTTCACTCTCATGCGGTTGGACACCCTGTTCATCTGCTTGTGCTCTCCTTGGTTCTCTCGGGTGTAGCCAGTGAGCCGCAGTTGGCTTGGTCCGCCCCTATCGGTAGCGCCTGGGGCTAACCTCGTTCCGCCGGAGATGTGAGACCGTAGAGGTAGGCACGCTCCTCCATTTCCATTACCTGCTTGCGAACATCTGCGAGCTCCTCGGGACTCAGCTCCTCGATCCCTACCAGCTCCAACTCCTCCTTGTCGGGATCAGGTCCACGGAAACCGACGCGGACCACACCCACGCCGCGCGCGTGATATTTGTCCTGGAAGACGCCCTCTTCCGTTTCCTCATCCCATTCGGCGATGATCATGACGTCATCAAAACTGCCAGCAGGAACCGTAGTTTTCTGACCCACCTTGTAGACCAGACTGCGATCCGTCCAGTTGAACGGAGCCGGGGCGTATCCCTGGGAGTAGGTATCACCCGGCTGCGGATTCGCGAGCATTCGGATCCCCGCATGCGCTCCTTCCGTGTGTTCCACGAGCCACACCCGCGCCCTGACGAACTCAGTCTCGTCGTATGTCTCCCGCAACTGACCCAAATGCCACACATTCCCCGCATCGTCCTGCGCATGAAACGCGAGTTCTTGCTCGATCAGTTCCTCGTCCCGGTAGTCTTGCTCCAGGCTAATCACGGTCCGCACCCCGTTGACCACCTTCGTCAGATCGGTCACCGTATCCACCACCCAGTGCGGAATCTCTTCCCCATCTTCGATGTGATGGCCCTCATAGATCAGCCGCACACCCGGCTCCAACGGCCACCAGGGGTTGTCGATCACCGTCGAGCGGCTGAATTGGGACGGGTCCAGCTCAAGAAGCTCCTCCTCCGCTGGCGCTTGCCGCAGCGGAAGCCCGGCAAGCATCGCCAGGAACACGATCACCAAGCTGCGTCGCAGCCATCCCAACTTCCGGTCCTTTCACTGCAAAAGAGCTTGGTGCCGATTCATCCGAAATTAATCCTCGCGTCGTACCATGACCATGACTGCAGATGGTTCGATGCAATACGCATTCGAGATTTCAAGCGATGACCGTTATCGCGTGTGACTCGTTGGCAGTCCATGGTTATGCCCACCTTCATCTGGGACCAGGGTCGTCGGCCCCCGACAGGTGCCGGCGACCAATGGTGTGCATTCTCGAGCCTTGGCGAGACCAAGAGGGGCTGAACCGTTACGTGGTTGCGCCACCAAGGCGGCGCACAATATCATGGGGAGGCCGGCTGCCCTCTCTTGGGGGTTCGCCTGCCAGCCGCGGGGCGCGTGGGGGTCATCGTTCGCGCGTGGTCCCTGCGCGCCTCGTCTCCAAAAGGCACCACGAGGAACTGTGGCACTGGAATTCCACGCCTCATCCCTTCTTCAAGCCCACTTGTGGGAACACAAGCGGACCCGAGTAAGCTTGGCAACCTAGTGCTACAATAGTCTCGCTTCATGAATTGTCAACGGTACATACGGGCATCGTAATTGCTGCTCGCCGATCCCAAGCAGACCGCTTGGAATTCGAGCTTTGTCCATCACGAGCGTCCCGTTCCAAAAGCTGTCACAGGAGGAGCAGTATCCGCCTGTTGCGGGATCGCTTAGCTCGCAGCCATCATCGAAGGTTCCCAACTGCACTCCGAGCCGGGTGACACGAGAGATTGTTGATCGGATCGAACAACGAAGCCCCGCCGCAGCGGGGCCCTTCCTACACAACCTGCTTGCGGAGCGCGCTCGGCTGGGGAGCAGGGATTCGAACCCCAACTACCTGATCCAGAGTCAGGCGTCCTACCGTTAGACGACTCCCCAATGTCCGGCTCATTATACCAACTCCGTGGCGCGAGCGTCGAATTTCCCCTGCCTCCATCGCCTTGCCACGAGGAAACCTTGCTCAAGGCAAGCCTTGCTCACACCCGTCTGTCCTCACGCATCCCACCGGTGATGCTAGACTCCAATCAATAGGAATCGAGGTGGCGCACGCCCCGCCAGCATAGACACGTGGATGGATCAGCAAGACACGCAACCTTCACAGTTTCACGCTCTGTTGCACGGTCTCAATGCGGAGCAACTCCAGGCAGTGACGCGAATTGGCGGCCCGATCCTGGTGGTCGCCGGACCTGGCTCAGGTAAGACGCGCGTCCTGACCCATCGCATCGCCTACCTCATCGAAGCCGGTGGGGTGCCGCCCGACCGCATTCTGGCCGTCACTTTCACCAACAAGGCTGCGCGCGAGATGCGCGATCGCATCGGGCGGCTGCTCAGCAACGGCACGGCCGACGGCCTGGTGATGGGCACCTTCCACTCCTTCGGCGCACGTTTGCTGCGTCAGAATCCAGGACTCGTCGCGGACCGTCTTGGTCTCCTGCCAAACTTCCTGATATACGACGACGCCGACCAGCTTGCCACAGTCAAGCAGGCCATCCTCGCTATTGGCCAGGACCCCAAGCACGTGGCTCCCCGGCGGATGCTCAGCCGCATCTCCGCGGCCAAGGCCCAACTGCTCACCCCGGCCGAGTTCGAGGCGCAGATCGAAACCTATGACGACGAAGTCGTCGCGCGAGTCTATCGCGAATACCAACGGGCGCTCCGCCGCGCCAATGCAGTTGACTTCGACGATCTGCTCGGGTTGCCAATTCGCCTCTTCGACGAGGCGCCACAGCTCCTGGAGCGGTACCAAGAGCAATTCCTGCACATCTTGGTGGATGAATATCAGGACACAAACCGGGTGCAGTACGTCCTCGTAGCAGCACTTGCGGCAAAGCATCGCAATCTCTTCGTTGTCGGTGATCCCGATCAGTCTATCTACGGCTGGCGTCAGGCAGATATTCGCAATATTCTCGACTTCGAGCGCGAATTTCCCGACGCGACCCGCATCCACCTGGAGCTGAACTACCGCTCAACGCGCCGGATCGTGAACGCCGCCGATCGCGTGATCCGCGAGAACACCCAGCGCATCGACCGCCGCCTGCGGACGGACAACGAGGATGGCGAGCCCATCGTGATCAAGGAGCTCGCGGACCAAAACCACGAGGCTACGTTCATTCTCAGTGAGATTCGGCGGCTGATGAAGACGCATGGGCTGAGCCCCGACGATTTTGCGGTCATGTATCGCACCACCGCTCAAAGCCGGGTGATCGAAGCTGCGTTCCGGGGCGGTGAGGTGCCATACCGCATTGTTGGGGGTGTCCGGTTCTATGACCGGAAAGAGGTCAAGGATATCCTGGCCGTTCTTCGCCTGCTCTACAACCCGGCCGATGAGGTGAGCTTCGAGCGCATCATCGAACAATTCCCGATCGGGCGCGGTCTTGGCCCGAAAACGATCGAGACGCTGCGCACGTGGGCGACACTTCATCGCGTGCCACTGCTCGAAGCGTGTCTGGCTACGGCCGGGGCAGCCGGAACCGCGGCAGCTCCCGATCTGCCAGGATCAGCCCGGACCGCGGTCGCCCGGATCGGCGCAATCTTCGCGGATCTGCGGTCAGAGATGGAGCGAGCGACGCTGACCGAGTTGTTCGACCGCATTATCGAGCGGACCGGCTACGAGGCGACTTTCGACCACAATGATGACGAGGCAATGGAGCGCTGGGCCAACGTCCTTGAGCTACGTGCGGCCTTGGGAGAGTACGATCAGCTCCCGCCGTCTGACGCTCTGCCAGCCTATCTCGAGCAGGTGGCCCTGATCTCAGACGTCGATGAGCTAAATGATCAGGAGACAGGAAAAGTCACGTTGATCACCCTCCATTCCGCCAAGGGGTTGGAGTTCCCTGTCGTCTTCATCGCCGGTGTGGAGGAAGGCTTGCTCCCGATCAGCCGCGCCGTCGAGGCCGAGTTCACCGACCCGATGCCCCTGGAGGAGGAGCGGCGCCTGTTCTACGTGGGCATCACCCGCGCCCAGAAACTCCTCTACATTACCTATGCGGCCACGCGCATCGCGTACGGCCGCTTCCAATCCAGCGTGCCATCACGCTTTCTCGCGTCACTCCCGCAGGAAAGCACGCGCGAGCACGGCACCCGAGGGATTCGGACTCGCACCGGCGCCTCGTTTGTTGAGCGAGTCCGCTCCCGCGACGCCGGCAGCGCCCGATCACACGCGGCCGTTGAGGCCGATGGTGGCATGCCTACGACAACCGTGCGGCGCAAGCAGCCGGTCTACCGGCCTGGGCAGAGGGTTTTCCACGCCAGGTTCGGCGATGGCCGCATCGTTGACGTCAAGAATAAGACCAGCGACCAGGAACTCACCGTCGAGTTCATTCGCCACGGTCGGAAGCTCCTCCTGGCCAGCCTCGCTCCGCTTGAGGTCCTCGCGGACGCCGGCTAATCAGGGAACGCCACCTGATCTGTCGCTCCAGGTAACCACGATCAACGAATGCTTCCTCGTCCGTACACGTTGTACAATCGGAAACGCGTAGAGCGGAGAGCAATGGAAACGACCACCAAGCCGGCAACGATCCGAGAACAACTTGAAGCCGCGGAGCGGATGAACCTGGCCGCCGCCGCCACGCTCAGCGAGACGGCAAGGCGCCAGCGCCCCGAAGAGCCGTGTTCCCTGCGCACGGCGTTTCAGCGTGACCGCGATCGCATCATCCATAGCAAGAGCTTCCGGCGGCTCATGCACAAGACGCAGGTATTCATCGCCCCTGCCGGAGATCATTACCGCACACGGCTTACCCACACGCTCGAAGTGACACAAATCGCTCGCACCATCGGCCGGGCACTTCGCCTCAACGAGGACCTGATCGAGGCGATCGCCTTGGGCCATGATCTGGGTCATACCCCATTCGGCCATGCTGGGGAAACCGCGCTGGCCGGCATCCTCCCGGGATTTCGCCATAACGAGCAGTCCTTGCGCGTCGTCGATGTACTAGAGAAGGGCGGCGCGGGCTTGAATCTCACCGAACCGGTCAGAGATGGCATCTTGCGTCACTCCAAGCCGCACGACGAGATCACGGGCGCTGCCTCAGGTCAGCCCGGTTCCCTTGAGGGTGAGGTGGTGAAAATCGCCGATGGCGTGGCCTATATCAATCACGATCTTGACGACGCGATCCGGGCAAATCTCGTGCAACCGAGCGATCTCCCGCCGATCGTGTTCGAGGTGCTTGGAACGACGCATGCCCAGCGCATCAACACACTCGTGACCGACATTGTCCAACACTCCACCAGTGACACCATCCCTGGGAAGATCGCCATGTCCGCTCCGGTGCACGAGGCAGCAAATGCTCTGCGCCGCTTCCTGTTTGACCGCGTCTACAATCCGCTCAATGAGCGAGAGGACACGCGGCGCGCTCAGCACGTGATCAACGAGCTCGGTGCGTATTTCCTGGCTGATCCAACGCGGTTGCCCCCCGAACACCGCGTTCGCGCCAAGCACGATCCGCCAGAGCGTCTGGTTGCTGACTATATCGCCAGCATGACCGACCGGTTCGCGGTCGAGCTGTTCAAGCGCTTGTTTGTGCCACGGTATTGGTCCGCGTGAGCCAGCGGCTGATTGCATGACCGGTGCGTGCCCCGAGGCCGCAGAACAGCGAAATGACAGACTGGATTCGATGGGGGAGCTATGGCCCGAGACGCAGTTGCTGAGGTACGAGACCGCACCGATATCGTGGAGCTCGTTTCGCAATACGTCTCGCTCAAGCGAACGGGCCGAAACTATAAGGGATTGTGTCCATTTCACCAGGAAAAGACACCGTCATTCGTCGTCTTCCCAGACTCAGGGAACTTTCACTGCTTTGGCTGTGGCAAGGGCGGTGATGTCTTTACCTTTTACATGCAAATTGAACACATCGAATTCCGGGAAGCACTGGCGGAGCTGGCCAAGCGTGCAGGCGTCGAGCTCTCCACCATCCCCGCGGCGGCTCCTGCCATTGATGCGCACCGGCTGCGCCTCATCGAGCTGAATGAGCTTGCCGCGACCTTCTTCGCCCACATTCTGGCTCATTCGGCGGCTGGTGCGGCCGGGCGGGAGCTCGCGAGCCGGCGCGGGCTCACGCCCGAGATTATCGCCAGGTTCGGCATTGGCTTCGCTCCGGATTCCTGGGAAGCGCTCCACCGGTATTTCGCATCACGCGGGATCGATCCTGCCCTCGCTGCCGAGGCAGGCCTTTTGCAGGTGCGGGACTCTGGCGGGTATTACGACCGGTTCCGCAATCGCCTGATGTTTCCCATCCGGAACCGAGAGGGCCGGGTCGTTGGCTTCGGTGGCCGCGCCCTCGGCGACGCGCAACCGAAGTACCTGAATTCCCCTCAATCAGCGATCTTCGACAAGAGCGCCCTCCTCTACGCTCTCAATCTCGCCCAAGATGAAATCCGCAAGCGAGATCAGGTCGTCATCGTTGAAGGCTACATGGACGCCATTGCTGCGCACCAATACGGCCACGCGAACGTTGTCGCGGCCATGGGCACAGCCCTCACCGAAGCCCAAATTGATTTGGTCAAGCGCCTGACGAAACGCATCGTGCTCGCTCTCGACGCCGACGCGGCGGGTCAAATGGCAACCCTGCGGGGATTCGGTGCCATGCAACGGGCGCTCGACGCCGAGGCCGTGCCCGTTCCCGACGCGCTTGGCATCATCCGGTTTGAGCGCCGGCTGAACGCAGAAATCTCCATTGTGCAGCTTCCTGAGGGCAAAGATCCCGATGAGCTCATTCGGAAATCTCCAGAGCGCTGGCCAGACATCGTCGCCTCAGCGCGGCCATTCGTCGATTTCTACATTGACGCCGTCACAAGAGATGTAGCGCCCGGCGATGCCCACGCCAAATCGGAAGCAGTCAATCGCATCCTTCCCGTTCTTCGCCAGCTCACTGATCGCGTGGTCCAAGCCCATTATGTTCACCAGCTTGCCAACCGGCTCCGGATCGACGAGCGCGTGATTCATGCCGAGCTGCGCCGGTCGGCATTGCACCGAACAACGCCGCCGGCTCGGTCCGCAGCGACCCAGCCTCCTCCGTCCCGGGCGAGTCACGAAGACTATCTGCTGGCCCTCCTCCTGCGGCACCGCGCAATTTGTCAGAACGTGTTGTCATTTGTGCCTGAGGACGATCTGCTCGACTCCCGCAACCGTGCGCTTCTGACCATTCTGCGTGACGAGCAGATTCAATGGGAGCTAGAACCAATCCAGATCATTGCCGGATTGGACGATCCGCTGGCCGACCACGCTGAACGCTTGCTCACCCTGCTCGAAGGGAAGCCTGCCCAGCTCCCTGGGCAAATCCAGCGAGAGGCACAACAGACCCTGGACCTCCTCGGCAAAGAACGGTACGCATTTCTGCTGCGCCAGCTGAACCTGCAGATCGCTGAAGCCGAGCAGGCCGGAGATGAAGAAGCGCTCGCCCACCTAAAGCAGCAACTCGCCACGCTAGCGGAGCGCCATCGCGCGTTTTATCCTCCCCCCTCACCGTATTTCCGGGATACGCGCGACACGTCTCCAGGAAGTCAGGTGGTGCGCGCTAGCTGAGCGCCGCAGCGACGGCGGCCACGAGGAGATCATCTTGTTCCGGGAGAACGGTCCGGAGATCGAGGATGTATGCATCGTCTTCGACATAGCCGTAGACTCGTGGTGAGCCGGTGCGCAGCCGCTGACCAATCTGATCCGGTGTGAGTCCTTCCATGGCCAGGGCAATCCCGTAGCTCGGCAGCGTCTGCCCTGGCAGTGCGCCTCCGCCTATCGTGGCCGTTGCTGGCCTTAACGCCGCACCCACGCCCGCGGCCTGAAGGCGCCCCACCAGCGCTTCAGCTCGGCTGCGGATCTGGTCCACTGGAAGAGCGATCATCCGCCACACCGGAATCTTCTCGACCGCCTCGCCCCGGGCATAGTGCCGGAGCGTCGCCGCGAGCCCAGCCAGACAAGTCTTGTCAGCGCGCAGCGCACGAGCAAGCGGATGAGATGCGATCCGGACGACCCATTCCCGTTTGCCAGCAATGATGCCGGCTTGCGGTCCGCCAAGCAGCTTGTCCCCACTCGCGGTCACGATGGTGGCTCCAGCTGCCAAGCTCTCCGAGATGGTCGGTTCGTGTTCCAAGCCAAAGTGCGCCGAATCGAGGAGCGCTCCGCTTCCCTGGTCTTCAACGACTGGCAAGCCATGAGGCTCCGCCAGTGCCGCCAGCTCGGCGATCGACGCGGACGCCGTGAACCCGGTTATACGGAAGTTGCTCGGATGAACCTTCAGAATCATCGCCGTGCGATCCGTCAAGGCAGCGGCGTAGTCGCTGACGTACGTCCGGTTGGTTGTTCCTACCTCAACCAGCTCGGCACCGCTCTGCCGCAGCACATCCGGAATCCTGAAGCCGCCCCCTATCTCCACCGCCTCTCCGCGAGAGACGATCACCTCCCGGCCGGAAGCGAGCGCCGCCAGCGTCACCAAAACAGCAGCAGCATTGTTGTTAACAACAACAGTTTCCTCGGCTCCGGTAAGGAGACGCATGAGCATGGTGATCTCTTGGAGCCGGCCGCCACGCTCATTCGTGACCGGGTCCAGCTCGAGGGTCACGCTGCTCGCTGCGGCGTCGGCCATCGCCTGGGCAGTCTCAACACTCACCGGAGCCCGGCCGAGATTGGTGTGGATGATCACCCCAGTGGCATTGATGACCGGCTCCAGCCGGGGACGCTCAAATTCGCGCAGGGCGTTCAGCGCCATGGTCACGATCGCTTCGCGATCGAGTGTCGCTCCTTGAGCGATGCGCTCACGCACGGTTGCAAGATAGGTCTGAAAGAAAGCAACGAGAGGCTGATCGGCAAGAGTCGTTATGTGTCGCTCTCGTGCCAGGGAGACAAGATGTGCCACCGAGGGTATGGCCGCAAGCCCCCGGCGCGGCAATGTGCTCCGGTCTGCATGCGTCTTGGACACAGCAAGATCCCCCACGAACAACAAAAGGGGAGCGCCAGATTGACGCTCCCTCATCGCAGTCGGGGAGAGAGGATTTGAACCTCCGACCTCAGCGTCCCGAACGCTGCGCGCTAACCGGACTGCGCTACTCCCCGTTCAACCAGCGGGCATCGAGAATCTGGTGTCCCCGCGGCACCGCATGAAATCCTACCACACCAGGTGCGCCGTGAACAACCAAAGCGGCGCTTCCACCGCGTCGGGTAACGACCTTCAATTCATCGCACGAGCCATCATGCAGAGAACATCGAGTGCGGCGCGCGGACATTCCACCGACGGCGGTACGGCACCGCCGCGAGATTGCAGGATCGCCAGTTGTCTCATGTCGTTGCTGGCTACAACGACAGATGTCGCTTTGCAATCTAAGTGTCCGTTCATAGTGAACGTTCGCGCACGGTCGCTAGCGAACCGCCGTCTGTGGTACCATGCCTGCGGCGCGGAGGCGCCGGTTCACTGCCCGCGTAGCTCAGAGGATAGAGCGCCGCCGTCCTAAGGCGGGCGTCGGGGGTTCGAGTCCCTCCGCGGGCACTTCTCCTTAGACCACACCGTGTCCCCGCCGCAGGCATTCCCTAACCGCGACGGCTTTGTGCCGTCCTACGCGGCCTGGCCGCCCGAGCCCGGCTCCGCCACGCCGGCGCCTTTCCACGCAAGTCACGTTTGCTATCATTCGGAAAGTGACTACGCACGGACTCGCAATACGCTCCCCGTGCGAACGAGGCTGATGCTGCGGACCGGCATCAGCATTGGCGTGGGCTCGCCGCGGGTCCGAACTCAGCGACGAGAACGCACGGAATACGCTCGATCAGGGCGAGAAGGATGATTCGGAACGTGAAGACGTACGATTACCCAGGACCGTCCGTTTTCGGCTTCGAAACGGACACCCTGAGGCGTGTCGCCTCCATCTCGGTGCATACATCTCCGCTCGCTGCCCTCGGCAGTCGAGATGCCGGGGGCATGAATGTTTATGTTCGTGAACTTGCCTGCCACACAACCGCGCTCGGTATCCCCGTAGATGTATTTACCCGCCGCACCGACGCCGATTCCCCAGACACCTTGGAGATTTGTCCCGGCGTTACCGTCGTCAATATTCCGGCTGGTCCTCCAGCGCCGCTCAACAAGAACGAGCTATTTGCCTATCTGCCAGAGTTTGCTGAGGGGATGGCGCTCTACGCCCTGCGTGAAGGTGTCCGATACGATGTCGTGCACGCCCACTACTGGCTTTCGGGTTGGGTCGCTCACTTGCTGAAGCGTTATTGGGATACGCCGTTTGTGCAGATGTTCCATACGCTAGCTCACATGAAGAACGCCGTCTCAACGGTGACTCAGCGTGAAACTGCGCTACGATCCCGGATCGAGCGCCGCCTTATTGATCTCGCCGACGGACTCATCGCGGCCAACCCTGCCGAGCGTGCCGATCTCATCTGGCGGCAGCACACTCCAGCCGACAAGATCTGCACCATCCCGCCTGGAGTGGATGTTCAGCTTTTCACGCCTCGTAATCGGGAGCTGTCCCGCCAAATGATTAGCGACAGCATCGCCGACCATGTCATTACCTTCGTCGGCCGCGTTGATCCCATCAAAGGCATCGATACGCTACTTGAGACTGCGGCCATTTTGGCCAGTCGCGGCATCGCGTTCACCGTTATCTTCGTCGGAGGCGACCTCGACCCGGCTGGGGCACCGGTGGGCGCATTGGCAGACGTCTCCGCAGCGGCCGAGCAGCTCGGCGTCCGGAATCGGTTCCTGTTCGTCGGTGCACAGCCTCAAAACCAGTTGCCGGTGTACTACAGCGCCGCAGATGTGGTGATGGTACCGTCCCGCTACGAATCGTTTGGTCTTGTTGCCGTCGAAGCGATGGCTTGCGGAGTGCCGGTCGTGGCGTCGCGGGTCGGTGGGCTCGTTTATACGGTTCAGGATGGCGAATCGGGTTTCCTGGTGCCGTACAATGACGCTGCCGCGTTCGCCGACCGCTGTGAAGCGCTCTTCGCAGACCGCGCATTGCGAGCCAGATTCGGCGCCCACGGCCACGAGTCAGCGCAACGCTTTGCCTGGCCAGTGGTCGCCGAGGCGGTTCTCCATGTCTATGAGCGGCTTTCGGCTGGCTCGCGCACCAATCTCTGCTGCCCCGAGGAAATCTTTGCCTAGACCGCCGGGGGTGAGCGGCCTCACCCCCGACGGCTCATGGCGTGCAAACGAACCCGGACTACAGTCGCTGAACCGCGTGCCGGAAGATGCCAAGGAACTGCCGGATCTGCTCTTCCGTCACGACCAGCGGCGGTACGATGCGGATCGCCTGATCCCAAGTACCGCACGTGATCAGGAGAACTTTCTCCTCAAGGCACGTCTTGATGACCTGGCTGACGGCCTCGGGATTGGGTGAGCCATCCGGTTTGACAAATTCTACCGCCACCATTAACCCGAGTCCGCGCACATCCCCGATCACAGGATGATCGGCCTGAATCGCACGCAGGCCCGCCATCAAGATCTCGCCCATGCGCGCAGCATTCTCTGGCAGCCGCTCCTCGCGCATGACCTGCAACGTGGCGACAGCGGCCGCCGTGCCAACCGCGTTGCCACCATACGTGCCGCCGTGCGCTCCCGGCGCCCATTTGTCCATCAGCGCCCGGTCAGCCACCACTGCCGCCACCGGCATACCCGAGGCGATTCCTTTCGCAACCGTCATGATGTCAGGCACAACGTCATAGTGCTCAAAGCACCACATCTTTCCGGTGCGCCCCATCCCCGTCTGAATCTCATCCATGATGAGCAGAATGCCGTGCTTCGTGCACAGCTCGCGCACCATTTGCACCCACCGCTTCGTCGGGAACAAGTAGCCCCCTTCACCGATCGCTGATTCCATCAAGATAGCCGCCACGTCATCGGGCATGACCATGGTATCGAACAGATGCTCCAGCTCGGCAAAATAATGAAGGTCGGCATCCTCCTTCGGTCCCGCATACGGACTGCGGAAGAGATAGGGATATGGCGCGTAGTAGATACTGGGCAGGAGCGGCTCATAATGGCCCCGGACCTTTGCCCTGGAGGAAGTAACGGCCATCGCCGCGTGTGTCCGACCATGGAATGCGCCCCGGAACGCGATAATTGCTGGACGGCGAGTCGCGGCCTTGGCAAGCTTGATCGCCCCTTCGACCGCCTCTGCGCCGCTATTGGTCCAGAACACTTGATTGAGTGAGGGTGGCAAGGTAGCAGTCAGCTCAACTGCTGCTCTCATCATCGGCTCGTGGGCCAGAATGTTTTGCTGCGCGTGAATGATTCGCGCCGCCTGCTCTTGAATCGCCTTCACGACGCGCGGATGGCAGTGTCCGGTGTTGACAACAGCAATTCCAGACGTGAAATCCATATATCGCGTGCCACTGACATCCCAGACGTAAATCCCTTCCGCGCGATCAACGACCACCGGGGAGTAGCGACTCACAACGCGCGGAATCAGCGTTTGTGGATCAAGCGCAACCTGTGCCACGTTTGTCTCTCCTTGGTATACCGCTCGAACCGGCGCCAACCGCCGGATCTTCTCCAATCCGTGACCTGCAACTGTCCTGGTGTCCGCACTATGATGTCGTCTTCTTTTCCCGTTCCTTCAGTTGCTTGTAATACTTCTTGGGTTTCGGGATCGGGCGAGCCTCTTCCGCCGCCCTGCGCTCCCGCGCTGCGGCCGCCGCCCGATCGAGTTGCTCCTCCAGCAGCGCCAGATCGTTGTAAATGCGCGTATTGGAGTTCGCTTCCGGCCGACGCATCAGGAGCCGCACAAGCTGGAGCAGGGACGGCGCCGAGGCCGTCTGCGCTGCCGGAACCGACGCCCGGCGCATGATGTCGTCTACCAGACGTAGGGTCGCGGGGTCAGCTCCGTTTTCAACCAGGCGGTCGCGGATGATCTGGAGACCTTCTGCAACGTTCATGGGCACGCCCTCCGTTCTCCGCAAAACCGCGAAACACTCACCGAACTCGCCGCGTGGAGTATAGCACTGGCTCCACCGGGACCGGCCCCGGCGTGGTAGAATGAATCAATTGGTTGCCAGGGGTGCGCGGCGCGCTGAGAGTGCGGCCGAAGGGCCGCCAACCCTCCGAACCTGATCCGGGTCATACCGGCGAAGGGACGGCAACTTCCCCACATGGGGTCGCTCCAAGCGCCGACGGTACCCCCGTCGGCGTTCGGTTTTTTGGAAAGGATCGTTGTGGCAGCGAACGATTCGGCCATAGGATCGTCGATCCCCAAGGCCATGACTATTGCCGGCTCGGATTCCGGAGGCGGGGCCGGCATTCAAGCTGATCTCAAGACCTTCGCGGCACTGGGCGTCTACGGAACGTCGGCACTCACTGCAATCACCGCCCAGAACACGCGCGGCGTCTTTGCGATCGCTGAGGTTCCAGAGGAAGTCGTGGCCGCACAAATTGACGCCGTCCTCGAAGACCTTGGCGCCGACGCCATCAAGACTGGGATGCTCTCCAGCGCTCCGATTATCGAGGCGGTCGCTGACCGGTTGCAGGCATGGGGTATCGCTCAGCTCGTGGTGGATCCGGTAATGGTCGCCAAGAGCGGCGATCAACTCCTCCAGCCGAGCGCGGTTCACGCCTTGCGGACATTGCTCTTACCACTTGCCCTTGTCGTGACACCGAATCTACCAGAAGCCGAAGTTCTCTCAGGCCGCACGATCACATCACGGGCAGATGCCTATGCCGCCGCGGCGGCCATCGCCGAACTCGGCCCGAGGTATGTCGTCATCAAGGGTGGACACCAGGACGGTCCCCCCGTTGACATCATCTTTGATGGATTAACCACGATCGAGCTCACCGCGGAGCGCATTGATACTCGCAATACCCATGGCACGGGATGCACCTTCTCAGCCGCGATCGCTGCTTACCTCGCACGCGGCTTCCCGCCCGTCCAGGCCATTTCGGCCGCCAAGGCGTACCTGACCGAGGCCTTGCGAACCAGCTACGCCATTGGTGAAGGACATTCACCGGTCAATCACTTCCACGCTATTCGGTTTGTGGAGCCGTCCGTTTCTGCCCGAAAGGAGGGCTAGATGGCTGTTCGCGAAGATCTCCCGCTCACCATCGCTGGGAAAACGTTCACCAGCCGGCTCATGCTCGGAACGGGTAAGTACCGGTCTACAGAAGAGATGCTCGCTGCCTTCGAGGCATCCGGCGCAGAGATCATTACCGTTGCACTTCGGCGCATCGACTTTGATGATCCGAAGAGCCGCTCTGTGCTAGAGGCAGTGGATTGGACAAAATACACCATCCTGCCCAATACCGCCGGTTGCCGCACCCCCGAGGAGGCGATTCGAATCGCGCGCATGGCGCGGGCCATGGAGCTATCGAACTGGATCAAGCTTGAGGTGATTCCGGATCCCAAATATCTTCTACCGGATCCGATCGGCACCTACGAGGCTGCCAAGGTCCTGCTTGACGAGGGCTTTGTGGTCCTTCCCTATATCGGCGCCGATCCTGTACTGGCAAAGCGGTTAGAAGAGCTCGGCACCGCTACCGTCATGCCCTTGGGCTCGCCGATTGGCTCGGGGCAGGGCCTCATCAGCATTGACGCCATCCGCATCATCATCGAGCAAGCAACGGTGCCGGTCGTCGTTGACGCAGGCATCGGCGTGCCCTCAGACGCGGCTCAGGCCATGGAGGCCGGCGCCGACGCCGTTCTCGTCAACACCGCCGTCGCGCTTGCCGACAACCCGCCGCTGATGGCCGAGGCGATGGCCGAGGGTGTGCGCGCCGGGCGCAAAGCGTTCCTGGCTGGCCGGATTCCGAAGAAACCCTATGCGTCAGCAAGCAGCCCGCTTGAGGGCATCGTTGCCACTCGGTAGCCTTACCCGTCGCACGCGGGAGGCGCTTGAGGAGCACCTGTCGGTCTATCTAGTGGCCGACCCGGACCTTGCGACCGGGGACTTTCTGTGGACCGTAGAGCAGGCGCTTGCGGGTGGCGTCACCGCCGTTCAGCTCCGCGCCAAGCACCATTCCGACCGGGAGGTCCTGGCGCTGGCGCGGGCCGTGCGCGAGCGGTGCCTGGCGGCGGGAGCGCTCTTTTTTGTCAACGACCGCCTTGACCTTGCGCTGGCGGCCGGCGCTGACGGCGTTCACCTCGGCGTCGATGACCTCCCGCTGCCTGAGGCTCGAACAATCGCCGGCCCTGATTTCATCATTGGCTATTCTCCTGAGACCGACGCGCAGGTAGCGCAAGCGTCCGGAGCCGGAGCCGATTATCTGGGAATCGGCCCGGTGTTTGGCACATTGTCAAAGGCTGATGCGGGACCGCGCATCGGTCTTGGTGCCATATACCGGCGATCACAGCTTACAGACTTGCCGGTTATCGGTATTGGCGGCATTGGACCTCGCGAGGCAGGCCGCGTCATCACCGCCGGAGCAGCCGGCGTGGCCGTCGCCGGGGCGATCATGCGATCCGGCGCGCCGCAGGACGTTGCTCGGCAAATCCGGGAAGCAGTCCTCCTGGCCAAGGCCACGCCTCTACCGCCTCCGAGCGTCCCGCGCCTCATGCTCGTCACCGACCGCTCCCAGTCAGCGCTTCCCTTACCAATGCTGGTTAGCCGGAGCTTGGCGGCGGGGGTTGACATCGTGCAAATCCGGGAGAAGCAGGCTTCCAGCGCCGAGCGAGCAGCGATTGTTGAGGCACTCATTGGAGCCGGAGTCGAGCCGTCAGCCCTGTCCATCAACGACGACATGGAAGTCGCCATGCGCTACGGAATCGGCCTGCATCTTCCGGAGCGATCCGCCTCTCCATTAGAGGCGCGCAATCTGCTCGGCCCGCAGGTGCTGATTGGCCGGTCGGTGCATTCGCCGGCAGAAGCTACACGTACCGAGGGAGCCAATTACCTGATTGCGGGGCATGTCTTTCCGACATCGAGCAAGCCAGGACGGGAGCCCATCGGGTTAGATGGGCTGCGCCGGATCGTCGAGGCCTCTCCTGTGCCCGTCCTAGCGATTGGTGGCATCACGGCTGACCGTGTGGCAGACGTGATTCGCGCCGGTGCCGTAGGTGTAGCCGTCATGTCGGCTATCAGCGCTTCACGCCAGCCGGAGAGTGTTGCCCAAGCGATCCGGCTAGCCTTGGACGAAGCCGCACAAGGAGCGCAGTGAATGGAGACCACAGCAACGATGGTTACCGTGACAATCAACGGAAAAGAGCTTGCGCTCGACCCAGCCACGACGATTGCTGACTTTCTTGCAAGTAAGGGGTATCACGAGCGACTCGTTGTCGTAGAGATCAATGAGGCGATCGTTCCCCGGTCAGCCTATGCCACGACGACGTTCGCGCCGGGCGATCGAGTGGAGATCGTTCATTTCGTTGGCGGAGGTTAATGGTCGTCCTCCCAAGGTAGCCACAGGCAGCGCCGCAGATCCACCTGGTATTCCACCAGGAACGGCACCCCCTCTGCCAGCAGCAGCTGCTTCATGACGTCGGGATGGCCGAAGTGCCAGCCACCGCTCAACTCTCCGTAACGATTGACGACGCGGTGGCAGGGAAGCCCCTCGGGTGCGCCGTGTAATGCCCATCCCACCATGCGAGCGCCGCGAACGGAGCCGAGGGCGCGCGCGATCGTCCCATACGTCGTAACCCGTCCTCGAGGGATGCGGGCGACAATCTCATAGACGTTCTCAACAAACCCCAGGTCAGAGCGGGTCATCACGAATTGCCCTCCACCCTCATGTGGTCGCGGCGTCTACCAGCATGACCAGCCAGCAATCCAGCACGAGCGGCTTCACGTATCTGGCAAAGGGTATACTTTTGGGGATACGTCGCCGCACACAGATCGGGCGACGCCTTCCGACGTCGCTCAGTGAGTATATTGCCCATGAGAACACTGTTAACCAAGATTCTTGGTGATCCGAATACCAAAGCGATCAAGCAGCTCTTGCCGATTGTTGACGAGATTAATGCGCTTGAGCCAAAGATGCAGGCCAAGTCCGACGCCGAGCTCCGCGCGTTTGGCGACGAACTCCGGCGACGGTATGAGGATGGCGAAAGCCTTGATGATCTCCTGCCTGAAACGTTTGCGGCCGTCCGGGAAGCTGCGCGGCGAACGCTCGGGCAGCGTCATTTTGACGTCCAACTTATGGGCGGCATCGTGTTGCATCAGGGCAAGATCGCCGAAATGAAGACCGGCGAAGGGAAAACATTGACCGCGACCACCGCGGTCGCGCTCAACGCCCTGACCGGCCGCGGCGTGCACGTCGTCACGGTCAACGATTACCTCGCTAAGCGCGACACCCAATGGATGGGCCGGGTCTACCATGCCCTCGGGCTCTCGGTTGGCTGTATTCAGCACGAAGAGGCGTTCATCTACGATCCGGAGTGGCAGTCGCCCGATCCACGCCTTGCATTCCTCCGGCCCGTCCCCCGGAAGGAAGCGTACGCGGCGGATATTACCTACGGCACCAATAACGAATTCGGCTTTGACTATCTGCGCGACAACATGGTCGTCTCAATCGACCAGTGCGTTCAGCGCGAGCTTGTTTACGCCATCGTCGATGAGGTGGACAACATCCTGATCGACGAGGCCCGAACGCCGCTGATCATCTCCGGACAAGCCGAGCGGTCAACCGACCGGTACTACCAGTTCGCGGAGATTGTGAAGAAGCTGCGCGAGGGCCGCGATTACACCGTCGATCACAAGCACAAGACTGCGACACTGACGGAAGACGGCATCGACCGGGTTGAGGAGATGCTTGGCATTCCGGCTGGCGAGAGCCTGTTCGATGACCGGTATATCGAGCTCACCCACTACTTGGAGAACGCGCTCAAGGCGCAAGCGGTCTATCACCGCGACAAGGACTACATCGTCCGCGATGGTGAGGTCATCATCGTTGATGAATTCACCGGGCGGATGATGATCGGCCGCCGCTGGAGCGAAGGCTTGCACCAGGCCGTCGAGGCCAAGGAAGGGGTGAAGGTCCAGCGCCAAAATGTGACGATGGCCACGATCACCTTCCAGAACTACTTCCGCATGTACGAAAAGCTCGCTGGCATGACGGGTACGGCGAAGACCGAGGCGGAAGAGTTTCTGCGCATCTATAACCTGGATGTCGTGGTCATTCCCACCCACCGCCCGATGATCCGCATCGACCACCCAGATCTCGTCTTCAAGAACGAGCGCGGCAAATTCCGCGCTGTTATTGACGAGATCAAGGAGATGCGGGAGCGCGGCCGGCCTGTGCTCGTTGGCACCACCTCGGTGGAAACCTCCGAGCGCCTGAGCGAAATGCTGAAGCGCGAGGGCATCGAGCACCAGGTCCTCAACGCGAAGCATCACGAGCGCGAAGCCGCAATCATCGCTCAGGCTGGCATGCCCGGTGCTGTGACCATTGCCACGAATATGGCTGGCCGTGGCACCGACATCATCTTGGGTGGCAACCCCGAGCCAGAGATTGCCGCGGTGATGGCCGACGAGTCCTTGCCTCCGGAGGAAAAGGAGGCTCGAATTCAGCGCATCCGTGAGGAGTGGCAGAAACGGCACGACGCAGTGGTCAAAGCCGGTGGCCTCCACATCATTGGCACCGAGCGGCACGAGGCCCGGCGGATCGACAATCAGTTGCGCGGCCGGGCTGGTCGTCAAGGAGACCCCGGATCGTCGCGATTTTATGTCTCGCTGGAAGATGAGCTGATGCGGCGCTTCGGCTCCGAGCGCATCTCCGGCCTGATGGAGCGCCTCGGCATGGAGGAGGACGTGCCGATTGAGCACCGCCTCATTTCCAAATCGATTGAAAGCGCTCAGACCAAGGTTGAAGGTCACAACTTCGATATCCGGCGGCATGTCGTTCAATACGACGACGTCATGAACCGGCATCGAGAGGTGATCTATGCCGACCGGCGCCAGATCGTGGCCGGCGAAGATATGTCGCAAAAAGTCGCCGACCTGATCAGTGCCGAGATCGAATCCATCGTTGATGCCCGGATGCCACAAAAGGGCGAGGAGATCGATTACCAAGGGATCGTTGATGCCTACCGTGCGTTGATTCCGAACGCCAAAGTCACGCTCGCTGAGATTGAGGGACTTGATCGGGAAGGCATCCTCGACGTCCTGGAAGATGATGCGGAGCGGGCCTATGCCGAGGTCGAAGCACGGTTCGGCTCGGAGGTGATGCGGCAGGTCGAGCGGCATGTGCTTCTCGCGGTGATCGACCGCCTGTGGGTCGAGCACTTGACGGCCATGGACGATCTGCGCGAAGGCGTGGGCCTCCAGGCGTACGGGCAGCGCGATCCCCTCGTCGTCTACAAGACCGAAGGGTATCGCATGTTCCAGCGCCTCTTGAACAACATCCAGCACGACGTCGTCCACACGCTCTTCCGCGTCCAGCCAGTTATCGCTCAGCAGCCGGTCCGCACTCGCCTGACGGAAGAAGCTGTGACGAACCGGGACGGTGGGACGTCAGGCGGCACGAAGAAGCGCAAGATTGGCGTGAACGATCCTTGCCCGTGCGGGAGTGGCAAGAAGTACAAGCATTGCCACGGACGCGTTGGCACCCGCACCACCGTCTAACGCTATGGCTGGCAGTCGCCGATGACGAGCGGGCGGCATCACCCGCCTTGCCCGCTTTCCTCTACTCGTACTCGCACCCGTCGTGGCGTCGAAGCTCCAGAATGAGCCGCCACGGCCCTCCGGTACCTCCAGCCCGGCAAGGACTGCTCGCACACCTTGCTGCAGACGCAACAGTGCGGGAACCGGGCCACGCGCCCTATGCGAACTCCTCGTCGTAGCCCTGAAAATCGCGAATGATCTCGCGGGCCTCCGTGAAAACGGTATTAGCCGCTTTCAGGATCTGGTCGCGCCGCTCCTTGCTAAGCATCGCGTAGAAGATAATGCCAGCCGCCGCGCCGGCCCAGAACAACGCTGCGCCCGCGCCCTTCCCAGCATGGACAGTCGCTTCAGCGGCGTGCGCAGTGGCCCCTTTGGCACGCTCGCCGACCTCTTCGGCACGCTCAGTGACCGCCTCAAGTCGCTCGGCCACCGTGTGGGTTGCTTCCTTGGCTCGGCGTTCGGCCGTAATCACGAGCCGGGTTGCGGGCTCCGCGACTTCTTCCTGGGCTTCTTCTGCCGCTTCGGCTGCTTTTTCCCGTGCAGCTTGCCACAGTTCCAGCGCCGCCGATGCGGCATTCAACGCGACTTCCCGCAGGCTCGGCACGACCTCATCAGAAACACGGTGCGTGAAGTACGGAAAACGCTGCTTGGCCGTTGCCGCGAGTGATCGGGCCTCCTTTGCGCGCTCAGCACCAAGCAACGCGCGCGCAGCCGCCTGCTCGATGATTGATTGCGCCAGCGCAGCAGCTTGCTCCCGCATCGCTTGTACGGTATCACTTGCCCGGTCTGCCATCGGTGCTCCCTTCTCTTTGGACTGCCGCGGCCGAAACACGGCATCTCCCTGGGCCGCGACGCCGCAGCGTGCGCCACGAGCGACATTTATCCTAATGCAACCGGTGTTCCAGTGCTTAGGCTATCTCCTGCTCCCTCCCTGCCAGACCATCTCGGGTTGTCTCGCGAGAAGCGGAGTCCGTATACTCCACCCGATGAACACGTGTTCGTTTCCCCGGCCACGCTATGACGTGGTCGTCGTCGGTGCGGGACATGCTGGGTGTGAAGCGGCCTTAGCGGCCGCGCGAGCCGGGTGTACGACACTCGTTCTCACGCCGAACCTCGACCGCGTCGGCTATATGCCGTGTAACCCATCCATCGGCGGTCCCGGCAAGAGCCACATCGTCGCTGAAGTCGATGCACTCGGCGGCGAAATGGCGCGCGCGGCCGACCGGGCCGCCCTCCAGCTCCGCCTCCTCAACACCAGCAAGGGGCCAGCAGTTCAAGCAATTCGAGCCCAGGAAGATAAGCAACTCTACGCGCTAGCGATGAAGGAGGCGCTGGAGAGCCAGCCTGGTCTGGAGCTTTGCCAAGACGAGGTGGTCGGCTTGCGCTTTTCCTCTGGCCCGGACGGCCGCCCCCAAGTCTGCGGGATCGTCGCACGATCCCGTGGCGAGATTGATGCCGAAGCGGTCATCATCACGGCGGGGACATTCTTGCGTGGCGCGCTTATCGCCGGAGAATCACGTGCTGGCGGCGCACGGGCAGGTGACCGAGCTGATGATGCGCTGGCGGCCTCGCTGGCCGAGCGCGGCTTCCTGCTGCGCCGCCTGAAAACTGGCACGCCGCCACGCGTTGACGCTCGCAGCGTGGATTTCTCATGCTGTGAGCCTCAGCATGGGAGCGACGAGCCATTGTGGCTGAGCCGCGATGGCGCGGCCGGTCGCCTTGAGTTGCTTGCGCTACCACCCCTGTCCGCGCACCTACGGACCGATTCCCAGTGGCGTCCACAGCTTGCCTGCTTTCGCATTGGAACGAACGACCACACGCACGAGATTATCCGGGCCAACCTCCACCGGGCTCCGATGTTCAATGGCACCATTCAAGGCATCGGTCCACGGTATTGTCCTTCGGTCGAGGATAAGGTTGCGCGCTTCCCCGATAAAACGTCCCATCCCATCTTTTTGGAGCCTGAGGGCTGGCGAACAACCGAGTTGTATGTCCAGGGCATGAGCACCAGCCTCCCTTACGACATTCAGGAAGCGATGCTGCGCACGATCCCCGCCCTCCGGCATGCGCGCATCACCCGCTTCGGTTACGCCGTCGAGTACGATGCTATCGACCCCAGTGAACTCAGCCCGACCATGGAGGCGAGGCGAGTCCGAAATCTCTTCCTTGCCGGTCAGGTCAATGGGACGTCTGGCTACGAGGAGGCTGCCGGTCAAGGCATCTTGGCCGGGCTGAATGCGGCAAACGCCGTCCGAGGACGACCGCTGGTGGTTCTTGGCCGCGATCAGGCCTACATCGGCGTCATGGCGGACGACCTCTCAACCAAGCCATTCGACGAGCCCTACCGCATGTTGACTTCCCGTGCGGAATACCGTCTCCTCCTCCGGCCCGACACGGCCGACGACCGCCTTGCCAGTCTTGCCTACGAGCACGGACTGATCAGCAGGGAGCGCTACGATGAGGTTCTGGCGGAACGACGGTTGCTCGATGCTGCCCTCGATGAATTGCGGTCAACGCGCCTGCTGCCAAGGGACATAGACACAGATGGCCACGGGCATGCGGCGAGCATGGGGCCGATCCACCAGCCAATAACCATCGAGACATTGTTGCGGCGACCTGGCACAACCATCGACGGTCTTCGCGAGATCCTCACCTCGCTTGGATGCCAGACCATCTCGCGCCTCTCGCCCCGGCTTCTCCGCCGCCTGCAGGACGAGGTGAAATATGGCGCGTTCATCGAACGGGAGGCGAGAGAGGTGGCTCGGCGCGGGGCGTTGGAACGGCGTCCGTTGCCCGATCAATTGGATTATGATGGAATTGCTGGTCTGCGCTTCGAGGCGCGGCAAAAGCTGGCGCGTTACCGTCCGCGCACGTTTGGCGAGGCAAGCCGGCTGCCAGGCGTTACTCCAGCAGACGTTGCTGTGCTATTGATTCATGCGTCCCGCCTGGAGGCCGCATCTCGGTGAAAGTTCTCATCATCTCGGATATCCATGCCAACCTGGTCGCGCTCGAAGCGGTGCTTGCTGATTGTCAACGCTTCGATGCCATCTGGAACATCGGTGACACGATCGGCTATGGCCCCAAGCCACGTGAGTGCATTGATCTCATGGTGGATCTCGGCGCGCACCCAGTGCTCGTTGGCAACCACGATTTAGCCTGCATCGGCGAAATCGACATCGCTGAATTCAACCCAGTGGCTCAGGTGGCATCGCGCTGGACGGCGCTCCAGCTCGGCATGGATCATCGCGCCTACCTGTGCGAGCTCCCGGCGATCGCCACGGTCGAGGGATACACGCTAGCTCACGGCAGCCCACGGTCGCCCATCTGGGAATACGTCACCACCGCCACAATCGCGACTGAGAACTTTGCCTGTTTCGACACCAACGTCTGTTTTATCGGGCATACGCATATCGCCATGTTCGCCTTCATGCGGGAGGGAGCATCTGTGGCAGAGCTACACCCGCTCCGTCATGGTGAAACCCTCGACCTGCAGCGGGGGCGCTTTATCATCAACCCTGGAAGCGTCGGCCAGCCACGCGACCGGGACCCGCGCGCCGCCTACGCCGTGCTTGATACAGACCGGGGAACGGTCACCGCCTATCGCGTAGCCTATGATGTCGCTGCGACTCAGCGCCAGATGGCCATGGCCAATCTGCCGGACATCTTGATTTCTCGCCTGGCACACGGCATGTGACCGTTGCGCAAGAGAAGGGAGCGGGTCATACTTCGCGACTGATTCGCCGTCTGGCTTGGGGATAGGGTAAGGATGGAGCGGTAATCGGATCGATGTCGGCCAGCTACGAACGGTTGATCGTGCCGGTGAACGGCTCGAAGGGGGACGAGCGAGTTCTCTCGCTTGTCGGGGAAATCGTCCACCGGCATCCTGCCTTTATCACGTTGATTTACGTCGTTGAGGTTCTCCAGTCGATGCCTCTCGATGCCGAGCTTCCGGATGAAATTGATAAAGGCGAGCAAATCCTGACTCGTGCCGAGCGCTACGCTCGGTCACTGCTCGGCAACAAGGCGGATCGGGTCACGACTGATCTGCTTCAGGCTCGCTCGGCTGGCGCCGCGATCGTTGATGAGGCGATCGAGCGTCACGCCGACGCCATCGTGATGGCAACCACGAACCGGATCAAGCATGGGCGCACCACGATTGGAGAGACGGCACCGTATGTGCTCAAGAACGCGCCCTGCGAGGTAATTGTTGTGCGACTGGCGCAGGAATAGCGCAGGGAGTACGAGCGACGATGAAGGTCGTGATCATGGGCTGCGGCCGCGTCGGAGCCAGAATCGCCTCCATTCTCGATCATAATGGTCATGATGTGTCGGTGGTTGATACCGATCCGCGCGCCTTTCGCCGGCTCGCTCCTGATTTCGGGGGCCAGACCATAATTGGCACTGGCATCGACGAGGACGTTCTCCGGTCGGCAGGGATCGAGGATGCAACAGCATTCATCGCCGTCACGAACGGTGATAATCGCAATATTATGGCGGCCCAAGTGGCACGGCACGTCTTCAATGTTCCCGAAGTGATCTGCCGGATTTACGATCCGGTCCGGGAAGACACTTACCGGCGGCTTGGCCTCACCACCGTCTGTCCCACGACCACGATCTCGGCCATTATTCTCGATCATGTGATCGGCGCCGGGGAGTCCTTGCCGATCGGGCGCGGGCAGGAGTCCTAACCATGTATGTGATCGTTGTAGGCGGCGGTAAAGTCGGCTATTACCTGACCAAGACGCTCCTGTCAGAGGGCTACGAAGTGCTCCTGATCGAGCGGAACCCTGAGAAGGTGGAAACCTTCCAGGAGGTTTTTGGCTCAGTTGTCATCGCTGGCGATGGCGCAGAGGCGGCAACCCTGGCCGCGGCGGGAGCAGCACGCGCGGATGTTGTCATCGCCGTCACTGGAGAAGACGAGGACAATTTGGTCATCTGCCAGATGGCGAAGCAAAAGTTCCACGTCGGCCGCACGATCGCCAGAGTGAACAATCCGAAAAACGAACAACTTTTCCGCATGCTTGGCATCGATGTGACGGTGAGCCAGACGAACTACATCTTGCACCTGATCGAGCAATCAATCCCGCATCATCCGTTTGTGCATCTCTTGAGCCTTCGGCACGAAGATCTCGCGATTGTCGACGCGAAAATCAGCGAGGGGTCGCCAGTCGCTCACCGCACTGTTGGTGAGGTCGTCCTGCCGCCGAATTGCATCATCGCCGCGATCCTCCGCGGTCCGCAATTGTTGATCCCGAGCGGAACGACCGAGCTGCTGCCCGGTGACGACGTCATTGCCATTGCTCACCGGGAGCAGGAAGACGAGCTTCGCCGCCTTCTCGTTGGCTAACTGCAAGCCAGCCAGGCAACAAGCATTCCCTCACAACCTCGATCATTCACGCGCATCCGCGGTGATTTGCCGAACTCAGCCCGTGCCGGTTGCTTGGCATGCACTGGCTTATGGTCACATGGGAGGTACCTGGAGCATCGCAGGTGACCGGCGGAGGAGCCAGCCGGTATCACACTCCGCCGATCCCCGCACCTGGGCTGAGTCTCACCAGTCGATTATGGATAGATTCCGCGCAGCCGCGTAAATTCCGCCACCCGATCGATAGCCCGGATCAACGCGGCGGTACGCATGTGAACGCTGTGCTTCTGCGATGTGGAATACACAGCGTGGAAGGACTTGCTCATGACGTCCCGCAGCCGCTCATTGACCTCTTCCAGCGTCCACGGGAACCACTGCATGGCCTGCACCCACTCGAAGTACGACACGGTCACACCGCCGGCATTCGCAAAGATATCCGGAAGCACAAACACTCCGCGCTCATAAAGAATTCGGTCAGCTTCGGGGAGTGTTGGGCCGTTCGCGGCTTCGGCGATGAGCCTCGCCTTGATCCGATCGGCGTTGTGGGCGCCTATCTGCCCCTCCAGCGCGGCCGGGATCAAGATGTCGCAGGGAAGTTCCAAGAGTTCCTCGTTTGTCACTTCCTCCGCTTCGGGGAAGCCAACAACACTGCCGGTCTGCTGCTTATGGCGCATTACCGCCGCGATATCAAGACCTCTGGGGTTGTAGATGCCACCGCGCGAGTCGCTAACCGCCACAACCTTCGAGCCCAGCTCGGCCATGAGCCGGGCAGCAACCGAGCCTGCATTGCCAAATCCCTGAACGACCGTGCTGGTGGACGGGATATCCATGTTCAGCACCCGGGCGGCTTCCTGAATTGCATAGACACAGCCCCGGCCCGTGGCCTCGTTTCGCCCTTCGGACCCACCAAGAACGAGCGGCTTGCCCGTCACCACGCCTGGCACTGAGTAGCCCACGTTCATCGAATACGTGTCCATGATCCAGGCCATGATTTGCGGATTGGTATTGACGTCAGGCGCTGGGATATCCTTGTTCGGGCCAATGATGATCGAAATTTCCGCCGTATAGCGACGAGTCAAATTCTGGAGCTCATTCTGCGACAGTAGTTTCGGGTTGACCGTTACACCGCCTTTCGCGCCCCCAAACGGCAATCCCACCACAGCGCATTTCCAAGTCATCCACATCGCTAGTGCTTTGACTTCGTTTAGTGTGACATTCTGGTGATAGCGAATTCCTCCCTTGGTGGGGCCGGGGCCGGAATTGTGTTGCACACGGTATCCGGTGAACACTTGAACAGAGCCATCGTCCATCTCTACCGGGAAGCTCACGATCAGCTCGCGTTGACAGTGGCTGAGGATCCGCCGCATATCGTCTTCAAGACCCATCACATCCGCGGCAATGTGAAACTGTTCCAATGCCACGTCAAAGATGTCGCGTTCTGGCTTCGTTGCCAGCGTCCGCTCGGGCGCCTGTGCTCCGACGGTCATTGCCTGATTCTCCTTCACTGCTCCGTGCCACTACCCGACATGACAAACGCGAACGGTGCTTGGCACCGCGTTATTCTTGCGGGCCACGCAGTGCCTCCTCTAGCAGAGCCCGCACCAGTTCCGGCCTAGCCCGCCCACCTGTCCGCTTGATTGTCTCACCAATCAAGCGGCCGATCGCCGCCGTCTTGCCGCGCCGGTAATCCTCCACCGCCTGGGGAAACGCGGCGAGGGTTTCCGCCACTGCCTGACGGATCGCTTCCTTATCGCTGAGTGCCAGCAAGCTCAGCCGCTCCGCGGCCGCGCGCGGCGACTCACCCGGTTGCACCTGGGGCAACAGTTCTCGTGCAGCCCTCAGTGTGAGCTCCTCCGTCCTCACAAGGTCAATAAGCTCCCGCAACTGAGCTGGTGTTACCGGCAGTGTTTCAGGCGGCAAGCCACGCTCCCGTTGCAATCCAAAGAGATCATTGATGATCCAGTTGGCAGCGGTCTTTGCGGCATCGGCACTCGCCGCTTCACCGACCACCTCTTCAAAGAAATCGGCGACGGGGCGCTCGACCGTGAGGAGGGTGGCATCCGCCCGGCTCAAGCCATACTGCTCCACGAACCGATCGCGGCGTGCCAGCGGCAATTCCGGCAGCCGGGAGCGAATTTCTGCTACCTCGGTTGCGGTGATCGCCAGCGGCGGTAAATCCGGCTCGGGAAAATAACGGTAATCGTGCGCCTGCTCCTTGGTGCGTTGCGAAACGGTGATGCCGCGCGCCTCCACCCAGCCACGCGTCTCCTGAGGCACTGGCTTGCCAGCAGCCAGCAACTCGCGCTGGCGCTGCTCCTCGTACCGCAAGGCCCGCTCCACCGCCCGGAAGGAGTTCATGTTCTTGACTTCAACCTTCCGTCCCGTGATCGAACCATCGCGGGCCCGAGTGGACACATTCGCATCGCAGCGAAACGCTCCCTCCTCCATATTGCCGGTCGAGGCGCCGATGTAGCGGAGAATCTGGCGGAGCGCCATGAGATAATCGCGCGCCTCATCAGGCGATCGCAGATCCGGCTCGCCAACGATCTCGATGAGCGGGACTCCTGACCGGTTGAGATCAACGAGGCTGATCTCTGTCCCATCGTCTGCAACGCGATGGAGCAAGCGACCCGTATCCTCTTCAATATGGACGCGGGTAATGCCTACCCGGCGCAATCTGCCTCCGGTCTCAAATTCCAAATAGCCATTGACGCACAGCGGCAGATCGTACTGTGAGATTTGGTATCCCTTGGGGAGGTCAGGATACACGTAGTTCTTCCGGTCCAACTTGGAGAAGGCGGGAATCTCGCAATTCAGCGCCAGGCCCGTCAGAATGCAGGTCTCAATTGCCGCGCGATTGATAACAGGGAGAGAGCCGGGAAAGCCGCCGCAGACGGGGCAGACGTGGGTGTTGGGCGGGGCTGCTGCATAATCCGCGGAGCAACCACAATACATCTTGCTCCGCGTCAAAAGCTGCGCGTGGACTTCTAGGCCAATGACCGTCTCAAAATCCGTTTCGACTGCTAGCGACACGCCGCCTCCTCAGGCAATGCAGCACAGAATCCCACCGGCTTCCCTCGTTGTTATACCACGATTACCCCGGTGTTCCTTTGCGTCCGTGCTGGTGCGCTCTCCGGCGGCGTCACCGGCATGATGTGTGAGGCCACCACAGCTCCCCGCACTCCAGTCAGGCATATCCTCCCAAATGCGGCCGCAATAACAAGAGCCAGGCATCCCCCTATGGTAGACTCTTCCCGGCAAGCGCCGGACAAACCGGGCAGATGTTGTGCCCCCGCGTCCGGCGGCTGTGCCCGCGAACGAGTGGAAGATGCCCTGACGACCACGCCGCAAACACGGGTGGTGGAGGCAAGCACCGAGACCATGGTCGCACGCACCGAAACGAAAATGGTTACTGGCAAGATCAACGGCATCGAAGTGACGGTGCCAGCCGGTACCACGATCCTCGAAGCGGCCCGCATGGCCGGGATAGAAATTCCGAACCTCTGTTATCAACCCCTCCTCCGTCCGTGGGGATCCTGCCGGCTCTGCACCGTGCAGATCCTCGGCAAGCGGGGCGGCCTCGTCGAGTCCTGTGCGGCTCCACTAGGCGAGGGGATGGAGGTCCTTACGCACTCGGAGGAATGCATCCAGTCGCGGCAGTTCATCCTCCAGATGTATCTGATCGATCATGCCCTCGATTGCCCGACGTGCGATAAGTCCGGCGAGTGTTACTTGCAAGACAACACCTATTTGCACAATGTCGTCACCAATCCCTATCGCCGGCCGAAATTCGCCCAACCCTATATTCACTTCAGCGATCTGATTGACTACAAGTGGGACCGCTGCATCATGTGCAATCGCTGCACCCGCGTCTGTGACGAGATGATCGGAGTGACGGCGATTGAGTCGACCTATCGCAGCATGGAGGCGAGCATCAGCCCCGCCTTCGAGCAAGACTTGCGGGACACAACCTGCACGCACTGCGGCATGTGCATTGCCGTCTGCCCCGTCGGAGCGCTGACCGACAGGCACTTCGCGCATCACCCGTGGGAGCTTGATGCCACCGAGACAATCTGTGGCTTCTGCGATGTCGGCTGTACCATCAACATTGAATCAAACAAGGGAATCGTCCGCCGCACGACCCACCTGTGGGAGCGTGGTGTGAACCATGGATATACCTGCAAGTGGGGCCGCTGGGGGCACGAACAGGTGCAGCACCCTGACCGGCTCTACTATCCGCGAGTGCGCGAGGAAAGCGGGCGCACCTATGAGGTAACGTGGGACGACGCGATCGCCACCATCGGGGATACGCTACGAAACTACCAGGGCGACCAATTCGCCGCGCTGACATCGGCCGACAGCACGAACGAGGAAGTCTACGTCCTCCAACAGTTTGTGCGCGCGGTGATGGGTACGAACAATATTGATCGGGCGCTTACCCCAAATCAGGTCGCCGTCGAGCGCGCGGTGCGCGCGTCGCTCGGCAGGGATGTCAGCAACACGAACAGTATGCAGGAATTCTTCACCGACGTGAAGTGCGCCCTGCTCGTCGGTCCCGATCTTGGCAAGACAGAGCCAGTTGCGTCGTACTGGTTTTACAACGCCCGCATCTACCGCGAAATGAAGGTCGTCGTCATCAGCCAGGACGAGTTTCCGCTTTGCCACCGTGGCGATCTCTGGCTCAAGCCGAATCCCGGCACGACGGCGACCGTCCTCAACGGCATTGCCCGCCAGATCATCGACCTTGGTCTGGCATCGCCAAACGTCTCAACCGACCCAGCGTTCCTGGCCTGGCGGGAATCGCTCGCGGCGTACGATGCGGCCACGGTTGAGCGCATCACTGGGATTGATGAGCCGCGCCTGAAACGAGCTGCTGAGCTCTATGCAACCGGCGGCGCTGGCATCGGCAAGTCCAGAGATGGTATCTATCCGCCAGCACTGATTTACCAAACCGTGGCTCATCAAGGCGAAGCCGGGTTGACCGGGTACGGTGCAGAGAACACGGCGATTTCCAATGCCGAGGGCGATCCTGCCGAAATCACGATTGCTTGCAATAACCTTGCGATCCTGACCGGCAACTTGGGGCGCGCTGGCGGTGGTGTGGCCGCCCTGCGGGGTCCGGCCAACTATCAGGGGGCGACCGATATGGGTGCCCACCCGGCGTTCCTGCCTGGTGGTGCGCCAGTGGAAGACGCAGCATCTCGATCGGTATTTGAGCAGGTCTGGTTGTCTCGCTGGTCGGCCGCTGCCAGCCGGACGGACAACTTTGGGCCGGTTGAGCATCTGCCTGCCAAACCTGGCATCGGCAACGGCGACCTTGCTGCCGCGATCGAGCGAGGCGACATCAAGGCGATGATCATTGACGGATCAATTCGTGGCCGTCACGCCCACCTCGATCCATCGCTAGCCGAAGCGCTACCAAAGCTCGAATTCCTGGTCGTCATTGACCAGTATGACTCGCCCCTCGCCAAGCTGGCGCACATCGTCCTGCCGAAGGCGATGGCGATCGAGAAGGATGGCACCTTCACCAATCTGGATCGAACGGTTCAGCGTGTTCGCGCCGCTGTGCCGCCCATCGGCGAAGCGAAGTCGGTTGTGGAGATCATGAGCCAGCTTGCTCAGCACCTGGGCTACCAGCTCGCCTATCCGCACGTCTCGCATGTCATGAGCGAGATCGCTCGGCTTGTTCCAGATTATGCCGGTGTAACATATGCCCGGCTGGAGCGGGGAGGTCTGAATATCCCGGTCGTGTCCGTTGCCGATGCCGGTGCTGCGATCCTTTCCCCGGGACCGGATGGACGAGCGACCATTTCGCCCCACCTCCTGTCCACGGCGGCGGATTAGCACGCCGGCACGAACGCGCAGCGGGCCATCGAAGCACGATACAGGGAGCGCCGACATGTTCGATGAAGTCAAGGGGTTCGCAGTCACGTTCAAGCGGCTGCTCGCTCCAAAAATAACGATTCAATACCCGGATGAGCGCCGTGACATGGCGCCGAGATTCCGCGGCTTGCCTGCCTTGCGCTCCGATCCCGAAACCGGCGAGGCATTGTGCGTCGCGTGCGGGTTGTGCGCTCGCATCTGCCCGACATCGTGCCTGGAAATGCACGTCGTTCCGTCGGAGGAGGGTGATCGGGAGCTCGGGGAGTTTATCCTGCGCGCGGGACGGTGCATGTTCTGCGGGCTGTGCGCCCAAGTCTGCCCCGTTGATGCTATCACCATGAGCGGTGAGTATGAGCTCTCAGTGCTCGATCGTGACGGATTGGTCTACACCAAGACCGAGCTCGCGGCCATTGGTGCTCAAGCGCCGGTCTGGTGGGAAGCCGGCGCGACTCCTGACGCTTCCTTGGCGCTGCCAGCAAACGCCAAGTCCTGAACCGGAGCCAGTGTCCAAGAGCCCACATAGCGGGGACCACACCGTGGTCCCCGTTTGTATTCTTGCGTGATCGCGGGATACGAGACAACCGGCGGCGCGGTATTCTGCCGCACGAAGTGACGGTGATCAGGGTCGCATCTGCGTCACCTTACGCAACCCCCGAAGGAGGGCAATCATGGCAGAACGGTATCCAATCTATCTTGCAGGAGAGTGGGTCGAATCGGACGATCCGCTCGACGTGATCAACCCGTACAACGGTGAGGTCATCGGCACGACGTTCCAAGCAAGCCGGGAACAGCTTGAGACAGCGATCACCGCTGCCGAAGCCGCCTTTCCCGTGATGCGGGCGATGCCGACCTACGACCGCGCCAACATCCTGAAAGCGCTTGCTGCGAAATTGAAAAGCTGCCGGGATGACGTTGCCAGGATGATCGCGCTCGAAGCCGGCAAGCCGATTCGTGATGCCGAGGTCGAGGCGGATCGTGGAGTGTTCACGGTCGAGACGGCCGCAGAAGAAGCCAAGCGGATCGGCGGCGAGGTCATTCCGCTTGACCTACTTCCCACTTCGAAAGGCAGATTCGGCATGGTCCGGCGGTTCCCAATCGGTCCGATTGCCGGTATCTCGCCATTCAACTTTCCGCTCAATCTCGCCTTGCACAAACTGGCTCCGGCACTCGCGTCAGGCAACCCGATCGTCCTCAAGCCACCGTCCAAAGATCCACTGGTAATGCTGATAGTGGCCCGGATGCTCGACGAGATCGGCATCCCCAAGGGAGCAGTCAGCGTCTTGCCCATGAGCCGGGAGGTCGGGGACGCGATGGTTGCCGACGACCGGTTCAAGCTCCTCTCCTTCACAGGCTCACCAGACGTCGGCTGGAAGATGAAGCAACGGGCGGGCATGAAGAAAGTGGTCCTGGAGCTCGGCGGCAATGCTGGCGTGATTGTCGACGAGGATGCCGATCTTCCCTTTGCCGCTCAGCGGGTGCGGGTCGGAGCATTCGCCTACGCGGGCCAGGTCTGCATCTCCGTGCAGCGCGTCTTCATCCACGAATCAGTCTACGAGCGCTTCAAAGAGCTGCTGGTCGCCGAGACACAAAAGGTGAAGCTCGGCGACCCTCTGGACCGCACCACCGACCTGGGGCCAATGATTGATGACAAGGCAGCATTGCGCAGCCAGAGCTGGATCGAAGATGCGGTGAAAGCCGGAGCACGCGTGCTCACGGGCGGTAAAGCCGAAGGCAGGTTCATGCAGCCGACGATTATCGAGAACGCACCCAAGGATGCCTTTGTCTGCTCGCGTGAGGCATTTGCACCGCTGGTCACGATCTTTCCCGTTCGCAGCTTCGCTGAAGGCGTTGCGGCCGTCAACGATTCGATGTATGGGCTCCAGGCCGGTGTCTTCACGAACAAACTTGAGCACGCGCTCTACGCATTTGAAAACATCGAAGTTGGCGGCGTCATCATGAACGATATCCCGACCTACAGGATCGACCACATGCCGTATGGAGGCGTCAAAGCATCGGGTCTGAGCCGGGAGGGCATCCGCTACGCGATCGAAGACATGACCGAAATGCGGCTCCTCGTTTTCAATCGCCTTGAGAGCCAGGCCGTACGGTAGAGCGCCTTGAACGCCTGGTGCACAGGTGCCATCTCAAGCGCAGCGATAGGTCTTCCTCCGCTGCGCCCGCGGCACCTGTGCACCACCGGCGCACCACGCACCAACGCGATGCCTGTGCGAGGGCCGGGGCGGTCTATGACGATGATGCGGCGCTCGTTGTGCGGATCAAGCTGCGGAGGACCGCCAGATTCTTCCGGTCCTCAGTGTCGTCTTTGCCCTTCGGCGTTTCTAGAATCCCGGGTAGCCCATTGAAGCGGTCGTCATTGAGCAGAAATTCAAACGGGGACAACCCGAGTGCCCCTTCACCAATCCCGGCATGCCTATCGACCCGAGATCCCAACCCCTTCACCGAATCGTTGAGATGAAACACGCGCAGCCAATCAAACCCGATGATCGCATCGAATGCGCGCATCGTCGCCTCGTAGGCTGCCTTGTCGCGCAGATCATAGCCGGCCACGAAGACGTGACAGGTGTCAAAGCAGACACCTACCCGGGTTTGGTCTTCTATCAATTCGATCATAGCCGCGAGCTGTTCGAACGTTCTTCCGAGAACGGTTCCCTGCCCGGCCGTGGTCTCAAGAAGCACAGCCGCCCGGCCGTGGGGCCGCTCATCATGGATGCGATTGATTGCCTCGGCGATGCGCCGGATGCCCTCCTCCTCACCAGCGCCCATGTGTCCACCCGGGTGCATCACCAAATAAGGGATGTCGAGCAGATCACACCGGTCGAGCTCATCTTGCAGTGACTGCCGCGATTTCTCCCACAGGGCGTCATCAGGCGACGCGATATTGATCAGGTAGGAATCGTGCGCGACGACGCACTCGCGCGCGATTCCGAGATCGTCTCGTTTCTCCCGAAACCGGCGGGCTGTCTCCGGATCAATAGGCTTAGCCGTCCACTGGTTGGCATTCTTTGTAAAGATCTGGAGCGCCGTCATGCCGAGCGCGGCTGCCCGATCGAGAGCGAGATCGTGCCCACCAGCGATCGAGACGTGCGCCCCGAGCTCCAACACCATGCCCTCAGCTCCCGCATCCTTGATCAAGCGATCCACGCTGTGGACGCCCGACGCGACTCAGTATCGTTCCTTCAATGCCCGCTCAATCTCACGCGTGGCCTCTCGCTCAGCCTCGGCTGCCCGCTTGTCGTAGAGCTTCTTGCCGCGAACGACTCCGAGCTCAATCTTGGCCCGGCCCCGCTTCAGCACCACGCGCAACGGCACGAGCGTCATGCCCTTCTGCTCCACCATCTGCCGAAGCTCCCGGATCTGCGATTTATGCAGCAAGAGCTTGCGCGGACGCGTCGGATCATGCTTTGCATAGCCGGATTGGGCATAGGGGGCAATGTGCGCACCGATCAACCAGACCTCGCCATCCTCGATGCGCGCATACGCCTCCGTGATCGAGATTTTGCCCTCACGAATTGACTTGATCTCCGTACCGGTTAGCGCGATCCCTGCCTCAACGGTTTCGATGATATGGTAATCATGGAACGCGCGCCGATTCGTGGTGATCACGCGATCAGCGCGTCGCTCATCTTGACTCGGTTTTTGTGCGGTTTTCGTTGCCATACGTAGGACTATAGGGTGCCGTGACCGCTCCGTCAAACCAGCATGTCATCCTGGACTCACCAGGGACGCTCCACCATGATCCCTATGCCGAGATCGCAGAATTCTACGATCTCGAGCATGCAAGCTTCACCGACGACATCGAATGCTTTCTCAACTTCGTTATTGCCACCGGGGACCCTGTTCTCGAACTGGCCTGCGGCACCGGCCGCCTCCTTGTTCCGATCGCAGAAGCCGGATACCGGATCACGGGCGTCGATCGGTCGTCAGCAATGGTGCGCCGGGCTGCGGCTGCGGTCGAAGCCGCTGGCGTCTCCGAGCGCGTTCAGCTTCATGTGGGCGACATGACCGAGGCTGCGGCGGCACCGGGCGGGCCGTTCGGGATCGTAATTATTGCGCTCAACGGCCTGCTGCATGCTCCTGACCTCGCAACCCAGCGCCAGATCCTTGAGGCCGCGCGTGCGGCGCTCGACCCCCGTGGTCAGTTGCTCCTTGATGTCTTCCATCCCACCCCAGAGGCGCTCCGTGCGCTCGATCACACGGTCGTCCATGAAGGCACGTGGCATTTGCCCAATGGCGAGCGCGTTGACAAGTTCTCTGCTCGCCGCCTCTCTCCGGCCCGGCAACTCATGCACACGGATGTCTGGTACGACCGCACCGGCACCGGCGGTCAGGTCCGCCGCATCGCGACTTCCTTCCCGATGCGATACCTTCACCCGGGCGAGCTTGAGCTTTTACTTGAAGCTGCTGGTTTCGCTGAATGGCAATTCTACGGCAGCTATGATCTTGATCCGTTCGACGATCATGCCGAGCGGATCATCGTTGCGGCCGAAGTAACCCCCGCGCGCGTATCACGGCCTTGAAGCGCTTGTTCGCAGCGCCGCGCGGGGGGCCATCATCAGCGCGCCACACATTAATCGCCCGGCCAGTTGATGCGGGCCGCTCGATTCCATAAGAGAAGGTCAGCAAGCACAATCGCCAGCATCGCCTCAGCCACTGGCACGGCGCGGGGGCAAACCGAAGGATCGTGCCGCCCTTCCACGACGATGGTGCGCGGTTCCAGCGACGTGCTCACCGTCTCCTGGGGCCGGCTCACCGAGGATGTCGGCTTGACTGCGATCCGGACAACGATGTCCTCCCCGGTTGAAATTCCTCCGAGCATCCCGCCCGACGTGTTGGTGCGCGTGCGTACCCGCCCGCCCTCGGCATAGAACCAATCGTTGGCCTGAGAGCCTCGAGAGCGGCTCACCGCAAAGCCATCGCCAATCTCAACCGCCTTGACCGCCGGAATGCTCAGCATTGCCTGGCCAATCAGCGCGTCGAGCTTGTCGAACGTCGGCTCACCAAGCCCCACAGGCACACCGGTAGCCCGAACCTCAACCACGCCGCCGAGACTGTCGCCTTCGGATTTCGCTTGCAGGATAGCCTCGACCATCCGTTCCGCTGCCACTGGGTCTGGACAGCGCACAATATTCCGCTCGATCTCTTCCCGGTCGAACGTTTCCATCGCGATGCCACCAAGCTCGCGCACGAAGCCGTATACCTCGCAACCAGCGGTGGCAATGATCTTGCGCGCGATCGCGCCGGCCGCGACCCGGCCCCACGTCTCCCGAGCCGATGACCGCCCGCCTCCCCGATGGTCCCGGTGCCCATATTTCGCCCAGTATGTATAGTCAGCATGGCCCGGCCGGAAGACATCGCGGATAGCCTCATATTTCGAGGAATCCACATCCCGGTTGTAGGTGATGATGGATATCGGGGCTCCCGTTGTGACACCCTCGAAAACACCTGAGAGGATTTCCGCGCGGTCGGACTCCGCGCGTGGCGTGGTCACGGCACTTTGGCCCACCCGCCGCCGGTCCAACTGGTATTGGATGTCTTCCACAGTGAGCGGAATGCCCGCCGGGCAGCCATCAACAACCACGCCGAGGGCCGGGCCGTGCGACTCACCCCAGGTCATGAGCCGGAAAATGCGACCGAAACTGCTTCCCATATCGTGTTCGGCTCCTTCAGAACCAGATACTGTTCAATCGTGGTTACGCTCATTGCGAGGCGACCATGCACATGGCTCTTCACACACCAGTATCGCTGAGCGGCGATGATCTGCTCATCATCCGCCAGCGGCCGGACCTTCTAAGACTTCCGCGTCCAGCGTTGCATCCACAGGCTCAGGGCGACGAAGCCAGCGCCCAACGAGGCGGTAATCGCTTGATCGCGACCGCCGGAACCCGAAACGCTCATAAAGCCGCTGGGACCGGCGGTTGGTGAGTTGCGTGCTCAGCCCCACGCGCCGAGCCCCTGCCTGCGCAAGGCGCTGAACGGCGAATGTCAACGCCTCGCGGCCGAGCCCGCGTCCCTGGTAGCGAGGGTGTATGGCGATCCGGTCCAGGTGTCCCCACCCCAGGTAACTCGTTATTCCAATATATCCGACAAGCTCGGCGCCCGCGTACGCGAGAAAGATTTCAACACCTGGCGAAAGACCATAGGTCAAGAATTCTGCCTCACTGTTCCACCAGATCCACGGGAACGCGGCATGATCCAAAGCGACTAACGACGCGAGTGTGGTCTCTTCGTACGGATTCACCGGCTCGAACCGCAGCCGCTCTCCCCACCCTACCGCCGGCGGAATCCGGTCCAACTCGTACGCAATGACCTCTTCAAGGATGTGAAAGCCGGCCTTGCGCCAGAATCCCGGGTGCCTGAGGTCATCTAATTCGAGAAATACCAGAAGGTGCGCGCCGTGAGCTTGGCACTGCGCGGCAGCCGCACTCAGCACCTCGGCAGGATGGCGTACCGCGGAAAACTCAATAATCTGGGCGATCTCCTCACGATGTCGCCACGGGCCAACCAAGACAAACTCCAAGGTTTCTCGAAGCCACACGGAGCAGCCAGGAAAGGCTTGGAGCGTCTTCCGCACGTCGTCAAGATCCGTGCGTCCGTTCCAACTTCGCCGCAACGTGGCAAGGTCGGATATGAGCAGGGGCCGGACCTGCGCCGCGATCTCAGGCGAGTATGTTCCAGAAGTTGTCACTGTCACCACTGCAACTCAGTGCTCCAGCCACACCCGCTCCAGTCCGAGAATCCCGAGCGGCGTGACCTCCAGTCCCTTGACCCACGGCTTTGCCAGCGTATACGAAACATCAAAGTAAAGCGGGATCACCACCTGATCGTCCAGCAATACCTGCTGCGCGGTGCGGTAAAGCTCGATCCTCTTGGAGACATCCTGCTCCGCAGCGGCAGCATCCAGGAGCGCATCGAGGCGCGCATTCGAATAGTCCACGTAGTTGTCTGCTCGCCCCGTGCCGAAGAGAATCAATAGTAAGCTCTCGGGATCGGGATAATCGGCCCCCCAGTACAGCTCATATGCAGGATAAAGCCGCCGCGCCAGACCTTCGACGTAATCGCCCCATTCGACGTTGATCACCTCGACGCGCAGCCCCAGATCGCGCTGAACGGTGTCCCGCAGCGCTTGTGCGCCGGCGTACCCGGACGAATAGATGCGTATTGGTGGAACACGCTCGGGGCTCCCATACGACGATCTGGCGATTGCTTCCTTCGCGGCATCGGGATCGTATTCCGGAAGTTGAGCTGGCCAGGTGACACCCAGCATGCCATCCGGAATCAATCCCGTCGCTGGGACCACGTAGCCATTGTAGGTCACCTCCGCGATCTTCCGTCGCGGGAACCCAAGTTGCACCGCCCGCCGGATTTCGGGGTCGCTCATCGGCTCTACGTCAGTGCGAAACGCAAGGTAATCAACATTGAACAGGGGGGTCACTGTGACTTCATCGCTGAATCCACTCTCTGGCGATAGGACCCGATCGATCGCGCTAACATCAACGCCGGTGAGATCAATCTGGTCTGCCTCGTACAGGTTGAACGGCTGTGCGGCATTCGGGCCCAGACGAATCACAATCCGCTGCAACGGAGGGGTTCCGCCAGCGTACTCCTCGTATCGCGCCAACACAAGCTGCGACCCAGGCGTCCACTCTGCCACACGAAACGGGCCACTGCCGTTCGGCGTGCGCCACCAATCCCCGCCACGCTCAACATCGTTGCGATCAACGATTGACGCGGGCACGGAGGCAAGCTTCATGAGGAACGTGGAGCGCGGCGCTGAGAGCCTGATTCGCACGGTCGACGCATCAATCACCGTGACTCCGGCGAGGGTTTTGGCTTCCCCCGCGATCAACTGCGCCGCGCCTTCGATATCAGACAGAAATGTCGGGCCGCCAAGCAATGAGGCATCGCCACCGGCGGTCGCCGGATCGAGGGCTCGCTGAAGCGAGAACGCCACATCGTCCGCCGTGATCTGCCGCCCGTCCTGGAACGTGGCGTTCTCTCGCAGGGTGAACGTGTAGTCCAGGCCATCCGCGCTGATCTCAATCCGGCTCGCTAGCTCAGGAACCGGTCGCAAGGTGGCGTCAAATTTGGTCAATCCGCGAAAGATCTGACGAGTGATAAACGCAGTCGAGAGATCCCGCGCAAATGCGGGATCCAACGTTTCCGGTCCATCGAGGGGACCAGCCAGACGAAGCGTTTGCTCTCCCCGTGGCGTGGCGGAAATTGGCTCGTCCTGCGCTAAAATGACGGTCGCTTGATCTTCAGCGCTCGCTCCAACGAACGGCGAGCCAAGCGCCACGACGAGGCCAATGACAACGCTGAGGAACGTACTGCGTCTACCAATCTTCATGGAGCGATTCTAGTCTGCTCGCGTTGTCAGGACAATCAGCGGCGCTGTACGTCTGCGGCGGCTCCCCTCGATCTCAGCAACGCTAACACCAAATTCACCGCGTCTTCGGGACCAACGCGAGCGGTATCAATGACGAGATCAGCCGCGTTCATCGCATCCTGCAGCCGCCGGCGCTGTTCTTCAAAAATCGCCGCGCTCCAGTCATCGCCCCGGCGTGCCCTGACCGTTTCCAAGTCAACGTCGAGCGCAACGACCACGTCGGGATGCTGGCGCCGCCAGAGATCGCGGACGATGCTGTGTTCCTGTCCGCACACATAGGCGTCCACGCCGCGCTCTCGCAGCAGGCGCACGAGGGTCGTCTTTCCCGAAGCACACGGTCCGACAACGACAACTCTCGGTGTCCCCAGCAACGTTGAAGGCGCGAAATGTGTCATCCTACTTCCCTACGGCACAGGCATATGAATGTGCAAGCGACGCACCAGCGGCTCCTCGTCGTGATGACACAAGCTCAATGCCGCAACGGTCATATCGTCATTCGGTCGCTGGCAGTCGCGTCGCACCGCCTCGCGAAGAATGCCGTCAGCTAGCTCAGTGGCTGACGCTCCATTTGCCATCGTGCCATGCACGAAATCGAGAATGTCAAACATCCCTAATCCAAAGCGCTGGCCGGCCGCTGGTATGCCATCAGTGAAAACGGCTAGGCTGAGGCCAGGCTCAGCCTCAAACTGAACCACCATCGGCCTTGTAAAATGATACAGTCCGATAGGTCCGGAGACCGGCGGAAGCAACTCGTAATCGCCACCGCGACCAATCAGCAGCGGCGTTTCGGCGTTCCGTGTAACAACAACGGTCCGAGTTCGCAAGTCAATGGATACGATATCAAGCGATGCGGAGACTTTTCCGTGGCGGTAAGCAATCAGCCCATCGTGAACCGCCCGTGCTACGGCGCCATCCCGAACGCCTTCCTTCAAGAGCGCCACGGCTTTACTCGTCAACGACAAGCTCAATGACTTGGCGGCCGCTCCACTCCCCTGGCCATCCACCACGACGATCGAAAGGCCACCGCCCGGCCGCTCGACAACTTCGGCGGTGTCACCGCTCTCTCGCGTCGCATATTTGTTCGTCTTCGCGACCGCAATATCAATCGCTAATCCCATATCTCCTCAACAATCCTCACTCACCCTCACGCAACTGGCAGGGTGATTGTATGCTTCCGCTCAACGAAGTGACGGCTTTCGTCGCGACCATCTCAAACTTCAGGATGATGCGTGGCCAGCCGAGCAGGAAGGGGAACGGTGAATCACGGCGCACCACATTCAAAAGAGCCCAGCGACTTCGGCAATACCCTGCCAGCACATTCTGCTTCCTGGCAACCGGACACGCCGATCGACCCGGCCGCACTGACCAAGTATCTCGACGACGCTGCCGCAACGGTCGGAGTTCAGCAGGCTGCTGGGATTGCGCTGTCCCTTCTCCGCCTGGCATCAGGCCAGCGCGTCCTGGATGTGGGTTGTGGCAGCGGTGTCTTTTTGCCTGCGCTTGCTCGCGCGGTTGGCGCTTCAGGGCTCGTCGTTGGCGTTGATCATGCCCCCGCTCTGGTAGAAGAAGCGCGACGGCGGATCGAGCGGCTGGGGCTTGGGACACACGTTAGACTCGAATGCGGTGATGCCATCTCCCTTCCGTTTCCTGACGCGAGTTTTGACGCGGCACACATTTCTCGCGTCTTGATCCATGTCGCGGACCCCGACGCCGTCCTGCGGGAAATGCGCCGCGTGACGCGCCCTGGCGGGTGGATTGTCGCGGTCGAGCCCGATTTTGTTGGCATGCGCATAGACCACGCGGATGTGGAGGCAGGCAAAGCTCTGGTCGCGGCCTTTTGCTCTGGCATTCGCCATCCGGGAATGGGCCTGGAGCTCTGGAGGCGCTTTGCTGACGCCGGTCTGACTGACCGCGAGCTCCACGTTGTCACGGAGATTGACTGCGCCTATAACGACGAAGTGGCCAGCTACACCCGGCAGACGGCAGACCGGGCGGTGGCCTTGGGCCTGCTCCCTCCTGAGCGAGCGATAGCTGCCATTGCCTACCTTGATCACGCTGGAAGGCAAGGCCGCTACGCGACGTACAGCAGCCTCTTTGTTGCCGCGGGCCGGGTGTCCGCCGGCTCCGCAAAGCCTTAGGCCAGTTCACCCGTTCTTCTTGAGCACTCCCCTGGGCGTCTGCATTCGCTCCGCTTGAGCGATGGCCGCCCCATCGTCGTCCAGATTCGGAAGGCAGGGGGTATGTGCCCCGCTGCGATCCGCCTTCCTCCGGTGGTCGTTACAAGCACGACAAGAGATCTCATCGTGTAGCACCACGTCCCGCGGCAACGCGGATGTAATTGAGCGAGCAGCCCTAGACAGCGTTGCACACCTGCAGTGCGCTCCAGGCCCAACGGCACCGGCCATCCTCACACTCCGATCCTGATCCAGCAAATCGCAAAATTGCCCGCGCTACCCCCTTGACAAGATAGTACTCTGGTACTAGGATGGGCCTAGGTCAGAGGTACTAGTACTTCTCTCCTACCACCGGCGAATCCAAACGGGACGGCCGACCTGGGGGCCGCGTTTGGAGAGGGGATTGATTCCCTTTGGGGGATCGCGAGAGGGAGGATCCACATGAAGTGGCAGAATTATCGCTGGGGTTAGTTGCCTAACCACCGCCTGTACCCTCGGAACCCGGCCGGTGAGTTCGCGCTCAAATGGCCGGGTTTTGTTTGGCCGGCGATTCAGGGTGGTACCAAAGTCTCGGTTTTGCTATCAGCGCGCCGGAGGAGCGCTGTTGCCTCTTTCCTTTTCAGTACCCGCGTCTATACTCGCTTCCAGGCGGCAGCAGGGTCGCGTCACCCGAGCGAGAGTGGGCGCACCATCGAAACATCAACGCGGGGCTGATTAGGAGTGAGGCGCCTGTGAATGAGGTTCCAGTGAAAACACGCATCTGGGCCTGGGTTTTTGCCGGAATCACGGTGATCAGCATGGTTGCCGCGGCTCGCGCAGGTGACCTGGCCTGGTCATGGCGCTCCGCGTTTATTGCGGCATTTCTCGCTCTGGCCATAGTTGCTGTCGAGTATTTCAAAGTCGAGTTGCCGGCGGCGTCATTTGGACTCTACTTGACGCTCGGCGCAGTTCTTGGGCTTGCGGCCGCGCTATCCCTCGATCCATGGCTGGCAGGACTGGCCATGATGGCGGCGTCCGTCATCACCGATGGCATCAGCCGATCAAAGCCACTTCAGGTCCTTGTCAATGCCTCGAATCTGGCTCTGGCGACGATATCAGCCGCCGCAGCGTACCGGCTCGTCGCAGACTCCTCACAAACTCCCCTCGGGTCGGTGACGAATATCGCCGCGTCGCTCCTCGCCGCAATTGTCTACTCCATGGTGAATACCTGGGGTTTGGCAATCGTCGTTGCCCCGGTGCTTGGCGAGTCGCCCTATCGCCTTTGGCGCAGCAATTTCAGTCCCTGGCTCTTTGTCTCTCTGATGTCATTGGGGAGTCTCATCCCGGTTCTTGCCGATCAACACCCGCTCGCCCTGCTGGTCCTCGCCGTCCCCTTGCTTGGCTCCCACTTTGCACAGCGCGCCCTGCGCAATGTGCAAGAGGAAACCCAAGCGACTATGGCCGGCCTGGCGGATGCCCTCGAGGTCCGCGATGTCTACACGTCGCAACACTCAATTCGTGTGACGACGCTCGTCGAGGCGATTCTCGACGAAATGCCTCACTTGCCAACCGATGTCCGGAAGATGATTCTGGATGCAGCCCGCATCCACGATCTGGGCAAAATCGGCATCCGCGATGCGGCGCTCCTCAAGCAGGGGCCATTGACACCCGAGGAATTCGAAGAGGTCAAACGGCATTCTTCGATCGGGGCGGAACTGGTCAGCCGGCTGGCGATCTACAGGCGAAGCGCTGCGATCGTTCGCCACCACCACGAGCGATGGGATGGCCGGGGCTATCCCGACGGCCTCAAGGGTGAGCAGATTCCTCTCGGCGCCCGTATCATCGCGGTGGCAGACTCATTCGATGCCATGACATCGGACCGCCCTTACCGGCGTGCCCTCTCGTTTGAGGCGGCCGTCGCCGAAATTCAGCGCAACAGCGGCACACAGTTCGATCCCAAGGTTGTCGAAGCCTTCCTTCGTGCCGTCGCGGACCCCGTGCGGATGGCGGCCGTTGCTCGTGCTAGAACGGCAAGACCTGCCGAGACAGCGGAGACTCGGGTTACCGCGATGCCTGCGGATTAGGGCGCTTGCTGGCGATGCTCCATCGGCTCCTCTCATTTTGAAGCGCTCTCACGTAACGACGTTGGTATCGGGCACAGCGCCCCCGCAACACGCGCGATTGGTGTTCTCATCCGCGACCGTTCCTGTGGTTTAATCAACCACAGGACGTTGGCACCACGAAGATTGAGGATTCGCCCCGAGTGCCCACATACGCAATCACGTTTGATTTCCACAACACACTGGCTACATGCGACACTTGGTTTGACCTTGAGGTCCGTCACCTCGTGTCAGCGTTTCTCCGCTGGATTGCAGAGCAACGAGGCGAAACGCCAGATCCGTATTTGCTTGCCGCCGCGGATGCTTCCTATCGCCGCCTGCGCAAGGCCATCCACGTTCATGGGCATGAATTGCCAGCCGACCGCTGCGTCGCCACCGTTCTGACCGACCTCGGGTTATCAGTGCCTTCAGAGTCGATTTCGCTCGGCCTTGCCAGCCTGATGCAAGCTGCCCTGTCGGACCTTGCGCCCACAGACGGCGCCATTGAGACAGTGCAGGCGCTGGCAGCGGCGGGGTTTCGCCTGGGCATTGTTTCGAGCGCGGTGTATCACCCGTTCGTCGAATGGGCCCTTGAACGATTCGGCATCCGTGATGACATCGTGCACGTTACGACTTCAGCTTCCTCGGGCTATTACAAGTCTCGCCCAGAGATCTTCTGGCAGACGCTTGAGCTGTTAGGGGCCGAGCCAGCATCCTCTGTCCATGTCGGAGATTCGCTGCGATTTGATGTTCAGGGCGCTCAGCGAGCGGGCATGCGCGCTGTTTGGCTGGCACACCTTGGACACCAGCCGAATGTTGAGGGCATTCAACCTGATCTCGTACTGACGAGCCTCATCGGCGCATCCGGCCCTCTGGCGGAACTCGCCACGCGTGCCGGCGCGCCGGTCACTTCGCCGGGTCGAGTGCCCACCATCGCCAGACTCTCATGAGCCTCGCTGACCACACCCCCCAGCCTACTCGACCATCCTTGCGTGTAGATGTGTTCACCCTTTTCCCCGGCATGTTTGCTGGCCCTCTGACTGAAAGCATTCTCCAGCGCGCCAGAGACCACGGCCTCTTAGAGATCAACCTGCACGATTTCCGGCAGTGGGCCACCGATCGCCACCGGACCGTCGATGACACACCCTACGGTGGTGGCGCCGGCATGGTGATCATGGCCCCTCCACTCGTCGCAGCAGTCGAATCCGTGCTTGGACCGGATCTGGACTCGACCACCATCGTGCTCCTCTCTGCGAGTGGCCGGCTGTTTACCCAGGAAGTTGCGCGTGAGTTCGCGTCTTCCAGGCGGCTGGCGTTGATCTGCGGCCACTACGAGGGGATCGACGAGCGGGTAGCTGAGATCCTTCGGGCCGACTTAGTCTCGATCGGCGACTATGTGCTCACGGGCGGCGAGCTCCCCGCGATGGTGATCATTGATGCCGTAGCCCGCCTCATTCCTGGCGTCATCGCCGAAGCGTCGGTCGCGGAGGAATCGCACAGCGCCGAGCTCGTTGAATATCCCCATTACACGCGTCCGGCCATTTACCGCGGTTTGCACGTCCCGGACGTCCTGCGCACCGGCAACCACGCTCGCATCCAGCGCTGGCGGCGCCATCAGGCCCTCCGCCGCACGGCCCAGTGGCGCCCAGATCTACTGGATCCCTGCTTCCGCGACCGCGAGACCAGTTAGAGCGTCGCACGCGCGAAACTCGGGCCCAGGCTGCCGTACTCCAGTGTCATCCCGAGCGGAGCCAGAAATCGCTGCGCGCCGCGGCGAAAGGAAGATACGCAGCGGGAGTGCAACGGGCTCCTGTGAGCTTTCTCGTCACGGCGCCCCGGCTCACGACCTTCAGCCACTGTGTGATCCATAAGGATCACGTTGATCTGTGTCGATGGGCCACAACGTGCAATCGGGCAGGTGCACGGACAGGTCTTCAACGGTTCGGTACCTTGGCGCTATGGTTGTCCGTGAATCAGCCTGCTAGGCTCAAAGTGTCGCGGTCGCGATAGCCTGTCCCAAACGCGGATCGCCGACAGTTGAATCCGGGTTGTGTCGTTCGTGCCCGCTGCATCATGGTCAGGCGGGAGCACACGAAGCGAGGAGCATGGTCAATCGATGGCAACCGGGCTCATAGAACAACGCCCTGCGGCGGCCAATGTCGCCAGGGAGCCAACGTCGGTCGAGCAGACAGGCCTCGATCTCTCTCTCATCGCCGACCTTGCACTCAAGCTCATCTATTACAACAACCAGATCACGGCCCAGGCGATCAGCGATGAGCTCTGCCTTCCCTTCTACAACATCGTCGACAAGGCATTGATGATGTTGAAAAAGGAAGAGCTGATCGAGGTCGCTGGGAGTAACGGATTCGGCGAGCTTGCCTATCAATACACGATCACCCCCAAAGGGCAGATCCGCGTCCACAGCCTGCTTGAGCGCACCACCTACGTTGGTCCTGCTCCCATTACCCTCGATCATTACCGCCAGATCGTCAAGGCCCAGGCGATCGCGGAAGTGCGCGTAGGGCCGAAGGAGGTGCGCGAAGCCCTTGCCGATCTCGTGCTTGAGGATCACATCATTGATGCTTTGGGACAGGCCGTTAACACGGGCCGGTCGCTCTTTCTCTTCGGGCCACCCGGTAATGGTAAGACGATTCTGGCCGAGCATATCATCAGCCTGCTCGGCGGCGCAGTTCTGATCCCCTATTGCATCACCATTGATGGGCAAATCATTAAAGTGCTTGACCTGCATAACCATGTGCCCATCCCGATCAATGGCCGCCCGGATTGGGATCGCCGCTTTGTACTCTGCAAACGCCCAGCGATCATCACTGGTGGCGAGCTGACGCTGGAAGTACTCGACCTCGTATATGACCGCTTTGCCCGTATCTACGAGGCACCACTCCAGGTCAAGGCCAACGGCGGCATGCTCCTGATCGACGACTTCGGGCGGCAGCAGGTGCAGCCCAGGCAACTGCTCAACCGCTGGATTGTGCCGCTGGAAAAACGCATCGACTTTATGACGCTCCACACTGGCAAGAAGATCGAGGTGCCGTTCGATCAACTCGTCGTTTTCTCAACGAACCTCGCTCCCAAAGACCTCGTGGACGAAGCCTTCCTTCGCCGCATCCAGAATAAGATCCACGTGACCAACCCCTCCATCGAGGTCTATCGCGAAATCTTCCGCCGCCAGTGCGAGCTCCTGGGCGTTCCCTTCGATCAGAACGGTCTTGTCTATCTCTTGCGGGAGTATTACGTCAAACCCAAGCGCGAGCTGCGCTCGGTCCACCCGCGGGACATTCTGCGGACACTGATCGGCATCGCTCGATACCACAATATCCCGCCGGTGCTCTCCCAGCAGCTCATTGACCGGGCCTGCCAGACGTATTTCGTGGATGTTTAGCGGCACCCAGCCGCGCCTCGTCGTGGCCTTTCCGCCGGCGCCGGGCGTGCGCCGGACGGCGTGCTCTGGCAGGACTTGCCGCAGCGAACGCGGCAATCACCGGTCACTCACGCGCCGGGGTGGCTGCTTGCAGGGCATGCCAGACCCGCAAGCTTGCCAATTCGCGCTCGGTGATTGCACGGATATAGGCGGACAGCGCCCCCTCAATCTCTGCTCGAAGCGATGCATCCAACCGGAGTTTGAGGGCATCTCCCAAGCCTGAGCGATCGAGCGTTCGGAGATACTTCTGAGCGTTGACCGATAACGAGCGAGCCGCAGGGTCGGCCACCCGGCAATCGGGACACAGCATCCCTCCGAGCGATGTGCTTAGGGCGTTGACCGTGGGCTGGAGCACCCTTTCGCACTTGACACAACGATAGAGCTCGGGGCGGAACCCAGCGGCGGTCAGCACAGCCAGCTCGAAATACCGCGCCAGGGCAAAGGGATCTACGCCATCTGCCAAGAGGCGGAGCGACCGGGCGAGCACGTCGAAGATGCGAGTGTTCTCCTGGTGGTCCTCGGTCAAGCGGTTAACCAGCTCCGCCATGTGCGATGCGTGCGCCACCCGCTCAAGGTCTCCCCGAATCCCGAGATAGGGATCAAGCGTCTCTGCACCTGTGACGACATCAAGCTCACGCCCCTTCGCCAGCATCAGCATCGAGCGTGTGAAGTACTCCAAGTGCGGACCTAGCTTGCTCGTCGGCCTGCGCACCCCCTTCGCTACCAGGCGCAATTTACCCCGATTCGGTGTAAAAACGGTCAGGATCCTGTCCGCCTCCCCGTAGTCGGTTCTGCCGAGGATGATTGCTTCGGTACGATAAAGACGCTCGCGCGACGGTGTGCTCATTCACCTCACCAGTTCAATACATTATGTCGAATCTTACCACCTGTCCGGCACCGCTGCCCGTGTCTGAAGGCCAGGTTCGAATTGACACTGTTCGCGCCCCAGGGGTAGATTTCGGCCATGAATGCGAACGTTTCGTTCTTGGCGGCGTTCGCCGCCGGACTGCTTTCCATCTCATCACCGTGCGTCTTGCCCTTGGTTCCACTGTACCTGACGCATCTGGCAGGCGTATCGCTGGACGTTCGAGGTGTGCAGGCGCGGACCAGGGTCATGGCCAACGCCGTCGCATACGTTCTTGGATTTTCCACCGTTTTCGTTTTGCTCGGCGTCGCCTTCGGCGCGGCAGGAGCGCTCGTAACGACCGGAACGGTTGTGGCCGAGTACCGGTTTTGGCTGGTCAGGCTTGGCGGTGCCCTCCTCATGGCGCTCGGGCTGCACCAGATCGGCGTGATCCGGCTGCCCGGTCTGAGCCGGGAGCGTCGCTGGTTCCCGGCTCGGATTCCCGCCGGCCGGTTGACCTCATCATTTGTCGTGGGAGCGACCTTCGGCGCCGGCTGGTCGCCCTGTGTAGGTCCGATCCTTGGCGCTATCTTGACGATGGCCGCCGGCCAGGGGGATCCAGAGCACGCCGCAGCCCTGCTGGCCGTATACTCTGCTGGACTAGGGGTGCCATTCCTCGCGGCGGCGCTCTTTGGGTCGTCAACGGCGGTTATCCGGAGGTTGACGCCACGGCTCTCGTTGCTCACCAGCCTAACCGGCGCGTTCATGCTTGCCACCGGCGCAATCATGGCGCTTGGAATTTACGAGACGCTGTTCACCAGATTAGCCACCATGGTTCCCTGGCAACCTCTGGAGCCTGGGCTTTGACGCAGCGACCTCTGTTGATGAGGAGAGACGATGGCTGAGGTCACCGCCCGCGAGCGTGTTTCCCAGCGTTCCCCGCTCGAATGGGCGGTTGATCGGGTCTGGCGCTTTTTCTGCTCAGTCCGGGCCGCAGTTTGGGAAATCGCCATCCTGGCCGTCATGGTGCTGGCTGGCACCTTGCGCGGTAGCTCAGTTCCCAACTCGATTGCCGAAGCCTTGCCGTTTACGCGCCCGGTCGTGGACCGCTGGTACGCCTGGGACGTCTTCCACTCCCTCCCATTCGCGCTCATGCTGGCACTGCTGTCAGTGGCGATTGCCATCTGCACCATCAATAGGGCGCCAGCCATCTGGCGCACCATTGCCCACCCGACCGTAAGAACGACGCAGGGCTTCCTCAACGGCGCCGAGCATGCTGCAACGCTCACCAAGGCGACGCCGGTGCCAGAGTTCGAGCACACCATTCGATCCACGTTGAAGCAGCGCCGGTACCGTGTCTTGACCGAGGAGCACAGTGGAGATATCCACCTCTATGCGGACCGGTATCGTTACGCGAAACTCGGCACCTTCCCATTCCACTTAGCGCTCATCCTCGTACTGGTTGGCGGTATCGTTGGAGCGCGCTACGGCTTTCGCAACAACGAATTTGTGATCCCCGAAGGTTCGACGCGGGAGGTTGGTCACGGGACCGGGCTGAGCGTCAAGCTTGAGCGGTTCGTGGATAGCTGGCGAGAAGACGGCACGCCGCAGGATTATCGCAGCGATCTCATCCTTTACAAGCATGGTAAGGAGGTCAAGCGCCAGTCAATCCGCGTCAACCACCCGATGACCTACGGCAGCGTCGTGTTCTATCAGGCCAGCTTCGGCCAGGCGATCGCGCTGCGCGTTTCCGATGCGCAAGGGCTCGTCGTGTTTGACGATGCAATCCCGGTCGGCCTCTACACGTCGCGCACGAACCCGAACGCTCCCGCCGGCCGGCAGCCACTCCCGCAGGCTGGCGCACAAATCAACGTGATCGCGCCCAGCCCTCCGGGCTTCACTGCTCCAGAAGCCGGCACGATTGATCTCCAAAGCGGCGAGATCTTCGTGCAGGTGCGCCAGCTCGGCCCAGCTTCCGATCCGTCGCAGATGCCCCCAAGCGCAGTGCTCCGCCAGGGCGATGTCGTGGAACTCGGCGGGCTCACGGTTCAATTTGTCCGTGAGCGACGATTCACGTTATTGCAGGTGGCCAGTAATCCAGGCATTCCCATCTTTTGGACAGCCGCGGTTCTTCTTGTCGGCGGCCTCGCAGTGACATTCTATTTCCCACACCGGCGGATTCGGGCTATCATCCGGCCACTGCCTGGTGGGGCGGCCACCGTTACACTCGCGCCTCTCGCCAAGCGCGATTGGAGCGGTCAGCGAGATTTCTTTCGCATCGTTCAGGATCTTGAAACCCGCCTCGGTGTTCGCGCCACAGTACGTGGCCAGGCCGATTACGTTGCCGAAGTGACGGCGCCAGCTTAGGAAGGCAGCATTCAGCAATGGAAGCACTCGTCAAGCTCTCGTTTTATAGCTTTGCAGCCGCGTCAATCGCGCTCGGCGCTGCACTCGTGAGCTACCTCGTTTATGCGATTGGCAGAATTCGCGTGCGCCGGGCGACGATGGCGACATCCGCGGGCACAACGGTCACTGCCACGACCACCGAGTTCGGGCCTGGTTCACTTGCGGCTGGCCGGTTCGGCACACTGCTCGCCTGGTTTGCCGTCGTTTTCCAGGGATGCTCCGTCCTTCTGAGAACGATCGCGGCCGGTCGCGGACCGTACAGCAACATGTACGAGTTCTCTCTGGCTTTCGTGTTCGCGGTGACGCTGATTTATCTCATCTTTGAGCGCATGTATCAGGTCAAGCAACTTGGCGCCATCGTCATGGCGATCGGATTTGGCATGGCGCTCTATGTCTGGTCATTGCCTGCGGGCATGCGCGAGGTGGATGCGCTCAATCCTGCGCTGCAAAACCAGCCCTTGATGACTGCGCATGTTTCCATGGCGATCTTGTCCTACGCAACCTTCGCCGTCTCATTTGCGGCAGCCGTTTTGTACCTGATCGCAATCAGGCGGCGCGTATCGTGGCTCCCCAGCCCTGAAATGCTCGATGACATCGGGTATCGTGCTGTCACGCTGGGCTTCCCGATGCTCGCGCTCGTGCTCATCCTCGGCTCGGTGTGGGCATACCGGGCATGGGGATCCTACTGGTCATGGGACCCCAAGGAAACCGCGGCGCTCTTCACCTGGTTGGTGTACGGCGTCTATCTCCACACACGGACGCTGCGTGGCTGGCGGGGCCAGCGGAGCGCTATCATCCTGCTGATCGGATTTGCCGCGGTGATCTTCACCTATTACGGCAACTACTTCTTTGGCGGCATGCATGCATATGGCGGCGTGAAATAAGCATGGGATTATGACCGAGACCAGCCTCAGCTCCGTGACACCGTCGCCTTCGCCTCCTTCCAGCCGGAAACTGGACCGGACTCGTGTCATCTTCTCGGTCGGGCTTGCGATCGCGATCCTAATCGCAGCATGGTACATCAGTGGCCAGGCAGGACTCGACAAGATCGGGCGCGGCGGCGTGAATCAAAAGATTCTGCCCCGGCCTGGTGAGCCAGCGCCGGACTTTACGGCCGTCGATATCCACGGGAATATCGTGTCTCTATCAGATTTCAAGGGGAAACCGGTCTGGCTCAACTTTTGGGGCACCTGGTGTCCGCCCTGCCGCGCAGAGATGCCCGACATGCAGGCCGCCTACGAGCAGCTTGCGCCGAAAGGTCTGGTGCTTCTTGCGGTTAGCTTGGGTGATCCACCTGAGGTTGCTGCCGACTTCGCCAAGCGCAACGGCGTAACGTTCACCGTCCTCTTGGACCCACAGCGAACATTCACCAGCCAGGCATACCCAATTTACAATTTCCCGACGCATATGTTCATTGATCGGGACGGGATCGTCCGCAAAGTCGTGCTCTCGGTGATGAGCCCCGAGGAGGCGATTGCCAACGCCTCCTCAGTCCTTTCTGACACGTGAGCCGGTGAACTGCCGGCGCTTAGGCGCCTTTGGTCGAGCGCGCTGCCTTGACTGCCTCGCACAGTGCGCGCGCCCTCTCCGTGAGCGTAGCCCAGTCACTGCGCGCAACCGTGTCTTTGTCAACGAGGTTACTCCCCAGCGCGACTGCAACCGCGCCGGCTTTGATGAACTCGGCAGCGTTGTCGAGCGAGACCCCACCTGAGGGAATCAGTTTCAACTGCGGCAGCGGGCCGAGGATATCCTTGAAGTAGCGCGGCCCACCAAGGCTCGCGGGATGAACCTTGATGTAGGTTGCCCCAGTCTCCCAAGCGGTTAGCATCTCTGTCGCGGTAAATGCACCAATGACGGTGGGAATGCCATATCGATTGCAGAGCTCAATGGTTTCTCTCTTCAACGTCGGGGTGACAATGTACTCGGCACCGGAGAGGATAGCAATACGAGCCGTTTCGGGATCGAGCACGGTGCCAGCTCCTATATAGCCGCGATCACCAACGGCCGCTTTCGCTGCCTCAATGGCGCGCCCAGCCGCCGGGTTGGTGAAGGTGAACTCGACCGCGGTCACGCCACCGGCGATGAGCGCTTCAGTTAGCGGCACCGCGGCGGACAAATCATCCAACCGCACCACCGCAACGACTCCCGCTCGCTCGATTTCGTTCGATCTCACCACTGATCGTCTCTCCTCAATCTGCTTGATAGCACGTCACTTACCCACCTGCTTGCGCAAAGGTACCACTGCGAGCATCGCCGCGAGACACGCAACACCTCCACCTGTGCACCGTTTGACTCGAGTTCATTGCCCTCCTCTCTGCGGTGACGTACACTCGAACACATGGCCGCCTCCTGGCAGCCGGTAATCAGAGAACACCAGAGACACCATGCTCGTAGCTCACATGCCATCCACCAACGAGCCGCGCTCCGGCGACATAGATGATCTGCGAAGCCAGCCAACAGCTCCGGCGGTTGATGTGCGGGTTGTGCTGTTTACCATCGCGTCCGGCACCCTCTACGTCGCCATTGGTGACACCCCCGATGGCAAGCGACTCCCCCGGGATTATCCTTCCCCAGGCGAGCCGTTGGACGCCGCCGCTCGCCGCATTGTGCGCGACACCACCGGGCTAGCTCCCCAGTACATCGAGCAGTTGTATACCCTCAGTGTAGGTGAGCCACCGGCGTGGAAGGTTATTGTCAGTTATATCGCCCTGATCTGCTCCGAAGCCCATCCGCCAGCCACGTCGAGCGGCAGATGGTACCCGGTAACTCGCCTCCCGCTGTTGAGCGATACCGACCAGAAGGTGATTGACTACGCGCTTTTGCGATTGCGGGCGAAGATCGGGTACACGAATATCGCCTTCCACCTTCTGAAAGACACGTTCACGCTGACCGAGTTGCAAAGCGCCTACGAAACTATCCTTGGCCGCCGGCTGGACAAGCGCAACTTCCGCCGCCGCGTTATCGCATCCGGTATCCTTGAGCCGACTCCCAATAAGCGCCGCGATGGCTCGCACCGGCCTGCAGCGCTGTATCGCTTCCGGGCCGAACATGACCCAGCTACGTATCTCACGCCACCGTGGGCAGGGGGCCGCGACAATGCCGTGGACCAGCGGCCTACATCCACGGCGCACGACGAAGCGCACGGAGACTCACTGTGACACGTACGATTGGTGTGGTTGCCGCACAAAGCAAACTTGAGGCTGCAGCGCTGGCCGCGGAAATCTCCGAGTGGCTCACGACGCGTGGCTGCCGAGTCATTGATGAGCCAGCACTGCTCGAAGGCCGGATTCTCCCTGAGGTGGATGCGATCGTCGTCCTTGGGGGTGATGGCCTGATGATGCGAGCGGCGAACGCCTTTCCCGATATCCCACTGCTCGGCATTAACTTCGGCAAGGTCGGATTCCTGGCTATGGTCGAGCGCCGGAACTGGCGACACGCGCTCGAAGCACTCCTCCAGGGAGACTACGAGATTCAAGAGAGTGCAACGCTTGCCGCTACAATTGAGCGTGCCGGTCAGATCCTCGATCAAGGATGGGCCATCAACGACGTCGTGATCCGCAGCGGCATCAAGATGATCGACGTTGAGGTCTACATTGATGGACATTACGTCAATACGTACCCCGGCGACGGCATGATCGTCTCCACGCCCCGGGGCAGTACTGCCTATTGCATGGCGGCTGGTGGTCCGATTCTCACCGCCGGTGTGCGCGGTTTTGCCATTGTTCCGATCTCTTGCCACTCGCCAATTCGAACGCCCTTCGTCGTCGCCGAATCAACGCGGATTGAGCTGCTCTTCGCCTCGTCGCATGACGCGAGCCTGATTCTCGACGGTCGCCAGAAGGAATCGCTGGTTCTCGGCGATATCGTTCACGTGACCCGGGGCATTCACAAGTTTCGCCTCATCTCATTTGAGTCCACCAATTTTTACGAAGCGTTCCGGACAAAATTCAACTTCCGCATCAGGCCAGATGCGGTGCCATCGCGGGGATTGGCAGGAGGCGCGGTGTCTAACGGCGAGCCAACCGAGGTGGAATAACCGCTATAAGTCACAACCGCACTCGAACGAGCCGGTGAGCCCGTGTTCTCTGCAAGCGCGTGTGGTATCTGAAAAGGAGCGAGTCCAGCGCCATCGAGAACGACGCAGGCGCCGTGCCTGTGCGGCGCTGAATCAGCAAGGCAGGGCCTCAATCCTTCTCGGTAAGAAGCCTTGCTGGCAGGCGGTCTTCAGCCGATCCAGAAGATTCGCGCTCCCGGTCATGGCGAGCGAAGAGCGCCGCAAGCGATCGGGGCGCCCCTTCATCCGCCGCCTCGGGTCGCCCGTTTCCGTTGATGAGCTCTCCCTGCTGGGCGTCTTCGATGGGTGCGCCATTGACCTGGTGCAACTGCCTCGCCGTATCAGGCCACGACGTGGCGGCGTTGGCAGCGCCATTCCCGTTCGAGCGCAGGGCCGCTCGCGTCTTCCGGCGGTCAAACAGCCGCACTGGAGCGCCGTTCATGGCGTCACGCCCATTAGATTGCGGCGCGCCGAGCGCTTCGCGAGCTCCGTCTTGCTCAACCGCGGGCATGGTGCGCTCGCCAAACGCCGGCACCGCCGGTCGAGAAACGATGACTGGTGTTGCTCTCCGTCGTGGCCGGGATGCCGCCGCCCACCGTGCGGCCGGGGCAACTACGCGCTCGCGCTCGATGGCTGCTTTCTCACTTTGTTCCGCACCACAATATGGACAAAGTGACCAGCGCAAATGGACAAGGCGTCCACATGCCCCACACGCCTCTCGCAGCCGTGTGTGGCAATGAGGGCAGAGGATAAAATCGTCCTCAACGTAGCGGTGGCATTTGTGGCAAAGGGGCAACTCTTCGAGATCTTGCAGGAGATACTCCTCTTCGAGCGACCTCTGGAAGGCAACGTCGAGCGTCTCTTTCGGACGGAGAATCAAATACAGCAGAACACCTGGGACGAAGAAGAGGGCCGCCAGCAGGGTTGAAAAGATTTGCGTGACAACGCTGCGACTGCGGGATTCAATGTCCCGGTATGTCCAGACAACGAGCACGAACCACAGCGCGACTAAGTACGCTCCGGACAGAGCAATGAGCACTTGAATGCCGCGCGCGATGATTGCTTCCATGCGTCTACTTCCCCCGCCGCCAGCGCTCCTCAGGCAACTACGCCAGCGGAGCCTCTGCTAGGCGATCCGTTCATACCGCTCGACGTCAACGACGTACACCGTCGCGCCGCCGACCTGTACCTCCAGGGGGTCGGAGACGAAAAACTCACCCGGCTCCACGACGGGCATCAGCGGGTTGATATAGCCGGTTCTGGACTGGCAATGCTGCTTCACCAGCCGCAGCGCCTCCGCCACTAACGCTTCTTGAACGCCAATCAAGATCGTTACGTTTCCTTGCCGCAGCAGCCCTCCACTGGCATCAATGACCGTCGCTTGAAAGCCACGGACGCTTAGTGCCCTCAAGAGCCTGTCGGCGTTGCATCCCTGGACGACGGCAATGATGAGCTTCATCGAAGTGGCATTGGCCTCTTCGCCCTGGCCCTAAGCCGTGTGCACAGCATGGAGCGCAAGGCCAAGCCGGGAGGACACTGCCTCTGCAACCTGGTCGGCGACTCGCTCCGGATCCTGCTCAGCGTTAATGATGACCCATCCCGCGGGATCCGCGGCCGCTAGCTCCAAGTATGCTCGCCGTACTCGTTGATGAAACGCCACCTCCGTTCGATCGAGCCGGTTTACCTCCCCTGCCGCCGTAAGGCGGCGAGTGAGACCAACCTCGACTGGCAGATCCAACAACAACCGAAGATGAGGCCACGTTCCCCCCGTCGCCAGCGTCTGCACCGCAAGCAACTGGTCCATCGGCAAGCCTCGTCCTCCGCCTTGGTAAGCGAGTGTTGAATCGGCGTACCGATCCGAAATAACGATGCGGCCCTGCGCCAGCGCTGGTTGGATGACCTCTCGCACGTGTTGAGCACGGGCTGCTGAATACAGCAGCGCCTCCGTCTCAGCCAGCATAGCACAGTTCGCGTCGCCTAATAAGATCGCACGGATTTGCTCTCCGATCGGCGTTCCCCCCGGCTCCCTCGTCAAGACGACGTCGTAGCCAGATGCCCGCAGGCGATCCGCCAGCCGTCGCGCTTGGGTGCTCTTTCCGGAGCCCTCAGGCCCCTCGAAGGCAAGAAAAACGCCGCTCACGGCCTTATTGCAACCCTTCGCGATAAATCTCGACCCGCCGGTGCGGCTCCCGGCCCTTGCTCCGGGAGCCAACGTTGTAACGGTCGGCTAACTGGTGCTGAAGACGCCGCACGTATTTGCTTTGCGGCCGGAGCGCGATCGGCGGCGCCCCATCCATAACCGCTGAGATCGCCTCCTCAGCCTCGTAGAGCGCCTGGGATATGTCATCAGAGTCGCCCGCCTGACCTGACTCCTCTCCAGCGGCTAGCTCCCCTTGACGCACAGGCTGAGGCAGCAAGCTGCTCAAAACGTTTTCCATCTGCACGCTTGTGTTCGAACGCAGCACATATACCGGCGTGCCACGAGCTTCCGCGTCCCGAATTGGCTGGGGCTTCGTCCGGTAATAGTTCTTCAGGGTCATGACCAGATCGGCTTCCCTGGGATCGCGGACGATAACAGCAGGGACCTTCAACTGATTGATGGCCGCCTCCAGCCGGTTCCGGCTCACGCCAAACGGATAAATGCGCAGCGGCTTGCTTTCAGTCCCTCGCCCACGGGCCGCAAACGGCGAGGCCCCGGCAGGACGGAATTCCTCCCCCTCAGCCGCAAACACAGGTTCCGCCGGAGTAGCCTCGCCCGTCCGCTGAATTGGCTGACGGGTTGTGATATCGACGATCGAGCGCCGGTGCGGAGCCTTCCCCTCTTCCGCCATGAACCCAGTCCGGGCGGCGAGTGTCGGATCTCTCCGCCGATCCTCGGCCGTGCTGATGATCACTTGGCCATCGTCGGTGCGCCGCCGGATCTCTGCCCGCGTTGGCGCCCCCCGCAAGATCGCATCCACAGTCGCCGCCACGTCACGATGGACCGCAACCTCATCCCTGTTGATAATCTCCACCATGATCGTGAACGTTGGCGGCGCCTTGCGCTCGAGAATGGATTTCTGCGTGCCTCGCCGGCGCGCCTCCTCGTCGGATAGCGTCACCGATTGGATGCCACCGACCAAGTCAGCCAGCGTCGGATTCATCATCAGGTTCTCAAGCGTGTTGCCATGAGCCGTGCCAATAAGCTGCACGCCACGCTCAGCGATCGTCCGGGCTGCCATGGCCTCCAGCTCGGTGCCAATTTCGTCAATAACGATCACTTCCGGCATGTGATTCTCGACGGCCTCGATCATGACTGCGTGCTGTGCCGTCGGCGTCGGCACCTGCATCCGGCGCGCTCGTCCGATCGCTGGGTGCGGGATATCACCGTCTCCCGCGATCTCATTGCTGGTGTCAACAACAATGACGCGCTTGTGGAGATCATCCGCCAGAACGCGGGCTGTCTCCCGCAGCATCGTTGTCTTACCAACGCCAGGCCGTCCCAACAGCAAAATGCTCTCACCTGTCTCAATCAGGTCGCGGATGATAGCGATCGTGCCATAAACAGCGCGCCCAATGCGGCAGGTAAGCCCCACGATATCACCGGTCCGATTCCGAATTGCGGAAATCCGGTGGAGTGTCCGCTCGATGCCAGCGCGGTTATCGTCGCCAAATGTTCCAATCCGCTCGGCGACGTGCCGAAGATCGTCGCGTGTCACATCAACGTCAGTCAGATACAGCTCGGCGTGCTGGAAACGCGCCTCTGGCCTCCGGCCCAAGTCGAGAACGATTTCAATCAGCGCCCCGTGCTCTCCCGATGCGTTGGCTTCGGCCACCGCTGCTGCGATATGTGGCGGGAGCACGGCCAGCAAATCGGCCAGATTATCGGTAATTTCTTGTTCGTAATCCTTGCGCACAAACTCGTGCGCTCGCAGATTTGGCATGCTGCTCAAGGAGCACTCCTTGGAGAGTGCCGGCGCCATGCGAGATTGGCGTCGGTCGTGCGGGTACGAATACGAGAATGGTCATCCACGTGACGCACTGTTATGCGCATCATGGGCGCGTTGCCCCGTCGCCTGGGCGCCCGTGCAGGAACGAGGGCACTCGCTTCGGCAGTCGCTCGATAACATCGACGTGGAACGGCACCGCTTCGGCCGGAACAGTGCGGGCCGTTACAGTGGTGTATTTCACCGACAGGTCCTGCTCCAGCACCGGGTCGAACCCTCGCTCACACAGCGCATCGACCGCTTCCACTTGATACCCCCGAAGTGTGCAAAAAACTCGGTTCACCGCCGACTGCGCGCGAACCCGTGCGATCACACCATCGAGGAGGTCCGGAATGAGCGAGGCGTGCTCCGGTGCGTAAATGAGCTCTAGCGTGTGCGTTCCACCGCGCGACGACACACGCACATAAGCGAGAACCTGATGTCCCTCCTCCACGATCCATCCCGTCGTAGTGACTCCACGACCCGGTCCCGTTTTGGTTTCCCAGCGATGACTGGTCCATGCCTCAGCGTACTGCACTTGCTTCGGCACCGAAGCACTGTACAACTGGTGTATCGCCCACGTGTCCGCTAGCTCTTGCCGCCGCATGGGCAGTGCTACGGGAACACTCCGCAACCGCCGTGCCAGGAACACCGTTTCGGACGCATAGGCCGCGAAACCCAGCTTTCGCAGAGGCTCAGCCGCGGGCGAGCCAACCGGCACCCGAGCGTAGAGCCGCTTCACGCCGCGCAGTCCGGCCGCAGCGATCGACTGGCGGATCAGCTCCTCCCACACTGGCTCCGCGTCGTAGACGCCAGTTGCCGATCCCATGGCGATCAGTTGCCACCGCCGGTCCGGCAGAACGGGCTGCCACTGGGCGAACGCGACCAACCGGCCACCTGCACACGCCACAAACAAGCGGGACCGCGGGCGATTCAATGGCACGACACTACGGACTGCCTCAACCGGCGGCCGGTACGGCCAGAGGTTCATGTCGGGCTGGTTGAGCCGGAGCACCACCGGAACGCGAAGCAGGCGCGGCACATCACGCATGCCAGCCTGCCGCACCGTCAGCGGCAGCGGCCCGACGGAGGGTTCAACAGGACCACCCTGTGCACTTGGATGCCAGAGGATCGCTTTGCGGGGATCGACCGGTTCAGGAGACGGCGCTCGCGCCTCATCATCGCAATCGGGGGATCGCGACATGGATGGGTGTTTGATGACGCCGTCCCAACGTGGTGCGTTCATCTCACCCGATTCTACAGCCCCTCCGAGCCTTTCGCAACGGAACGAAAGTCCCGATGCGTCGCGAATCCTTCCGCGGTTGCTGTGCGCTTGCCAGCGCCCGGCTCCCTCCTCGCTTCCTAGAGCGCGCGGCGCCCGGCTAATGCCCGCCCCAGGGTAATTTCGTCGGCATATTCCAGATCGCCGCCCACCGGTAGGCCGCTCGCCGGCCGTGTCACATTGACCCCGAGCGGCACCAGTAAGCGATGCAAGAACGTCGCCGTCGCTTCTCCCGGCAGATCAAGGTTTGTGGCCAAAATCACCTCGTCCGGGTTTTCCGTTCGCACCCGCTGCAGCAACTCTTGAATCCGCAATTGCTCAGGGCCCACGCCTTCAATCGGTGAGATCGCCCCGTGCAAGACATGGTACCGTCCCTTGAATTGCCCAGTGCGCTCCAGCGCGACGACATCGAGCGGCTCTTGTACCACGCAGATTGCGGATTCACGAGCCGGGTCGGCGCATATCACGCATGGATCACTCTCGGTGATATTGAAGCACCGGGAACAGAGACGGATCTTCTCTTTGACTTCCAAAATCGCCTCTGCGAGAGCGATCGCATCCTCTCTTGGAGCGCGCAACAGAAAGAACGCCAAGCGGGAGGCCGTTTTTGGACCGATGCCGGGCAGTTTACCGAGTTCGTCGATGAGCCGCGCCACTGGCTGAGCCGTGATGCGCGACACCGATGCAGCCACGCGAAACCCTCTCTCTTTCTGTCCGCCTCCACAGCCATGTGGCCATGTCGGACGGACGTTCTATTTTACTATGACGAGGGCCGTTTTCCCCAGAATTCCGGTCAATTAGGTGACATCGCCACTCAATACCGGTCTGCCCCGCACACCGTCTGCCGGTCCAATAATGCCTTCATCCTCCATCCGCTCGATTAGCCGGGCAGCGCGGTTGTAACCGATCCGCAGCCGCCGTTGCAGCATGGACGCCGACGCTGTCCCTTGCTCACGGACGATTTCAAGCGCTTTCTCCATCAACGGATCCTCTTCGTCGTCATCCTCAAACCCGCTGCTGCTCGGCAGCTCTAGCCATTCCCGCGGATATTGCGGCACTGGCGCCACGGAGTGCCAGTGATTGACAAGGTATTGGACATCCTTGTCTTCGATGAAGGCTCCCTGAATCCGAATCGGCTTCGGCGCGTCGGGCGGTAGAAAGAGCATGTCACCCCGTCCGAGGAGCCGCTCTGCTCCCGGCATATCGAGGACGACGCGGCTGTCGGTGAGCGAGGTGACGGCGAACGCGATCCTGGCCGGCACGTTGGCCTTAATCAGTCCGGTAATGACATCCACCGATGGCCGCTGCGTGGCGATGATGAGGTGAATGCCCGCGGCCCGTCCCATCTGGGTTAGGCGACACAGCAGCGTTTCGACCTCATCGGGAGATGTCATCATGAGATCGGCTAGCTCATCAATGATGACCACGAAATACGGCAGGTTCTCCGCTCGTGGCTCGTCAGCGATCTTCATCCGGTACCCATCGAGGTTCCGTACCCCGTTTTTTGAGAAAATGTCGTACCGGCGCTGCATTTCCTGGACAACGAGACGTAAGGCCCCGACAACCTTGTCCATCTCCGTGACAACGGGGCATTGCAAATGGGGCACGCCATTGTACCCAGTCAATTCGACCATCTTGGGATCGATCATCAGGAGCTTCAGCTCGTGCGGTCGCTTTGTGAGCAAGAACGTCGAGATGATCGCGTTGAGTCCGACGCTCTTGCCTGATCCGGTAGCTCCAGCAATAAGCAGGTGGGGCATGCGGGTCAGGTCGTGGACCACATACTTCCCGTTCACGTCCCGGCCGAGGGGAATCGGCAGCTTGGCCTTGCTCCGCGCGAACTGCGGCGACTCCAGCGTTTCCCGCAAGCCGACCGTGGCCACCTGCGCATTGGGAATCTCAATGCCAACCCGCGCCATGCCCGGCACTGGGGCTTCGATCCGGATGCTCGGCGCCGCCAGCGCCAGCGCCAGATCATTCTGGAGCTCGGTGATCCGGCGAACTTTTACGCCAACACCGGGTTCCAGCGTGAACTGCGTCACAGCCGGACCTGGATTGATCTCGCGAACCCGGGCCTCAACTTTGTAGCTGGCCAGCTTCTCCTCAATTAAACGCGCCTTCGCCTCAAGCTCAGCGGTGTTCAACTTGACTTCATCGTAGTAGGACAACCGGCCAAGATCGGGCAGCGGCAGAACTTCATCGTTCTTGTCGGACGAGTGGCGGGAAGCGATTACCGGCTGCGCCGGCTTCGGTTCAATCTTCGGCAGGTTGATGACTGGCGGAGCGGCCGGCAACGAGCGCACAGTCTGGGCATGATCGGCCTTCCGGTCGGGCAAGGGCACCACTGCCGGGCTCTCCGGCTCCTCCTCGCAGTCGTCGGCGTCATCCGCCCACATTTCCCGCGCCAAGGACGGCATGCGCGGCCAGACGCGCTTCAGATCATGCCAAAAGGTGCGAACATCCGTACCGGCGAGCAAGAACACCCCAACCACGCCAGCAGCGAGCAACACGATTCCGGCGCCAAACTCGCCAAGTCCAGCCCGGAGGAGGGCAGCGATCGCGATTCCAAGGCGGCCGCCACTCCCTGCATTCGTGTGTTGACCAGCAAGCTCGATCAAACCAACCACGGCCAGCCCAAATCCGGATCCGCCAAGATAATGCCGGGGAAGAATCACTGCGCCGCGGTCGATGCGGAACGCGCGGATTGCTCCCATAAAGAGGAACACCGGTACCAAGAATGCGCCCTGACCACAACTTGTCGCCAGCGCTGACGCCCACCACGCGACCAGCCGGCCATCCTCCTCGGGGCTCACGAGCGACCAGGCGCTCAGCAGCGCGGCAACCATCATCCCTGCGGCGGTGATCTCCCGGCGAAGCCGGTCAGAAACGACGAAATCTGGGATCATGCCCGAGAGACCATGGCCAACGGCACGCAACCGCGCGGTCAGGGGAACGGTGTCAGACGCCGGATCGGCTCCCCCACCTTTCCGCCGATTCGACGAGCTTGCACGGACCTTCGTTTGGGTTGCCATCAACGCGGTCTCCCGGTCCACTCACCACGGTTCGCGAGCCGCGGGACGCGATCTTGGAACAAGCGAGCCGGACGGACCACCCGACGCAGCATCACGCCGGCGCGGCACGGCACATCGGTTCAGCACTCAAGCGGGCGCAAGCGGGGGCGTACGTGCAGGTTACATCCCAGAGTATACACAACGCTGGGTGAAGGCGGTCACCTAATCGCCCGCCCAGCGTCCAATGCGCTCGGAGCGCTCTCCACCATACGCTTCGTCCAGGACTTCGACGACGTGCCGCACTGGCATGCTGCTTCCTTGCTTGCGCAGCACCGCCCGTAGCTGCATTGCGCACCCCGGATTTGCCGTGATCACCTCGTCCGCCGCCGTCGCCAGCGCATTGCGCACCTTGCGCATCCCCAACTCATTTGCCATGTCTTTCCGGATGAGGTTGTAAATACCGGCACTGCCACAACAGAGGGACGATTCCCGCATTTCAACTAGCTCCAAGCCGGGAATCGAGCGGAGCAATTGCCGCGGCTGCTGGGTGATGCGCTGAGCGTGGGCGAGATGGCACGGTTCCTGATAGGTCACAAGGCGCGGCACCGGATGAGGTGGCGGAACCAGCGGCCGTCGTGCCAGATACTCAGTAACGTCCTGCACGCGGGCGCTGAAGCGCTTCGCGCGCTCCGCAAAATCACGGTCGTTGCGCAAGAGAAATGGGTATTCCTTGAGTGCTGCTCCACAGCCGGCTGCCGTCACGATGATCGGATCGTCGCCGGACGCCTCGAAGGCCTCGATGTTGCGGCGTGCAAGTCTCCGGGCCTCATCCATCATGCCGCTGTGAACCTGCAAGGCTCCGCAGCATTGCTGGCCAGCCGGCACTTCGACGGCATGCCCGTTATGCGCCAGCACTCTAGCCGCAGTGCGATTGGTGTCCGCGAATACCGTGCCCATCACGCAGCCGTTGAACAGTTGCACCGAGGCAGCCGGCCGGCGCGGCCGCCAGCGCTCCGTCCCTGGGATGAGGAACCGGCGGGAAATCGGCGGCGTCATCGCTTCCAACTCGGCCATGCCGATCGCCCGGAGCAGACCGGTTCGGCGCGCGATTGCCTGCATACCTGATCGCTGATAGAGACGGATCGCGCCGACGATCGCGCGCATGCGCGCCAAATCGTCGAACAACCAGCCGAGCGTAACCTTCCGCACGGCTCGCTGCCAGATGGGCCGACGCCGGTGCTGCTCCAATTGCGCTCGCGAGGCCTCGACCAGTGGGCCATAATGCACGCCAGAGGGGCAGACCGCTTCACACGCCCGGCAGTTGAGGCACTGGTACATTTGCTCATCAAAGACAGGATCGAGCAGGTCGAGCCTGTTCTCAGCAACCGCATTCATGAGCCAGAGCCGTCCTCGGGGAGACGACATCTCCTGCCCGGTCAACCGGTAGGTGGGACAGGAAGAGAGACACATGCCGCAATGAACGCAAGCCCGCAGCAGGTCAAGCTCCGGGATATCGTCGCCAGCGAACCCGCCGAGGCGTCGAAGGTTGGCATCGGTTGCCACTACCATCTCGTACTGTCCCTTTACAAGGCGCTGCCGGCCAGGCCCAGCAGCAGCGCTAGAGGCCGCCGGCAAAGCGGCCCGGATTGAGCACGCGCTTCCGATCGAATTCCCTCTTGAGCGCACGCATGATGTCCAATGTCTGCGGAGGCGCTCCCCAGACGTCAATGCCTCGCTTCAGCGCCACCGGTGCGCTCAGCACCGTTACGGTATCGGCAAGCGCCAACAATGCGTTCCGCCAGCGGTGAAATCGCTCAACGGAGAGCGGGTCCTCCGCGACGCGAAGCCCCAAGAGCACCGACCCCAAGCCAGGAGACACATGGACGACATCAACGTGTAAGCTCGACGCTTTCGCGAGGTCAAGAGCCTGAGCGATCATCGGGCCAATTTGTCTCGGCACGACGCCGGCGCGAACCAGCGTGGCGCTAGCCTGGCTTCCCAGCGACTCGCTTGCCACATAGTCATGCCACCAAGCGGCGCTATCGCCCGCCTCCAGCGTTTGCGCCTCAGCGCGCAACACCTCACGGCACTCATTCGCGAGCAGACGAACCGTAGCCTCACGCCCTTCGATCCGGGCGGCAACCCACCACTGGCCAGCAGTGTTCGTAATCTCCAGCGCCGACGGGCGGATCCGGCTGCTGCGCACACACACGGACGCGGCAAGCGCCTCATCCAGCGATGCGTAGGGTGCGAGCACAGTGCACTCAAACCGTGACAGGGGCAGCACCTTGAAATTTGCCGAGACAATGACTGCCAGCGTGCCTAAGGATCCATGATAAACCCGCATCAGGTCGAAACCGGACACGTTCTTGACAACCAGGCCGCCGGCCTTGCTAATCGCTCCGCTCGGATGAGCGACCGCGATGCCGATGAGCAGATCTCGCAGTGTTCCAAGCCCATACCGGCGTGGGCCAGCCAGACCAGTCGCGACCAAGCCACCAATGGTAGCTCGCTCCGGATCGGGCACGTCGATCGGGAGTGTCTGGCCATGCTCCGCCAGAACCGCTTGAACCTGGGCGAATGGGGTACCTGCCGCCACCGAAAGCGTGAGATCCGTGGGCTCATAGGCCAGGATCCCGTTCAATCGTTCCAAAGACAGGGCCACGTCGAGTCGCTCAGGGGGATTCCCCAACGTGAGCGCGGTTCCACCGCCGACCGGCGCCACCCCGTGCTCGTGCGCCTCGGCCTCAGCGAGAACCTCTGCGACCTCCTGGGGCGTTTCGGGCCTGATGACTGATCTAGGCTGGATGCCGTCAATGGTGATGGCGGGAGTCTCGTTCCACCCGCCACTGAGGGAGCCGGGGCTAAAAGGCGTAGATTCCATGCTTTTGTGCCATCGCCTGCATGCGCAAGGCCCGAACCTCGCCGCATTGGTAACCTTGCGGAAAGACCTTCTCCGGGTTTAGCAATCCTTTTGGATCAAAGCTGTTTTTCAGACCGGCCATCGCCGCGAGATCCGCTTCCGTGAACACCAGCGTCATGTACCCGCGCTTCTCTGTACCGATGCCATGCTCGCCAGAAAGGGCGCCACCGATATCCACGCAGTACCGGATGAGCTCCTTGCTAGCGAGAAGAATGCGCTCAACGTCGCCTTTCCGATGCCGGTCAAAGAGCATGAGAGGGTGCAAATTGCCATCGCCAGCATGAAACACATTAGCGATCCGCAAACCGAATTCCTTACCAATCTCTTCGACTCGCCTGAGCGTTGCTGGCAGCTTCGTTCGCGGCACGACCGTGTCGTGGAGGTAGTAATTGGGTGACAGGCGCCCCATCGCTGCCAGAGCCATCTTCCGACCCTTCCACAGCAGCTCTCGCTCCGCCTTCTCAGTAGCCGCGCGGACCTCCCGGGCACCCGACTCCTGGCATAGCAGGCGTATTTCATCGGCGGTGGCTGCCACATCCTCGGCAATGCCGTCAATCTCAATCAACAGAACAGCCCCGGCATCCATTGGGTATCCCGCATGATACTGCGGTTCGACCGCCTGGATCGTCAGGTTGTCCATCATTTCGAGCGCTGCCGGAATAATGCCCGCTCCAATGATGCGCGAGACCGCGTGCGAGGCGGAGTCAACGTCTGGAAACGCTGCCAGCATGACCGACACCGCCTCTGGCAACGGTGTCAGGCGGACGAGTGCTTTGGTCACGATCCCGAGCATCCCCTCAGATCCAACCATGGCCGCTGTCAGGTCGTACCCTGGTTGATTAGGCGATCGTCCGCCCATCCAAACAATGCGTCCATCAGGAAGGACCACTTCAAGCCCAAGAACGTGATTGGTCGTCACACCGTATTTGAGACAATGGGGACCGCCAGAATTCTCTGCCACATTGCCACCGATGGTGCAGGCGCGCTGGCTGGACGGATCCGGCGCGAAGAAATATCCATCGGGCTGGACGTGCTCGCTCAGCTCAAGATTGATCACCCCAGGCTCCACCAGCGCTACACGGTCCTCGCGATCGATTTCCAGAATGCGATTCATCCGGGTTAGCGCAATAATGATGCCGCCGCGCTGCGCCACGGCTCCCCCGGACAACCCTGTCCCGGCTCCTCGCGGGACGACCGGCAGCCCTTCAGCCGCCGCCAGCTTGACCACCTCCGCGACGTGCTCGGCGGTTTCCGGCAACACGACGGCCATCGGCCGCGCGGTTTCAACTGCGCCATCAACCGAGCCATCGTATTCGTACACAAGAAGATCAGCCGGCCGGTGGAACACGCCACCGGGTCCAACGATCTGTTGCAGCCGCTCGATTAACCTGTGACGATCCATAGCTCATACCCCGGGCGGCGATGAATCGCTCCTTCTAGGTCGAAGTATCGCGCCCGGCGGCACCCAAGGCAACAGCGGTCGCGGCAACGTGCCATACTAGACGGCGCGCCCCGCTCGTTCGTAGGGACGGAAGGGTCTCTGAATCAGGTCAAGGGAATCACCACGATGTCTGAGCAAGCGCAAAGCCAAGCCTACTGGATCATTGTCGGATCACCGGAGAATTTCCGCAAAACGGCCGAGCTCGGGTTCACGATTCAAGGGTTCAAATCGCGCCACCGCAAGAAAGCGGAGCGGATGAAACCCGGCGACAAGATCATCTATTACCTGACCGGCCTGAAGGCGTTTGCTGGCATCGCCACGATCATCTCCCCGTATTTCGAAAGTCATGAGCGGATTTGGCAGAGCGGCGACCCGAAGAAGGCGGCCGAGGATTATCCGTTCCGCGTGCAGATCGAGCCGGATCTCGTGCTGACGGAAGACACCGCGGTCCCGGCAGAGGGGATTGCCCGCCAGATGGCCTATGTTAGCAAGTGGCCGGCGGAGAATTGGACACTCGCGTTCCAGGGCAACGTCCACGAAATCGGGGAGGGCGATTACCGGTTGATCCGCGAGGCACTCGAAGCCCGGGTGCCGGCGGCTGCACATGGACGATAACTGGCAAGACTCTGGGGAACTTGGACACAGTCGGGCCGGCTACCGGATTCACCTTTGCTTCGGCCCGAATTGCACGCCGCGCGGGAGCCGTGACCTGCTGCCTGTGCTTGAAGCTGCGCTCCAGCGCGCCGGGATCGCCGGCCAGGTTGAAGTACTGGTCACCAGTTGCCGGAACCGGTGCGAGCTCGGGCCCTCGATGAATGTCTATCCTGGCCCCGTGTTCTACAACAACCTTACTCCGGCAGCGATTGAGGAAATCGTCCAAAGCCATTTGGTCGACGGTGTGCCCGTTGAGCGATGGCGATATAAGGAGCCAGGCGCATCCGGGATGGCTCGCTCACGCCTGCACGTGGGAGGATTCAGGTGACCACCGTCGTCGTAGAATCGCAACCGTCATCGCTCGGACACACGCGATCGTGGCTGACGAGCCGCCACCAGCGGGGGAAGATCTCGGATTCTCACCCTACGAGCTGTTGTTATCTGCGCTGGGCACCTGCACGGCCATGACCCTCGAAATGTACGCTCGCCGGAAGGGCTGGCCGCTCGAGAGCGTTCACGTGCGGCTCACCTTCGAGCGGATCCACTGCGATGACGCAGCCGGCTGTGGGGACAACCCCACTCCGTTACGCACGATGGACAAAATAACCCGGGAAATCGAGCTGCGTGGTCCTCTCGATGACGCACAGCGCAGCCGGATGATGGAGATAGCCGCCAAATGCCCGGTGCACCGGACACTCACCGGACGTCCAACGATCGTGGACCGGTTGGTGCCACCCGGTGGCCTGGCAATGCAAACAGCAGTGATCGAGGCGATCGGGGAATAAGTGCCTTCGGGCGGCGATAGCGGCGCATCACGAAACACACGTGGCCCGAGCGCTTGCTCGGGCCACACCAGGTGGTGGAGATGGGGGGAGTCGAACCCCCGTCCAGAATCTCCGGCCGATTGTGTCCTACACGCTTAGCCGGTGTTTGGTCTGCCGCCGTGCGCCCCCAACCGGCAGGGTCGCACCGCGGTGAGCCGGACTGTCTTAGGCGGCCGCGCTCCGGCGAACTTGACCGCTGCACCCTTGCCTTGGTGACGCCCGAATCCGGTCCCGGCAGGGAGAGGTCCGGTCGGACGCGCTACCTAGAGGTCTGTGACTTAGGCAGCGAGAGCAAGCTGCTGATTGCCAGCTACTTTTTTCGCCCATTTTATCGAGGCTGGGCGCCTCGGCGTGCAACAATCTGACCTCGGACCCTGTCGAAACCAGACATCCCCAAGGTCGCGTGCTATTGTAGCATAGGGTCGCTCTCCTGACCACCACCGGCAATGCGCGGGAGGACGATTGGGTCGCAGGCATAGTACACTTCATCGTTGCGCTGCCATAGGCCGCGTCAGTGCGTCCACGCTGCGCACTGTTCTGTAGGATGACAATGACAGAGCGTGGTTACTCGCTTGGTAATGTGAGCTGGGTCATTTGGTTGAGGGTAATCTCGTGAATCGGCGACCAGTCATCCCACTTCACACAGCCGCGAGTCCTAAACCGCTGGCGGAAAACGGGAAACGCTTTTTCATCTGGACCATTGGCTGCCAGATGAACGAAGCGGATAGCGCCAAGATTGCGGCCATGCTCCAGGAAGTCGGTTACCGGCCGGCTGACTCGGAGTCTGATGCCGATATCGTTGTGCTTAATTCCTGCGTTGTGCGTCAGGCCGCAGAGGACCGCGTGGCTGGCAAGCTTAATTCCTTGATCCGCCTCAAGCGGGAGCGGCCGAGCGTCCCCATTGTGCTCACCGGCTGCATGGTCACGAATCAGCAGGAGGCACTGCGCCAGCGCTTTCCTCACGTCGATCTATTTTTCGACCCGTCGGATTTTGGCAAGCTCCAGCACGTCGTTCCAGAGCTGGCTGATCTCGAAGACGACCTGGCTCAGCTCCCACACTACTATGCCGACGAGACGGCCGACCCGCGAGTCGCGGCGTATGTCCCCATCATCTATGGGTGCAACTTCGTCTGCTCGTACTGCATCGTGCCGTACCGGCGAGGCAAGGAGCGCAGCCGGCCCATGGATGAGATTGTCCGGGAAGTCGAGAGCTTGGTGGCTCGCGGCGTGCGGGATGTGACGCTGCTAGGTCAGACAGTCAATGCCTATGGTCATGACCTGCCGGGGCAGCCAACGCTGGCCGATCTGCTGCGCCGAGTGGATGCCATTCCAGGTCTCGATCGGCTGCGTTTCCTGACATCACATCCGAAGTACATGTCGAACGAGATCATCGACGCAATGGCTGAACTGAAATCTGTCTGCGAGCACATGAATCTTCCGGTTCAGGCCGGGGACGATGAGGTTCTTCGCCGGATGCGCCGCACCTACACTGCTGATCACTGGCGCGAGCGCATCGCGTACACGCGCCAGCGCATGCCTGACGTGACGATTGCGACGGATATCATTGTTGGCTTCCCAGGGGAGACCGAAGAGCAATTCCAGCACACTTACGATCTCCTGGCAGAGGTGCAATGCGATAAGGTGCACGTCGCGATGTACTCCCCCCGGCCGGGCACACTCTCGGCACGCTGGGTCGATGATGTGCCTCCCGAGGAGAAGCTGCGGCGCCATCAGGCGATTGAGAAGCTCCAAGAGCGTATTAGCACGGAGCGCAACGCTCGCCGGCTCGGTCAAACGGTCGAGATCCTGATCGACAGCAAGCAAAAGGGCCGGTGGAGCGGACGAACCAGGGGCAATCAGCTCGTCCACGTTACGGACGACCGGCACCTGCTTGGCAAGCTGGTGGATGTTCGCATCACCCAAACGAGTCCATGGTATTTCATTGGAGAGGTGGTCGGCGAGCCACGGTGACGCAGTTGCGTTGCATTGATATCGTCGGATCGGAGGACGGATGCGGCCGTCCATAGCGTTCCAGCATTGAGGGCACGATAGTGACAGAGACCAGACCTCGGACCCGCCGTCAGCTCGTCGAGCAAGCTCGGCGGGCTGCACTCGATGGTGATTGGGCAACCGCGATCGATCTCAACAAGGAGATCATCGCTCGCTACCCGCGCGATGCTGATGCACACAACCGCCTCGGCCGGGCCTATCTCGCCTTCCGGCGGTTCTCTGATGCCTATGAGGCGTATTCAGGAGCACTGAAAATTGACCCGGCGAATCTCATTGCGCGGCGAAACCTTCAGCGGCTGGAGTATCTCCGCCGCCGCCCTCCACACAACGGAGACGGTGCAACCGAGCCCGTATCGTCCGCCCTCCCTCGCACCTCCGTCTTTATTGAGGAGGTCGGTAAGACATGGGTGGACGAGCTGGTGAATCCAGCGCCGATGGAGGAGCTTGCCGAGATCTATACTGGCGAGCAACTCCGGCTCTCGGTTGAGGGCCACCGCCTTGTCATCCTCCGCGCCAACGGCCAGCGAGTGGGTGAGATTGAGCCCAAGACGGCCGAGCGTGTGATTGAGCTGATGGCCGGCGGTAATCGGTATGAGGTATACGCGCTCGGACTCTCCTCATCGAGCCTGCGCGTGATCCTCCGCGAAGTCTTCCGCGATCCCCGGCAGGCCAATCGGGTCTCGTTCCCGCGGCAAATCGCGGCTACCCGCGCGTACCTGCGTGAGCGCGACCTCCTTCGCCAGCGCGAAGAAGCCGAATTCCTGCTCCTGGAGGAGGAAGAAGAGATCGAGCCTGAGGAAGTCGGCTTGGAGGTGGTCGAAGAGGAAGAGGTCGTCGAGACCGAAGCTGAGCCGTTCATTGAGGAAGCCGTCGTTCTCGAAGAGGAAGAGCCAACACTGTAGCGGCGCCGGCGGCTTCAACGAGTGAGCTCGCGGAGCCGCTGGCTGTCCTCGCCGCTATGCCCTCCGGCCTGTGTCATTCCTGCCACTCCCGTCCATCACCAAGGAGGCATCGTGTTGGGAGGGATACCACCGAGGCAGCAAGCGGCGGCCGAGACATGGGCGGTCGGACAGGCATACGAGCCGTACGTTGGCCGTTGGAGCCGGTTGGTTGCGAACGAGTTCGTTCCCTGGCTGGCGGTGCCACCGGGCAAGCGCTGGCTCGACATCGGTTCGGGGACGGGAGCACTCAGCCAGACGATCGTGGAGCGAGCCGCCCCGGTCGCTGTCGTGTGTCTCGACTCGTCTTACCGTTTTCTCACGCACGCGCGAGTGCAAGCAGCGCCGGACTCACCCGTTAACTACGTTGTTGGGGATGCCAGGACGCTACCCATTTCCAACGGCTCACAGGATGCGGTGGTATCTGGCCTCATGCTGAATTTCGTGCCGCCTGATGACCAGCTAGCGGTCGTCATCGCAATGCGCGACATCGTGCGACCCGGTGGAGTGGTGTCAGCGTACGTCTGGGATTACGCCGGGCACATGCACATGATGCGTTTCTTCTGGGATGCAGCGACAGCACTCGATCAAGCGGCACGTGACCTGGACGAGGGCGTGCGCTTCTCTATCTGCAAACCTGGCCCGCTCATGTCCCTGCTTCAACGTGCTGGCCTCGCGCGCGTTGAGGTCCAGCCGATTGATGTTCCCACCATCTTCCAAGATTTCGATGACTTCTGGACGCCGTTCCTTGGCGGGCAGGGACCGGCCCCAGGGTACGTGAAGTCATTACCGGAGGATCGCCAGATTGCCCTTCGCGAGCGCCTCCGCGCCACTCTGCCCATTCGTTCGGACGGGTCAATCTCGCTCATCGCCCGAGCCTGGGCGGTTAAAGGACTTCGACCGAGCGTACTTGGAAATGTCCAATAGCCGTTGATCGATTAGCCCGCAGCAGGTCGCATCGCTTTCAGCGCTATTCGAGCAGAAACAGCAAAAGCACCATGAGCAGAAGCAACGAGCCGGCGGTGATGATCAGCCGTCGCATATCCGATCGAATGTACTGATACTCCTGCTCTCGGGTCAGCACGGCGGGTTTGGCCATCGGCCGCCGAGTCACCGTGCGTTGAGGAGCGACGGCGATGTCCGGAGCCACGGTCACAACGCCTGCTGCCGATTGGACCGTCACCGTCTCCGCGGCTCGGACCTCCATCGCCTTGATCTGCGCTCGACTGAGCTTTTCCTCCCGGCGCTCGGCCCGCCGCTGCCGCGCTTGGGCCCGTTGTGAGGCACTCGTTCGAGTTGGTGCTCGCACTCGTTTACCCCTGTCTCACGAGCGACCGCGATCGCCTGAGGACCGCGTTTCGCCACCCTGCTGAACACGATATGTCACATCAATAACCTCACTGGCTCTCTTGGCGCCCCGGGCCGATGGAGTCCCAGCAGCCGGCCCATGACACATGGCCGCGAGGTGTTCGGCAACGACATCCCGCGGTGCGAGGCGCTTGAGCGTAGCGATCGCGATCAGCAAGGAGACGCTTAGCAAACCGAGATCGTCAAGCTGCCCGATGCCCAGCATCACATCGGGAATCAGGTCGATCGGAGAAACAATGTAGAGTGCCACCAGCGCCGGGACGATACCCTTGACCAGGCCGGGTACGCGCGGATCGCGATACAGGCGCCATGCCAGTCTCAGGTCACTCCAAAACGAGATCGGAACGCTCCTCGATTGTCCGCCTACGTGCCGTCGCGCTGCTGGTCCCATAGCATGCCCTCACTACATCGCATCAAGAGTATAGATCATCGCTACGGCGACCCTGCTCGCCTCTGACCTTTGACTCATCCTGGCCGGCGCTAGCCAGCCACCGCCTCACCTCAGTCAAGCGCTCGGGAGTGTCGATACTCGTCAACGACCGCAATTCCGGATCAATGGCGCGCAACTGCGGCTCGTCCACGAACCGGACGTGCACGTCCGGGAGAAATGCCACCGCCTGCTTTCTCTGTTCCCGCAACGCTCGCTCGATTGCTGGTAGGCAGCGGCGGTGATAGACGGCGTGAAGCGGCTGGTAGGTCACCGATCTACCTTGACGACCGTGCACGAACGTGCGTGGCACGACGGCTTCGATCTCGTCATCAAAACTCAACATCAGTCGGAGAAGTTCCGGGTTGAGCAGCGGCATGTCACAGCCGACAACAAGGCATCGCTCGTGGCGCGCATGCCGGAGCGCTGAGCCAATGCCACCCAGCACACCAGTATCGGGGTAGGAATCGGGCACCACCGGTGTCCCAAACACGCCATACGCCGGACGCTCCGAGGCAACAATGAATAGATCGTCACTGATCGTCTGGAGTCGCGCCAGGATCAGCTCGAGCATTACCGGCCCGCCCGGCAAGAGGGGCAGCAGCGCCTTATCGGTGCCCATGCGGGAACTCCTGCCGCCCGCCAAAACCGCTGCCGACACACGGCATCCTGAATCACTGCGACTCATCTCCTAAACCGTCCGCTAGCCAGCTTAACACTGTCTTGGTATACTGTGTAACGATGACAGACCCGTGAATCGCCATGCGGGGCGGCAGGGCGATTCGTGGAGGAGGCACGAGCCGTTGATTGTCTCGGCCGCCAACTTTGGACCTCCGGGTACAGCACCGGACGCTGATGCGTCTCGGTGCTGATGTGTTTTAAGGGGGCCATACCGATCTGGCGCAGGTCTGTCAAGGAGTTTCGTATTCCTTTCGGGGAGGAGCGCTGCTATGCACTCGAGCATGATCGGAAAGATCGAAAAGGCGCACCGCTACGCCCGCGAGCCGGAGCGAGTCCGCTTCACCTCCTTTGAAGCCACCTTCCGCGGCGAGCACGATGATTACATCGTCCGGCTTCAGGGCGATCAATGGAGTTGCACGTGCCACACGTTCTCCTCCCACGTCGTTGGCACCTGCAGCCACATCATGGCACTCCAGCAGTTGCTTGCGCCCATGCTCTCGGAAGAAGCCCGGTATGCGACCGAAGCCCTGGCGGTGAGCTAGGCACGAGCCAGGATATGCGGATGGGTGAGATTCAATTGACGCTCATCCCATCCGCCTGCTTATTGAACGTTGGCTGATGCCCGGCCGGGTCCGCATTATGTGGAGTTGACCCGGCTGTCCGGTAGGGCATCGTCAAAATCGCTCCGTTTGGCAAGATCTCCCGAGGATCGAAACCGCCGCCACTCGCGCTCATACGCACCATGGCGATCCGCGGCCGCGGAACCGGTTCCGGCAACGCCTGAAACAGGCGCATCGTTAGCATCAGCGACACACTTAGGGCGCGCAAGGCTCCGCTCACGCCCTCCTCACGCTGGCTCACTCGTCACCTCACCGATGCGCACGAAGCGGCGCACAGGAAGTACAAAGATCACCGCACCACCGACGGTCACCTCATCCAATCCAGCCGGATTCCACGTCGTGAGATCCCGTGCCACGGCCTCTGGCGTCCGGACGACGCGCGAGCGACATGTCTTGCGGACAAGATCGAGACACCGTGGCACGTCGTCATCAGGCACGCCCATCAGCACCGTGGTATTGCCGGTGCGCAGGAAACCTCCGGTGCTGGCGATGCGCGTTGCCCCAAAACCAGCATCTGACACGGCCTGCAAGAGACGGTCGGCATCGTAATCTTGGATAATGGCTATGATGAGCTTCATTGGTTCTGCACGCACTGGGGATGCAGCCACGATGCTGCACCCGCGAGTAGTTCCTTATAGCACAGGACCAATGGATGCTGCTCGATAGGAATCGTTGATTCGAATCGTTGAGGCGATGGTGACGAGCACGGCCCTCCCCCAGATCAGGCTGACCGACGAAGAGCAGGCAATGCTCGAAGGCCTCTTTGGAGAGGCAGTCCGGCTGGCGATGCGCATCCTAGTCCGGGTGGCGCCTCTGTACGGCGCATCGTCCCTGCTCCCGGTCACGCGCGCTCACATTGACGGCTGCATCTATGAAGGGGACGCTGGCTTGGAATTCGCTGAGCGCCTCGCAGCGCACGGAGGCCGGGTCCGCGTGCCGACGTCGCTCAACGTTGTCTCGCTAGACCATGCTCGCTGGAAGGAGCTCGGGCAACCGTCATTCTTTGCTGACAAAGCCCGGCGGCTCGCCGCCGCCTATGTCAAGATGGGGGCGAGGCCCACGTTCACCTGCGTTCCCTATCAAACTGAGGCTGCTCCGTCATTTGGGGAGCAGATCGCTTGGGCCGAATCAAACGCCGTGGCCTACGCGAACTCAGTTATCGGCGCGCGCACCAACCGGTATGGCGATTATCTGGATATTTCCTGTGCTCTGACCGGGCGGGCACCAGCCGCAGGGCTACACTTGGAGGAAAACCGCCGGGGCCAGCTCTTGCTTCAGCTTCGCGGCATTCCGGAATCGTTGATGGAGCGCGACGATTTCTATCCGGTCCTCGGCTATCTCATCGGCCACATTGCCGGTGACCGAATTCCCGTAGTTGAGGGTATCACGGCGACGCCGACCGACGATCAACTCAAGGCGCTCTGCGCGGCTGCCGCGTCGTCCGGTGCAGTGGCGCTCATGCATCTCGTTGGCATCACGCCTGAAGCGCCAACAGCCGCTCACGCCTTCGGCGGCCAATCCCCGACCGAAGTGCACACAATCAGCATGGCTGAGCTTCGCGCTGCACGTGCGGCTCTTACCACAACCCATGATGGCAAGGTGGACGCCGTCGCCTTTGGTAGCCCGCACTGCAGCCTAGCCGAATGCCGCGAGCTCGCACGCTTGATGCGCGGGCGCCGCGCTTCACCGGGAGTTGATGTCTGGATCACCACGCATCGAGCCGTCCGCGACATCCTCGAGCGCTCGGGCGAGTTGCAGGTCCTGTTGGACTTCGGAGCCACCGTGACTGCAGACACGTGTATCGTCGTCGCGCCGCTGCTCCGCCCCGGTATCAGGTCGCTCATGACCAACAGCGCGAAGTACGCGCACTATGCGCCTGGTCTGCTCGGTGTTCAATCCATCTTCGGCTCCACCGAAGCGTGCGTGGAAGCGGCAATCACCGGTCGTGTGCCGCCTGATGAGGGGTTGTGGTCATGATACGACGCTCACTGCGCGGGATTCCCCTCGTGCCGGGCACAGCCACCGGGCGAGTCCTGACGACAGATGTGCCGCTGAGTCTGTGGGGAGGTCTCGACCCAGAGACGGGCGAAGTGATCGACCGCCGCCATCCTTGGTCTGGGGAGAAGGTCACAGGCCGCGTTCTGTGTCTTCCGTTCGGGCGCGGGTCGTGTTCCGCAAGCGGCGTGCTCCTGGAGGCAATCAGGAACGGCACCGCCCCAGCCGCAATCATCGTCGCTCGTATCGATCCCATTCTCGGCTTGGGCGCAATCTTGGGCGACGAACTGTACAACCGCGCCGTTCCTGTCGTGCTGCTGTCCGAGGGCAGCCAGTCTTCTCTTCGTGACGGCGATCTCGTCACGATTTCCGCCGACGGCACGCTCGACGTTGAGTGACCAACCCCCAATCCTCGCTTTGGCGCCTGCTGACGTTGATTCCTATCTAAGGCGGCCGGAAACACGTTGCGCCGGTGCCGCCGCGATCATCTCCACCTCATGTCGCCGACTGGGTTAGACGACGCGAATTCGCTCTGCCACTGCGGAGCCAAACTCGCTGGTGCTGACCGCTGGCTTGCCAGGTTCGGCGATATCCGGCGTTCGGATACCATCAGCGATCGTCGCCTGCACCGCGCGCTCGACCACTCGGGCCTCCTCCTCCAATCCTAATGAGAGGCGCAGGAGCAACGCCGCTGACATGATCGTTCCAGTTGGGTTGGCTCGCCCCTGACCCGCCATGGCTGGCGCACTTCCATGGATGGGCTCGTAGACCCCACGACGCCGGCTGTCGGTCGCTGATCGCGGAGCGCCAATGCTGGCTGATGGCAAGAGGCCAATTGACCCTGCCAACACCGATGCCTCATCGGTCAGGATGTCGCCAAACATGTTCTCGGTCACCACGACATCAAAGCGTGCCGGCTGGCGGATCAGCCGCATCGACATCGTATCGACCAACACGTGCTCAAGCTCAACATCAGGATACTCCTGGCTGATCTCCGTCACGATCTGCCGCCACAGGCGAGACGATGCCAGAACATTCGCCTTGTCGACGCTTGCAACCTTGTGTTGCCGCCGGCGCGCGAGTTCAAAGGCCAGGCGGGCCACGCGCGCGATTTCATGCTCGCGATAGATCAGGGTGTCAATCGCGGCACGGCCGCGCCGTTCCTGCCACTGCCGGGAGGGGCGCCCAAAGTAGATGCCCCCAGTCAATTCCCGCACTACCAGGATATCGACTCCTCGCACAAGTTCAGGCTTGACGGGCGACGTATCGGCAAGAGCGTCGAAGACAGTGACGGGCCGGAGATTGGCGTATAACCCCATCCCTTTTCGCAACGCGAGGAGTCCACGCTCTGGCCGGATAGCAACCGGCAGGGCATCCCACTGCGGACCACCGATGGCGCCGAGCAAAACCGCGTCGGCGGCCCGGCAGCGTTCCAAATCCTCGGGTCGCAATGGGACGCCATAGGCATCGATCGCCGCGCCACCAATTTTGACCTCAAGCGTGCGGAATTGATGGCCGAAGCGTTCACCAACCGCCGTTAATGTCTTGACTGCTTCACTGACGATCTCTGGCCCGACGCCGTCACCGGGCATGAGCACAATCGTCGCTTCCGTCCCCACCCTGAATCACTCCCTTCCTTCGGCACACGGAACACGCGGAAGGCGGACGTGCGTCCGCCTTCTCCAACAACGCATCACAGCATTTGTCTCAGTGGCAACCCCTACCGGTGGTCACGCCGGCTGCACGCGAGGCATCCACGCGGGTCGCTGCGCTTCGTATGCCGCGATTGCTGCCTCATGCCGCAATGTCAGCCCAATATCATCCAGACCTTCGAGAAGCCGGTAGCGGGTGAAATCATCGAGCGGGAAACTGATGTCAAGGCCAAGTTCCGGACAGATGAGACGGCGGCTTTCCACATCAACCGTGATTTGCAATCCTGGCTCATCCGTCGCCGCCCGTAACAGCAACTCCCCGACCTCGGGATCCACAACGACCGGAACAAGTCCGGACTTGGTCGCATTGTTGCGAAAGATGTCGCCGAACCTGGGAGAGATCACCGCTCGGAACCCGTAGTCCATCAAGGCCCAGACAGCGTGCTCGCGAGAGGAGCCGGTGCCGAAATTCGGGCCGGCAACGAGGATGGTCCCGCCACGATACTCCGGCCTGTTCAGCACGAATTCCGGATCCTGGCGCCAAGTGGAGAAGAGCCCTTCCCCAAAACCCGTGCGCTCCACGCGTTTGAGCCACACCGCCGGGATGATCTGGTCAGTATCAACATCGCTCCGGTCAAGCGGAACGACTGTTCCCGTAATCTTCCGAACTGGCTGCATGCGTTGTCGCTCCTAGGTCAGATCGGCAGGTGTGGCGAACGTGCCGGCTATGGCCGTGGCTGCTGCGACGGCCGGTGAGACAAGATGCGTTCGGCCGCCCTTGCCTTGGCGTCCCTCGAAATTTCGATTGCTGGTCGATGCGCAGCGCTCGCCAGGCGCAAGCTGATCGGGGTTCATTCCGAGGCACATTGAGCAGCCAGATGCGCGCCACTCGAAGCCAGCGTCCTTGAAGATTTTGTCCAGGCCCTCCGCCTCCGCTTGTGCCTTGACACGCATGGATCCAGGAACCACCATGGCCCGAATCCCTGGATGGACTTTCCGGCCAGCCACGATAGACGCGGCCAGGCGCAAATCCTCGATCCGGCTGTTGGTGCAAGAGCCGATGAAAATGACATCGACAGGGATGTCTCGAATCGCCGTTCCAGGCTTCAGCCCCATGTATTCCAGCGCTCGCTCGGCGGCCTTGCGCGCCATCGGATCGCTCAGTTCGCTCGGATCGGGAACCCGGCCATCAATGGAGACAACCTGCCCAGGGTTTGTTCCCCAGGTCACGTGGGGGCGGATCTGTGATCCGTCAATCACCACCTCGGTGTCAAACACGGCATCGTCGTCCGTCACCAAGGAGCGCCAGTCATCGAGCGCCTGCTCCCAAAGCTTGCCCTTGGGAGCATGGGGCCGGCCCTCGATGTAAGCGAACGTGGTATCGTCCGGCGCGATCATGCCCGCCTTCGCTCCGGCCTCGATGGACATATTGCAGACCGTCATGCGGCCTTCCATCGACAGCGAGCGGATCACCGGCCCGCGGTATTCGATGATATGGCCGATGCCTCCGCCGGTGCCGATCGTTCCGATGATCGCCAGGATCACGTCCTTTGCCGTCACTCCGGTCTGAAGCTCGCCATTGACCGTGATCGCCATCGTCTTCGGCGTGTGTTGCGGCAGCGTTTGCGTAGCCAGGACGTGCTCGACCTCACTCGTGCCAATCCCAAAGGCCAAGGCGCCGAACGCGCCGTGCGTCGATGTGTGACTGTCGCCGCAGACAATCGTCATGCCTGGCAACGTCAACCCAAGCTCGGGGCCAATGACGTGCACGATGCCTTGCCCAGGATCGCCCATGGGAAAGAGCCGGATACCGAATTCCCGGCAGTTCTTGGTGAGCACGGCTACTTGCTTCGCGGAGATTGGATCAATGATCGGCTGGTCAATGCCGATCGTCGGCACATTGTGGTCTGCTGTCGCCACAGTCAGGTCACGCCTGCGCACCGGGCGATTCGCAAGACGCAACCCGTCGAATGCCTGGGGCGATGTCACCTCGTGCACGAGATGGAGATCAATATACAGGAGATCCGGCTCGCCTTCCGCCCGGTGAACGACGTGCCGCTCCCAGACCTTCTGGCTCAATGTCTTTGGTGTTACCGACATTCCGATTGCAGCTCCCTCCACGTTTGATGGAAGCGTATCGCCAGTCAGCGTCGCGCAGCGCCGGTTGATCGTCTGTTAGCCGGCCACCGCCGCCTAGGCCCATCGAGAGACCGAGGAACCGGCCAGCACCGTTGACGGCTGATGCAATTCGATCATGCTCAATGCGTCCAGGTATGCCCGAGCGCTTGCCTCGACGATATCAGTCGCCAGGCCATGGCCGGTATACAACTCGCCGTCCTTCGCCCGGACGCGGACGTGGACCTGGCCTTGCGCATCTTCTCCCGGTGTCACGGCCTCGACGTGATAGTACTCCAGCTCTGTGGCAATACCTGTCGCCACGTCAATCGCCTTGAAGAGCGCATCAACCGGACCATTCCCTTCTGCATCGGCGACGAGCTGCTGCTCGCCGTGAGCCAGAACGACCGATGCACTGGCAGGCTCGCCACTGGCAATGTCAACCCGCCACTGGACAAGCCTAAAGGTATCGTCGTCCAGATCGAGCTGATTCTTCACGAGCGCGATCAGATCGGCAGCAGTGACCTTCTTTTTCTTGTCGGCCAGCTCCAGGAACCGGTTGTAGGCCGATTGAAGCTGCTCGTCATCGAGCTTGATGCCGAGCTCGGCCAGCGCTGCCCGGAATCCCGCGCGGCCTGAATGCTTGCCAACAACCAGCCGAGTTCCCTCCCAGCCGACGTCTTGCGGATTCATGATCTCGTACGTGGTGCGCTCTTTCAGCATGCCGTCCTGATGGATACCCGCCTCGTGCGCGAACGCATTAGCGCCAACAATGGCCTTATTGACCTGCACCTGCAGGCCAGTGATGCCACTCACGAGCCGGCTGGTCGGAACGATGCGCTCCTTGCGGATGTTCGTGTACGCGCCCTGGAATTGATCCGCTCGCGTCGCTAGCGCCATGACGACCTCTTCCAGCGCGGTGTTTCCGGCGCGCTCGCCGATCCCGTTGACGGTCACTTCGACCTGGCGCGCCCCGGCTTTCACCGCTGCTAGGGTGTTTGCGGTGCCCATGCCGAGATCGTTATGGCAATGGACGGAGATCACCACGTTCTCGATGCCCGGAATGTGCTGCTGTAAATAGGTCATCAGCGCCGCGTACTCATCCGGGGTGGTGTAACCAACCGTGTCAGGGACGTTGATCGTCGTTGCCCCCGCTTCGATCGCACGGCAAAAGACCTTCACCAGATAATCCCAATCGGACCGAGTCGCATCCTCCGCCGAGAACTCGACATCCTCGACAAACGACCGCGCAAGAGCGACCATCTCGCTCACACGATCGAGCACTTCCTCTCGGGTCATTCGCAGCTTGTGCTTCAGATGAATATCAGACGTGGCAATGAACGTGTGGATCCGTGGCTGCTCCGCCGGCTCCACCGCACGGGCGCATTGCTCGATATCTTGCCGGTTTGCGCGCGCGAGTCCCGCGACCTTCGCTCCTTTGACCCGCTTCGCGATCAGCTTGACCGCCTCAAAGTCCCCTGGAGACGCCGCCGGGAATCCCGCTTCAATGATGTCAACTCCGAGCGCGACAAGCGCATCGGCGACCTCGAGCTTTTCCTCAACCGTCATCGTCGCGCCGGGCGATTGCTCACCATCGCGCAGCGTCGTATCGAAGACCCAAATTCGCCGCGCCGGTACGGCCGGCTCCTTATCAGTCATGGCCAACCTCCAGTTCCTGCGCCCGGTGCCTCGGCAGCGAAGCGGCTCGATCGCTCGCGGCATACCGTGCGTGCTGCCGCTCAGGCACCGGGCCATCGGAGATCTACTGGCTCGCAACCGCCTTCGGATGCAAGAACGGCATCATGTCGCGCAGTTGCTTGCCTACCTGCTCGATTAGGGTATTGGCGTGCTCTTCACGCAGCCGCAAGAAATTCTTCCGCCCGGTCTGATTCTCCTCGATCCAGCCTTTGGCCCACGTGCCGTCCTGAATGGCTCGCAGCAATTCGTTCATGGTCTGCTTGACATGCTCATCAACGATCTTCGGCCCCGCCGTGTAGTCGCCGTATTCCGCCGTGTCGCTGACCGAATACCGCATGTACGAGAGTCCGCCGACATAGAACAGATCGACGATGAGCTTGAGCTCGTGGAGGCATTCGAAATACGCGATCTCCGGCTGATAACCAGCCTCGACGAGGGTGTTGAATGCCGCCTCCACGAGGTGCGACACGCCGCCGCATAGCACCGCCTGCTCACCGAAGAGATCAGTCTCGGTTTCCTCCTTGAAGGTTGTCTCAAGGACGCCGGCGCGCGTCGAGCCAAGGCCCTTCGCGTACGCCAGCGCCACCTCCTTTGCCTTGCCAGAAGCGTCCTGATGAATCGCCAGCAGCGCAGGAACGCCCACCCCCTCCTGATAAAGCTCACGCAACCGGTGCCCAGGGCTCTTCGGGGCGATCATCGAAACATCCACATCGTTTGGCGGCACGATTTGACCGAAATGGATATTAAAGCCATGAGCAAACATCAGCGTCTTCCCGGCAGACAGATGCGGAGCGATGGACTCATCGTAGACCGCCTTCTGGGTCTGGTCGGGAATAACGACCATGATCACATCCGCGGCGCTGGCTGCCTCGGCTACCGACATGACCTGGAAGCCATCGGCTCGCGCCTTATCCCGGCTCTTGCTGCCTTCGTGGAGTCCAACAATCACGCTCAGACCCGAGTCACGAAGGTTCTGCGCATGCGCGTGACCCTGACTTCCATAGCCAATCACCGCAATCGTCTTGCCAAGCAATGGCTGAAGACTGGCATCACGATCGTAGTAAATCGTTGCGGGCACCGACACACTCCCTCATCAATTCCTGGGCATCCCCAAGGAGACCGAAAACCGTAAACACGTCTGTTGTAAACGATACCCGATCGGCGCAACCTGAGCGAGAGGCGCCTCGGCACTCAATCGGCAGCAAACGTTTCCGCTCGCTCAGAGACCGCGGCTCCCTTGCCGGGAAGCGCCTGGCCACCGCGCGTCATCGCGATCGCCCCCGTGCGAACCAGCTCCCTGATGCCGAACGGGCGCAGCATCGCGAGCAAGCTATCAATTTTCTCTTCCGAGCCCACCATCTCCAGGATGAGCGTTGACGGGCTCGCGTCAATGATCCGCGCGTCGTAGATTTGGGCGATCAGCATGATCTCCTGGCGGTGCTGTGGCTTAGCCGCCACCTTGATCATCGCCATTTCGTGTGAGATGACGGGCAGATCTGTGACATCCGTCACTTTGAGCACTTCGAGCAATTTGTAGAGCTGCTTACCCGCCTGCTCCACCTCAAGGTCATCGCCCATTACTACAAGCGTGATGCGCGACACACCTGGCTGCTCCGAATGCCCAACGGTAATCGAATCAATGTTGAACGATCGCCTCCTGAGCAGCGACACCACCCGGTTCAGCACACCCGGATGATCCTCCACCAGAACCACGAGCGTATGCGGACGTTTCATTGTTTGCTTGCTCCCCCGTGTGCCGGCTCCCTACACGCCTCTGGATTAGTGATCCTCAAACCGGTGGAGCAGCATGTCGGAATTGCTCGCTCCCGGTGGGACGATTGGCCAGACATTGGCTTCCGGCTCGATAACGAAGTCGATGATGACGGTGCCGTCGATGCTGCGCGCCTTCTCGATCGCCGGCTCGATTTCCTCGTCCTTCCGCACGCGCAGCCCGGTCAGGCCATAGGCATCCGCCAGCTTGAGCAGGTCTGGCCCATTGATCTGAACCTCCGAGTAGTTCTTGTTGTGGAACAGGTCTTGCCACTGGCGTACCATGCCAAGGTAACCATTGTTGATCACCGCGATCTTGATATTCAGTTTCTCTTGCACGATCGTCGCTAGCTCGTTCATTGACATTTGGAAGCCACCGTCACCGACGATGGCCCACACTTCAAGGTCGGGCCGGCCGATCTTGGCGCCGATTGCCGCGGGTATCCCGTAGCCCATGGTCCCCAAGCCGCCGGAGGTCAGCCACCGGTTGGGACGCTCCAATCCAAGAAACTGAGCGGCCCACATTTGGTGCTGGCCCACGTCCGTCGTGTAAATGGCCTCGCCTTTCGTGGCCTTGGCGATCGCTTTGATGATCGAATACGGCTCGGGCCAGTCGGGGCGCTGATCGAGCGCCGCTTGCAGCACCCGGTTGCGTTGCGAATCAATCCAGGCGAGCCATTCGGGATGCGAGCGGCGCTGCACCTCTGGAATGAGCAGCTTGAGCGCCTCACGCGCATCACCGACAACGGGAACATCCGTGCGCACATTTTTGCCGATCTCGGCTGGGTCAATATCGACGTGAATAATCTTGGCCTTCGGCGCGAAGCCGGAAACCTTCCCGGTTGCGCGGTCGTCAAAACGTGCGCCGATGTTGATCAACAGGTCACACTCTTCCAGCGCCTTGTTGACATGCCGGTGGCCATGCATGCCCATCAGGCCAAGCGCCAATGGATGCGACTCCGGGAACGACCCTTGACCAAGCAAGGTGAAAATGACCGGAATGCCGGTCCGCTCAACAAACAGCCCGAAGACATCTTCGGCGCCGCTCAGCAGGATGCCATGCCCCGCCATGATCAGCGGCCGCTGAGCGGCGTTGATCAATTCTGCCGCCAGCCGCACCTGACGAAGATTGGGCACGATCGTCGGCTGATACCCCCGGCGATGCGGCGTCGGCGGCGCTTCGTACCGCGTCTTGGCGAGGAAGAGATTCTTCGGAATATCCACGAGCACCGGGCCGGGACGGCCGCTTCGGGCCAGGTAGAAGGCCTCTTTGATCGTCGGCGCGATATCCTCGACACGCTGAACAAGATAATTGTGCTTCGTTATGGGCAAGGTGATGCCGGTAATGTCGGTTTCCTGGAAGGCATCGCGCCCGATCATTGGCTGCACCACCTGGCCGGTGATCGCAACCAGCGGCACCGAGTCAAGCTGGGCATTGGCAATACCGGTCACGAGATTGGTCGCGCCCGGACCCGAGGTGGCAATACACACGCCGACCTTGCCCGTGGCCCGAGCGTACCCATCGGCAGCCAGCGCTGCCCACTGCTCGAACCGAACGAGCACGTGATGGAACCCGGCACGGGGCAGGGCATCATAGAGCGGGATGACCGCTCCACCTGGATACCCAAACACGACCTCGACACCCTCAGCCTCCAGCGCTTTACATGTGATTTCTGCGCCGGTCAGCAGCGGGCGCTCGGTCGCCGTTTCGCCTTCCTCTTCGGGCTGATGCCCATTGAGCATCGTCTCTGTAGTCGCCTGCCCGGCGATCGCTGGCGTTGCCATTTCCTGCTCCCATCTCCGCGCTGTCGCGGCTTCTCCGCCCAATAACGACCATCAAAAAGGCCTCCCTGGTGGTCGGGAGGCCTCGAACTTTGCTTACCTACGTTGTGTGTGTTGGTGCGCCTACGCGCTTCTCCGGCCCCCACGACCGCATACGCTCCCCTTCGGGAGCGTAATAAGTACGAGGGTAATAATGGAGATCGCGCGCAGCATCACGGTCCGCTATCCGTTGAGCACAATGAGACAAGACACGACACTGTGTCTTTGCGCATGATAGGCGGCATCCCATCGTGATGTCAACCCATCTATGAAAGAATTAGACAATGTTCCTAGAAGGCCCATGCCCAGGCCGCGTGTTGACGCGGGCTTGGTGCACCGGCAAGCTTGCACAGGCAGCGGACGCATGGAGACTCAGCCGTGGAAAACTTACCGGCGCGCAACGACGGGCCAGAAAACACAAGGAGAATGTCGTGACAATGAGCACACCGCAATCTTCAATTCTTCCTGACACGCTTGTGACAACGGCCTGGCTGCACGAGCATCTTGGCGATCCGAATCTGGCGATCGTCGATATCCGCGGGTATGTCAAATCCTACGATCTGGGTGGTGGGCGCCAGCACGCCGATTACCTACCAGCACACGATGAATATGCCGCCGGTCACATCCCGGGCGCAGTCTATGTTGATTGGACGGAGGACATTATCGATCCCGGCAACCCAGTCAAGGTCCAGATCGCGCCGCCGGAGCGGTTCGCGGATGCGATGGGCTCGCGCGGCATCGGTGACGATACCGACGTCGTGATCGTTGATCACACGGGCGGCCACTTTGCGACACGCCTGTGGTGGGCACTCCGCTTCTACGGGCACGACCGGGCGGCCGTACTGGACGGCGGCTTCGCCAAGTGGCAACGGGAAGGGCGGCCTGTGACCACCGAGGTGCCGCATCCCCAACGGGCGGCCTTCACGCCGCGCCCACGCCCGGAACTCCGCGTGGAAGTGGATGACGTGCTCCAGTTGATCGGCAGTCCAAGCACGGTGATCGTCGACGCGCGCGATGAAGCCACGTATCGTGGAGAAGTTTGGCGCGGCAGCCGGAAGGGCCACATCCCAACTGCGGTGAACATCCCAGCGAAATCGCTCGTGAATGACGATGGCACGTGGAAGCCGGTCGAGGAGTTGCGGCGGATTTTGAGCGCCGGGGGCGTTCAACCCGATCTGCGCGTGGTGGCCTATTGCAACGGCGGTGTAACAGCCACGGCTGTCCTCTTCGCCTTGCACCGGACCGGCCATCCCCTCTACGCCAACTACGATGGCTCCTGGAACGAATGGGGTGAGCGGCCGGATTTGCCGGCGGAGGTTGGACAGAACACCAGCCGTTGAGCACGCTGCCAGTCAGGAAGGGTCTGCCGCATGACAGCGACAAACCGGGACACAGCCGCGGCGTGGGATTTCCACAACGCGACCAAGTACGTCCGCATCCGGGATGCCTCTGGCGAGGAGCAGATCCTGATGGGCCAGCCACCAGATCTTCGCCCAGCTCTCGGCGAGCAAGATCCGGCACTTGAGCCGCTACCGTACAAGCGTTATCGCTCCCTCGATCCGATCCCGCTCCCTCACGAAGGCTTTGCCAGCTCGATTTCCGCGCTTGATGCCATCGCGGCGACCGGTGATCTATCCGCCGAAAGGGCCACACCCGATCTCACGGCGCTAGCCCGGCTCTGCCTGCGCTCCAACGGTCTGCTCAAGCGCTGGCGGACGCCAGACGGCCGCGAGATTGCATTCCGGGCCGCAGGTTGCACCGGTGCCCGCTACCATCTTGAGCTCTACCTGGTTTGCGGCCCGCTCCCCGCCTCCTCTAGACATTCGGATCAGCCACTCCCAGCCGGGCTGTACCACTACGCTCCAGACGACCACAGCCTGCGCCGGCTCCGCGCCGGAGACTTCCGCCGGCTGGTGCTCGATGCGACTGGCGGCGAACCCGCCGTGGCCCAAGCGCCCGTGATCGCCATCATTTCCAGTACGTTCTGGCGGAACGCCTGGCGCTACCAGGAGCGGACCTACCGCCACGTCTTCTGGGACACAGGGACCGTCCTAGCCAACCTGCTCGCGGTCGCTGCGGACGAGGGCCTGCCAGCACGAGTCGTCCTCGGCTTCGCCGACGCTGAGATCAACGCCCTGCTTGATGTCGACGGTCGGCGCGAGGCTGCCGTCTGCCTGGTGGCTCTCGGACGCTCCAGCGACGCTCCCCCAAATGCGCCGCCCTTGACTTCGCTCAACCTGCCGGTGGAGCCAGTCTCACCGCGAGAGATCGAGTTTCCCGCGATTGTGAGAATGCACGAGGCGTCGTCGCTCGAATCGGGCGATGCGGCCCGTGCCTGGCGGGCGCATCCAGAGCCTCGTGCCATCCCTCCGGTGAGTGGCCCGGTCACGCCGCTCCGACCACTCGAACCCGGCCGCCTTCCCGCTGAAGGGATTGACGCGGTGATCGCCCGCCGGCGATCGAACCGCCACTATGACGCTGCTGTTCCTCTCTCGTTCGAGGTTTTTTCAACCGTGCTGGACCGGGCCATGCGTGGTGTGGCGATGGATTGTCTCAATCCGGCACAACCATCGCTGCACGACCGGTACCTCATCGTCAACAATGTGGCAGGGCTCGCGCAAGGGATTTACGTCGTGCGCCCACGCGAGCTTGCCATTGAGCAGCTTGACGCTGGCGACTACCGGGGCGCCGCAATGCGGATCGCCTGTAACCAGGCCTACGCGGCTGCCGCGCACGTCAACGCCTACGCCCTGACCGATCTGGCGCCGGTGCTCGAACACTTTGGCAACCGGGGCTACCGGGTCGCGCAACTGGAAGCGGCGCTCTTTGGTGCGAAGGTGCAACTAGCGGCTCACGCATCGGGTCTCGGCGCCGTCGGCTCTACATCCATTGATGACGAGGTGACAGCGCTTTTCTCGCCGCACGCTGCTGGCAAGCGTTTTATGTTCGTCGCTGTTTTCGGGCACAAACGCCGTGGCACGGCAGCCGAGATAGCCGAGTCCAGCCGCTTCCTGCATCCGGGAGCCGGATAAGCCAGCGAATGACGCGGTCGATGCCGTCCCTCGCCGGTCGCGCATGAAGGCATGGCCGTTGCGGCACGACTCGCTTCGATCCCGGTGGCGGCGAAAGCGGCGCTACGATGACCGTTGTCCTCGGCACTGCCGGTCTCAGCGCAAGCCCACGTAGGCAAGGGCGTCTGCAGCCCGCTCCCCAAGCTCGATCCGAGCCTTCGCGTAGACGTCCTCCGTCGTCGCTATGAGGTCGAATTCGGCTTCCCAGGCCTCCTCTAGGACATCCGCCGGGACGACCGCGCGCAGCTCTCTGACGACGTGCGCGCAGACGAACACGTCGTCCAGGTAGCCCACCGGGCCATAGACCTCTTCCGGGTTGACGTCGTAGGGAGCGACGAAGTAAGCCAGCGCCGCGCAGATCAAGAGCCGCGCTTCGCGCGAGACGCGCGAGTCTTCAAGGAGATTCGTGAGTAGACGGAAGTAGTCCGGCGCCAGCAGGATTACCTCGTCGAACTCGCCGCGATAGCGCTCTAGCTGATCCTTGAGCAGGTCGAAAAACCCCCGATAGCTCACGGTACGGCTGCGCATTGTCGTCACGTCTCCGCATACGGACAGAGCTGGCGGAATTCGCACGCCTGGCAGTGAATTCCTGGCGCCGGCGGAAAATCACGGCTTGCAATGCCACGAACCACGCGATCGAGCGTTTCCTGAATTCGGTGCCTCCCGCGGTCATCCCAGGGGAACCGCTCCACCACATCATCGGCAAGAAGATGGACAGTCAGATGACCAACTCGCCCGTCTAGCCTATCTTCGCAGGCAAGCGCGTACAGTTGCAGTTGAAGATCTGCGTGCGTCAGTGCCAGATCGCCACGTGCCCGCGTCTTGAAATCGACGATTTCCAGGCTGCCATCCTCTGCTTCCCGGACCAGGTCCACACGTCCGCTGACAAGTGCGGAGCCGGTTTCGGCGCTAAAGACAAGCTCCACCTCGCGGATGCGTGAGAAGCTGGATGCATGGTGCCGAACGTACCGTGCTACGTAGTCCCTAGCGGTTGCTTTGAGTCGCTCTTCCGCCTCTGGCGACCGCGAGCCGAATGGAACCCAGTGCTGATCGAGAAGCATCGCCGCAGCCCGCTCATCGACGTGCTCATCGCGCAGCGCTCGCCGGTGAATCGCCTCCAAGGTCCGGTGCAGACTGGCGCCGAATTGCACAAAGTACCAGGTCGGAACTGCAAGCTCGTCCTCGTACGGGAGCCGGTATCGCAGCGGGCAGGAAAGATAGGCGTTGATCGCCGAAAAGCTCAGGTGGATGCGTGGCACGCTCGATGGCCGGGACGCCGCGCTTTCGACCGGTCCCCATGCAATGCGCATCTGCGCCGGCGCCAGCTCCATCTCCGCCAGAAACCGGGAAGGCTTGCACCGTTGCTGCCAGACCTTCTCCGACGTGCTGACGAACAGCAGGTCGCGCGCCCGGGTTAGCGCGACGTAGAAGAGCCGCCGCTGGTCGGGAATGTGCGTTTCCGGCTCGACAGATCGCCGGTGCCTGGCAATCTCTGGCGGCATCACCTCCGGAGCCAGCTCATCTGGGATCAGGAACCGGCGCTTCCGCTCGCGGTTCGGCAGGCGCCCCTCAATCACCGAGGCAATCACCACAACCGGGAATTCAAGCCCGTTGGCCTGGTGAATAGTCATGATTTGGACCGCGTCGTCGGCCGGAGGCCGGCGTTCGTCGAGCGACCGGTCGGGCAGGCTCCAGAGGTATTCCCCAAACCGGTACGGTGAGCGCGAGCCTCCATGACGGTCGAAGTCCACCGCGAGCTGCGTGAACTGCGCAATGTTCAGCACGGCGGTCATGTCCCCGGCCAGCAGGCGGTCGGCCAGATACCCGCTGATGGCCAGGATCTCATGGACCAAGCCGACGATGCTCGCGTGCTCCTTGTGTTGGACCTTGCGGTGCAGAGCGGTGAGTCCAGTCAGCACCCGGAGATCCCGCTCGTCGCGAACGCCAAGGTTGACCAGGCCCTCCTCATCCAGTTTCCAGAGGTCGCCATCGTAGCCCTCAAGAATCTCGCGCGTACCAGGCGCCAACGCTAGCAGCGGGCCATCCAGCATCTCCGTGCGCCAGTAATTCGGCCAGCCAAGCGAGACAACCAGGTCCATCAATTGCTGAATATCCTGCCGGTCGAAGAACCGGCCATAGCCTGAGACCGCGAAGGGAATACCACGCTCGGCAAGTCCCGACAAGAGGGCTGGCGTAATGCTTCACACTTGAGAAAAGCACTGCGACATCGCTCCACCGCTCGATAATGCGACTGCGAAAGAGTTCGCTGATAAGCTCAGCTAAAGCTTGTCCCTCGTCGTCCACGTCCCGAGCGGTGACGAGCAGGACTTCAGGCCCCGTGCCACGGTGGGCGACGAGCGCCTTGGCGTACCGCACCGCATTGTGAGCGATCAGGCGGCTGGCAAAGCTGATGATCGGCTCGGTCGAGCGAAAGTTGCGACTGAGGACGACTTGCCTGGCGTCTGGATAGGCGTTCGGGAAATTGAGAAAGTTCTGGACGGTGGCGCCCCGAAAGCGGTAGATGCTCTGGTCATCGTCTCCCACCACGCAGAGGTTGTACTCCGGCGCAGCCACCAGACTGAGAATGCGATCCTGAATGACATTGGTGTCCTGATATTCGTCCACCATCACGTAGTCGAAACGTGCTTAGATTTCGTCCCGGACAGTCGGGTTGTCAGTCAGGATTCGATAGGTCTCCCGTTGCAGACCCGCGAAGTCCAGCAGACGCTCCGCGGCGAGCAGACTGCGGTAGTGGACGTACGCTTCAGCAACGGCCAACTCGTCAAGATCAGCGCCGCTGGCCCGGCTCGCCTCGACCAGCCTCGCAGGCTCGACCAGCTCTTCACTGTACGCATTGAAGGCGGCGATGATCTCACTCAGGCTATCGCCGAGCTTGCCCTCTCCTCGGCCGATCCCGAGATCCTTCAGGTGGCTGAGAATGACCAGATATTGCCCGCGCTCATCGAGGACCTGCAGGTGTGGCCCCAAAGAGTGGGCCTGAGGATAGGTCTCAAGCAGCCACTGGCAGAACCCATGAATGGTGGAGGTAAACACGCGATCCGTGTCGCGTCCGAGAAAGCGGGTGAGCCGCAGCGTGAGCTCCGCGGCCGCTTTCTGGGTGAACGTCGTCAGCAGATGCGCTTCGGGCTCGACTCCGCGTACGCAGACCAGATAGGCAGCACGGCGCAGCATGACCTCGGTCTTGCCAACACCCGGCCCGGCGATGACGATCATTGGTCCTCGGTCGTGGAGGATGACCGCTCCCTACTCCGGTGCGACCGTCTCGGGAAGGATGTCCTGCGCCGTCGCCATGGCCGCGTAAATACCGAGATTCTTCGAATTTTCGGCGCTGTTTGAGCTGTCCGAACATCCAACTCATTCCGGATTGCTCCATCCATGATACAGCGGCGTGCGCGATTTGGGAATACACCCGGCGAACGGCTCAATCGACGTTGTATGAGCGTGCGCTGCTCGTGTGTCCCCGGACTGCAACAAGCACCACCGGAGGGTTGGAGATGGATTCGGGCCAGACGCCGGCAATGATCCAGGGCGCCGGGAGTAGCTCCATCCCAACGCTGGTCTACCTTCTCCGCAGGTGAAGGGAGAGCTGCGGGAGCGCTTTTCGACAGCTAGTCAACGTGGGCATCACACGCCGAAGCCGGGAACTCGTTCAGGAGGCCCCGCCGTTGTTGCTGGTATCTCGTTGGGGGATGTCGCGGTGCCAAGGGGCGGGCTCGAACCGCCGACCGCACGATTTTCAGTCGTGAGCTCTACCAGCTGAGCTACCTTGGCATAGTTCTGCGCGTCCGGGCGATGCTGGTGGGCGATAGAGGACTCGAACCTCTGACATCCACGGTGTAAACGTGGCGCTCTCCCAGCTGAGCTAATCGCCCGCTGCGGCTGCGGTGCCCAGGAAGGGATTTGAACCCCCACGACCGTTAATGGTCACTAGCCCCTCAAGCTAGCGCGTCTGCCAATTCCGCCACCTGGGCAGGGCGCCATTTCTGGCGCACCGAATTATACGACTAGCCAGACAGTGGCGTCAACGCTCCGCCGCCCCGACTCTTGCCATACCCAGCCGGCTCTCTCCGATCGCGTCCCCTCCTCCAGTCACAACCGGCAGCGTCAGGAGAGCATGCGGCACGATGAGAGCAGTCGCCGGCACTCCCACCAGGCTTACAGCGCGGTCGAGCGCCTCATCCATCGTCATCACGGGCACGCATCCAACGTTCTTGACGGCCTCCGGATCGACGGCCCCCACGACGATAACCGTAACCTCCTCCAGCACCCGGGCCATGATGTAGGCGCGCTGCTGGCCGGGCCGGATCCCGTCTCGCCGGGCCCTGGCGATGATGGCCGCCGGTCCGCCCGGCTCTTGCATCGCCGCCAGGAAGCTCTGCTCGCCCACTCCTTGCCCAACGCCTTCTGGGCAAGCGGCCGGGATAATGATGACTCCACCGTTACGCACGACCGGCGTTGGCGCAAATTGGAGATAGCTCGCGGCCCGGCTGGCTTGATACAGGTTCTGGTCCTTCGGGTAGCCCACGCCCGCGATTGCGATGTCGACTTGGGCCGGTATCGGAACGGTGAACATCGCCGAGGCGATGGCTGCGAGATGATCGTGCACCGCCTCAGGTGCGCCAAACGCCACCGCAACCATACGCTCATCCTCGTCGAGGACGCAGTTTGCCACCCAAGCCAGCCCGGCCGCCTTGGCCACCTGCCGCACCGTTTCCTGGAATGGGTTTCCTGCCAACTGCGCCAGCCGGACACCCGGCCGGTCCAGCATTGCCGGCCCGTGGGTGGCAACAATCACGCTTTCACCAGCGCATCCGATAGCGACCGTCTTGCCCCCGCCACTGTAGCCAGCATATTGATGCGGCTCGACCCGTCCAGTCGCCAGCAGGAGATCGGCCTCAGCCGCCAGCCGGTTGATGAGGAACGGCTGCCCATCTGGTCCCTCAGCCACCGGCACCAGGTGTTCCATGTCGTGTGGATCATGATCGACCACCCAGTACCGGTCCACGATCGCGTCGCCGAGCTTTTCGCGCTTTTCCGCGTCCGTGCTCGCCCGGTGCGCCCCCACCGCGACTAGGATTGTGATCGCTTCATCCGGAACGCCGGCCGCCGCCAATTCGTCCAGCATCGGCGGGACGAGCAGCGAGTCGGGACAGGCTCGGGTGGCATCGGTGACCGCGATGCAGATATTTCGCTTGCCCCGCGCCAGCTCACGCAGCGGCGGGGCGCCGAGCGGCCGCAAAACCGCCTCGCGAATAGCGGAGCCGGCATCATCGAGCGGCGGCACTTGCCGTGAGCGCACCACCGTTGCCTGCACCCCCGGAGGCAAACGGAACGACAGGTGCGACCGTCCAAATGGAACAGTGAACAATGCAGAGTCTTGTGCGTGCATCATTGCCAATGAGGTGCCCTCACGCTCTTGCCTCACCCGCGCGGTGGTCCTGGCGGCCTATACTATCACCCCGTGAAGGATTCAGAACCCTCGTCAAAGAGGGTCACGCGCGGCGCTGTCGAGTCCGGCGGCGCAAGGCAAGGGAAAGAGGGAACGATGGCGGCTGAAGCTCGCGGGCGACGCAAGGTCACGGTAATCGGCGCAGGTATGGTAGGCGGCACGGTCGCCCAAATGCTTGCCATGCGCGATTACGCGGACATTGTGCTCGTGGATATCGTTGAGGGGCTTCCCCAGGGCAAAGCGCTCGATCTCATGCAGGTCGGTCCGCTGCTCGGGTATGACACGCGCATCACCGGTACCAACAGCTATGAGGAAACTGCTGGGTCCGACGTGGTGGTCATCACCTCGGGCATCGCGCGCAAGCCGGGCATGAGCCGTGACGACTTGCTCCGAACGAACATGGGGATCGTTCGCTCCGTCACCGAGCAGGTCATGCCTGGCTCGCCCAACGCTGTTGTAATTGTCGTTTCCAATCCCCTCGACGCCATGTGCCACGTTGCCTTCGATACCAGCGGCCTGCCACGCGAGCGAGTCATCGGCATGGCGGGTGTGCTGGACTCGGCCCGGTTCCGCACCTTCATTGCCATGGAACTTGGTGTGTCGGTCAAGGACGTATCGGCGCTCGTGCTCGGAGGGCACGGGGACACGATGGTACCCCTTTCGCGGTACTCCACGGTCAACGGTGTCCCGATCACATCGCTTCTGCCCGCCGATCGCGTCAAAGCAATCGAGCAGCGGACGGCGAATGGTGGCGCGGAAATTGTGAGCCTCCTCAAAACCGGCAGCGCCTACTATGCGCCGGGCATGTCCACGGTTGAGATGGTTGATGCCATCCTCCTCGATAAGAAGCGGGTGTTGCCGTGCAGCGTGCTACTGCAGGGTGAGTATGGCATCAACGGATTGTTCGTCGGTGTGCCGGTCAAGCTCGGAGCCGGCGGCGTTGAGGAGATTATCGAATTAGACTTAACAAGCGACGAGCGCGAAGCGCTCCACAAGTCGGCCAATGCGGTCAAGACGCTTGTCGACGCGATGGCCGCCCTTTCCTGAGCGACTCGAATCCTGCCACGCGCTGAGCGACCGGCAAGCGTAAATCGGCCGGTGCACAGCGGTTTCTCAAGGAGATGCGGGCGATGCCGAGACCAACAACACGAACGGGAAAAGGGGCGTTGGGCGCCATCGGCAGCGTCCGCAATTTTGTCAATGTTCTCAAGGAGATCCGGTTCGACGAGATTCGCGAGTCGGCGGAGCAAGCGCCGAGCCTGCTGATCCTGGCGCAGCGCGACGACCACGCCCGGGCAGTTGCTCAGGTACTGGCCGGTGAACATCACCGTGCCCAGGTTGAGTCAGCGCGCTTAGACGGCAATCCCCGGCTTGTCGGGGGATACGACGCCGTCGTGATCTTCTCAGCGGACGGCGGCCGTCCTGCCGAAGACATCGTCACGACAATCTCCACCTCGGGCTCAAACGTGGCCGTGGTGGCATTTCCCGGCTCCGATCCACTGAGCCTCCGCGCGGCGCGGGAGACGCGCGCGGCAATCCTTTCCCGCACTCCTGAACGTGCGGCCGCGTTCGGCCGGCACATTCCCGCATTCCGCGCCGCGGCCGTAGACGCGATCATCGACGAGACCGCGCGAGCGAATGCGCAATTCGCCTTGATGTCCAATCTTCCCACGCTGATTCCGCTCGTGGGCTCGCTCGCATCAGCCGGTGCAGATTTCATCGTTCTGACCAAGAATCAGATGATGATGATGTATAAAATCGCTGCAGCGCACAATCAGGATCTGCGTGATCACTACCGGCTCATGCGCGAGCTTCTTCCGGTGGTTGGCGCAGGGCTGGTGTGGCGAACGGCGGCTCGGGAGCTCGCTTCATTCCTGCCTTTCGCGGCTGGCACGATCCCCAAAGTCGCCATCGCCTACACCGGCACCGTGGTCGCCGGCCGCGCCGCCGATTTTTATTACCGCGCGGGGAGGAAACCGACCCGAGACCAGATGCGCGCGTATTACCGGCAGGCAGCAGACGCGCTCAAGAAATTGCCGTTCTTGCCAGGCAGCGAGGCAGCAAGCGAGAATCGCCCGCCGATCTAAAGCGCTCGAATCATCCTTCCGGGCGCGCCCAGCCCCGGGCGCGGTCAACTGCCTCGCGCCAGCGCTCATAAGCGGAGCTCCGATCTGAGTCAGACATGCGGGGCTCAAACCGGCGATCAACGCGCCAGAGCCCTCGCAGTTCTTCCGGTGTCCTCCAGATGCCGCTGGCCAGCCCTGCGAGATACGCAGCCCCAAGCGCTGTCGTCTCCGTCACGACTGGCCGGACCACCGGCACGCCAACGGCGTCAGCCTGAATCTGCAACAGGAGATTGTTTGCGGCCGCGCCACCATCCACGCGCAACTCGGCAAGCCTGACGCCACTGTCCGCGACCATAGCGTCGAGGACGTCACGTGTTTGAAAGGCGATGGATTCAAGCGTCGCACGAGCGATATGCGCGGCCGTCGTACCCCGAGTGATACCAACGATCGTGCCTCGGGCGTGCGGATCCCAATGCGGTGCGCCCAGGCCAGTGAGAGCCGGCACGAACACCACCCCGCCGGAGTCTGGAACTGACGCGGCAAGGGCTTCAATGTCCTGAGCGCGAGCCAGAATGCCGAGGCCATCCCGCAACCACTGGACTGCTGCCCCGGTCACAAAGATCGCTCCCTCGAGCGCGTACTCGATCGCACCTCCCAGACCCCACGCGATCGTAGTCAGCAGCCGGTTCCGTGAAGTGACCGCTTCCTTTCCAGTGTTCATGAGCAAGAATGAGCCGGTGCCGTACGTATTCTTCGCCTCCCCAGGAGCAAGGCACACCTGCCCGAAGAGCGCAGCTTGCTGGTCGCCAGCGACGCCCGCGACAGGAATTGGGGCACCAAGCCACTCGGGTAACGCCTCACAGAAAAGGCCTGAATTCGGCACCGCGCTCGGCAGCAACGATTGGGGTATGTCGAGGTCGGCAAGGAGTTCAGGGGCCCAGTCAAGCCGCCGGATGTCAAAGAGCATCGTGCGTGAAGCGTTCGCGTAGTCAGTGAGATGCACCGCGCCGCCAGACAACCGCCAGAGCAGCCAACTGTCCACCGTTCCAAACGCAAGCTCGCCTGCCTCGGCCCGTGTTCGCAGGGAGGGATCCTGGTCAAGCAACCAGGCAATTTTCGTTGCCGAGAAATAGGCGTCGGGCACCAGGCCAGTAATGCGCTGATATGCCTCGGCCTTGCCCCGCCTGAGAATGTCCTCCACCAGATTGGCGCTTTGCCGGCTTTGCCAGACAATCGCCGGGGCAACCGGCTTGCCAGTGCTGCGGTCCCACAGGATGGTGGTTTCCCGTTGATTGGTGATGCCTATGGCTGTAATCTGGTCAGCGGTGACCCCCGCCGCGGCAAGCGCCTCGCGCGCCACCGTGAGTACACTCTCCCACAGTTCCTCTGCGTCCTGATTGACCCATCCAGGGTGGGGATAAGCCAGAGAAACCTCTCGCTGGCTCACTGCACGAGGAGCGCCAAGCTCGTCAAAGAGGATCGCCCGCGTCGATGACGTTCCTTGATCGAGCGCCAGTACGTAGCGCGTCATAGTCAGATCCTCACATCCTGGGGCCGCAGCAGCTACAGTTTACTGAGCAATATGGTTTGACGCCGGATCGGAGTATGGCAGGAAGAATGGACACCGTACAGCGCATCGTGCTGATTGGCTTCAGCGGCACCGGCAAGAGCACCGTTGCCAGACTACTCGCCGCGCGCCTCTCGTGGACAGCAGTTGACCTCGACGACCTCCTCGTCGCGCGCTTCGGCATGAGCATACCGGAGATTTTCGCGCGTCACGGTGAGGCCGCGTTCCGCGAGGCCGAGCGGCAGCTACTGACTGCCTCCTTGGCACAAAAACGGGCTGTTATCGCCACCGGAGGCGGTGCCGTCGTCGACCTCGCCGTCTGGACGCCGGACCTGCTCCTCCAACCCGACACCCTCGTTGTCGCCCTCGACGCCGATCCTGAACAGATCCTCGACCGACTGCGCCGGCAACACGCGCTCGAAGGCGAGACTGTCAGCCGGCCCATGCTCGCGGGAAACGATCCCCTTACTCGCATCCGCGAATTGAAAGCGAAGCGGCAGACGGCCTACGACCGGGCGGCGATTACGTTGATTGTCGATGCCATCACGCCAGAGGAGGTCGCCGCCGAGATCGCCGGTTTGATTGCGCCTCTCTCCGAAACCACGCCACCGAGCGTGCGCCTCGATGCTCCTTCCGGCAGCTCTGAGATCTACATTGGGGAAGGCGCAAGCAGCATCGTTGGGCCTCGCACTCGCGCGAGGTACAAGGCGGCCCGCCGTGCCTGGATCATCACGGATGAACACGTCGCCGCTCATCACGCACTGCCGGTAAGCGGCAATCTTCAGTCCGCAGACTTCGATGTTGCCTGCAAAGCGGTGCCTCCTGGGGAGGGTAGTAAGAGCTGGGAAACGGCCAAGACGTTGTACGACTGGCTTCTCGGCGGTGGCGTCGAGCGGGGCGATGTCGCCATCGCGCTTGGCGGCGGCGTCATTGGCGACCTGGCAGGTTTTGTGGCCGCTACCGTCTTGCGTGGCATCGGATTGGTCCAAGTTCCAACGATCCTGCTCGCGATGGTGGACAGCAGTGTCGGGGGAAAGACAGGGATCAATCATCCGGCCGGCAAGAACCTGATCGGCGCGTTCTACCAGCCTCCTCTCGTGATCATTGATCCCCGCTTTCTTCGCACTCTTCCACGCCGGGAACTCGTCGCGGGGTGGGCAGAGGTTATCAAGCATGCCATCATCCAGCCGTCAACACCTGGGGGTGAGCGAGCGGACCTGCTCCGATTCCTGGAGCGAAACGCCGCGCCGTTGACGGCCCTAGCCGAGCCAGCGACAACCTACCTCATCCGTCGCAACGTCGCGCTGAAGGCCGCCGTTGTGCAGGCGGATGAGCGCGAAGCCGGCATCCGCTCCTATCTCAATTTCGGGCATACGCTCGGGCACGCGATTGAGGCCGCCGGGTACCACCTGCTCCATGGTGAGGCCGTGGCACTCGGCATGCGCGCGGCTATGCGCATCGGCGCGTCACTCGGAAGCACGGACGAAGAGACGGTTCGTCGCGTTGACGCGCTCATTGACGCCTTCGGGCTGCCGAGCGAGGCACCGTTCGATGAAGACATGGTTATGCAGATCATGGCGCGGGACAAGAAACGCGTTGCCGGCACTCAACGGTGGGTGCTCCCGGTTCCGGGCGGCGGTGTGAGCATTCGGACAGACGTGAGCGAGACGGTGGTCCGGGAGGCGATGCACGCCATTTGTATGTGCTGACCGTAAAGGGGCATCGTGGCGTCGCTAGGCATTGACGTGCGCGAATCTCTGACGGATACTCACTGCGATCGCTCGGCAATGGACACAGGCACAGCGGCTCCAGAGGGCTCTCTCTGCGATGCCGGGTGCTTTGGGCGAGCCGCCGGCGGGGTTGATCAGGTTGCCGACGGGCGACGCAGACTGTCGGCTTGCGTGAGGTGAGGATGTCATGGCAGACAACCGCATTTCCGATCTCGTCGAACGGCTGTCTCGCGGGGAGCTGAGCCGCCGCGACTTCATCAAGCGCGCTGTCGCGTCAGGTTTTTCCGCAGGAGTCATCGCTTCAGCCCTTGCAAGCACGGCTATGGCTGCTCCAGCCGGAAACACCAGCAGCCGGCGGGTGCGCGCTGTCGAAGATCCAACCACGCTCGTGATTGCGGACGACATCTCTCCGACCCGAGGATCATGGCTGACCGCCGATCCCGGCTGGTTCTACGAAATCAACCCGGCAGCGATGATGAATCTGGTGTATGAGCCACTCTACTACCTGCCCGATTCGACCAAGCCCGATCAGTTCCAGCCATTGCTTGCCGAGAGCATGCCAGAGATCTCGCCCGACAACACGACCGTGACGATCCGGTTGCGCAAGGGCGTCAAGTTCCATAACACCGGCAACGAGCTCACTGCTGACGACGTCATCTTCTCGTGGAACCGCCTGACAAACCTGAAGTTTCAGGGATCGTTCCTCACCGGCGAAGTTTGCGACAGCTACGAAAAAGTCGATGACTACACGATCAAGCTGAACTGGTCCATCCCACGCGCGCAGCTCATGCCAGCAATCGCGACGATCCCGCTTTCGATCGTGGATAGCAAGCTGGTGAAAGAAAAAGGCGGCACGGATGCGGCCGATGCTGATCAGACCGACACCGCCAAGGAGTTCCTAGACGGCACCTCGGCAGGCACGGGACCTTACAAGCTCGTGAAGTGGGACCTGAACAGCGAAGTCATCGTCGAGCGTAACCCGGACTACTGGGGCGAGCAACCCAAGCTTGAGCGCATTATCTGGCGGTTGGCCAGCCAGCCCTCCGCTCAGGTCCAGCTCGTCCAAACGGGTGAAGTTGACATGGCCTATCACCTTGATCCCGACAAGGCCGAATCGGTCCGCAACGACCCGAACATGCAGCTCATTACCGGCCCGACGCTCGCCATCGAATATCTCGGCCTCAAGGTCGCGGATGATGAGACGCCGGAGCGCGGCTGCACCTGCGCCGGTCCGCTCGTCAACAAGCAAGTCCGGCAGGCAATCGGCTACGCGATTGATTACGACGGTATCATCCAGGGTCTCCTCGGTGGCGCCGGGCTCAAGCCGGCCACGGTCGTCCCCGAGCCGCTGCTCGGCACGGTCGAAGTGCGTGAGTTTGGCTACAAGCAGGATTTGGCCAAAGCGCAAGAACTCTTTGACGCCAGCGGTGTCGGGGAAGCAGAGATCACGATTTCCTACGATGCTGGCGGGTTCGGCGAGGGCGCCGTCAGCCTAGACGCCTTGGCGGCCAAGCTGCAAGCCGACATCCAGCGGGTCAAGGGGCTGAAAATCAAGCTCAACCCGATGGATGGAACCCAGCGCATCACCGACTATCGCGCGGGTAAGCTGCAAGCGACCATTTCGCCATGGACGCCCGACTACGTCGATGTCCACACTTTTGCTGCTCCATTTGCCCAAACCGGCGTTGCGGCGGCCCGGCGGATGGCCTACTCCAATCCCCAGGTAGATGAGTGGCTTAAGCAGGGCATTGCCGAGCTTGATGTCGAGAAACGCCGAGAGATTTACATCAACATCATGAAGCAGATGATTGACGATGCGGCATTCCTGGTTCTCTACCAGACGATCGACCAGAAGCCGGCATCCAAGGCCGTGCAGGGCGTCACCACGCACGCGGTCTACATCATCCAGTTGAGGAACGCGTCGAAATCGGCGTAGGACCTGCGTAAGCGGGAGCTGGCTAGTCCTAAGCCGGCTCCCGCGTTGGGTTGCGAGCACACATCATGGGACTTTGGACGTACATCGCCCGGCGGCTCTTGCTGTCGGTGCTCATTCTCTTCATCATGACAATCGCGGTCTTTTCGCTGGCGCACGCCGTGCCCGGAGATCCGCTGGCGACGCTCATCGGAGAGCGCATGGCCGACCGGCCGGAAGTGCGAGCAACGCTGGAGCGGCGATGGGGCCTGGACCGCCCCTTGCCCGTTCAATATGTCTATTACTTGCGGAATCTCCTCAGGGGAGACATGGGCGAATCCATCATGACACGCAACCCCGTCCTCGAAGATCTCAAGGACTTCGTTCCAGCGACCTTTGAGCTCACGGTGTTTGCCATGGTGTACGCGACGTTAGTCGGCCTGCCCCTGGGCATTCTTTCCGCCATCCGGCACAACAAATGGGTGGACCATCTCTCCCGATTCATCTCCCTGCTTGGGACGAGCGTGCCCGTGTTCTGGCTCGGGTTGCTGATGCTGTACCTTTTCTTCTTCCGGCTCTCCTGGCTGCCAGGGCCGGGTCGCCTCGACGTCGGCATGAACCCACCTCCCAAAACGACTGGCATCATGACGCTCGACGCGGCGATCGCTGGTCAGTGGGACATCTTCTGGAGCGCCGTTCGGCACTCGGTGTTACCCGCTATCGTCTTGGGCTCCTTTGCCATGGGTATTCTGCAGCGCATGCTGCGGTCATCCCTCCTCGCGGCGTTGTCGGACGATTATGTCCGCACAGCGCGAGCCAAAGGGCTCACCGAGCGTTCGGTGGTGGCAGGTCACGCCTTGCGCAATGCGCTCATTCCGACAGTGACGGTGCTCGGCCTGACGTTCGCTAATCTCCTCGCAGGCGCCGTGCTAACGGAAACGATCTTCTCGTGGCCCGGCGTCGGACAGTATGCCGCCCGCGCGGCCCTACGTCTCGACTATCCGGCTCTCTTGGGCGTCACACTCACGATCGCAGCCGGGTATATTCTGATCAATCTGGTTGTTGATATCTGTTACGGTTTGCTCGATCCCCGCATTCGCGTGACTTCATAACGCACGAGGCATAGAGACGCGTGGCAACGACAGTGTCAACCCAAGCGCCGGCAATCCCACTGGCCACAGCAACCCTTCCGAAGCGCCGGACACCAGTTGGCGACGCCTGGCGAACGCTCCGGCGGAATCCAACAGCGCTTGCCGGCCTGTTTGTGATGGCCGTGTGGTTATTTCTCGCCCTTACGGCACCTGTACTGCCAATCCAGGATCCTATCTTCCAAGACTTCACCAAGCGCCTCAAGCCGCCGAGCACTCAGCATCCCTTCGGCACCGACGACCTCGGCCGCGACATGGTCAGCCGCGTCATCTATGGGGCACGCGTCTCGGTGCCCGCCGGAATTCTCGTAATCCTGGCAACCGGCACGTTTGGCTGCCTGCTTGGCGCGATTGCGGGGTATCTGGGCGGCGTTGTTGACACCGTCATCATGCGGGCCTGTGATGCCATCCTTTCTTTTCCTTCGATCATTTTGGCGATGGCGATTACGGCCGCTCGCGGTGGTCCAGGACTTAGCAACGCCCTCATTGCTGTCGGTTTCGTGCTCTGGCCTGAATACGCTCGCGTGATGCGCAGTCAGGTGCTCGCCATACGGTCTAATGAGTTTGTTACTGCCGCTGAGGCCATCGGCTCTTCTCGCTGGCGAGTCTTGTTTCGCCATATTCTGCCAAGCACCGACGCACCGATCGTGGTCAAGGCTACGCTCGATGTTGGCGCGGCGATCGTGCTCACCGCTGGTCTCAGCTTCCTCGGTCTTGGTGCGGTGCCACCGACAGCGGAATGGGGAGCGATGGTCAAGCAAGGAGCCGACAAGGGGTTAGAGTATTGGTGGTACGCAGCCGCTCCAGGGCTGTCGATCATGAGCGTTGTTATGGCGCTCAATTTTATCGGTGACGGGCTGCGTGACGCCCTTGACCCGCGGCGTCGCGGGAAATAGATGCCACAATAACCTGCCGGCAAATAGGTCGTGATTCATGGGTGCCCGCAACGGACGAGCACCCTCACCATGTTTCAGGTGACCTCGACGATGCCCATGACTTTGTGGGATGAACTGGCTTGCGGCGATCTACCCGAGCGTTTGGTGGCCTGGCTACGTAAGCAGGGCATCGACGCGGAGTTGGTTCGCCCGGGCGTTCCGATGCCCACCGTGCCACTCGCCGCCGCCGCAATCGGCGTACCCGAAGACCTCATCGTTAAATCACTCGTATTCGTCGCCGACACCAACGAGCCAGTGCTCGCTATCGCCTCCGGTCCAAGTAAAGTCGATCGTCACTTGCTTGCCGCCGCGACACGTCGCCAGCGGCTGCGTCTCGCTGATGCGGCTACCGTGCTGGCGGTCACTGGATTTCCGGCCGGCGGCGTCGCACCAGTCGGGCACAGAACTCCGCTCGTGGTTGTCATGGATCGCCGAGTGGCAGCGAAGGAGGTGGTCTATGGCGGCGGTGGTGCGGAGGATGCGTTGCTGCGCATCGCCCCGCGCGATATTGCCCGGCTGACCGGCGGATTGGTAGCTGACATCGTTCGCTGACTCCTGACCCTTGCTCGCCTCGTGAACGAGTTGCTCTGCCTGGCACTGCCTGCCCCGACGTTCGTGTGGAGCCAGGAATCTCACGCAATCAACCCCACCTTCCCAGTGCACTTTCGTTCAAACCGCAGGCAGCCACTGTGCTAGCCGCGCAGGTCTGCTCTGGGGCATAATGTATTGGCCCCATCTGGCCGTAACGTGATTTGTGAGGATGCCCCAAGCTCCTCGCCTGACAACGACGGAGCATATTGTGCTGTGACAACAAAACTCGTCATTATTGGTTTACCGGCATCTGGAAAGACAACGGTGTTCAATGCCCTGACACGGGCCGAGGCACACACCGGAGGGTTTGGAGCCGCATCTGAGGAGCCGAATCTGGCGACCGTGAAAGTTCCGGACCCGCGTCTCGACCGGCTCACCGAAATGTTCCGGCCCCAGCGCAAAGTGCCTGCTGATGTGCAGTATCTTGATGTCGCCGGGATTGCCAAAGGCATTGCCGAAAAGGGCATGAGCGGCCAACTGCTCGGGCACCTCAGCCAAGCCGATGCCCTGCTCGTGGTGGTGCGCGCCTTCGAGGATCCGAATGTTCCCCATCCGGAAGGGAGTGTTGATCCCGTACGGGATATCGAGACGTTGCTCCTCGAGCTCACCTTCAGTGACCTCGCCATTGTGGATAAGCGCCTACAGCGAGTGACGGCGCAAATTCCAAAGCTTCGCGGCGCAGAGCGAGAGGCGTATGAGCGCGAGCACGTGGTCATGACCCGGCTGAAAGATGCGCTCGAATCAGACATCCCGCTGCGGGAGGTAACTCCCACGCTGGATCCCGACGACGCGAAACTGCTGCGTGGCTTTGGCCTCCTGACAGCCAAGCCGCTGTTTCTCCTCCTCAACCTGAGCGAGGGCCAATTGGGCGAGGTTGGCAATCGCCTCGTTGCGACGGTCAAGGAGCGCTTCGCTCGTCCCGGCGTGGCCGTCGATGCTCTGGCGGGTAAGCT
>FWPU01000269.1_pt1 | contig 167230 bp, 131 predicted proteins | sample 2228361 | NCBI WGS metagenome assembly FWPU01 (sample SAMEA103939777, study PRJEB20133) | metagenome | reverse complement strand
GACGAGATCGTTTACCGAGAGATAATAAGTGGTGGTAAAGCCCAGCTCCGGAAATAACAGATAGATCCGGTTCATCCCAAATGTGATCTCGCCCTGGAGCCGCGTAAGATCGGTGTGCTTCAAGCTCGGACCGTTGCCAATGATGAAACAACGCTCGCCAGAATGGAGGTCTTTAAACCGTGCCAGATATTTCCTGCTGGCGCGTCTCCAGGGATGGAGAGCTGCAGCTGGAGATTGGGCTGCGCGGCGCAAAGCATACCAATTCGATCGGGCCAAACCCCAGAGAGGCGCAGGAATAATATTGCGGAGAGTGTCCATTGAACTATTCCGTGCTGAGTCGCGCGGTGGCGCCACCATCGATGATGAGAGCCTGTCCCGTCATGAACGAAGATTGACCCTTGTCCGCCAGGAAGTAAATCCCATGAGCGATCTCCTCGGGTTTTCCAACCCTTCCGATGACCGTCTTATCAGCCAGATTCTCCAGCCGTTCGGGCAGACTTCCGGTACCCGCGTGGCCACGCGACAAACCGGCGTGCAGCATCGGCGTATCGACCGCGCCTGGAAGGATGGCATTGACACGGATATTATCAGGAGCGAATTCGATTGCCATCGCCCGCGTGAGTGCCAGCAAGCCTCCTTTGCTGGCAGCATAGGCTGCTATGTTCGCGGATGTCGCGACCGCATGGACAGAAGATACATTGACGATCGCACCTCCCCCCGCGGCTTTGAACAATGGATACGCCAGTTTGGCTGCCAGAAAAACTGCCCGTAAATTGGAGATCATCACCGCATCCCATTCCTCGACTGTGGTCTCCAGGAGCGGTTTGGCGATCTGAATGGCCGCGTTATTGACCAATGCATCCAGCTTCTGGCTATAGGCCTGGGTTCTCGAGAAGATCGTCTCCAGGTTTTGCGAATCGGAGATATCCGCCTGAATGAACAATCCATCTTCAGGAAATCCATCTCCAAACGGCGCTCGATCCACTCCGATAACTTTCCAGTTGTACTCAGAAAATAATTGTACTGTTGCCCGACCGATGCCACCGGCAGCGCCAGTGATCAGGACCGATCGGGATTCGTTCATATCAAATCGATTCATCTTCAAAAACCTCTATCTCTAAGCCGTGCAGCAAGTTTCGGATGGTATTACGATGTACCCTCTCCCAGGCAGTCGGGCTGGAGTTGGCGTTATGGGGAGCAAGAAGCACATTATTCATTCTGCGTAGTGGGCTGTCAGCCGGCAATGGTTCGTGCTCGAACACATCTAATGCCGCACCAGCGATCCTGCCTGATCTCAGCGCCCCGATCAGCGCTTCTTCATCGACCACCTGACCCCGAGCTGTGTTGATCAAGACCGCTTCTGGTTTCATCAACTCGAGTCTTTCCCGATTGATCAAACGGTAGCTGGTGGGATTCAGATCGCAATTTAGACTGACGAAATCAGCTCTGCCAAGTAATTCTTCCAATGAGGTCATCTCGACCTCGTTTTCGATCACAAAGTCGGGCGAGATTTCTATAATATCATTGCCCAATATTTTCATGCCAAAAGCCCGCGCCCGCCTGATCACCGCCCGGCCGATATTGCCGACACCAACAACCCCAAGCGTGCATTCGCTGAGCGATCGGCCAGGGAGTTTCTCCCACCGCCCCGCTTTCATCCTCTCATCCATCCAGGGTAAACGCCGGGCGAACGCCAGGATATAGCCCATGACTGTATCTGCCACCGGCTGCGTAAACGCGTCCTCTGTGCGAAAAACCTGGATCCCTAACTTTTTTGCAGCTTCCTGGTCGATCGAATCGATTCCGGTCCCCCATTTGGATATCACCTTCAACCGCGGCCAGCAGGCTTCCAGAACCCGGCGTGTGAAGCGATCGTCTCCACAGATCGCGCCATCGAAACTGCCGGCATACTCCAAGAGTTGCGTTTCCTCCAACCGTTCCCGTACCTCAGGGACGATCAGCTCGAGTTCGTGTCGGTTGAATATTGACTGATATCTGTCCAACACCGGAATGATATACGGCGCCGTGACAAGCACAATTTTCATTCAAGGAGATCCTTAATTTCCTTGCGAGATTTTTCGAGCAGGAAATCAACAATCTGGAAATCGATTTCTTCATCTATATCCCAGGCTTCGGCGGGTTCGATTTCGAACATATAAGGCCGCTCACCCAACCTGTTGTGCCTGGCAGTCAGAGTCTCTCTGGAAAATATATAAAGACATGAGTTCTCCTCGTATACAGGCGGCAAATCTTGAGTCCTCAAGAGGATCGCAGGATTATGGTTGATGGCACGCCCCAGCTGATCCCACAGGCGTGTGTGTAGCCGGGTGACCGAGAAGAGCGAATCAAACCGGGGGTAATTTCGTAAAAAGGTCTCGATCGCGTTCGAAATCGTCGCTGCACGTAAGAGCGGGTTGGTGCTGTGTGTTTGCAGATAAAAGTCCGCTGCGATCTGCTCTGTATCATGGAGCAGCACATCGTTCATGGGAACATCCCCTTCGCGTAGATGTTCCGGACGCTCCAGTACGATGACCCGGGGAAATCTGGCGTTCAACCCATCCCGGATAACGGGACTGTCCGTGTCGACTACGATCTCCTGGATTTCAGTACAGGCATGTAACGTTTCGATGATATGCTGGTAAAGGGGCTTACCAGCGAGCAGGCGGTAATTCTTGCCTGGCACGCGTTGAGATTCATGGCGCATGGGCACGAGTGCAACGATTTTCTTCATCGCTTACGACCTGGATTTACACCTCATCATTATATTTAATTGGCCTGAGACTCCTTTTCGGTTCTCCCGTCCCTTCGCGAAGGCTATGGGGATAATAAAATGTTCTACGTAATTCCCACGTAAGAGGACCAGCCTGACGATAGCCGTGGTATGTCCCCAGAAATTGCATGAGACGAAACCAAAAGATACTGGAAAAATTCTCGAGCAATCTTTTCTCTCTGCCTGCATGCCATAGATCACTGAGGATATTCGCGCTCACGAGTCTGAATAAATCCCAAATGGAGAAAGTCTCTTGTGGGAAGATCTTTTTAAATGCCATCGCCTCGCGGCGATATCGATTGTAGATACCTAATGGTGTGTCCTGATGGATATGAATAACCTCCGCTTCGGCTACATAAGCGATAGCGAACCCATTCTCGATAGCCCAGTGTCCCCATTCGAGATCTTCCAATCCAGAGAGAGACTCATCGTATGGATGCCTTTCCCACAATGAACGCCTGATAGCGGCATTGGCATTATTACAGAAAGGATTGGAGCGCTTGATTTGAGACTCGTCCGGATACCAACGGGCGAATATCTGGCTTTCCGAGAATTTGGTGAGAGAATTTCCCCTTTGTTTTCCATAGGCGAGCGCGATCTGCGGTTCTGCCAGAGGTGCGATCAGCTTTTCGATCCAATCCGAATAGACTGGATAGACATGCGCGCTGGCTATGACAATGAACTCGGAGCTCGCTGCGGATATCCCGTAATTCAAGGACCTGCCAAACGAAAAATCCTGCGGTGCGATTCGAACCACCCGAACCGGAAAGCGCCAGTTCGGATCTGTTGCGATCGGTACAGTTTTATCTGTCGATCCGGAATCGACAAGGATGACTTCAAGATCGCGGAAGCTCTGCTCAGCGATCCCTGTCAGCAATTTGCCGATGTGTTTTTCTTCGTTATATGCCCGAATGACAACGGAACAGGATTTGGATTTCCGGTTCATACAACCATGCAATGTATTCTCACCAGTCCGTACCCGTCTCATATCCGAGACGGATCAACAGATCGCCAGCCTGCTCTTTGAATATTGCTTTGTTTCGGTCGGTGAAATATTCCCGCCAGTTTCCTGGCTGCCCGCGCCGGAAAGTCCCGGATCGATGTGGGACAACAGCTGCGCTCAAGGCAGCGATCTGGCTTTCGAGAGGAATTTTGAATTCTACTCCATGTTCTCGGAGGTAATCCAGTATCGCTTGATATGCTTTTTTCTGGTCCAGGATCAATTCTTCGAATTTCAGGCAGAGTATCCCTGGATGTTCCAACCAGCCCAGATACCCTTCGTACCTGGAGCGCACTCCGCGCATCACCACATCCCCATCATTCACCCCCAGAATGGCAGCGTTGATGCGTTCCTCCATCGAACTCAATTTTTCTTGATAGTACCGGTGCATCCCATGCCCTGGGAACATTTCGGCGGCATAGAAGACATGGGAGACGATCATATCACGCGGATCGCGGTAGACGAATACCGTCGCCCGGGTGTTTTCGGTAAGCGCCTGGATGAATGCGGGCTCCGCATTGATATAACCATAGCGAATGTCCCCAGGCAGCATATCATCGATCTCCCGCAAGATCGCCTCAGGTGACAAATCGCGATTGTCCTCTGTGCGGTTCACCGGCGGCATGCCAGGATTCACAAAAGGACCAATCCGTGTCAACCCTTGTAAAACCTGGATGATGAGATGCGATCCGGATTTTGGCATGGCATTACCGAATACAGCCGGAGATGCCGCAAGGGCATCCTTCCCCCAGCGCAGGGCAGCGAGCTCCCGTCTCAACTTCCAACGGATCAACTTCAGGCGGTGTTTTATTGTGTTGTCTCTAATCACACCCGTTCCCATTGATCTACATCTCGTCCGACGATCTCGAAGACTGCCGTGAAATCTATCGTTTTATCTTGATCACGCCAACCGGCTGATATTGGGGATCCCAGATCCCCCAGGGCATGCCATTTTCTCCCGATTTGAAATAGAACTTCGCCAGATGATCACGTAATTCCCGACAGGCGCGTAAATCTGCAAACAGTTCATCATAAAGATGAAAGTTTGATGGCACCGTGTGTGGGAGATCGAAGATTTTGCGCAAACTCACCTCTGTAAAACACCAGCCTTTTGATGGTTCATGGAACCAATCGATATCCTTTGCAGCAGCCAGGGTCGCGATCAACCTTCCCCCGGGCTTGAGCACCCTGAGCAGTTCCTTGACGACACATTTCAGGGTTTCCAGATCATTGTGCTCCAGCGCAGACACAGCTGCGACCGCGTCCAGACTGTTATCGCTGATATCAGAGAGTTCCGAGAGATCTTGGTTGTATATTATCACCTTGCCCGAAGCTTTTTCACTAACATTCAATCTGCTCACAGCATTCCCGATCGACCCGACTAAAGCTTTTCCAAGTCTTTTCATGAAAGGCATTGTCTCTGGATATGACCAGGCTTCACCCTGATCCCCATCCAACAAATCAATCGATCTTAAACCACTGACCTGGAACCGCTGGCGAAATCTCCTGTGCAAATGAGCCCGGCTCATTCGGTCCACACTAAAGACTTCTGCCCCCATGGCGGCCAGATACCATTGCAGAATTCCTGTCCCCGCGCCGGCATCCATGATCTTTTTCCCTCTCACGTCACCGATGTGGCGTAATACCCAGGTGAGATCGAGAAGATAATGCCACCCAAACTCGAGATTCAGGCGTCTGGCCAGACGCCTCAAGGACTTTACCCGTTGTTTTTCTTCGGTCAGGAGCGAGACCGGTAATATTTCGATCCGTTCCAACAACCTATTCCCTCTCAACTCAGTACGAAAGGTTTCCCGTCGACTATCCCGTCTATCAGCACTCGAATGGTCGGCGACTCCTCCGGCGTCAGGGTTTGCCAACCGAATGACTTCAGACGGACAAAGCCAGGTCTGATATGTTCCTCCAGGAACGCATCGAAAGGTAAAGACGCCTGAAATAGTTGGTGAAACATCACACGCCGGGCGTTCTTTCTGTGTGTCTCGATTGCTTCTGAAGGGATTTCCGATCTCAAGAATTGCAATGCTATCGCTCGATACTCCTCCTGGTTCAGCGGAAAGAACACAGTATTAAAGGGGGTATAGCGAGCTTTTGCCCCACAAAGCACCGGTTTACCTAACAGTGAAGCCTCTAAACCGATCGAAGAGTTGTACACCATCACAAATTTCGAGCGATGGATCAATTCATATGAACTGATGAAATCGTTTGGGCCGATGAACTCGACATTCTCAAACCGATTCAGTCCTTTTCTCTTCACCCAATCTGGGACATTGTCACGGCTCTCTTTTCCTGGTCTCATCTCGTCGGGGTGTGCCCGGATAACAAAGAGTGTATCGGGATATTCTTTGATCACATCCGCAATCAGGTCAAGCCAGGCGAACATGTGAGGGAAAACCGTGTTGGCATGGACCTGACTGGTGTCATAGATCACATTGGTGAATACAGGGACTATCTGGCGAAATCTTTTGGCCTTGCGATTGAAATCATCGCTCAAGCCGTGCATTTCTGGCCAGAAACGGATCCCCGCCATGGTGAACTCACCCTGGAAGCGTTTCTCGAGATAACCCTCGAGTATACGCTCTTGATCGGCGTCCAGACTCCAGCCATCTGGGATGTTCAGCGGATATTCGGTCGCCTCGCCGTGCGAAAAAAAAGCTGTGAAAGGTCTGAAACCAACCTCATGGGTGATAACCCGCAAACCTTTTCGGCGGGCTATCCAGGCAGCTGTGGCTTCAGGATACATAACCCCGTTGAAAAGAACAACCGCCTGCGGTTCTACCTGATCGAGAAACGCAGCGAAGCTCCGGGCGATCTGCCAGGCAGAGTGAATATATTCTCTGAATAGATGAAGAGTGGGTCCATCTTCAACCAGATGATGTCTGCGCAATGCCCAGCGCAGGGAAGGCAACACCAGCGAACCCAGAGGCAGCACTTCCGTCTCACTTCCGAAAGAGAGCCGCCTTTCATAGCTCGATAAATCAACCAGATTTAATTTTCGCAACGCCTGAGATATCGATTCGTCCCTGTCCGATCGAAACCAGAAAACTGGTGCGTGGGAAAATATCCTTTCCGACCTGACCTGGCAGGCGCGGCACGGAGGAGGAGATCCAGGGTGATCGGGGTTGGTGCCCAACACGCAGTGGGTCATGCCAGCCTGGCAGGCAAAATACACGACGGGATAGCCTGCCAGCTGTAAACCGCAGGCTGCCAAATAAGCGAACGCGGCATTCAAGCTGACTCCAGACAACCTGGTGGATACATTGAAAAACGCGATCGTGGGATTTTCTGGTCGAGGTTTTGCATGCTGAAAGATCTGACGGTTGAGCTGGCCAAGCCGCCAGTCACCGCTGAAATCCGCCAGTCTGACTTTCAATCGTGTCGCAAGACCCGCTGCAGGCATATGCGTTTGTCAGGTCAGACAGTTTCGACCTTCTCCTGCTCTATCGCAGCAAAGTAAGCTTCGGATAGACGCCGGATAGCTATCACAAACCCTTCGCTTCCCCGTTGATGCCCACGCCAAATCTCGGGGATCATCGTCCCATGATACCCTTGCGGAGACCCGGCTCCAATCACCTTAAAGAAATGGATCCAATCGATCGTCCCTTCGCCAATCTGAAGACCCTCACCATCGAGCCCTGCCCCATCGGACAGGTGCAGATGGCGAATATAAGGTAAAAGCAAACGCACCTCTTCATAGAAATCTTTGTGCGCCCAGTTGCAATAAAGCTTGGAATGGGAAGAATCGAAGCATATATTGAGCCTTAAAGGCTCGACAAACTCACGGATCTCTTGAGCATCCATGAAGGCGTTGGTCAGCCATTGTCCACCAAAATACCAGGGGTGAGGAGGCAGGTTCTCCAATAAGAATTCCACACCTTCGAAATCGATCTCCTCGACAGATCGGCGGAGGTTTTCATACAATACTTTTCGGTTCTTGATTGGCTGATCCAGGCTCATCCCTCCAGGATGAACGACGACTTTCGGTTGACCTACAAAGTGGGGAGCCATCTCACGTGTCAGATCGATCGTTTTTTGCACCAAGGCAACCGATTGCCTTCTTTGTTTTTCATCCTGCGAGCACAGATCGACGAGCGTGCGCTCGAAGAATTCTGGGGCATGAGCTACCAGCTGCAGGTCATAATCCCCTCCCGGATAGTGTTCGTCGAGGTCCTGATCGGTGAAATGAAATTCGAGCATGCGGGGGTTGAAGGCAAGCGTATCCTCGAAATCCCGGAATCTTACCGTAAATCCCCAATCATATGGCAGGGTATGTTCCACATCCAGCTCGATCACGATCCCCAGATCGCGGTCGGTGAAAGGCTCATCCATCTCGATCAACCGGGAGGCAGTTCTACCGATCAGGTCAGGGTAGCGTTGAGGTGAAAGTCCTAAAGCCGGCCCCTTGACGGTCACCATCTCCGGGGTGATCGTCTCTCCCGGCATTATCCTGCGTGTGGCGACCAGGCTTTTTCCCAGCACCTCCCGGTTCAGGATCTCCCCTCTCGAGATGAACTTCTCTTCTCCAGTACCTAAAGCCAACGCGACCTGGCGGATATCCCGCACCATTTTCTTGAAACCCTGTGGCTCGAGGCTGGCAGCGTGGTCAGGACCATCCATGGTGCGATCGAGTGTGATATGACGTTCGATGATACAGGCGCCCAGAGCTGCGGCAACGGTTGACACCGCGATCCCGCGCTCATGGCCGGAATAACCTACTGGGACCCCAAACCTGCGTAATTTCTCCATAAAGCGCAAATTGATGTCTTCGAAGGCGGTCGGGTAAGTCGAGTTGCAGTGCAACAAAGCGAATTCCGCCTTGCGCTGTTTCAAGAAATTGACAGTGACCTCGACCTCCTCCATGCTCGACATGCCGGTGGAGACAATTAACGGTTTCCCTTTCTTCACGAGGTGGTCGAGCAGGGGGAGATTGGTCATGTCCGCTGAGGCTACTTTGAACGCTGGCACTCCCAGAGAGTCGAGGAAATCTGCGCTGGGGGCATCGAAAGCCGAGCAAAGGAAAGTGATCCCCTTTTCTTTACAATAATCTACGATCTTGTAATATGCTTCATCGGGGAGCTCCACGCGCTGCAAAATGGGCAATAGATAACGCAATGTCTTCTCCCCAGAATTGGCATTTTCAAGGTATTTCTTTGCATAGAGATTTTCCAGGCTGCGTTTCTGGAACTTGACCGCATCGGCGCCAGCCGCCACAGCCACATCGATCAGCTCCAACGCCAGGGGTAAGATCCCATTGTGATTGACGCCGATCTCGGCGATGATATATGTCGGCTGGCCATCTCCGACCAGACGGTCACCGATCTTAATTACCGGCATGTTAGCCTCCATTTTCCATCAGCAAATTGTATTCGGGTAAATTCTTCTAATAAAAGATCGAATCAGTCCTCAGCGATCCGACGCACTTCGAAACCTAATTCTTCGAGCGAAAATTCGCCATTCATGATCAGCCTTTCTGCTCTCAGCCAGTCATCCGGTGAATCGATATCGATCCATTCTTCAGCTCCCATGAGCAAGGGAAGGATCAATTCTCCAGTCATGGAGTTCTTTTCCATGATCGTTTCCCACCAGGCAGCATCGACGTAACCGGTCTGCCAGTAGACCTCTGGCAAGCTCTGCCGGGGCAGGTTGTATGCTTCGCTTAAATTGGTTTCCAACAGTGGCTTCAGATATCCGGCCTCTGTGATCCTCCACATCTTGAAAGGGTTTTGAAATGGTATACATACACTGCGGATGGAATCTGCCTCAGGATGTTCTATCAACCGCAGGACAGCCTGATCGATGTGGTCTGTGCGCCTTAAAGGGGAAGTAGGTCTCAACTGGACGACGATTTGAGGTATATAATTCTCTTCTTCTGCCAGCCAGCTGAGTGCATGCTGAAAGACCGGCAAATCGGGCGTTTCGTCTTGAGCCAGCTCGGCTGGTCTGATAAATGGGACTTCTGCGCCGTACTCCCTGGCGATCGCGGCGATCTCCTCATCATCCGTTGAGACGATCAACCGGGTGACCATTTCAGCCGCCAGCCCAGCGGCAATGCTGTAGGCGATCAATGGATGACCGGCAAATTGACGGATGTTTTTGCGGGGGATGCTCTTCGAACCGCCTCGCGCAGGGATGAGAGCAAGCACTTCAGTTACCAGGCTGTCCATCCTCCATCGACGATCAGGTTTGCCCCTGTCATGTAGGATGAGGCATCCGAGGCCAGGAAGATCAAAGCCCCGTTCAACTCGCTTTTCTCTGCCATTCGACCAAGAACCGTCCTGGCTGAATAGGCCTGGACAAATTCCCGGTCATGACCGTTGAAGACGCCCCCGGGAGTGAGAGCATTGACCCGGATGCCTTTACCAGCGTAATAAGCAGCTAGATAGCGGGTGAGGCCAAGCACACCAGCCTTTGTGACGGAATAATAAACCGGCTTGTATCCCGGCGGTTTACCCGGTGCTTGATACAGACGTTGATCCGGCCCAACCAGCCCATAGATAGAACTCACATTAATGATCACCCCTCCGCCCTGATTCAACATCTCCCTGGCTGCCGCCTGACAACACAGGAACATCCCGGTCAGATTGACATCAAGCGCCTTGTTCCAGAGTTCCAATGGGAAATCTTCAAAAGGGATGTTCTGTGCCTGGATCGAATGTGTTCTAACATCCAAGTTATCAGCAGAGTCGAGCGGGGTGAGATGCGCTTGATCAAACTTGGGATCGATCGCCGCGCTGTTGACCAGGATATCCACTCGACCGAATTCTTCCATCACTTTGGCGAATAAATGATTAACCGACTCGGGAGCGGTGATATCGGTAAAGATTGCGCAGGCGCGCGGCGGTTTGTGCTGCCCAGGTTTAACGCTCTCGTTGAGGGAGGCAGCCAGAGCCTCAGCCGCCTCCCTCGCTAAATCAGCCAGAATGACATGTGCTCCTGCTTCGAAGAGCGCTTTACAGAATTCCGACCCTAACAATCCAGCGCCGCCGGTGACAACAGCGACCTTCCCGCTGAGATCGAACAGACTCTTAATATCTGGCATGGAAGATCAATTCGCCGGCTCAACCACTTCCGGCTCCTCCTCGTTCTCCTGCTCATTTAGATTGTTCTTGGTTCCATCTGGCAGGAGAAAACCGTGTTCTTCTAGATAGGCGATAATCTTACGGGCGTTTTCTTCTGCCGACACCCCCACAGTATAAATCGTTATTTCAGGATCGATCGGTGTTTCGTAGGGGTCATCGACGCCGGTGAATCCTGTAATCTGGCCGCGGCGTGCCCGGGCATAAAGACCCTTTACATCGCGTTGCTCACAGACTTCGATCGGGGTATCCACGAAGATCTCGATGAAACGATCCTCACCGACCATCTTACGCACTTCGTTTCGGGTGGCGCGATAGGGGCTGATGGCAGCCGAGATGACGATCCCTCCGTGCCGGGCGATCTCGCCTGCAACGAAACCGATCCGCAAAATGTTCGTGTCTCTATCTTCCCGGCTGAAACCCAGTCCCTTGGAGAGATGTGTCCTGACAACATCCCCATCGAGGACTGTCACCTGCCTGCCTCTTTCCAGGAGCATCGATGTAACGATCTCAGCTGTGGTGGATTTGCCCGAACCGCTCAAACCGGTGAACCACAAGCAGAAACCTTGTTTGTGCCTGGGCGGGTACATTTGCTGCAGGATTTCAGCAGTTTCTTTGCGGGTGAACCACTCTGGGAGAAGCTTTCCTTTAGCCAGGTACTTCTCCCTCACTTCGGTGCCTGAAATCGAGAAAACGCGCGCATCCGGTGGGATCTTGTGCTTTTCCTCGTAACGGCCTTCATCAGCCAGATAAAGTAACTCTTTGAATTCAATCGGTTTCACACCGATCTCCTCACCATATTGTTCCAGCATCATCTGTGCTTCATAAGGTCCATAGAATGGATTACCGTTTCCATCCTTTCCTGGACCTGCGTGGTCGCGCCCGATGATGAAATGCGTTGCTCCATAATTGCGGCGGATGATAGCATGCCAGACAGCCTCACGCGGACCAGCCATGCGCATCGCCAGAGGCAGTAGACTGAGCAACGTTCGTTTCGGATCATAATAAGTCTCAACCAAATTGCGATAGACTCGCACCCGGGTGTAATGATCGACGTCTCCCGGCTTGGTCATTCCAACCACTGGATGGATCAGCAGGCTGCCTCCGACCTCTTCTGCGGCACGCTTGGTCAGCTCTTCATGGATGCGGTGCATTGGGTTGCGGGTCTGAAAGGCAACGACATTGCTGTAGCCCATCGCGGCCAGGCGTTCGCGCACCTGAGCCGGCGTCATCCGTAAATCAACAAAATCATAATACTTGGGCAGATCGATGACCTTGATCTCGCCTGAGACGTATACTTTCCCCCATGTGTTCATCTCAGAAACCAGAGGGTGGCGGGGGTCAGTTGTCCCTAATACCAGCCGGGCTTCCCTTTGTGCATCCCAATGGAAGACCTCTTCGATTTGCATGATCGCAATGGTGTTATTGCGCGCATCGCTCAATGTGATTTGCTCGCCCCAGCTGGGGAGCGCCGATTCATCCACGGGCAGCGTCACCGGGATAGGAAATAACACACCGTTCGTCAAGCGCATTTCAGTCAAGACGCGTTCATAATCCGCCTTGCGCATGAAGCGGTCGAGCGGCGAGAAGGCGCCAGTTGCCAGTAATTCCAGGTCACACAGCGCCCGTTGAGAGATCTGCACCGAAGGCAGCCGGCTGGACCGTTCTAACAACTCCTGCCTTTGCTCCCCATCAACCACCAGGTTGACCAACTTCCCGCCGTAAGGCGTGATTAATTCCGCACGTTTGGTCTCATTGCTCATACGATCAATCTCCTTGAAACTGCGATATAACGGATGATCTGATAAGATACCCGCGGTTTACTTCCATGTTCATGTAAACTCGTGCACCGAAGGTTAGTGAATAAAATTGTTTTTTCGTTTATGGAGGGTTTTGGTATCAACCTGCCACCCCAAAGGTTTTATTATAGCACTGTTTCATTGCCTGGTTTGATGCCAGCATGTAATTCGGTATTTAAACATCAACTCTGCCACCGATCGCTTGAGATTTGTGTACTGCCAGCGCCAGTTCCAGTGCTCGCACACCATCTTCGAATGTGCAAACCGGGGGTTCCCCATGACGACACACCCTGAGGAAATGACGCATCTGAGCTCGATAGAGATCATCTCTCTCGAACGAGGCTGGTAGGGGAGTTGCCTCCCAATCACCACGACTCACTCGAAAGATGCGGGTCACCTTTCCGTAATAATCCCATCGGATTGTTCCCTGGGTGCCGACGATTTCCATATCGTGTCGCGGTGGACGCTGATTATAGTCAAGATGCAGGCTTCCAATAGCTCCATTCTCGAAATACAGGATGATCTCCGCGCTATCTTCTACATCAATTCCCAGATCCCCAAGTTGACCGGTCACAGCAGTCACCTCTGCGATCTCCCCCACAAGCCACCGTAGATAATCTAAAGGGTGCGAGAGCGTGAGGACGACTCCGCCACCCAGATCCAAACGGGCACTGTAACCCTTGCGGTAGTCCTCCCAGGGATGCCAATCGGGCAGATACTCTCCCCAATGTACCCGAACATAAAGGGGTTTGCCGATATCCCCGCCTTCGAGAAAGGTTTTGACCACCTGTAAACCGGGATGAAATCGATAATGATAGCCCACCAAAAGCCTTCCGCCACCGTAATCCAGCGCCTTCCTCAATTCATCGACCCTCTCGAGTGAATGTGAAATCGGTTTCTCTAACAGGATATGACATCCTTGGTGGGCAGCTGGAACAGCGACATTCAGATGCATAGCGGTCGGATTGGAGATAATCACGGCTTCCGGGTGTTGCCCCAGAGCTTCGTTAAGATCAAACACAACTGGAAGCCCGGCCAGCTCTTCCTCCGGTAGTGTGCTCAATCCTGTGCGGTAGAGCAAGAATTCTCTCTCACCCAATTCTCTCAGGATTCTCAAGTGGCGCCGACCGATCGATCCTAAACCAGCAATTACTATCATCGATTTTAGACTCTGAAACCTTCGAAGTGCTTATAATTCATAGCCCCAGGCTTTCAGCACATCTCCAGCAATCTCCGCGAAGATCATCTGATCAGCAGGGCTCATGATCTCTCGCCAGACACGCGGCTCACCTTTGCGCAACCATTGTGTCAAATCTCTCGCAACTTCCTGTTGCCAGTCAGCATCTGGGTTGACTGACATTTCTGCTTCTACCTTCGCGCTTAAGTCGGATGCAATATGATCGACCTCAAGGAATTCCCAGAGTCGCCGCACCTCTTCGAAAGGACGAACCAGTAAATCTTCATATCGCAGGCTGATATAATGCTCACTTAACAACGCTTTCCCCAAACGATCCGTGTCGAACACGTTCTCCCTCCATCTTGCAGCTGCCGCACGCAGGCCCTTGTCAGTGAACAAGGACCTTTGTTCTGCGAGGAATTTTCGAGGATCCTTCATAAATGCTTCCCTTAAAAGCATATCTTCTTGCGAAAGTTCTTCGGATTTATCGATAAAAGCCTGGATGCGATGCGAGATGACTGCGTCCCTACCGTCCCGGACAATGAATATCAGTCTGGCATCCGGGTAGACTTTGTATAAGAGCTCAACCGAAGCCCCATTTAACAGTGAGTTTGGGCTTTTGTCACCGACTATAGTCTTACCAGCCTGCCGCGCCTCTCTCTCGAGGATAAAATCGCTCACCACCCGCAGAACCAGTGGTGAGAGGTCCCTGCCCTGATTCCAGCGGTTGCTGCGCCGGGAGAGCCATTCTCCTACATCTTTCTCTGATACAAGTGATTCAAGTAAAGGCGGTCTGGTGAAGAAGTGTGCCTGCCAGTTGCAGTGAACCTGAGGATGGAGCCTGATCAGTCGCGCCAGCAAAGTCGTGCCAGAACGAGCATGCCCAAATATGAAAAATTTCTTCAATGGGAAAAAATCTCTGACCTCCTCTACTTCCTGGAGGGAGATAGCAGGGATATCCTTTGAGGCTCTCCTGTATTTTTCCTTTTCATCCGGTAAAAGGATTTTACGAATTCTCCTGATGAATCTGGAGCTCATTAAGATACCACCTGTTCAGGTTTCAAATTATTCTTCCGATACAGCCTCCGACGGAGGAGTGAAGCAATGTGGCGCGGGTACCTCGCATAGAGGTGAAGTTCGCATTTAATCTGTGAGAGGCGGTCTTGCGGTGAGACCAACGCAATCAATCTATCCCGATAATCCAGGAAACGACGATTAGAGCCCAGTGAGACTCGGCCCGCAGCACTGGTCAATGAATAGAAATACAATGCCGCCACCAGATAATAGAACTCAAGAAAGGATCTGTGCTTATAGAAATTGTCCAATGGTGCTACTCGTTCATAGCCCTTTGATAAACTTTTCCAGGAGTTTTTATCCAGCAATAAAAAGGGCTTTACCAGTCCCACACCTAGAAAACTTGGGCGCAAATGTTTCTCATCCAGCATAGTAAAGCGCCCTTGGTAGACAGCGAAATTATGTGGCATGGCATCCCAATAATCGAGAACGACTGGCAGGTCATGCGGCTTCATTTGAAGGTAATAAAGTGCAGAACTTCGGGCGATCCAGGGCGGGATCAATCGCATCTTTTCGAGCTTTATGAGCCAGTTGTTAAACTCCTGCCCTATAACCTCCTCTCCCAGAACTACCCAATCGAATTGATTTAGCCTGGAGATAAACTCACCGAGATTCTGAAAAAAAGACTCTTCGCGAGGCTGAGTACTTTCATCTTCCAGCAAAATATAGCGAAACACCAGAAAATTTTGCCACCTTCCGATCAACTCAGGGAAATCTATGGCGCCTACCAGGCATTTCAGGAGGATCTCCTTTTCTTGAGCTTCTTCTTCGGACGAATAACCTCGAATCTTGAACCAGTAACCACTCTCATCTTGCACGAGCTTATTAACCGTCAATCCCTCATCGATGATCCCAAAATCGCCTGCTCTCCGCACCAGTTCCTCGACCCTGTTCACAGACTTACATCCTAATAATCGACTGCTAACAGATCCCCGAGTTTATATTTTCCGACCCAGATATGCGCCCTTTTCACTTCCGGAAACTGCCGGATGGTATCCCAAACCTGCGCCCGGTAATACCGCTTATCGCAATCCGTCTTGGGTTTCGAGAAAGAGCCATTCATATATATCGTAATATCATTGCTGGCTTTTTTAAATTCAACTTTACCCACCGTCAACTTCGAGCGGAAGAGCGGGTTATAGAGGTTTCCACTGTATTGGACACCGATCGAGAAAAGGTAATTCAACGCGGCGGTCACATCTCTCCTGACATCACCACTTGCGGGTATCCCGGAAGGTACCGGAACAGTGTATCCCTCACAGGTGTCACCCGTTCCTCCACCCAGAAAGACCAGATAAACAACAATGCTCGAGCCCGATTGCGATGGCTGGGTCGGGGAAGCGGTAGGGCTGGAAGTCACAGTTGGAGTAATTGTGGGAGCGTCTGTTGCTGTACTGGTCGAAGTTGGTGTTTCAGTGGCAGCTGGGGTTGAAGACAGAGGTGGTGTTGGTGTATTGGTTCTGGCATTGAAAGTCACCTGGGTTGACTCGCTTTGAAGGGTTGCAGAGAATGAAGGTGGCTGCGGAGTGAGTTCCTTCGTGGAGGTCACAGGCTGGTTTACAACACATGCGGTGAGATATGCTCCCAGAATGATGATCAAATGAGCTGCTCGAGGAGTATTGAATTTCCCATGCATCCCAAAACAAAACCTTTCCATAAAGATTTCGTTAGGTTACTCGTAATTCGAGAAGTCGACCACACATTACACAGGTATCGAAAATCAGGAACTTTGAGAATCTCAACGATAATACAATCGAAATATCCAATCATAGAGACGCAATAAGAACCATTTGATCGGTTTCATTGCGAAAACCCCTGGGAATGCAGGTGCGAGTATCTTTTTAGGCTTTGTAATCATCTCCCGGATTTGAAAGGGTAAAGAATTGATGAACTCCTCATCGAGGGTATTGCCGATATGTCGGACGACCCGATCTGACGTAGCAAGCCTTAAGAGACAATCGTTATTGATCGCCCGATCGAAATGCGCTACACTGTCGCCCATCGGCCGCTCACTCGGAAAAGGCAGATATCTGCGCACCACTTCGGACCTTACCATAAACTGGAAATGCGTGGCTGTAGCGAAGGCGGTCACACCACCGCGCATGATGCGGTAATCGTTGAGCGCGAGGTCTTGCTGGATGGTCTCCATCTTCCCCAATGTGCGAGCGTGATCGATGATCCAATCGTCGGGGATAAACCTCCCTTCCTCCACTATTGCGTCCTTTAACCCATGAATCTGATCGATCGTCCTGGTGTAGAATGTACGCCTTCCCCGGCGAGGGAGACCCGTTACGGTGCCAGCTTCAGGAAATGCTGTAAAGACCTCAAGATGTCTCTCGAGCCAGCCTGGGTAAAAATACACATCGCTGTCCGAGTAAGCGATGAACTCCCCTGGCGCGGCATTGAAAATGATGTTCCACGCGCCCACCTTTCCATAATTCTTATCGGCAAGGATCAGATATTGGATGAGATTCTTCTGTTTGAGCTGAAGCAGGTATTCAACTGTCTCGGTGCAGCTGGCGTTGTCGAAAACCATCAAATCGAACGGTTGGGAAGTATGCGCCACAATGCTCCCCAGGCAAACCTTCAACACTTCGAGACTTTGGGCATAATAACCGGAGAGAAATGGTATGTAGGTGATGACAGCAACTGTCACCCGCCTGGGAGTTGCGACATAGTCGATCTCTTTCGCTGGATTCTGTCCAAGCCGCATTGCCTGGCGCTCCTTAGGAGAAGTGATCAGCCGGCAACGGCAGCCACGCCTGCCGGGGGAAGAGCCGGCTGAGTAACCATCGATAGACCATTCCTGCGCCACGTTTGGCGAAAACACCCACCTCCCGGCGAGGTAGATAGCCAAAATTGTCTTTTTCCCTGCAAGCGATAACGGTGAGATATAAAGGGATCACGCGCGAACGAGGAAATCCATGTTTTTTCAGGCGAGTCGGTCTGAATCCGCTCATCTTCAAAATTTGGGTTATCGTGAAGGCGCTGAAGGAGGTCATATGAGCCAGTTCAAAGCAATCATGAGCGTACAGATTCGGGACCTCAACCAGCAACCATCCATCCTCGCTCAATGCCCGATCATGTAACACTTTCAAGAAACCCAATGGGTTCGGTAAATGCTCGAGGACATGAGCCATAGTGATCAGATCAAAACTGGTTTCACCTTCTTCGAGAAGCGCATCCAGGTCGACATAGATCTTCAACCCACGCCTTTGGGCAAATTCTCGATAAGCAATACCAGGTTCGATCCCATAGGATTCACACCCATAGTACGCCTGAAACGTTTCCAGCAGGCTGCCTGCCGATGAACCGATATCCAGGTGACGGCGCACAGAGTTCACACCATTCGAGAGGAGAAAATCTAATAAAAATTTTGCCCTGCGCTTCTGGATGGCGATGTCCTTCTTAGAAGGTCCCTCGTCGCCCTGATAGATTTGTCGATACTCGCCAGCATAAAATCTCTCGAGTTCGGTGGAGGTCATGCGAGGTGATTGAAAGACCAGTCCACAGGTAGCACAGATCCGATTGACCACCTCGTAACCTCGAAAGAAGCGCCGGTCAAATAACACGCTTTTTCGCTGCAAACAACAAGGACACTCGATCACATCCTCAGGCATGATCTGCCGACCTCTTCGATGTTGATGGATTAATCTCGATCCTCGTGCTTTCTACGCACCTGACGCAGTCTTCTGATCAATTCTTTTCGCAGCCCTTTCGGTTCATCGGTGGTGATCGCCAGCTCCAGGCGATGTGCCAGACGTACCAGGGTGATTGGAGCTGCGCGGATTTTCCCATCGATCAGCATTTTATTCGCCTCGAGGATGGTGTACATATTCCGCATACCCCCCGCCAGGGCGATGTTCCTTTGTGTTTCAGGCAGATCATAAGGGGGCTTACCACCAGGGAGATGGCTGTAATCATGGTTTTGATGTATGACCATCGCTGCCCGGGTGATGTCCACAACTGCCCATCCCGACCGTCTGGCATGATAGATCGTCCAGTTATCCCAGCCTGACCGTCCGATCGTGAAATCCGGCATATCGGTCAGCTGCCCCCTTGGGAAGACAAAGTAATCACTCCCAACCGGCGCATGTAGCTTCCCCCGCTTGTTTACCTCCTCTTTCAAACGGTTCTCCCACCCAATGGAAAAATCAAAATCCTTGTCTACGTCGAGATCCCAGCGCTGACCCAGGATGAGATATTTTTCGACCTGGGAGGCTACACTTCTAACCGCATGGACGAAATCCGGCGTGAATAAAATATCCGCATTGGCGATAGCCAGGATAGGCGCCTGGCTGTTTTCTCTGGCGATCGCGAACATAGAACTGATGTATGGTGTCCCCAGTTCGTTCGTGCGGACGTGGGGAAAGTGGCGGACACCATATTCATTAGCCACTTCCGCCATTCCGATCTCATCGCCCATTAGAAAGACCTCGACCTCCGGTGCCAGCTGCATCCAAGAGCGGATGGCATTCCTCTGAATCAAAGCAATATGTGGATTAGTGAATGGCTTCGGTGCGGTGAAAATCGTGATCAAAGGCATTGATCATTTCCCTTGAGGAATCCCTGAATTCATCAAAGTTGTCAATCTCAGGGCAGCATCGAGTAAAAAACGCCACACTCGCGGACCTCGTCCTCTCCCCAACCAGCGCGATGCGGTCGCAACGCTATGAAGTGTGTCGATGAACATCCAGCGTTTGCGCCCCCTCTTTCTCAAACGCAGTTTTATCTCTGCAAAACTCAGAAAGCGACTCTTGTCCGACGATGGCTGATAGAGCGCCTGGAGGGTTTCATGCCAGGCATTAGGGTGAAGATATGATTTCACATCGATCAGACAATCGAGGATCGGATGTTCTTCATTGACCAGTTCACCGAATGCCAGTCTTTCGAGATCTATAATCTTTACACCTGATATCTCCCCTTCAGCCGTCAGGAATAAAGTCAGGTCGCAGTAATCCAGACTCAGCTCGTTGAACCATAACCACTCTGCCAGCTCTTTAAGAGTTTGTTCCAGAGCTTTAGAATTGACGCGAATATCATATTCTGAAGCTTCCCGAAGGATTCTCGTGTGGACATCACCCAATGCCCAGAAATCCGAGAGCCTGCGAACACGGCACGTGAACGCTCTTCCAGTTTTCGGAGGGGTCATCTCCTCCAGAAATAAACCCACCAGACGACTCTTTTCAGAGACCTCGAATGGCAAATTCAATTTCTCGCAGGATAAAAGCAATGGACCAGATCGCAAGAAATACCTGCTGGCGTCATCAGCCCGGCCAAAGATATAGTTGTAACTTGCATATTCTTTTAGAAGATCGATGATGTTATGGATCTCCCCTCGGTACCAGGAAAAACCACGCAGTTTAAGGACGACCCTCTCAGCCGGGATCTGAATCCCTTCGTAACTCAGTCCGAGAACCTTGCAAAGCGTATATCGATTATCCTTCTCTTCCCCTTTCTTATCTTCTAATCTTTTCGTAGCATCCTGTACCTGAATCTCATCGAATTTACCTTTTATTAAGGTTTGGAAGAAAGCTTCATTCGCCTCCCACCAGTCATTTGTGTCGATCTCAGCTCGCTGTCCTTGTTTAATGATTACAATGGCTTTCTCTTCCTTCCTGGCAATATGATAGCAACGAACCTGCTCAGCCGATCGGTCGCCTTCGATCAAGGTTCTGACATCTTTGAGGTAAATGGAGCTTAGGATCTGGGCGTAAAGGGTTTCACCCACCTGATAGAACAGGGATCGTCTTCTAGCATGATCCAAACTACCAAGCGCGTGCCGAAGCATTTGTTCGGCCTGATCCCAGCCGAAAATCACATAACTCGAAAGCAAGTGGCTTATATCGACCCGGTCTGGAGGGACTATGTTGATAGAAACAGGGAAGAAGATATTATCTTCGGTTAAGACAATATCCTTTAAGCGAGCAACCAGTTCATCTTCATCACTGAGATACTCCTTGGAGAGATAAACATCTATCAGAATCTCGGGAGTATACGCCTTATCCAGGAGCCTCAAGTTCGTGTGTCGAGCCGATTTTCCTAAAGAAGAAAATAACCAGCAATAAACAATCCTGGTCAGCTCGAACAACTGGGGAGGCAGATCTTTCCCTTCAATTTGTCGATGGAACGGGACAGCCAACCCAAAAGCAGCTGCACCACGTAGGGCGACCATACTTACTCCAATTTCCGCTCCGGGCCACCTTGCGACCATTCCCTGGATGGCAGAACGCAATTGCTCGATTACAAAGACTGAATACGCGCTCGGCTCTTGTGGCAGTTGATATCCCTGTGCCTTGATAAACCTCTGATTGAGCTCTGCTTTGATCACGGGTAGATGCCAGTTGGCTTCGCTCACCATCAAACACCGAACATGACGAAATGTAACCGACCCTTTGAGGAGTTTATGTCACCTTACAAAAAGCGAGAATTCGGTCGGCTTTTTGGGGCGAGGTTCTAAAGCTGACTTCTTTGAAAAACCTGTTCTGCGTGACAAAGACGTTCAAAAAAGCTCTGCGGTTAAAAAAGTAAGTCCAGTCATATCCTTTTTCCCCCCGGATCTCGTCACCGGTTAAGATCAAACCAACCCGTTCGTCGAGCGCACGGATCAAAAGGCGATTGATCAGCATCACCAATCTGCCAGATCCGGCGATGCTCTGACTCTTTTTGCGGTGAAGTCGGTGAAGAGGAGAACAAAATTCGACCACCAGGGTATCCGTGCACAGCTCAGCCAGCCTGCGCATCACCAGAACCGGTTCCTTTATATGATGGAGAACACTGAGAAATAAAATCAGGTCGAACTTCTCCGGGATATCTATCTCCATGATATCACCCTGTCGGATCTCAACCCCGTCTTGCCATAATCTGGCGAGCTCCTGGGCGATCATGTATCTCTCTTCGTTAAGTTCAACTCCCAGGATTCGCCGAGCCCCCCTCCTGGCTGCTTCGTGGCAGTATAAACCATAATAACAGCCCACATCCAGTACACTCTTTCCCGCAAGGTCATCCGGCAGGATAGCAGCGATCTTCTTGCTGTGGTCCTGACCCTGGATCTGCAATCCATATGGCAAATCGATCTTCTGATAATTGCTGAACGAAGTCTTTTTCAGGAAATCCTGGAATTCATTGATACTCGCTGTCATGTTGGTTTTCCTTGGGTCCATCACCCTTTTCTCTTTTCGACGACACGGTAATCTTTATGGGGCACCTCTCGATTGATATCTGCCAACCCTGGCTCACGCTGGAACAGGGTCAGCACATCCAGCCAGGAAAAATCATCCCTTCCTTCGAAGCGATTATACATTTCTCGCAGCAGTTCTAGATCCTGGGTTGTATCCACAGTCCAGCGCATGTTTCCATAATCAGGTGAATGGTTGACGAGCAGGGCACGAAAATTTCCTTCGGTTTCGTACAGATAGGGCATGACATGTTCGCGATGATGGGGCTCTCTGGCTTCATGCCAGGCTCTCTCTAAAGCTGCAAAGGTGCAAACCTCCGTATCCAAGCCGATGGGGAATGTGCGCTTCCACGGAGGGGGTAAGCGGTTGGAAGCAAAATCCCACGGGAGGCGTCCAGGGTCAAATGCAGAAGCGATGCGAGTTGACTTGCCCTCAACAATGAGAGGGGAGATCAACCCAAAAAACGCGAACACAGTCTGATCGATCACAAGCGGGTCGATCACCGGGCAATCGGCAGTGATACGAACAATAACTTCAGCCTGGCAATCACGCGCAGCCCGGTAATACCTATCGAGCACATCCTGTTCTCTACCGCGAAACCATCGATAACCACGTTTATTGCATAAATCGATCAGTTGGTCGTCTACCGGCTCTAGCGTGGTCGCAACCACGACGTCAGTCAGGCTTCGAGCCCGGCGCGCCCTTTCGACCACCCTTACAAGCATCGGTTGACCAGAAATATCAGCCAACACCTTCCCAGGGAGGCGAGATGCACCCATCCGTGCCTGAACGATAGCTATCACATTCAGGTTTTGCAGGTCGAATTCAGCCGGTTCAGTGTGTGTGCTCATGAACTTAAAGCCAGTTCGTATGCCTCGAAGAGGCGGGCAGAATTCTTATTCCAATCGGCGCGCGCTTCTGCCGTCTTGCGCGCGACCTGTCCCATTTGCTGGAGTCTCTCGCGATCTGCGATCGCCTCCAGGATGGCCTCAGCCAGCGCGTTGGCATCCCCAACTGGAAAAAGCCAGCCCTGTGTTCCTGGTTCGACCCACTCGCGATTCCCGGGGATATCCGAGACCACAGCCGGCAGCCCACACGCCATAGCCTCCAACAGAGACACCGAGCTGCCATCGATGGACGACGCACTCATATACAGGTCAGACATTTGATAATAGCGAGGTAACTCACGCCAGCTGACCTGTCCGGGCATCTCCACCCGATCCAGCACACCGCCCTGGATAAAGATCCTGTAAAGCAGCCCTGCCTGTGAACCCTGACCGAGAAGAATTAATTTCACATTCTGTTCTTTCCTGGCAACCTTCACAAAAGCCCGGGCGATCACATCAACGCCATATATTGGTTCCCAACTCCGCGTGGAGAGCAGGGTGATAACCGGATTATCAACCGTTAGTGGAGGCCTGGGGGAGAACCAGCTCAGATCGACACCCCAGGGGAAGATCACGATCCGGTCCGCTGCCATTCCGAAACGGATCGCATTCTGCCGGACCGCCTCACAATCCCCGATGAATGCCTGGCTGCGTCTCAGGGTAACCCGGGTTATCAATCTGTACAACCGGTTTTGATCAGCATCCTTCAAGAGATCGTATCCCCAAGACATGCTGACAAGCGGTTTGAATCCAGTCAGGGCGACCAAAAAGGCACATTGCTGAATCGGACCGGCATGAATCAGATCAGGACGAACCTGTCGAATCGCCCTGGAGAGATCGATCAGCAGGCTTATCGTCTGCCTGAACCGCGCAGGTGAACGGCCTCCAGCCCACTGGATGGCGGTAACCCGATGGGGGAGCGGTCGATCCTCGAGCTGCACGTTGCTCCTCTCCAGTCGGAGATAAGAGACCTGGTGATCTGTTTCTGCCAGTGCAGCGAGGAAGCGGTGATCGTGGGGAGTGTAATTGCGGGAAAAATACAGGATGTGGGTCAACGCTACAATTTCGTACGTCAAGAACCTAGATCCGTCCAGCGGAGTTCTTTTCCAGCAGGGATATCGTTCAAGGCGCGGGTGCCGATCACCGCAGAGATTTCATAGGGCATGATCGCACCAGGTGTTGCTGGCCTGAGCACCGCGATCATCTCACGAGTCAGAACTTCACCAGCTCCGATTTTCCGCGCTGCTCGCAGGCAACGCCGCTGGACGATCACCGTCTCTTTCTCATTCTCGTTCACACGCTTATCGGGCGATCCCAATGCTCTTTCTAATTCTCTCGTCCGATCGACCATCTCCCGCCAGGTCTTTGGTGTCATAGAAAAAGGATGATCTGGACCGATCCGGGAATTGTCATCGGTAAAATGCTTCTCGATCACTCTTGCGCCAAGCGCAACTGCTCCCAGGACAGTCGCGGGCCCGAATGTGTGGTCGGACAAACCGAGCACCACATCAGGGAACATGGTGCGATAGGTTTGCAGCACCCGCAGATGAATATGATCATAATTCTCGAGGCTGGCAGTATAGTTCGTGTTGCATTGCATCAGCACCAGCTGGGGATTTATAGCCCTGATCGCATGGACGGCGCGCTGCACATCACCGATATCCGATGCGCCGGTTGCCAGGATTACTGGTTTCCCTTTCCTGGCGATGTGCTGAACGATCTCGATCCAGGTGATATCTCCAGAACCGATCTTGTATGCCGGGACATAGGGCTCCAGCATATCAACCGCATCGAAATCGTACGGAGAGGAAAAGTAATCAATACCCGCTCGATCGCATTCTTCCTTCAATATTGGCGTCCAATCGAAAGGGATCGAGGCATCCTGATAAACCTCGAAGACGCTCTTCTTCCAGGTTGCCTGATGGGATATCTGTTTCCCCATCGATCTGAAACCATAATCGGATACGATCTCTGCCGCGCGGAAATTCTGAAATTTGGCTGCATCCGCACCGGATTCCTTCGCCAGGTGAATCAACATCTTGGCTCGCTCGAGATCTCCGTCGTGGTTGGCAGATATATCGGCAATGAAATAAGTCGGATGGGAATCTCCGATCCAGTGTGAACCAATGCGGATATCCATGTTAACCTCCAGAATCACGATGCCGCCATCCGGCGGATCTTTTCGGGATAACCTTCCTGATAGAGCTGATGAAATTTGTTTAATCCGTCGTTCAGACCAGGCGTAGATCTCCCCAGGTCACGCGCCAGCTTATCAGTCTTCAAGGTGAGATTCGGCGATCGTGCAGCTGATAATCCCGCCTGAGAAAGCGAGGCTGGTCTGATCAAATCTTCATCGTATCCAAAAAGCTTCGCCAGCCGCCTGCCGAATTCGTATTTCGTCGAACATTCACTCGAGACGACATGGTAAAGACCTTTTAACCCTCGTTCGAGCATCTCCAGCAAGAGCTGCCCCAGATCATTGGCCAGGAGCGGACAAAAATAGACGTCCGTAAAACCCATCACCGGGTTTCCAATGGAGAGATTGTTGATGAACCATTCAGCCAGGCTGCGTCTTCCAGAGATGCTCCAGCCAAAAAGGTTGACGCGCGCCACAATCGCCTGGTGATCCGCTTCCAGCACCGCGCCCTCACCTTCCAGCTTGGTGCGCGCGTAAACGCTGAGCGGATTTGGATGGTCCTCCTCGCTGTAATTCCCCAACCTGCCATCGAATACGGCATCGGTAGAGATGTGTACCAGGCGCGCTCCGCCCTTGGCGACATAGTGAGCCAGTTGTCCTGGGAATTCGCTATTCATTTGTCTCGCCAGCGTCGGGTCGGCTTCACAGGCATCCAGGTCCGCCAGTGCCGCACAGTTTATCACCCAGTCTGGTTGGCACTGCTCGAACAGACCTTTCAACTGCTGCGGATCCAGCAAATTGCACCGGATCACCCGGAATACTTCGGTGTTCAGATTGTGCCGATAGACACTCCCGTAAACCGTATGCTGCCGACTGGCTTCCAGAGCCAGATTCAAGCCGAGCAGGCCGCTGGCTCCGGTAACCAGGATGCGCATATCACTTCCTTTGTGATGCTCGCAGCCCGGTTACCATTGAACCGAAAACAACCCTTGATGTGGTCATCCTTCTGTGGATCTCTCCAACAGTTCGACCTCCAGAGATGAAATGATCTCCCTGATCTGATCTACCGATAACCACTGATGGTTGGTGTTGCTCGCATAACAAAATCCCTCGGGCAATGGCTGGCCTTTTCCCTGCCAGGCATGGCCAAACCACAAGGCGAGTGTGGGCTGAACCACGAACATATCTTCGAGCTCGATGGTCGAACGCGCTTCGTCTTCATGGATCAGGATTTCATGCAGCTTCTCTCCGGGTCTGATGCCGATCACTTCCAGATCGGCGTGCGGTGCAATCGCCCTAGCCAGGTCAAGGACCTTCATACTGGGGATCTTCGGCACGAACACTTCACCGCCTTGCATCTGTTCGATGCATCTAATCACGAAGCGCACGCCCTGCTCTAACGTTATCCAAAAGCGGGTCATCCGATCATCCGTGATCGTCAATTTGTTATTCTGCCTCTGCCTCAAGAAAACCGGGATGACACTCCCACGGCTCCCGACGACGTTGCCATAGCGAACACAGCTAAAGCGCGTGATCGTGCCACCCGCGTAAGCATTGCTCTGAATGAAGAGCTTCTCCGCGGCCAGCTTGGTCGCTCCATAGAGATTGATCGGGTTCACCGCCTTATCCGTGCTGAGCGCCATGACCCTTTTGACTCCCATATCCAGAGCTGCCTCGATCACATTGCTGCTCCCCAGGATGTTGGTCTTGATCGCTTCCATGGGATTGTATTCGCAGGCAGGCACCTGCTTGAGTGCTGCCGCATGGACGACGATATCGACCCCATGCATTGCCCGGCGCAGGCGATCTTGATCGCGCACATCGCCGATGAAGTATCGCAGGTTGGGATGGTCGAGACCGCTCAAGCGCATCTCGTGTTGTTTGAGTTCATCCCGGCTGAAGATGATCAGCTTCGCTGGATGGTATTCTGCCAGCATCAGTTCGACGAATTTCTTCCCAAAAGAGCCGGTTCCACCGGTTACCAGGACAACCTGATCCTGCCAGTTTAAATAATCACCCATTTGAACCTGCCCGGTCCTTTCTGATAACAATCAAGGGATACTGACCATGCTCCCCGAAGAAATGAGGAAACCGTTCTTCGAGCTTGTAGAGCTTTTCCAGCATCCAGCGCCCGGCTGTCTTCTCATGGATATAAGCTCGTAAGAAACTGACGCTGACGCTCCGCCAGACATAGATTTCCATTGGTAACTTGCTGCCAACCTCACGTTTCAACCAAGCCGCATTTCTCTTGGTCACTATTGTGCCCCTCTCCCGTTTGTACGCTTCGCCTCGACGCAGGCCTGCTGGTTCTCCAGTCTGAACTGCCCGTCCGAATATTCGCCTCAGTTGCAACCTCATCTTTTTCATCCAGCGGTATGGGAGTATGAATAAGCTGATCAAAGAGGTGCGTTGCCATCCATTCACCACGACAGCTGTCCGAGCTGTGGCAAGTACTCTATATAATTCCTGATATGCCTGGACATGTTCTTCTTCCGGTAAATGATGAATGGTATGCAGAGAAACGACTCCATCGAATGTACCTGCCCGAAAGGGTAGATTGGCGATATCGGCGACAACGAACAATCCATGACCACCATCTTTCCGGTCGCCGATCCGTTTGCGGGCTTCTTGTAAAGCGACGATCGATATATCCGCACAAACCCGGGCTTGGTAACCCTGGGAATAGATCAGATACTCTGGATACTGGATCGGACCTGAGCCAGCATCGAGAAAATATCGTCCGGTAGGTGATAGGTGGCGTACGACGCGTAGGTGACAGCGGTGAATATAATCCCGCGAAACCGGTCGTAGATCTTCGAAACGCGCATTCTGATAAATCCCCTCCCCGATCTCGCGCCAGCCGACCTCATCGTAGAATTGCCTGACCTGCTGTTTCAAACCACTCTCGATCATGGCTTTCATCCTGCCTTCCATTCGATCGGTTCACCGACCAGATAAGCAAAGGTACGCCTGTATCTCTCCATCCCTTCATCGCTCAGCACGCGCCTGATCGGCCATTCCTCCAGATCCTCCCACATATGCAAAAGATGCCAGGGGAAAGGATGGGGATATTCAAAGAAGAACCGATAGGCATATTCCCAGGCTCGTTTGACCTGATCTTGAGTGAGCCGATAACTTCCAGGATCTTTGTTGAGCGAATTCAAGAACTCGAAATACTTCTCCCAGGAGTCCGGATCGATCGTAAATCCTTTCCCACGATAATGGGTTCGCCCGACGACAACAGCGGGAATCCCGCTCATCGCCATCTCGAGGCCAACGGTTGTCGTATAAACGAGTCCATAATCCGCCATCTCGACCAAATCATAGGTGTTGGTGCGATCGTCCGCGGATATCAAGTGAATGTGTTCAGGGAGACCATGTGGAAATATATCGTGAACGACCTGAGCAACCGAAGGACCTTGAGTGATCAGTTCGCCTGGATGTATGCGGATAACGAGTTGTACTTCCCGATGCTCGTTGAAGAAATTTATCGTTCGCACCAGCCATTCGGTCATGCTATCACTAAACACCTGGCGACCCAGGGTCAGGCTGTCGCCGATTACGTTGGTAGCCAGCAACACGACCGGGCGATCGTCCAGCCTGAGTTGACTCCGTATCGAGGCACCGCCACGGCTCTCAGCCCCCTGCCAGCGCCGCGTAAAGTTACCCCACAAATCACCCTTCTGGCGGGCAGCCATAAGGGCGCCCAGACGTTCGAGCTGATCCGTCTGCAGGTCATGCCCTCCGCGCGCCTCCCAAAGCAAATCGGTTTCCTGGCGCATTACCTCGCTATTTTGTGCCAGCCAGAGACGATCGCGCTGTTCGCCAAATTCATATGTCACAACCGGGATCGATAACCATCGAACGACCTGATACACCGCGCCAAATTCCAGGATACTTCCGTTTGGGATGATAACAACATCTGGGTTTTGATCGCGGAAGAACCGCAGGGCATTCCGGGCAACGCTTTGATTCCGCTGCCTGCGCAGCCGGAAAAGCGGATGTTCTCGATCGAATTCCTCCATCTGAAGGATATATTGCGTGTCGCGTACGGAGATCTCATCGATGACGGTTTGCAGATCTTTACCGAGCGTAACCATTGTCGGCGGTCGCTTCAAGAAGGAAAGGGAACGCAACAACGGTGAGGCAAGATTCAATACCTGGCGGGCATACAGGTCTTGTCGGCGCAAATCGAAAGGATTGATCGCCCTCTTCGAATCGCCATATGGCGTAAAAACAAGGGTGACGTTGTGCCCCAAACCTGCCAGTGCCAGTCCCAATACCGTGCCATGGGAAATCCAGTAGTGCAGGGTACAGAAGATGCAGACTCGCTTGCCTTTTGGAGCAACTCGGGCACGCTCTCCAGCCTCATCGACCAAAGCCGGCAGTCTGTTTCTCAACTTTTCCAGCTTGAACCCCGTCCGCGGAGGTTTACCGTTTTGCCGCAGGGTCCAGTATAACTCCGCCGTGAGGGGGAGATCACCTAGCAGATATTTCACCGTCTCTCTGGTTTTCATTGGGACACGATCCTCCATTCCAGATCGGGTCTGATCGCCCCCGGGCGCGGTTCAGGCCATTGTTTTCCCGGCGCGCCACTCCCATCGACGGTGAAAGTCAAAGCCTGCTCGTCTTGGAAATATCTCTTCACCCTGTAGGAGCTGGCATTGATGCCCAGGATATACCGCCCCTCGTTCAGGAAGTTCGCCGGTATCGTGCATTGGCTCATAAACCTGCCCGCTGGACGGACAGTATATTTTTCGAACATCTCTGGACGGTCTGTATCGAAAGAGGTGAACACATACTCACCATGTGTTGTCATCAGATAATAGCCGACACGCAATCCTTTTATCGGTTCTGCGAGCTCATACTCGATGGTTATCGTGATCGGTTCGGTCGATCGGACGCTATCCACGATCACGCCACGTTGATCCAGCAAACGTAAAGCCAGCGGTCGAAATGGCTTTGCCTCCTGAGGGATTTCATCCTCATCCCAGGTTCGCTGCCCGCTTTGGGCATAGCCAGAAGCCAGATAATAATCAACAGCTTCCTGTGAGGGAGCTCTCAGAACCAGCTGACCTTTATCGAGTAAGATGGTCTCCTCTGTCAGTCGCAGGATCGCGGACATGTTATGGCTGACAAAGAGAACTGTGCGTCCCTGGCGGGCTACATCGCTCATTTTCCCAAGACAGCGTTTCTGGAATTCGGCATCACCTACTGCCAGGACCTCATCCACTACCAGGATGTCCGGCTCCAGGTGGGCTGCGACAGCAAAGGCCAGCCGTAGGTACATACCGCTCGAGTAACGTTTGACCGGGGTATCGATGAACTTCTCTACCTCGGCGAAAGCAACGATCTCATCAAACTTGTTCTCGATCTCGGCTTTCTTCATCCCCAGGATCGCTCCGTTCAGATAGATGTTCTCTCGCCCGGTCAACTCAGGATGAAAACCTGTGCCAACTTCCAACAATGAACCGACCTGACCTCTGATCTCCACATAACCTTCGGTCGGTTCGGTTACCCGGGAAAGTATCTTCAAGAGCGTGCTCTTCCCGGCTCCGTTACGCCCGATCACCCCCAGCACCTGACCTTGCTGCACATCGAATGATACATCTTTCAGCGCCCAGATCCTGTCGCCCGAGCCATTGCCCCTGCCCAGACGCGCCGGCAGATTGACCGCTTCGAGCAGTGATTCGCGCAGTGTCTTGTAACGCATGGGAGTCAATCCGATGCGATATTGCTTGCCTAGCTGGTGAACTCTTATCGCGAAGCGACTCATCGATCTTCACACCATATCTGCGAAGGTTCGCTCCATACGGCGGAAATAGAACATACCGCTTAGCAGCATGGCGAAAGCAACGCCCACAGAGACCGCCAGAGCGGGTCGAGGAGCCGAAGAGGTACCGAGAAGCGCCCAGCGGAATCCTTCCACGACTCCAACCATAGGATTCAGCGCGTAAATCAATTGCCATCGCTCGGGGATCTTACTTGCCGGATAAACGATTGGTGTCAGATAGAACCAGAGTTGTGTCAGGAAAGGAATAATATACCCGATGTCCCTGTAAAGAACGTTCAGAGCCGATAACCACAACCCAATCCCGAGAGCGGTGACCATGGCCAGGATCAGAAAGAAGGGCAGACTCCACACCCCTGCAGTTGGGGGAAAATCGAAATAATAAAGCATGCCCAGTAGCACCACAAAGGCGATCAGAAAATCGACCACACTGGCCAGAACCGAAGAAAGAGGGATGACCATCCTGGGGAAGTATATCTTCGTGATCATCGCCCGATTCGTGACCAGAGATCGCCCGGCGTCATTCAATGCCTTGGAAAAAACACCCCAGGGAAGGAGAGCTGTGTATGAGAACAGCGGGTATGGTATGCCATCAGAAGGGATATTCAAGAGACCCCCGAAGAAAACGCTGAACACCACCATGGACAGGAAAGGTTGCAGGATCGCCCAGGCTGCACCCAGCACGGTCTGCTTATATCGAACTTTGAGATCCCGCCAGGTCAGGAAGTAGATCAGCTCCCGATACCTCCACAGCTCTTTCAAGTTCAACGAGCCCCAGCCGCGGGTCGGTCGCAGAATCAGGATTTCATCGTGTGGGGAATAAGACGATATCATGGTTTTCTATTCTGCCGATACCATTCGATAGTGTTCTTGAGACCTTTTTCGAGCGGGGTGCTGGCTCGAAAACCGAAGAGTTGTTCAGCCCGGCTGGTGTCGAGCACCCTACGGGGTTGACCATTCGGTTTCGTCGTATCCCAGATGAGCTCGCCTCGAAATCCGGTGAGTTCAGCGATGATCTCCGCCAGCGCTCTGATGCTGATCTCCTGACCCGACCCCAGGTTTACCGGCTGATCCCCATCATAACGTTCTGCAGCCAGCAAGATGCCCTCGGCAGCATCCTCAACATACAGGAATTCGCGGGTTGGCGATCCATCTCCCCACACAACCACATGATCCTCACCCCGATCTTGCGCCTCGAGACATTTCCGAATCAAAGCCGGAATGACATGCGATGAATTGAGATCGAAGTTATCCCCCGGGCCATAAAGATTAACCGGCAGCAAGTAGATGGCATTGAAACCATATTGTTGCCGATATGCCTGCGCCTGAACGAGCAGCATCTTCTTTGCCAGACCATAAGGGGCATTTGTCTCTTCCGGATAACCATCCCAGAGATTATCTTCCCTGAAGGGCAATGGCGTGTACTTTGGGTAAGCACATATTGAGCCAATGGCGACAAATTTGTCGACCCCGCGTTTCCAGGCTTCATGCATCAATTGGGCGCCCATAATCAGATTTGTGTAGAAGAACTCCGCTGGACGCTGGCGGTTTGCCTCTATCCCTCCCACCAGAGCAGCCAGGTGAATCAATGTCACTTTTTGCTTCTCAGTCGAAGATTGATCATCTCGCTGATTCCCGCGATCGACTCCACATTCATCGAACATCCGCTGAATCGCTTCCAGCCTGGTAAGGTCGTATTCCTTCGAGCGAGGTATGAAGATGTCCTTAACCCCGCGCTCTCGAAGCTTCTCTATGACGAATTTGCCCAAGAATCCCGCGCCACCTGTGACGATGACCTTTCCCTCATCCCAGTACGCAGACTTGTTCTTGCCAATAAAAGTCTCTGTCATGACAATTTACGCGATGATAAAACGTGCGTTGCGATAGCGCTCATCGTAGGGATTGGCGATAAGACCACTCCGCAACGCATTCAGGATTTCTCGCACGCCGTCATCTGGATTGAACCGCGCTCTAAATCCCAGCTTCATGGCGATTTTCTGATAAGACACATAAAGATCGCGCATGTCACCACCGAAAGTCATATCTTTGTAATGGATCTGAGTCTCCGGCAGTCTTTTTAGGATTAATTTGACCAGATCGTCTTTTGTGCAATTGCCCTCCGGGCTTCCCAGATTGTAAACTTCACCTTTTACGAGCTCCCCAGATGCGCGCAAGCCTAGAAGGATCCCTTCAACAGCATCACGGACGTGCAGGAAAGAGCGCGAATACGATCTCTGGTAGATCGTCAGCTCGCGCCGCACAAACGCCTCGTATACAAACTGGTTCAGAATCAGATCGAACCTCGGCCGCGGCGATAAACCATATAATGTCGCAGTTCGAAAAATCAATGGAGAACAACTGGCGTCTCGATTTGCCAGCAGGTATCTCTCCGCGTGCACCTGCGTTTCGGCGTATAAGGATTGCGGATCGAGCGGAGTGTCTTCGGTCTGTGTTTCTCCAGAGAAGGATAAACTGTAGTTACTGTAAGATGACAGGTAGATGAACCGTCCGACGCCGGCTTCGTTCGCCTGGTCGAATGCCAGTTGGGTGCCTTCGACATTGTAACGCCAGGCAGCCTGACGGCCGACCGCCTGACAGGCTGGAAATCCAACAATGCCTGCCAGATGCACGATCGCTTCTGGTTGGGGCCAATCGTTTCGAATCGCAGATTTGATGGTTCGAGATTCACAGATGTTGCCCTTGACAAACCGGAATCCAGGATGACCCAGATACGCCAGGAGAGATTCTCCACCAAAAAGCAGGTCATCGATAACCGTCACCCCATAACCGAGGCGCAGGAGCTCCCCGGTTAAGACTGAGCCGACAAACCCGGCTCCACCGGTGACTAGGATATGCTTTTCGGGGACGAATTCTTTCACCTGTTCTCCTTAACTAGTTGTTCTCAGGATTCTGCCCTATGCTTGGCTTTTCCAGGTGCAAGATGACCTTCAAATCACGCACCTCGAGCCATGGCGCATCATCAGAATCTGATATTGTAACGCCCATCTCGATGCAGGTCAGTCGGCAAATGTCAGCGATATCGCCATCTCCCTGTACACGCACGGTGGAATAGCCGGCGCGTTTCAGTTCGATCAGGGCGTCCCGTGCCCTCTGGCGGACGAGGCGGTAGAGGTGCAAGGATTGTTCGATGTAATTGACCGTCAATCGCGCCCGAAAGGCGATCCCCTCAGGGGTGATGATGTAACGCAACTTGCGTCTCTGCGCCCGCTTGACTTTTACATAGCCTTTGGAGATCAGGCGCTTCAGGTGCCAGTTGACCGTCCCCACCGCAACACCCAGTTTCGCAGCCAGCGAAGCTTGAGTGACGTCAGGGTCATATTCGATCTGCTCGAGCAGCACCATCTCTCTGGTTGAATCTGGCGAGGTCTCTGTCATGGTTCTAAAATTCAGCAATTGAATTATAACCTTTTGTTCAAATCGGTCAAGTGCTCGACTTTCTCATGGTCTGGTGTTCTCGAAGATGTATATCCTAGATTTCGGTGCGCATTCTCCTAACCGAGGAGTCTGCCCCAGCAGCCGATATTTACCCATCTCCAGGAGGAGAGATCGCATCCGTTCGTCATAAATATCCTCGCTGACCAGCACAAAATCGGTCCTGCGCAGCCAATCATTGGCGATCTCGGCGTTCCACAACCCATATGCGAGCAGCTCCCGCTGGTTGCCCCCCACCCTAAAAGTATATATCCCGTTGATCTGAGGAGGAAAGATCTCTATTGGCTGAAGATACAACAAAAGCGCTGGCGATGCCCCATCTTCCCAGTAGACCAGACTTCCAGGTGGGATCCTGTCATCAAGATATTTCCCGTCTATTTCATAAGATCGGATCACATTTCCACTGCAATCATACGTATGAAAACCACCTCCGAGCGCCTGAGAGGGTGTGAGCAACCAGCCAGTGACTAATATGACGATTATTGCAGCATAGCCAAACGACAAATTCCAATTCCTCTTTAGAATATAGTGGATAAAAACTATCAACATGGCAGCCCAGATCACCCCAATGCCTGCCAGAAAACCCAACACTGCCGGGAAATACCGCCTGGCTTGGGCGTAAGTCAACCCGTAATTCTTGACGAGCTTCAACAGTGATAAGCGGCCGATCAAGAGATCGCCGCTCCTCATGAAATTGAACAAACGTGGATAAGGGATTTTCAGGCTTAATAATATATCTCCAACGGGATCGAATGCGCTATACCCCAGGAGTGCCCCCATCGCCAGGATAAAAAATGCAACGAACAGGCTGATCAAGGCTGATGTCCGAGTCTTCCAGAGGGAAAATGTTATCGCCAGGATGATCACTCCGATGAAGCTGAAGAAACCCAAATACATCGGAAAGCAGAAGATACAGTAGTTCTTCCCCAAGATGTCGAATGTCTGTGGGTTTACACCTAGCGAAGCCCAGGCATGTACAGCGACGAGCAGGACGAAGACGACGCCCAGGAAGACAACAGCTCGATAACGGCTTTCATCCACCCATTTCATTCTGTTTGGCCAGAGTAAGAATGATCCCACCGTCCCTGCGAAAGCCAGAAAATGGAAACGAACCCCAGTCAAGAAGCTCAAGACGCGTGAACGAAAGGCAACCTCAGGATTCCAGATCGGTGTCGCCTTGGGGGGACGCCAGGGAGATAAGAACGGAACCAGGCGTTCCGGTAACCATTCAGCCCACATTCTTAATATCCCTGGCCAGAAAAAGGCATGCCCAACCAGGAAAACGCTCAAGGCCACCAGACTGGTTATAAATCCCTTTCGCCTGCCATGTTCCCAATAGACATATCCCAGTGCGAGAGGCAAAACCGGAAGGAGGTTCAGGCGTGTCAGTGGGAGCATGCCGGCTATAAGCCCACCCAGAGTGAGCTGCCATTGAGGTCTCCCCTTCCCTAAGATGAACACCAGCATCCAGCCCAGCATACAGGCGACCAAAACCTGGGAAATGGCCAGGCTGTATATCTTAATGAGCGCTGGATTCACCGCAAGGGACAATAATGCACCCGCTGCCCACCAATAGCCAGCAAACCTGCGCACTGTTATCCAGATGCTAATACTCAAGAGAATTCCCAACAGGATCGCAAAATACCTGCCTGTTCGTAGTCCCGGTTCGGTCAGGGCTTGAATCACTCCCGGGATCAAGAATGAGAGTGGCATCTGGTTTGTCCAGGGGCCAAAATCCTGGAACGGCCAGTAGCGCCGTGTGGCGAAAAGATAGCCTGAAAGAAGATAGGCACCCTCATCGAGCATAGAAGCCTGTGAGCGTGCAAAAACGCAGGATTGACCCAGATATAAAACGCCGGCAGCCACTGCCGTCCCCTTGGCAAGCTGGACGCTTGTTCTTTGCAATTGCCAGCCTGCCAGGTCGGACATCAGCCGATCTCCCTCGAAAGACGTTTCAAATCGGCATCGACCATCATACAGATTAGCTCATCGAAGCTCACTTTAGGCTTCCACCCCAGCTCCTGGTTCACCTTGGTCGGGTCCGCTACCAGCATATCAACTTCTGCTGGCCTGTAGAATTGTGGATCTTGGACGACATAATCCTGGTAATTCAACCCGACGTAACTGAATGCTTTCTCACACAGATCGCGCACAGCATGAGTCTTGCCTGTGCCCACGACATAATCTTTTGGCTGGTCATTTTGCAACATCATCCACATCGCTTCGACATAGTCGCCTGCAAAACCCCAGTCGCGGCGGGCTTCCAGGTTGCCCAGCCGCAGCTCATGTGCCAGGCCCAGCTTGATCCGCGCCACACCGTAGCTCACCTTGCGGGTGACGAATTCCAGCCCCCGGCGAGGGCTTTCGTGATTGAACAAAATCCCGGATACCGCGAATAAATTATATGACTCACGGTAATTGACTGTGATCCAGTGCGCATACACCTTTGCAACACCATAAGGGCTGCGTGGATAGAACGGCGTTTGCTCGGTTTGAGGAACTTCCTGGACTTTCCCGAACATCTCACTTGAAGAGGCCTGATAAAAGCGCGTCTTGGGGTTTACCAGACGAATGGCTTCGAGTAATCGCGTCACTCCCAGGGCGGTGACCTCTCCGGTCAGCACAGGTTGACTCCATGAAGTTGGGACGAAGGATTGTGCCGCCAGATTATAGACTTCATCAGGTCGATACCGCTCGATGATATCGACCAGAGAACTCTGATCATGCAGATCACCTTGAATTATCGTGAGATCGTCCTGAATGTGCTGGATGCGTTCGAAGGTGACCGTGCTCGATCGGCGCACCATACCAACCACGGTATAACCTTTTGCCAGCAAGAACTCTGCAAGATAAGAACCATCCTGGCCGGTAATGCCGGTGATGATGGCCGTTGGCATTAAAACCTCCTTAATCTAAAATTCAATGATTGAATTATAACGCAATCAAGCATCTTTGAATGAATAAAAGAATTTTTCAGTTCCCCATCTTTTTTGTGAGTTTTAGCATTACGAAAAACAGGATCACGGACAAAATCCCGAGCCCGATCGTCAAGAAAACATTCTGAACCGGCCACCAGATGATTCCGCTACGCTGGAGGTACCAGGGGAAGAACCATGCCAGGAATATCCCCAGGCTAATGGTTGCCCATCGCAGCCAGGGTAATATCAATTGTTTGCGTTCATACCATGCCCAGGCCGCCAGGGCAGCCTGCAACCCGATGAATGTGACACGATAGCGGGGGTTATCCCACATGTCCCCTCCGCTCCGCAGGGAGGCAAGCAGAATCCCGCCCCAGACGATCAGGCTTATCCCGGATGCCACATTCCTCCATCCACTTCTAATCCAGGCCATCACCGGCGCGGCTAACAAAAAAATCAGCAAGACCGTCCAGCCGGCCGAACGCCAGATGGCAATCCCTTTCCATACCAGGTTCCCGCTATCCAGGACCGCAGCTGGCAGGAAAGGCTGAAGGACGCCATATACCATCAGGATGAACACATGCGTCCAATCCGGGGTGACTTTGAAGATCTTTCGAACCAGAGTGGAGGATCGCCTGACAAAGTATGCCTGCCAGCGTGCGGATTGTTTTAGCCACCAGCTCACAAGGCTGATCGGATCGTTGATCCCGGCTGGGGCGAGCCGCCCCCAAACTATCCACACCCCAGCGATAACCACCACGGCGATCCCGGCTACCACGACCCAAAAACGGGGATCATGGGTCTTTTCCTGACCAGGGAAAAAGATGATTAGAATAAGAAGAGCAATCAGCAGCAAACCAGCCAGCGGAGGGGTGAACGGCAGAAGCAGAAAGAGACCAACTCCTAGCCAGACCAGCCCTCGCCACCGCCTGGTCTGCAGGTATGTGATCAATCCATAGATTGCTGCCGAGACCAAGGTCATGGTGAAAGCTTCGCGCATTTGTGAACTGCCAAGGATGATGGCGTCGGGAAAAAGCACGACAATCCATGCAGCAAGATTTGCAGCCTTTTCTCCCCATAATTTCCGGACAGCTCCCCATGTGAAAAAGACTGTCAGTGCAGAGAAACTCGCCGTGATGATGACCATCTGCAGAGGAAGATGAACATCCCCACCAAGAAATCTGTATACGATGGCGCTCAGGAATAACAACCCACCATACTGGTCAACCGATTTGTATTCACTAAAAGATATGCTCAACGGTTCCTGAGATCGAGCGATCTCCCAGGACGCCTGATCCCGGGCATAAGCATCTGCCATGATGTAACCCGCTTTTTCGACCGGCGATCCATAACCCCAGGCAGGTAACCCCAGATACCATATTACCCCGAAAGCCAGACGGAGAACCGCTGCGGCAACCACACCCCACACAGCCCAGCGATACCATACCAGATCTCCTTCAGTCTGGATGGCAAGCCGTCCGACAATAAGAACAGAGATCCCAATCAACACAGACCAGAAATATGGGAGCCAATTATCAATCCTGCCCGAAGTATCCGTGATAGCAGCCAATCCAACAGCAATCGCCAACCCGATAAGGATAATCGCCGCCAGCTGGAGAATTGATCTTTTGAACCGAATCTGAGATGCAGACATTTGAGTTATTAACCCTATCCGATCCCAGCCAGCATCTTCCTGGCTCGTTGTTCCCACGAGTACTTATGCGCTTCAAGCCGGGCGTTACAAGCCAGGCGTTCCCGCAATTCAGAATCGCCTCGCAATCTGCGGATCGCTTCTTCCCAGGCTTCAAAATCCTCGGGGTTGAGCAGGAGAGCGTTCTCATCCGATAGCACCTCCCGTAGCACAGGCAGATCGCTCGAACATATTGCCCGTCCACAGGCAAGGTATTCGAAGAGCTTCATCGGGCTCAGGTATCGGCTGATATCACCCCCTGAAGAGGCGGCTACTTTCTGTTGATACGGCATCAACAATACCTCACAGGCTGCCTGATAAAGAGGTATCTCTGCATTGGGGATGAAACCTGTGAGATAAACATTTTGTATTTCATAACGGAAGATTTCGCCTCTGACCGCTTCGATATCATTCGGCATGCCTCCGACGATCAGGAAATTGACATCCGGCAGGCGGGTTGCCAGTTTCAAGATCAGCTCTATGCCCCTTCCTGGATAAAGATGTCCCGTATAACCTGCCGTAAACCGATCTGCTGAGAACGAGTGCCCCGTGAGAAAAGGACGTTTGATCGATCGAGCCAGCAGGGTGTTTCTCGCTTCCTCCGGCGTCGGCACATCCCTGTAACGCTCAAGATCGACCCCATCCGGGATGATCTTGTGAAACCCCTTTATACCAGGGATGCGGAATTTGATTTCAAGGTCAGCTGCCAGGGCGTTCGAAATGGAAACCAGACGCCTTGCCCCACGCCCCATCAAGAACTTTCTCAATAACCAGGGGGCGCTTACACCATTCGGGATATCATGCACCTCGAAGATGGTTGGGATTCCAAGACAGCTGCTTAGGGCAGCTGCTTGGGGTAGACGGGTGTAAATCAGATCGACACCTTCACGCCTTGCCCTCCATACGGCTCGCCACCCATAATCATAACGCCGCAAACGGGCACTTACTTTCATCCATTCGATTCGGAATTCTGTGTGCAACCCGTAATAACTGGCAAGACTGCCCCAATCTGCCTGCATGCTTTTATCCGAGACATTTTCCCTGAAAGATCGCGGGGCCAGGAGAAGAACCTGGTGACCCAGATCGACGAGCGCCTGAGTCATTTTCATGGTCTGTATTGCGTTCGCCTGCCGCCCAGGAAGGCTCCCTGGGGCAATGACTGCGATCTTCATAACTTCTTGTCCTTGCGGGCTCCGAGCACCTGAAAGGTCTTACGTTTATTGAGAGTGACAGAGAACAGATAGAACCCTGAAAGCAGTCCTGCGCTTCCCAGATATCCCGATCTTGGCACAAGCGTTAAGACTCCAGCCACTTTAAGCCCAGCAGCTATTAAATTGACTTTCGCGGGGTAATCGGGCAAACCCAGGGATAAAAGCGAAATGCGGTTCCAATAGAACGTGTTCGCCACCACCAGCCCTACCATCAATATTAACAATGCCGGGTATGCAGGCAGGAATTCGGGTTTGTAGAAAAAACTGATAAGTGGCTTCCCAAAAATGGTTAAAAATAGAGCCGCTCCGGCCGAGTATATGAACGCGATCGCAGAACCACGTCTCAGGATATAACGAAGGTTCTCCCAATTCTTGCTTGCAGCTTCACGCGATAGCTCAGGATAGGTCGTCTGAGGCAAAGGACTGAGGGGAAGCTGAATCAGGTTGATCAGACTCAAAGCCAGTTTGTAGTAGCCTGCCTCGGTCGGGTTGCGTAAAGCCGAAACCCATAATAATTCACCATCTTTGTTTATCAGATTGATGGTCGCACTGATATTGGTGCTGATCGCAAAACGAGTCAGCTCTCCGATCTGATCCTTTAAGGATTTCAGGGATACCCTCCACCAACCCTCACCCCACCGTCTGGCCGCTATCAGGATTGCCCCAAACGCCAGCCCCAATGCGCCTGTGATCTTTCCTGCCATATAAGCCAGCACCACTTCATAGAGGCCTCCCTTTTGCAAATAAACCACTCCGATGAGCGCCAGAGTCAGACAGCTTTGAGCGATGGCGACGCTGGCGATATATCGATATCGATCGGAGATTTGCAACAGACCTGTCGAGCTCTCCACCATGAAATTCGCCAGCACAATGAAACCGTATAACACGAACCAGCGGGACATCGCAGGATCTTTGGCAAAATAAAGGGCTCCTAGAGGGGCTAACAACAGGATGAAGCCAAAGGTCAGGAGAGAGGTCATACCTTCGACAATCGCAGCGCCTTTGAAAACCGCTGCAGCTCGCTCCTGTTGTCCTGAGACCGAGTACTGGCCTACATACTTGATGACCAGCTCACTCATCCGGAATGAAGCAAACTTATTGATCACGCTTGTAAACATCGTGATCGTTCCGAGAATGCCAAACTCCGTTACACCCAAAAGTCTGGCTGCCAGGATGCTTTGCAACATGCTTAAACCAGCCGCGATGCCTGTCGCGCTGAATAAATAGCCAGAATTCCTGATGATCCTTCTGATCAGATCGTTGCCTAACAGCCACGGAAGAGCGCTGGTTACTTTTTCTGCGATGGCCTTTTGCATGAAAGTCTCCGTGGCTAATCAGTCCGAATTCGACTGGCCCACTCCCTTTCAGCCTGATACCATTCGACCAGCCGAGCTATCCCCTCCCGCAAACCGACCCTCGGTTGCCAGCCCAACAACCGGCGCGCTTTTTCGACGTTTGCCCAATTGGCTTGCATATCAGCTGGATGCATGCGCTGATACTCGACCTGAGCAGGTCGACCGATCAATTCCTCGAATATCCTGATCAGCGCATTGATACTTATCGACTCATGCCCGCCCAGGTTAATCACCTGATAACCCATAGGCGCTAATCCCTGAATTGTGCCTCGGGCGATATCATCGATGTAAGTGAAACCACGTGTTTGCTCACCGTCGCCATTGATCTTGACGGTACGGCCTTCGGAGATCCATTGAGCCAGACGAAACATCACCATATCTGGTCTGGCAGCAGGCCCGTAAACAGTGAAATATCTGAACACCGTTACATCGACGCCATAAAGATAATGATAGGCATGGCAGAGGACTTCGGCGCCTTTCTTACTGGCTGCATAAGGCTGCAAGGGGAGATCGCTGCTGGCATCTTCAGGAGTCGGTAATGGGGCGTTATCACCGTATACGCTGGACGTCGAGGCAAGAATGAATTTACCAATGCCAGATTTTCTACAGAGTTCGAGCAGGTTCAATGTGCCATGGATGTTCGTGTCGATATACACCCAGGGGTTCTCTACTGATTGGCGTACACCGGCGCGCGCCGCCAGGTTAATCACCGCATCGAAGCACTTCCCGGAATTCCGAGATTTCGCGGATGCGAACAACGCCTCCATGCCAGCCTTATCGGTGATATCCGCTCGGGTGAATTCAAAGCCATCCTGGCTGACCAGTCGCTTCAGGCGGTACTCCTTCATGCGCACGTCATAGGCATCGTTTAAATTATCCACGCCGTGTACCAAATGACCCTCTTCGAGGAGCATCTCTGCAACTCGGGCGGCAATGAACCCGGCGACACCTGTGACCAGGTAATAAGACATTCTTTCTACCCGTCCTCCGCTCCTAAAGTCTAACCACCTTTGGGTTGTCACGTCCTGCAGTGCCGAGCGCGTTGCGCGTGTCGACGATCAATTTGGAGTTTTCCAGCAACTCCTGGTAGTCATAATTAGAATGATTGGTGATGATCACCACACAATCAGCCTGCCGGGTGGCACTCAGCAGATCCGGAACACAATCGAGGATCCAGTCATCATGTATGATTCGGGGGATATAGGGGTCGTGATAATCCACATGCGCGCCTTTCTGGCGCAACAAGCCGATCACATCCAGCGCAGGCGATTCCCTCAGGTCATCCACATCTGGTTTATACGCCGCCCCAACGATCAGGATGGAACTGCCCTTGAGCGGTTTCGTTTGTTCGTTGAGCGCATCCTGGATTTTGTGGACAACATAGCGCGGCATTCCGGTGTTGATCTCCGAGGCAAGATCGATAAAACGGGCAGTGTAATTCAATGCTCTCAATTTCCAGGAGAGATAGAGCGGATCAATGGGGATACAATGCCCGCCCAGCCCCGGGCCTGGGGTGAAACGCATAAAACCGAAGGGTTTCGTCGAAGCAGCATCGATCACCTCCCAAACGTCGATCCCCAGCCTGTCACACATGATCGCCATTTCGTTCACTAGTCCCACGTTGATCATCCGAAAGGTGTTCTCCAGGAGCTTGGTCATCTCTGCACATTCAGCAGAAGAAACAGGGACAACAGTCTGAAGCGCTTGTCTGTACCAGTGGCTTGCCATCTCTGTACACGCCTGTGTGATCCCTCCGATAACCTTTGGGGTATTGTAGGTCGTCCAATCCTTACGCCCGGGGTCCACTCGCTCGGGTGAAAAAGCCAGGAAGAAGTCGACCCCCACCTCCAAGCCACATGATTCGGAGAGCTTTGGTAAGAGCACCTCGCGGGTTGTTCCAGGATAAGTCGTCGACTCCAATACAATAACCATCCCCTTATGGATATAACGCGCCAGCTCCGTCGTTGCATCCAGGATAAAAGAGAGATCGGGATCCCCGGTCTTTCTTAATGGGGTTGGAACACAAATGCTGACAGCATCCATCTCCGCCAGAACCCCGAAATCACTGGTTGCCATGAGTTTTCTCGATTTAACCTGCTCGACGACCTCTTCTTCGGAGATATCTTTGATGTAGCTCTTGCCCGAATTCAGGAGGGCGACTTTTTTGGTGTCCGGTTCGATCCCGATCACTTGAAATCCAGCCTGGGCGAATACCACAGCCAAAGGTAACCCCACATATCCCATCCCTAACACTGCTATTCTGGCTGACCGATCGTTCAATTTTTGTTTGAGCAGATCTTGAGTCGAATCCATACCATCCTCTGATCAGAAAAGGCTTAATTGCTTGGGTTCTTCCTTGTTTTCGATGAATTCACTGGAGAATTCGGGGGCTTCTCCCGCCTCGGCGATCAACTCAGGAAGCCTGGCAAAATCCTGTTCGACGACCGGCTTCAATGATGCCTGGTGAAGCGCTGCCGCCGGATGATACATCGGAACGATCAGGCGTCCCTTTACCTTCAGCGCCTGTCCATGGACTTCTCCAATCCTGGCATTGGGGAGGAATAAACCCATAGAGAATCTCCCCAGCGTTACGATCACTTTGGGGTTGATCGCCTGAATCTGTCGCTCCAGGTATATCCGGGTGCAAGTCTCCACCTCCTCAGGCTTCGGATCACGATTACCCGGCGGTCGACATTTGACGACATTGGTAATGAATACCTCTTTTCGATTAAGATTCACCTTTTCAAGAAGTTCATCGAGAAACTTCCCTGCTGCGCCAACGAAAGGACGCCCCTGCTCATTTTCATGAAAGCCTGGACCCTCCCCAATGAACATGATTTCCGCTTCGATCGAGCCTTCGCCGGGTACAGCGTTCTTGCGAGAATAATGCAATTCACACTTTGTGCACACAGCCACTTCCTGGGCGACTTGTGCCAATATCTCTGCAGGGTTCACGGATCACCTCTCAATTGATTTAATGCTTCTTCCAGATTCTCAAGGTTCATCAACAAAGCGTCTTCGTTATTATCTCGATAATACTTGGGACGACGAAACACCACCTTAAAGCCGAAACGCTGATACATCGTCTGGGCGATTACATTGCTGGCGCGCACCTCCAGCATTGCATGTCTGGCACCACGTTTCACAGACCTTTCGAGTGCTTCCATCAGCAGGTATGTACCGATCCCTGAACGGCGATAGGATGGATGAACAGCAAGAGTCGCAATATGCGCCTCATCCATGATAATCCAAACCACCACCATACCCACAACCTGCCGACTGCCTTCCATCGCTTCCATCTCAGCCACCAGGCAGAGTGAAGCTGAATTCTGCAGCAGCTCATAACGATAAGCGCTCTCTGGCCAGGGGAGGCTGAAGGATTGTCGATCGATCGCCAGCACTGCCTCGAGGTCATTGATCTGCATCGGGCGGATTGTGACCAGCTCAGTCAATGTCATACCGAGATTGGTGTCTCATAGTGCAGATATTGGGGAGAAAGCGCGGCAGGCTCATCGACATCGCCAGCGATCCAACGACGCCATGCCAGTTCTGCTAAAAATGAAGGCCTTCGCAACGAAAATGCCGCTGAACCCATCACCGCTCTGGCGCGCTTCCTGGCGAGTATTTGTCGATCCGCGAGGGTTAATTCCCCGCAAACCAGCGTTTTCTGTCGCAGTTGCGAGGCCAGCTCTAGGGCGTTAACGACTTGATGATCTCCTTCAGGCTTCCACCGTCCATCGGTATGTCGATATCTGCGTATCGCCAGGCGTCCCCTGCCAGCCTGGAGAACTGCCACTAAAGGAAGATCGGTAGGCGGTTGAGCAGCGACCAGGACATCCAGGGTGGGTATCCCTATCAAAGCGTGCTGACCCGCCAGTGCCATCCCCTTTGCCAGCGCGAGCCCAATCCTCAACCCTGTGAAAGAACCCGGCCCGGTTGCGACGGCGATCGCCTTCAGGTCATTCGGCTTAACAGATACCTGCTCCATCATCCTGGCGATCATCGGTGCGAGTTCTACAGTGTGAAAATCGCTACTTTCCCAAACCCATTCACCCAAGACCTTCTCGCTGGTGTACAACGCAATACCAATCGACCGGGTGGACGTATCTATCGCTAACAACATCAGAAACTCCCGTAGATTCGTTTCCGGAAGGCGTCTAAAAGTGAGATATAACGCGCTCCCCGGGGTGAAAATATCAGATCCCGTTGTTCATCACCAACGATGTTGAGCGATACACGCAGATGCTCCTCGGGCAATGCACCCAGGATGCGCTCTGCCCATTCAACCACAAGCACACCGTGATCGATCATCGCGTCGATATCAAGTTCTTCTGCTTCGCGATCCCCGGAAAGGCGGTAAGCATCCAGATGAAAAAATCGACCACCATCTGGACGGCGATACAAATTGACCAATACAAAGGTCGGGCTGGTCACCTGGTCAAGGCTGCCCCATCCAGCTGCGATACCCTGGACGAATGTCGTTTTCCCTGACCCCAACTCACCGATCAAACAGATTACATCGCCTTTCTCCAGCAGGGATCCCAGTCGCATCCCGACCCGTCGGGTATGCTCTTTCCCCCGGCTGATATATTCCAGGGCATAAGAGTTCAGGACTGGCATGCGGGCATTATACGCTCAAGGGAAATCCATGGGAAGGGATCGTTGCCTCTCCTCGTTCCGAGGGCATCGGTTGATGAACGAAAGATCATTTCAATTCGAGCCGCGCCAGCGATGCAGCCAGCCGTTTCAAACCTACCCCAACAAAAAACACATCGACGATCTCATCATCATCCTGAAGACGGCTATTCAACACCAGGCCCTCACCCCAAACCGGGTGCAAGACCGTCACGCCAGGAGAGTATTTTGCTTGTGTCGCAGGTTTCACTATCCCTGACGTCTCCCATGGTGAAAGGCTGCGTTCGGTCATTCTATCGTAGCGCCTCTCTCGCCGGTTTTCCAGGATCAAACCGGAGGGGATGTCCGCCAGAAAACGCGACTCTTTTACCGGCTCGGAATAACCGAACGCATTTCGGTGGAGAGGAGTCACCAGATATAACCGATCCTTCGCACGTGTGATCCCTACATAGAACAGTCGGCGTTCTTCCTGCATGGCCTCCTCATCCTCGAAGGAACGCTGATGAGGCAAAACGCCGTCGCTCAGACCAACGATGAAAACGATAGGGAATTCCAAGCCCTTCGCGGCATGCAGTGTCATTAAGGCCGGGGCATTATTGCTCACTTCCAGGGTATCCTGGTCGGAAACCAGCGCGAGCTGATCAAGGAAATCGGCGAGACCCGGCTCATGATACTCCGATGCCAGCCTACGCAATTCCATGACATTCTCCCATCTGTCTTTCCCTTCTTCCGTTCCATCGTCGATAAACTCACGCAGTCCGGTATCCTCAAGGACGAAGTCGATGATCTCCAGGGGTGTTGACCTGTCCCTCCAAGCGAGCCATTTCAACAGCATCGATCCAAAACTTGCCAGCCGTTGGTATGCCCGCTCGAGTAGAAGATCCCTCGAAAACGACTCGCGAGCCCTGGAAAGCTCGATGAGCAGCTGCCCAGGTGAGATCCCGTGCCTTTTCGCTTCAAGACGTAGGGTTGAGTAAGTCTTCTCGCCGATTCCTCTGGGTGGCAGGTTGATGACCCTCAGGAGACTCAATTCGTCGTCAGGATTATGAATCAGCCTCAAGAAGGCGATCACATCCTTGACCTCCCGGCGACCGTAGAAGCGCTGTGCACCAACCAGTTTGTAAGGAATTTTCGCAAACAGAAACGCCTCTTCAAGCATACGAGATTGCGCGTTGGTGCGATACATGACGGCAATATCCCCTGGTCTGGCATGACCATTGGCAACAAGTCCTGCAATGGTCTCGACGACAAAAGCAGCTTCCTCCCTATCGTCATAGACCTCCCGCAGGATAATCTTCTCACCCTTCCCCCGGGAGGTGAACAGTTTTTTCGGCCGCCGGTGGGGGTTTTGATCGATCACAGCCATAGCGACATCCAGAATGGTCTGAGTCGAACGGTAATTCTGCTCCAAGAGGATCACCTGTGCATCAGGGTAATCGCGCTCAAACCGTAACACATTGCGATAATCTGCTCCTCGCCAGGTGTAGATAGACTGATCTGTATCCCCAACAACGAAAATATTGTTATGGAAGGAGGCAAGATACCGCAACAAGCGGTACTGAGCCAGGTTAGTATCCTGGAATTCATCGACCAAAATATGCTCGAAGCGCCTGGCATATCTCTCCCGAACTTGGGGGTTTTCATCTAACAAGCGTGCAGTCCACAGCAATAAATCGTCGAAATCCAGCGCATTATTCGTCAGGAGCAATTGTTGGTATCGGGAAAAAACCCGTTTGACCACCTCATCGCGGTAATGTTGAACAGGGTAGTCCTCAGGGAGGAGGAGTTCGTTCTTCGCATTCGAGATCGAAGACAGCACAGATTGGGGCTGATAACTCTTGGGATCAAGGCCGAGCTCTTGAATGACCTGTTTCATCAATCTGAGCTGGTCATCGCTGTCGAAGATCACGAAGTCGGATTTGAAAGGCAAATGCTCAGCCTCGCGCCGGAGCAATCGAGCGCAGGTGGCATGGAATGTCCCTAAAGTAAGACCTTCAGCCTGGTTGTCAAGTAGTTCGACCACGCGCCTCTCCATCTCGCGTGCAGCCTTGTTTGTAAATGTAACCGCCAGTATTTGATATGGACTGACCTCCAGGGTCTTGATGAGATAGGCGATGCGATGTGTCAGGACGCGCGTCTTGCCTGACCCGGGTCCAGCCAGCACCAGAACTGGACCAAAGCCAGCAGTGACCGCCTGTTGTTGTTGCGGATTCAACCCATCCAGTGAATTCATCTTAGAGGATTGTAACGGTTGCAGTGTGGAGTGTCAACAGTCACCTAAAAAGTCCGAGTTTCTCATGCAGACATAATGTATAATCTTAAAATGAGCGGTTGCGGGAGACTGATGGTGAGATCTTCCGGGATTGTTGAATGGCTGCATTGGTGAAAGATCAACCCGATTCAACGCCTCAAATGACTGATCTCGGGTCTGATAACTGGGGTGTCATTGGACATGAATGGGCTGTTGCGATGTTACAGCAGCAGATCGCCCACCATGCTCAGCGCCAGGCTTATCTTTTCACAGGTCCACCAGGAGTTGGTCGGCGCACCCTGGCGATCCGATTTGCACAGGCGCTCAACTGCCCAAAACCTCCAGCTCCGGGAACACCCTGCCGGGCTTGCAAGACATGTTCGCAGATCGAACAAATGCTCCATCCCGATTTAACCATCGTCCAGGCAGAGAAGGTTGGCGGGGTACTAAAAGTGGATCAGATTCGCGCAATCCAGCATTCCCTGTCATTGGCGCCTTACTCTTCTAGATTTCGTGTGGCTCTCTTTTTGCGCTTCGAAGAAGCCAATCAAAATGCGATGAACGCACTGTTGAAAACTCTGGAAGAGCCTCCCACATCGGTTATCCTTTTGCTCACCGCGGGCAGTGCAGAATGGCTGGCGCCAACCATCATTTCCCGCTGTGAAATCATTCGACTGCGTCCCATGCCCCTAGATAAACTTAGTGAATGCCTTCAAGATATGGGGATTCCCTCTGACAAAGCTCGATTGTTAGCGCATATATCGAACGGAAGACCAGGATTCGCCCTGGATCTTTACAAAGATCAGGGAAAACTCCAGGATCGCAAACGTTGGCTGGATGATCACCTTCATCTGATCGAAGCAAGTCGGGTGGAAAGGTTTATCTTTGCTGAAGAACTTGTCAAAGACAATGAAAAGACCCGATTAACGCTGGCAACCTGGTTATCTTTCTGGCGTGATGTCATGCTGGTTGCAAGCGGGAGCCGCACAAGAATCGCAAACGTTGATTTTACTGAGGAGATCGGTCAGCTGGCCGAACGATTTCAACTGCCATTGGCTGCTCGTTTCGTCTCAGCTCTCGAAAGAACGAGTGACTACCTGGAAAGAAATGTCAATAATCGCCTGGCATTAGAAGTCCTTATGCTCGACTTACCTGGATTGTAGGGAAAAAAATGGACGCTCGTTTCGAGGAGAGAACTTCCCGAGCTTCGCTGGAGCTGCTCTATAATATCAGCCGCGAACTGACCTCCGCGCTCGAACTACGCACTGTCTTGCAGCGGGTGCTCAAGCTATCTATGAGCAACATCGGCGCATTGAACGGATCTATTATTGTGCTCGATGAATCTGGGAATCCAATTGATTCAATCATCATCGTTGGCGACCAATTAATCGAAAACACCACCGAGCAACTGCGAGCTACCCTGGATCATGGCTTGGCAGGTTGGGTGATCCGCCATTCCCAGGGAGCGCTCATCCAGAACACAAGTCAGGATGAGCGATGGCTGCGCAGGCCAGATGATGATATCTCCCGCACTGGACCGAAATCTGCGATGAGCGTGCCGCTTATGGTGCGAGAGCGCCTGGCAGGGGTCATGACACTGGTGCATCCAGAGCCAAACTCATTCAAACAGGAGCATTTCGAATTGCTCCAGGCGATCGCCGATCAAGCTGCTATCGCGCTGCTCAATGCGAGGCTTTATGATGAAAGCCAGCGAAGAGCCAGGGTTATGGCCGCGCTTGTCGAGAGCGCGGCTGTGATCAACGCCAGTCTTGACCTGGACGAAGTCCTACGCAGGATCCTCGAGCACATTAGCCACGCATTGCGTGTAGAAGTGGTGTCCCTGGCACTGATAGACCCGGATGGCCAATCGTTAACCTTCCTGGCATCCTCTGCTGGCACCGAAGATAGAATAATTGGTCAACGCCTGGAGATGGGTCAAGGGATTGCCGGCTGGGTTGCCCGGGAAGGCAAGGGAATCATCGTCTCTGATGTCTCGTCTGATCCACGCTTTACCCCGATCTTCGATCAGGTGACTGGATTTACTACGAGAAGCATCGCCTGTGCTCCACTCAAAGCGCGTGGTCGCATCATCGGTGTTCTTGAAGCGCTCAACCCCTCGGGAGGCAGCTTCGACCTCGATGCTCTTGAAGTATTGACCGGGATCGGCAGTCTGGCCGGTTCTGCGCTTGAAAATGCCCGTCTCTATGAACAGGTCCAGGCAGCTCAGCGGCGCTATCTGGAGCTGTTCCAGGACAGCATCGATCCAATTTTAATCACCGATCTCACGGGTGTTATCCTCGAAGCCAACCGCCAGGCTGAGATCACGACCGGTTTCGAACGCATGGCACTCCAATCCAGGAACATTGCCGACCTGCACGCCATAGACTACAAAAAGCTGGGGGAAGGTTTCTCAAATTTGAGCCAGGACGAAACAATTTCTTATGAGTCTGAGTTACAAACTCGTCAGGGGCAGAGAATACCAATCGAGGTTTATGTCCGCGTGGCTTCGTTTGAAGGGGAAACAAGTTTACAATGGATCATCAGAGACATAAGCGAACGGAAGAATCTCGAACGCCTGAGAAACGATTTGATCTCGATGATCTATCATGATTTGCGTTCTCCCCTTGGTAACATCGTTTCCAGCCTGGATGTGTTCAACGCAATGCTGCCAGAAGAAAGCGATCCGGCATTCCGATCCTTAATAAACATAGCCCTGAGATCTACAGAACGCATACAAAGATTGACCGATTCCCTGCTCGATATGAACCGTCTGGAATCCGGTCATCCGGTGATGAACAGCTTTGCAGTCTCGCCCCTCCTGCTCGCTCGGGATGCATATGAAGCTGTCTCACCAGTTGCCGAGAACAAAGGACAGAAGATCACAATATCCATCCCGTCTGATATCCCGCCTGTCCTGGTCGATGCAGACATGATCCGCCGTGTATTGATCAATCTTCTCGAGAATGCAGTAAAGTACAGCCCTCCTGGGGGAGAGATCGAACTAGGAGCCAGATCAGAACGACCGTCGATTTTGATCTGGGTGCGCGATTCAGGGCCGGGCATTTCACCTGAGGATCAGGCGCGTATATTCGAAAAATATACACGATTGTCTCAAAGCGAGGCTGTCAAAGGATTTGGTCTCGGCCTGGCATATTGTCGTCTGGCAGTCGAAGGTCATGGTGGTCGTATCTGGGTCGAAAGTGAAGTCGGCGAAGGGGCGCGTTTCTGCCTGACTTTACCCATTGCACATGAATGAGCTTCACCAGAAATATAACCACTCCGTTAGAACCGTAATGGATCTACTCTTTTGCCTACAAGTTATGAGGTAACAATAGTTATGAAACAAATCGCCCATGGCATTTATTACGAAGATGCTTATCCCGGCGTCGTTCTTGGTGCACTGATTTATCCCCATGGCACGATACTGATTGACGCTCCATTGCGCACCGAGGACGCACGTTCCTGGCGTTCAATGATCAATGATCTTTCGATCGGGCAAAACAGGGTTCTTGTCAACCTTGACGCCCACCTTGATCGCACGATTGGCGCCCGATCGTTAGACTGCAGCATCGTCGCCCATCAAAAAACCGCCCAGGTCTTTCGAAATCGACCCACAATCTTTAAAGGCCAGATGGATGAGAGCGGCGCAGAGTGGGAGGTAAGTAATGATGTTTACGGCACACGATGGGCTTTGCCAGATATCACCTTCACTCACAGTCTGGTCTTTCATTGGGGTCCAGAGACAATCCTGGAACATCATCCGGGTCCTGCACCTGGCTCGCTCTGGGTGATCATCCCTGGAGAAAAAATCATCTTTGTGGGTGATACTGTCTCGATTGATCAGCCGCCTTTTCTCGCCTCAGCCGACCTCCCGGCATGGATCGAGTCGCTGTCACTAATACAGTCAAAATATAAGGATTTCACTGTCATTAGCGGGAGAAGCGGGCCGGTGGGTGTCGATCAGGTGCGCGTCCAATTGAAGATGCACAAAAAGATCTTACGAGGTCTTGAAAAATTGGCAGCGCGTAATGCCCCGCCAGAAGCCACAGAGAGTCTGATCGCCAGCATCCTGTCAGATTTCTCCATACCAGCCAAGCGCCGCGAGCACTATGTTCAACGCCTGCGCCATGGGCTTTATTACTACTATTCCCAACACTTTCATACCCTTGAGGTGCTTGAATGAAGACAACCTCTTTGCAGCGGATATAACATGGCACCGAATTCTCACCAACCACTCCTTGAATTGACTCGCGGGGGAATTGTCGAATCTGTCCATTATGGCTCAGTTGTTGTGTGCGATTCCACAGGAAGATTGATCGCCTGGTACGGTGACCCCAATTTGATCTCATATCCTCGTTCCTCAGCGAAACCATTCCAGGTTCTACCATTTATCGAAATCGGCGGTGATCTCGCTTTTAACCTCGATTCAGCTGAAATCGCCATCATTTGTGCATCGCACAGTGGTACGGACGCTCATGTTGCCGTCATCAAATCATTGCAAGCGAAAGCCGGGATCGAGGAGTCTGAGTTGTTGTGTGGGGTGCATCCACCTTATGATGAAGAGACTCAGAGGCAGCTTCGTCTGCGCGGTGAAGAACCGACACCTAACCGGCATAACTGCTCGGGAAAACATAGTGGCATGCTGGCTTCCGCCCGCTTGCGGAATTGGTCAACCGCGAATTATATAGAGCCAACCCATCCTCTCCAGAAAGAAATCCTCGCAACGCTGGTGGATATGGCCGATCTCTCTCTTGATGAATTTCACATCGGCATCGATGGTTGCTCAGCGCCAAACTTTGCCCTCCCACTGAAAAAAAGCGCCCTGGCTTACGCCAGATTATGCGACCCGAGGGACCTCCCAGCCCGCCGCGCCCAGGCCTGCCAAAAGATCACTGCCGCCATGATGGATAACCCCACACTAATCGCTGGACAGGGTAGATTTGACACGCGATTGATGCAAGTGGCAAGGGGAAGATTGATCGCAAAAGGAGGCGCAGAAGGATACCAGGGAGTTGGGATTCTACCTGGAGTCCTGGCGCCAAATGCTCCTGGGATTGGCATTGCCCTGAAGATCAGTGATGGTGATGCGCGTGGTCGTGCCCGCCCGGCGGTAACCCTCGAAATCCTGCGTCAGCTCGGTGTGATCAACCTTGAAGATATCGAATCCCTGGCGGACTTCGGCCCAAATTTTCCGATCACCAACTGGCGGAATATCGTCGTTGGCGAAGGTAGGCCATGTTTTCAGCTTAACATAGTCAATTAACCCTCCTGGTTCACCGCAACATGGATCTCTCACAGAAAGCGCTCCATGCTCATCATAAGCTTTTGGATTATTATGGTAATCCCACATGGCGAAAACCTCTCCCGCCGCTGGAGGAGCTGGTCTCCACAATCCTCTCACAAAACACGAACGATGTGAACCGAGACCGGGCATTTGAAAACTTGCGCCACCGATTCCCGACCTGGGAGGCAGTCCGTGATGCTCCTGTTGCAGATATCATTGCAGCCATCCGACCGGCGGGTCTTGCCAATCAAAAAGGACCTCGCATCCAGAAAGTATTGCAAGAGATCACTCGAGAGCGTGGCAACCTCGACCTGAACTTCCTGGCTGATCTGCCCGTTGAAGAAGCCCGGCAATGGCTTATGAAGTTCAAGGGTGTTGGACCAAAAACCGCTGCGATCGTCCTCCTGTTCTCCCTCAACATGCCAGCCTTCCCAGTGGATACCCACATCTATCGTGTCACCGGTAGATTGGGTCTCAGGTCAGAGAATATGTCTGCTGAACAGGCTCACAGCCATCTGGCGCATCTCTTGCCACCGGATGCCTATTATGCCGCGCACCTAAATATCATCCGTCTAGGCAGAGAGATCTGCCAGGCGCGTCAACCGAAGTGTCATCTATGCCCGTTACAAGCGCTCTGTGATTATTATCAGAATACCTTTGCCGATAAGGTGAACAATATCACCCCAGACTCATGACGATCGACAATCCACATAAATCAGGGGTTTGGGTATATTTGTATGCGAACATAGACGGGACTCAGGACACCTCCTGATGCTCATCGCTGTTTCCTCCTTTGGCGAAAGCCTCCGCCGGGTTCCCTCACCGCCCCGGCGGAGGCGGTTTTAATTCCGGAGGATCTCAGCTGGCATGTCAGCACACTGTTAGAGTTTGATAAATTCCCTTATTTTCGCTTGACTCCGAATACCTGACGCGCATACAATTTATACAGATCTTATTATCTCAGGTCAAATCATTAGCTGGCCTACCAATCTGATTGTCTTTGAAAACCCAATCTGGGATGCCTGAGATGCAGGATTAAGCCGAAATACAGGGGCGAAGGAGGGGCGTCCGTGCGAGTATTTGTATGGAGTATAAAGATTATTACAAGATCTTGGGTGTAGATCGCAAAGCAAGTGATGCTGAAATTAAACGTGCATATCGTAAACTGGCTTTGAAATACCACCCGGATCGTAACCGTGGTGACAAACAGGCGGAAGAGAGATTCAAAGAGATCAATGAAGCCTACCAGGTGTTAAGCGATCCCGAAAAACGGGCACATTACGACCGGTTGGGCGAATCATATTCGCGATGGCAGCAACGCGGCGCCCCGGGTGGGTTCAACTGGGAAGAATGGTTTACTCAGGCACCAGGTGGCGGGAGAGTGCGAGTCGAATATGGTGATTTAGGTGACCTCTTCGGTGGAGCAGGCTTCGGCGACTTTTCAGAATTCTTTAGAAGAATTTTCGGCGGTATGCCTGATCTGCGCTCGGATTTCTCGACAAGCACACGTACACGCGGACCCGCAGAAGCTACCGTGTCTCCACCCATTCAACAAAAAGTCACTATCAGCCTGACCGAGGCTTATCAGGGTACGACTCGCCAGATCGAAATGAACGGTCGCAAGCGAGAAGTGATTATCCCCCGCGGCTCTCGAACAGGTACAAAAGTGCGCGTCCCCGAGGCAATAACAGTCGCTCCCAATCAGCCAAAGCGCGATCTTTACCTGATCATCGAGGTGGCTGAAGACCCCCGCTTCGAGCGGAAGGGCGATGACCTATATACAGAGGCCAAAATAGATCTGTTCACTGCCGTCTTGGGAGGTGAGGTGACCATCCCCACTCTCTCTGGTAACGTCGTCTTGTCCATCCCGCCCGGCACCCAGCCAGGCCAGACTTTCCGTTTATCTCGCAAAGGTATGCCCCATCTCAAGAATCCAGACACATACGGTGATCTTTATGTAAAAGTTGGCGTTCAGATCCCTCGCCACCTCACCCCAGCCCAGAAAGATCTGTTCCTGCAATTACGTCACCTCACTCAAAACAAATAGACACTGACTTGAGACCTTCATTTGTGATCAATGGTCATTCTCGAAAGGAAAATGATTATGAGACGATCCCTTACCTGGTTGAAAATACTCGGGGTTGCATCGATTGTTTTGTTTGCCTGCCAGGCGGTCAATAACTTAGCATCCCCGGCGAATGACACACCCAAGATATTATCACTGCCCACCCGGATTCTCGCAGTTACTGATCAGCCAGAGATCACCACCCCCACGCTGACTGAGCCAACACTAAACCCAATCCCTCAAGAGGACCAGGAGATCCTCGTCAAACTTTATGAGGAGGTTAACCCTGGTGTAGTTGCTATTCGGGTATTGACTGCCAGCGGAGAATCGCTTGGCTCAGGATTCGTTTTCGATAGAGATGGACATATCGTGACAAACTATCATGTCGTCGAGGGAACTGCAGATTTCGAGATCGACTTCTCGTCCGGTTTTAAAGCCCGTGGGGAAGTGATCGGTACGGACCTGGATTCCGATTTGGCGGTGCTCGAAGTCGATGCTCCCCCTGAAGAATTGCACCCTTTGAAATTAGGCGACTCGTCTCAGCTCAAGGTCGGACAAGCTGTTGTTGCGATTGGGAACCCCTTCGGATTAAACGGGACAATGACCACCGGGATCGTTTCCGGTCTCGGACGAACGCTGGAGTCGTTCCGGGAGGCTCCCGGCGGCGCGAACTTCACTGCCGGAGATATTATCCAGACCGATGCTGCCATCAACCCGGGAAATTCGGGAGGACCTTTGTTGAATTATGCCGGGGAAGTCATTGGCGTCAACCGCGCCATCAGGACTCTGAACTTCACCCCTGGTGAGGAGCCCATCAATTCCGGCATAGGATTTGCCATCGCCATCAACATCGTCAAGCGCGTGGTACCCAGCCTGATAGAAAACGGCGAATACAATTATCCATACCTTGGAATCAGCAGCTACTCTGACCTCGGGCTCTTCGAACAAGAAGCTCTCAACCTGCCGCAAACGACCGGGGCATATGTCAATACGGTGACCCCGGGAGGACCAGCCGATAAAGCTGGCTTGATCGGCGGGAGCAGGGCAACAGAGTTTCCTGGCCTTCTAGCTGGTGGAGATTTGATCATCGCTATCGATCATCAGCCGATAAAAAGCTTTAGTGAATTGCTAAGCTACCTGATCAACTACAAAAGCCCTGGTGATTCTGTCATCCTTACCGTCCTTCGTGATGGCAAAGAGATCGATATCGAGCTCACCCTCGAAGAACGTCCTTAATAATACCTCAACCCATCGCGAAGAATCTCCAGCATAATTTGGCAGCGGCCGGTTCTTCATTTTTTGAAAATAGGAGATGCCTATGTTCACCGAACGTGATCTACAGGAACTGCTAAATTTAAAAGCTTCGCATCCAGTGTTGAGCGTTTATCTCAACACAGATCCATCGGAAGGCAGTGCCGATTTTTATCGATTGCGTTTGCGCAGCATGTTGAAAGAGGTCGACCTTCCGGATGATGTGGAGGCTGTCGAGCGTTATTTCGATTTCGAGTTCGATTGGACAGGTCGTAGCGTGGCTGTCTTCTCATGCCAGCCAGAAGAGTTCTTTCGCGTTTATTCGTTCGCCGTTCCAATGCGTGACCGGGTTCGGGTGAGTGAACGCCCACATGTCAAACCCCTCGCCGACCTGCTTGATGCATATGGAGGGTACGGTATCGCACTGGTTGACAAACAGGATGCGCGGCTATTCTACTTCCATCTTGGAGAGCTCCGCGAAGCTGAAATTCTCGTCGGCGAAGAAGTGCGCCGAACAAAGCGCGGTGGAGGTTCACAGTACCCTGGTCGCCGGGGTGGCACTGCTGGGCAAACAAATTATGTCACAGAAGTAGCCGAGCGGAACATCAAAGAAGCAGCGGAATACGCAGCCCGGTTCTTCCAAGACAATAACGTACGCCGGATACTGATTGGCGGTACAGAAGAAAACGTCACCCATTTTCGTTCACATCTCCCTAAAACCTGGCAAAGCCTGGTAGTTGGCACCTTCCCGATCAACAAGAATTCTAACACGGCTGAAATCCTGGAAAGAGCCATGGAAACCGGGCTTCAAGCTGAACGTCGGCGACAGGTAAAACTCGTCGAAAATGTAGTCACGAATGCAGCAAAAGGCCGTGGCGCAGTGATCGATTTGGAAGATACGCTTAACGCTGTCCACGATAGGCGTGTCCTCACTCTGGTGATCCGTGAAGGTTACCGCGCTCCAGGTTATCAATGTAGTGGATGTGGCTACCTGACCTCGGAGAATTTCGCATCCTGCCCCTTCTGCGGGAGCAAGTTTGACCACATTCAGGATGCGGTCGAACTCGCAGTCAGACGGGTGATGCGGGATGGGGGTGAAGTCGAAGTTCTGCGCGATGACGATGGATTGAAGAACTTTGCAAACATTGGTGCGCTTTTGCGTTACTAGCTACTGAGCGCATAAACTCTTGCCTGAAAAAATTGAAGGAGGTGGACACAATTTCCACCTCCTTTTTTTATCTCACTCGAATGTTGCGGTGCACTCAGTCCCGATGCAGATTTCAGACAGACATAATCTTGATCGTCTTCGGGCGATGTGCCTCAGCCTTTGGTATGCGCAGAGTAAATACGCCATTCCTCAAGTGGGCTTCTGCACTGCCTGCATCGAGAGCTGTCGGAAGGGTGATTACCCGGCTGAATCGTCCAACTGGTAGCTCACAAATCAGATACTTTTCCGAATCTTTCTGGTCGTCTTTGAACTCACCGCGGATGGTCACGGTATTATTCAATACCTCGACATTGATATCCTCCGCCTCAACTCCCGGGATAAACGCCGAAATGACATAAGCATCATCTTCGCTCTTGACGTCGACTGCCAACAACGATTCTCGCTCACCTGGCTCCATGGTTCGGAAACTCTCTTCCAGCAGGCGGTCCATGGCTTCTCTCATTCTTGCCATCCGGCGGTACGGTGAAACGTAAAAGGTCATCATTTTCAATCTCCTGTAGTTTTTATTTCTGGTTTGCCAGGATCTTAATAGGCATACATCAGAAGAGTGCAAATCCTGTATAGAAATAATATAAGAATCATCAGGAATGCTCTATCGAGGCCGCCTGGCTACCAAGATTAGCTGCGCTGAATCCGGATAATATTCATTTCTCTGGAAATCCCCATAAAGCGAGACCACCTGTAACTTGGCGCACTCCAGCCCATCGAGATATTCTTTCAATTCGTAGATAAAATGCTTGGTTCTTTGTGTGGTGCGTTCGACCCTTCCATTCGGGAAGAGATGATCGTAATGCCAGCTGATTACCGCTTCGTTCCCTCTTCGCTGCCAGGCGCTGTATACCTGAACAGGGTAACCGGTGATGGGGTGATCAAAACTGGTTTCGAATTCAATCTCACCCTCAGAAGGGAGCTCTCTCAGGATTGACGGATTGGGCAGATCGGCGGCAAAAAGACCACCTGGCCGTAAATGCCTGTATACCAGGGAAAATGTCCGTTGCATATCCTTCATTGGCAATGTTGATAGAGTGTTACATGCCAGGATGATCAGACCATAAGCTTTCGCCAAATGAAATGATGTCATATCCCCTTGAATGACATTAAATTTCCCCTGTGTTTCTTGGGGGGAAGTCTTCTTGAGAAATGTCAACATTTCAAAATTTCGATCGAGACCGTCCACTTTGAAACCAGCCTTGACCAGAGCATCGCTCACAACCCCGCTGCCAGACCCAAGATCGAGAACCGGTCCTCCCGTCTGGTGAGCCAGACTCAGCCAGAAAGGGAGATCTTCCATCGCCTGTCTGCGATGGGCATGGTAGAGCTCAACCACATATACGTAATCTGTTGATTGTGACATAATTCCTAATTCAAAGTCGGATCATATGCAATTTTATTTTCGCGATTCATTGATCTCTGCTGCTCTTCATGTTAAACTAATATTTTGCCATGTCTCGAATTGAATTATTCCTGCTCATCTTGTCCTTAATCCCCGTAGCTTCCACTCAATCTGTTGGTCAGACGGAGAGCGCGATCGTCACGGAGGCGCCTCAAATCACTTCTCCGACATCAGGTCAGGTGTTGCAGGGTCTTGTCCCGATCCACATCAATCTGCCTGCACAGGTTACCTCGGCAGAGCTAGCGTTCAGCTATGATGGAGATCCTCGTGATAACTGGTTCTTGATTGCAGAATTCACCGATCTCGTGGAAGGTGTCTTAGAGACAAACTGGGACACCACAACACTGACAGACGATAATTACACACTTCGACTGTTGGTTCGGACTGCAAGTGGATCATTAACCTTTCTCGTAACCGGCCTGCGCGTCAGGAATTATACGCCAATCGAAACAAATACCCCTATACCGACCTCCACCGCAATCCCCCAGGAAACTCTCTCTCCGAGTCTCATACCGACTATAACAACGAGCACACCACCGCCAACTATGACACCCTTCCCGCCTAATCCAGCTCAGATCACGATGCAGGAGATCATGACTTCCGCAGGGAAAGGGATGGGTGTTGCTCTGACGATATTTCTGCTCATTGGAATTTACAGGACTTTGTCGCTCAGGGGTAGACGCTGATATCGATCTCGCTTCTCATATTCTCCCTTATAGAGTGCAATGGATTGGGAGCAAATCAATATGGATTATACAGAGTATTCAAAGACCTCTTGCCACAAACAATATCTATACGCAAACAGATTATGCCCAATCCACAGTTAGGAACCTCCACTCAATTTCTGATTGCCGGTCTGGGAAATCCTGGAAGGCAATACCAATCAAACCGACACAACATTGGATTCATGCTCCTGGATCGTCTCGCCTTCCAGCTCGAGACGAGATTTTCACGGGTGGAATTCAGAGCGCTCACGACAAAAGCGCGCCTGAATTCCGTTGGCATCTACCTTGCCAAACCACAAACCTATATGAACCTCTCAGGAGAGGCGATCGCAACCCTTGTGCGATACTACAAAATCCCTTTGAACCACCTGCTGGTGGTCTATGACGACGTCGACCTGCCATTTGGAGTATTGCGGCTGAGACCCTCTGGAGGTTCGGGGGGGCATAAAGGCATGGCTTCGATCATTGAGAAGCTCGGCTCGCAAGATATCCCGAGGCTGAGGCTCGGCATTGGACGACCGCCCGGTAGAATGGAGGCAGCTGAATATGTCCTTCAAGATTTCTCCCGATCAGAGATGGAACAGCTACCGGAGTTCATCGAGCGCGGCATCGCCGCCATTCTGACATTTATCCGGTTCGGCATAGATGCCGCCATGACCCGTTATAACTCAATCGATGCCGCTGGAGAATAATATGCGCCAGAGCATTCAAGGCGTGAAGCAAACAGTTTCCTTCATCCATTAGCAGGAAGAATTATCTTCTGGATATGCTATCGAAGATTTTGAACCCGTCTATCCGAGAGAGCGCGATCGAATTGATCGAAACCCTGCGATCCGGTCCAGTTCGCTTCCGACCTACCGGCACGGACGAGCATTACGATGAAGCCCAGATTCCCAGTCTGGGTCTTCGGCGATCGGCTCGCTTACCCCTCGTCTCTGTGCTGCATTCCGAGCTGCACCGCCCTATCCTCCTGATGACGGACAAAACCGATCGTGCATTGACTTTGATGGATGAGTTGGGGGTGATCGCGCCGGATATGCCGCGTTACTTCTTCCCAGAGCCAAATCCTCTTTTCTATGAGGATGCGCCTTGGGGGGAAACGACGAAGAGAGAACGTCTGTCGCTACTGACGATCCTAGCAGCTCATCATGTGCCAGTGGGAAAGAACATTCGGCAGAATGTGGTCATTATAGCGCCAGCCAGGGCAGTGATGACCCGAACATTGCCATTGCGTCAATTCATTAAAGCCATGCTGACCATTCGTGAAGGTCAAGCACTTTCCCCAGAGGTACTTATTCGGCGGCTGGTGGAGATCGGCTTCGAGGCGGTCAACACGGTCATTGCTGCTGGACAATTCGCTCGCAGAGGCGGGATCATCGACGTATGGTCACCCTCGGAGCAGTCTCCTCTCCGCCTCGAATACTTTGGAGATGAAATCGACAGCCTGCGCATCTTCGACCCTTCCACACAACGCTCGACATCCCGGATCGATCAATTCATAATTTCGCCTGCCCGTGAATTCTTACTTTCTGAGGTGTCCCGATATCCAACCGATATCGATCTGGAACATCCATCGGAGTTCCTCATCCCCCTTCTGCATCCTGAACCTGCCTGTGTCTTAAATTATCTACCCAGTGGCTCTCTGGTATTGATCGACAATCTCGAAGACTTGCGCAGCACGATCGAGGAAATCGAAGAACAGGCAGTCAAAATACGTTCCGATCTGATCACAGAAGGAGGTCTTCCAGACGATTTTCCCGTACCTTATCTCACCTGGCTGGAGATCCAAGATGTTTTGACCTCCCAGCAGACAATCGAATTGGGGCCCTCGAGCAATCCAGAAAATTCTCACCTGGCGCAGCGCTTCACCTCGGCGCCGCGCTTTGGCGGACGGTTGAAACCCCTCCTCGCTCATCTGGAAGACCGTTATCGGGCTGGCGACCAGGTCGTGATCGCCTCCCGGCAGGCGTCCCGTCTGGCAGAGCTCTGGATGGAGCAAAGACCACCACTGCTACAGAAATCCATTCAACCCGAATTCATCGAAGGAAGTCTAACAGAAGGTTGGATCCTCACCCCACCGAAAGGTCGCGTGCTGCACTTATTGACCGATGGCGAAATTTTCGGCTGGCGGCGTCCAGAAATACGCAGGCGGCAACGCATTGCGACCGAGTCGCCCGAAGCGCCTTATACAGACCTGCAGGTCGGGGATTGGGTTGTCCATATCGACCATGGTGTCGGCCGTTTCCTCGGTTTGGTCAATCGGATCGTGGATGGTATAGAACGGGAATATCTGGCAATCGAGTACGCCGAGGGTGATCAACTCTTCGTTCCGGTCCATCAGGCAGACCGATTGACGCGTTACATCGGTCCAGATAGTAAAACCCCCACTCCAACCAGGCTGGGCGGAAGCGAGTGGCGAGCTACCAAGGCGCGTGTAAAAGAAGCGGTCGAGGAAGTCGCAGAAGACCTGCTAAATCTCTATGCGCAACGGCAGATCGCCACCGGCTTCGCCTTTAGCCCGGATACCGTCTGGCAGCATGACCTGGAAGCCAGCTTTCCATATATCGAAACAGAAGATCAGGCCCGCGTGATTGAAGAAGTGAAAAAAGATATGGAAAGCCCGCGGCCTATGGATCGTCTCATCTGCGGGGATGTCGGTTATGGCAAAACCGAAGTGGCTTTAAGGGCAGCGTTTAAAGCCGTCATGGATGGAAAACAGGTCGCCATGCTCGTCCCGACCACCGTGCTCGCACAGCAACATTACAACACATTTAGGGAACGGCTGGCTGCCTTCCCGGTCGAAGTGGAGATGCTCTCCCGATTTCGCACCCCCCAACAACAGCGCGATATCCTCCTGCGTCTGGCGATGGGGACGATCGATATCATCATCGGCACTCATCGCCTCCTCCAGAACGATGTGCAATTCAAAGATCTGGGCCTGCTCATCATCGACGAGGAACAGCGCTTCGGAGTGACTCATAAAGAACATCTCAAAAAGATGCGTACAGAGGTCGATGTGTTGACGCTGACCGCCACTCCGATCCCTCGCACGCTTTATCTTGCACTCACTGGTGTCCGCGATATCTCCACCATTAATACCCCTCCGGAGGAGAGGCTGCCCGTCATCACACATGTTGGCCCTTACTCGACCCGCCTGGTGCGTCAGGCGATTCTGCGCGAATTGGAGCGTGGTGGTCAGGTATTCTTCGTCCACAATCGTGTCCAGACCATCGAAGCATTTCGGAATCACCTCGAGCGTTTGGTGCCGGAAGCCCGCATCGCCATCGCTCATGGGCAGATGGATGAGGAAGAGCTCTCCCGGCGTATGGAACAATTCAATGCAGGCGAGATCGATGTCCTCCTGAGCACCTCGATCATCGAATCTGGTCTGGACATCCCCAACGCCAACACGCTGATCGTCGACAGGGCGGATACATTTGGTCTCTCTCAACTCTATCAGCTGCGTGGACGGGTCGGACGCGGCGCCCAACGTGCCTATGCCTATTTCTTTAAGCACCGGCGCAAGAATCCAACCGCAGAGGGCCGGCAGAGGCTGGAGACAGTGGCGGAGAACACCCAGCTGGGTGCTGGGTTCTCTATTGCCATGCGCGATTTAGAAATTCGCGGCGCCGGGGATATCCTCGGAACCCGCCAGCACGGGCATATCGCTGCGGTCGGTTTTCATCTCTATACGCGCCTGCTCAACCAGGCCGTCGTCAATCTCCGCAAATCTCGTGGCCTGCCCCCACCTCCCGGTCATTCCGAATTGGAGGTCCAGAAACCACTTGTGAACGTCGATCTGCCCTTTCATATCGGCATTCCAGCAGATTATATACCGGACAAAACCATGCGTCTGCGTCTCTACCGACGCATCGCTGATTTACGCAGCCTCAACGAAGTCGATGCATTAACCGAAGAATTCACCGACCGGTTTGGATTGCCTCCCTCTCCGGTCCGCAATCTGCTCTATCAATTGAAGATCAAGCTGCTTGCTCAAATATGCGAGATCTCCTCTGTCAGCAGTGAAAACGATCAGATCGTGATCCGATTCCAGAACGGGTTCCCTCCAGAAGACCTTCCACGTTCATTCCCTGATTTTCGGATCGGCAAAACCGCCATCTGGATGGCATACCGCACTCTCCCCGACTGGAAGGATCGCCTGCTGGCTTACCTGGAAGAATTGAGCCGAATACAGGGTGGCACAGGGTGAGACTCATAGAATATTAATTTGCTTTCTTTGACTTTTACCAACGCGAGATGTATAATAAAAGTCCGGGGCGTTACGTCGGTTAATGCCCCTTTTTTGCTGTCACGAAAACTTCAACGCTCTGGCAGCGTTGTGGATTAATATCTTGGTGGAGTGTGTGCTATGGCAGTTAATTCCCTGGAATTACCAGAACGAACCCAAATTGCCAGTATTGATGACATTCAAAGAAAGATGCACCTGACAGGGAAAGTGATCAAAACGACCCTTGCCGGTGCGGTGGTCGATATTGGGCTGGACACGCCCGGAGTTGTCCATATCTCGCAGTTGAGAAAAGAGCCTGTCAACCGCGTCGAAGATGTCGTCCAGGTCGGACAAATTGTGGATGTCTGGGTCCGGCGGGTGGAACCCAAACGGAAGCGAATCGACCTGACCATGATCGAACCCCTTGCCCTCGAATGGCGCGAGCTCGAAAAGGGCATGATCGTCAAAGGAAAAGTATCCAGGATCGAGAAGTTTGGAGTCTTCGTCGATATCGGCGCTGAACGACCTGGGCTTGTCCATATTAGTGAGCTCACGCGCGGGTATATTCGTGATCCACACGAAGTCGTCAAAGAAGGCGATGAGGTTGAAGCAAAGGTTATGGAGGTCAATCGACGGAAAAAACAGATCAGGCTCAGCATGAAGGAGATCGAACCGCCCAAAGCCATCGAAGAAAGACCTGTCCGCCGCCGAAAAAAGAAATCGGCAGAGATCGCGAAACCTGCCGAAGAAGAACGAGAAGAGATCACCCCAACAGCCATGGAGATCGCATTGAGAGAAGCGATGTTGCGGTCAAAAGAAGAGTCTGAAAACCAGGTTGAAAAAATCAAACGCAAACAGGGCGGTTTCAATCCAGAGCTCGAGAACATCCTCTCCAGAACCCTTCAACACAAAGTGAAGACCGCATCCAAATGAGGGGATCAATACAGCAACGAACAGGATAAGCCAGTGCCTAGAGACCATGCTGGCAAAGAACATCCTCTCCTAGTAAGGAAAATACCCCCGGGTGTCACGTGTGACCTGACCGGGGGCTTTTTTTAAAGAGGGACAGTTATTCTCAACCTCGTCTGTGTGATATTTTCTGTGGATTGTTTTGGATAGAACCTGACAAGAATTGGTTCTATTGGGTAAAATTTTAATAGATCATGCGACTTCATCCATCCGAGGAAATATGACCGAGACCATACCTAAAACCCTCGAAAGGCCGCGCACGCTCAGACTCTCATGGGCCTTCCAGATCCTCATACACCCCAGGCAGACCTTTCAGGAGATCGCCAGTCTGAGCGGAAGCACTTGGTTTACACCTCTATTGATCCTGTCCATCAGTGCCTTACTCGTCGTGTTAGTCGCTGGACCGATCAGGCAGCAAGCTGCGCAGACCGGACAGTTTGAGCTCCCTCCTGAATATCAATATCTCAGCCCCGAGGATCAGGCGCGTATCCAGGAGGCTCTGGCAGCCACACAGGGACCGGTATTTATCTATGTATTCCCAGCTCTCTCTGCCATTGTTGGAATTTGGATGGGATGGCTGGTTGTCGGCGGTCTGCTTCACCTCAACCTGACATTGCTCGGCGGACGGGGGGCGACGAGCTCCGCCATGAACCTGGTAGCATGGTCAGCCATGCCCTTTGTGGTGAGAGACCTGGTGCGCGTCTTGTATATGCTCTCAGCCGATCACCTGATTTCCAATTCAGGGCTCTCGGGCTTTGTCCAGGTAACCCAAAACAGCATCAGCCTGTTCCTGAACAAATTCCTTTCCCATGTGGACCTTTACCTCATCTGGCATATCCTGCTATTGATGGTCGGTGTGCAGGTCGCCAGCGGTCTGACTCGGAGGAAATCCATCCTTGGCGCATCCATGCCAGTGCTCCTGGTGCTGATCCTGCAAACTTTATTGAGCTTCCTCATCACCCGCATGGCTGGTCTGACGATCATCCGCCCCTTCTTCTTCTAGATGACCGTATGGCTGATCCTTTCATCCGCATCATAAATCTGCGGAAATCCTATCAAACCGGACGTGTCGCTGTCCATGCTCTTGCTGGTGTAGATCTCGATATCGAAGAAAGATCCTTCCTGGTTGTTATGGGTCCTTCCGGCTCAGGGAAGAGCACCCTGCTTCATCTTGTCGGAGGTCTAGATCGACCGACTGAAGGACATATTGAAATCAGCGGACAGAGATTGGAGGGATTGGACGAGAACGCGCTGGCATTATACCGGCGGCGTGTGGTGGGGTTCATTTTTCAATCTTTTAACCTGATCCCCAACATGACTGCCCTTGAAAACGTCGCTTTCCCTTTGAGATTCGAACGTGTTCCACGCCACCAACGGGAAGCCCGCGCCAGGGAACTGCTGGAAAAAGTAGGGCTTGGCGACCGCCTTTATCACCTGCCCTCGGAGCTATCAGGGGGAGAACAGCAACGTGTGGCGATCGCTCGGGCATTGGTCAATGATCCAACCATAATCCTTGCCGACGAACCAACCGGCAACCTGGACACTACCAGTGGGATGAGCATCATGGAACTGCTCGCCAGCATGTATCTGGATGGCCGGACAATTATGGTTGTGACCCACGATCCCCGAATGTCCCGTTTCGCCACACGCGAGATCCACCTGCTCGATGGGAGGGTTGTCAACGAAAATCATTCCAGGACAAAACAGGAGTATTCCCAACCATGAAATTCCCTGCCGCTTTGCCATCGATCAAATCTTTGCCGCGCCTCTGGACCTTTTTCCTCATCGTGCTACCGCTCTTAAATCTGGCCATCCAATCGCCTGGATCCGGGGGACAGGTCATCGTTCAAACCGAACCCGCCACACCCCCTCCCACTGAAATCCCAACGAGCACACCGACTCAGGAACCGTACCCGCCTCCGACGGAGACCACTCCCCCGCCTGCAAACCCCGCCGAACGACCATTAGTGGTGCTGCATTCTTACAGTCCCTCAGATCCCGATGTCGCTCCGGGCAAAGAGTTCACCATCGAGATCAGCCTGATCAATAAAGGGCAACGTACTGCCCAAAATATCGTCGCGATCGTCAGCGGAGGTGATTTCTTCCCGCGGCAAACCGGAGGTGTGGTGGCAGTTGGTGAGCTGGTCCCTGGGGATAAAAGAAAGTTTAGCCAGCCACTGACCACTGCGGTCAATATCTGGGATAAATATGTCGCTACCCTCGAAATCACGGTGAATTACACCGACACGGAGGGTGTTGCATACAGTGAGCGGCTGGTCCTCAGCTTCCCAATCGATTGGGGAAACATCATCAGCGCCACCCGGACTCCCACACCGAGTCCAAGCCCGACACCTTTCACCCGACCTCAACTGGTCATCACCGCCTATCGCACCGATGTCGATCAGCTGCGACCGGGAGGCCAGTTCACCCTTCAGTTGAATGTCCAAAACCTTGGCCAGGCGCCAGCCAGGAATGTCACTATGATCCTGGGCGGCGGTGGCGTTTCCGGTGAAGGACCTTCTGAAACAGCCCAGGCTCCGGGGGGTGTTTCTGGTGGCTCAGGAGACCTCTCCAATTTTGCCCCCATTGGCTCTTCGAACGTCCAGTCTTTGGGTGATCTCTTACCGGGAACGGCGCTTACCGCTTCCCAGCAGTTGATCGTGAATGTGTCGACAAACCCCGGTGCTTACCCTCTGAAAGTCTCTTTTGCCTATGTGGATGACAGCAATCGATCGTTCGTCGATGATCAGGTGATCACATTACTGGTCTACTCGCCGCCCCTGATCGAGATCAGCTTCTATCGCGATCCAGGGATGTTCTTTGCCGGCCAGCCAAACCTTCTCCCCCTTCAAGTCGTCAATATAGGGAAAAAGTCCACCATCCTGGGAAATATGACGGTCACCAGCCAAGGTGCTGATCTATCTAACAATGTCATCCTGGTTGGTCCGCTCGAATCGGGCAATTACTACACGCTCGACGCCACAGTGATCCCTTTCGCTCCTGGAACACTCTCCCTGGATGTGACCGTGAAATACACCGACGACTTTAATCAACCCCAGGAGATCGTTCAGAGTCTGACTGTGGAGGTTGCCGAAGCTTCGGTCGTGGAACCAGAACCCGGTGGTTCGCAGGGTCCAGGTTTTCCAGGCGAGCCGGGTCCTTTCCCCCCAACACAAGAGACGCTCTGGCAGAAGATCTTGCGCTTCTTTCGGGGGTTACTCGGTCTCGATAGCGGTATCAGCGAACCTCAGCCAGGGGAGATGCCACCGGAAGGCATCCCTCCTGAAGGAATCCCGCCCGGTTCTGAGGGTGGTCCGGTCATTATTCCATAATCGAGCCCAGGAGCTTGCTTATGCGGTTATTCGATCTATTAGAATTGATCATCGACAACCTTGGCCGCCGGATCGGGCGGGTCGCGTTGACCGCCATCGGGGTTGTCATTGGTACGGCCGCCATTGTGATCCTCGTCTCCCTGGCGATCGGGCTGCAAATCAGCGCGAATGAAAGACTGTTCGGCATTGGCGATCTCACCCAGATTGTGGTCGAGCCTAATTATGGCGATCCAGGGGCAGGCGGACCGATCATCGTCGAAATCGGACCCGGCAGGCCGGGTGGGGAGCAGGGTAGCAATCAGAAGTTCCTGACCGATCAAACCATTGAGGAATTGAAAGCCCTGCCTCATGTGGTAAAGGTCATCCCGCGCGACTGGCTTCAGGCTGGAGGCCTGCTCACATTTGGGCGGTTGGAGACTTATGCGGGCATCGTCGGCATCGGGATCGCCGATCTCAGCGAACTAGGCCTCAAACCGCAAGGCGGATCACTGGAGCTCCAGCGTGGGGAAGCCATCATCGGTGCCATGGTGCCACGTAATTTCTATGATCCTCGCCTGCCGCCCGGCAGAGAACCCCCTCCGCCGCCAGATTTACTCGATCAGACCGTGCGTCTGACCCTGCAAAAATACGACTCAGAGCAGACCGAGATCCGCAGATCGGTACAGCTGCGCATCCGCGGGATCATCGCAGAATCCAAAACAGAAGCGGATTGGTCAATTTATATGCCCATGGAGGATGTTGTCAGCTACAACGAATGGTTTCTTGGCCGTAGGATCAACCGCAATAAGGACACCTACCCGAACATCCTGGTCAAAGTTGACAGTCTCGACAACGTTATCGAAACGGCGGATGCCATCAATGCCATGGGATATCGAGCTTACACGCAATTGACCTATGTACAGGGGATCAACAGCTTCTATACCATTCTCCAGGTGATCTTTGGAGGTGTTGGCGCGATCTCTCTATTCGTCGCGGCGATCGGCATCGCCAACACCATGGCCATGTCCATTCTGGAGCGCACCCGGGAGATCGGCTTGATGAAAGCCTTGGGGGCAACAAACCAGGATGTGCTTTCCGTTTTCCTGGGGGAGGCTGCAGGGATTGGGTTCATCGGCGGCCTGGGGGGAGTCACGCTGGGATGGAGCACCGGACAGGCTTTGAACGCCTTGGCTCTGGCTTATCTCGCCCGGCAGGCCACTCAAACCGGCGCCCCGCCTCCATCAGTAGCAGTCTACACCCCTCTCTGGCTGCCCATCTTCGCTCTGATCTTTGCAACCTTGATCGGTCTGCTCTCTGGTCTGTACCCCGCGCTTCGCGCCGCTACCCTGGTGCCCGTAAACGCACTAAAATATGAATGAGAGCGCTTAAAACCCAATGTGATAACCATATGCAGAGGCGATCTCATGTAGTTCAGCGCGGCCAAGAAGGTCTTTGTCCTTCTCGGAGAGATCCGATCTGGTGGTTTTCGAACGCTTTACCCTTGTCTCAGGCTCTTCATAGTTTGTCAATTTCCTGGTAAATACTTCCCGGCGAAAATTTCTTGCGGGGATATTGAGAAACTTTGCCAGTTGTCGGAGAAACCCTTCCGGATCGGCGATCATTTCTTCGAATTTAACTTGAAACAGACTATCAATCTGATCTTTCGCATCGATAAAGCCACGGTTGATCCTTATCCAATGGTTCATTGATTGCTCAGTAAAGACGCGATCCCAACCAGGATCTACTTCCTCCCAGGTTTTTAAGGAAAGATAAACGTCAACCGGATGGCGGACGAGGTGGATCACCCTCATCTCCGGGAACAGGGCTTGCAGCGCCAGCGCCACCTCCACTCCATAGCGCACCTCTTTAAACCCCCAAATCTTCCTGCCCAGCTTCGCAGCTGGCAACGCAAACAAAGAAATCAGATGAGCGCGCGATGCCTCCTGAATGGATTCATCATCGGGAGACATATTGGCTAAAAAATGGTCGTAACCACTCTCAACGAAGCGTAAACGCTCTTCATTATGTTGAAAAGCCCATTTGCGCAGATTTCCAAGGTTCCAGAAAAAATCGTTCAAATACCCATTGTGTTCCCCCCAAATCAAAATTTGGGGAGCCGAATTCAAAAGACGCTGGAGTAAGGTGCTGCCGCAGCGATGGCTGCAACCAAACACGAATATCGGCTGAAAAGAAATCTTTCTGAAACGACTTCCGGTAAACCCAAAGCGGTCAAAGTTCATCCCGTTTAACCTCGTTCGACTGGACAATGAGCATTGATCATCCCTGATTATCTTTGACGAATGCCAGAAACTGATCCACAACCACGCCAGGGTCTCCATAGCCAGCCATAACCCCCTGCTCCAGCCAGATCGCCTGGTCGCACATATTTCTGACCTGTTCGAGGTTGTGAGATGCCAGAATGATTGTGCAGCCGTTGCGCCTGAATTCGTTGATCCTGTCGAAACATTTCTTCTGGAATGAGATATCCCCCACAGCCAGCACCTCATCGATCAGCAGGATCTCCGGATCGGTGTGGACAGCGATGGCAAAACCCAGGCGCATGCGCATGCCGCTGCTGTAAGTCCGCAGTGGTTCATCGATCACCTTTCCCAGTTCAGCGAATTCGACGATATCCATGAAACGCTTTGCCACTTCCTGTTTCAATAATCCGGAGATAACTCCGTTGATATATACATTTTCTCGACCGGTCAAATCGAAGTGGAAGCCAGCCCCTAGGTCCAGCAACCCGCTAACGCGTCCTTTGACGATCAGCTGGCCTTCGTCCGGCCTGCCGACGCCTCCGATCAAACGCAAAAGCGTTGACTTTCCAGCGCCATTGAGCCCGATCACCCCGAGCATTGTGCCGCGTTGCAGGGTGAAGCTCACCTCTCGCAGAGCCCAGATTCTGTCCGCTGGCAGCAGCCTCCTGAAGCCCTTTACCAGCGCCTCCTGAAAGCTGAACGGTCGATCCCCATGGTACCGCCGATAGCTCTTTCCCAATTTTTCCACACAAACCACGTTCATCCCTTACAGCTCCTCGACGAACTGTAAGCTGGCGCGCCTGAATATCGTCAGGCCAATAACCAATAAAGCCAGGGAGATTGCCGCGAGGACAGCCACATTTCTCACTTCCGGAAGGCTGCCAAATAACAATATCGACCGATATGATTCGATGATATGCACCATCGGGTTGAGGTTATAGAACGGCAGATATTGCGGGGGCACATTTTTCACCTGATAGAAGATCGGCGAGAGGTAAAAGCCCAGCATCAATGCAATGCCCAATAAATATTGAGTGTCCCTGAAAGTGACATGGATAGCAGCCAGAAAATAGATCAGGCTGATGGTGAACAGAAACTGAACCGCCATCACGAATGGCAGCAAGACGACCGTCCCGTTGATTTTTACCCCGCTCAGTGCAATGAAAACTCCCAAGATCGGCAAGGACAGGAGAAAATGGATGAAATTTGATGCAGTGGCGACCACCGGCAGAATGACTATGGGGAAACTGGGCAAACGAATCAGCTCCCGATTGTTTACGATGACGCTCGTCCCCTTGTAGAGTGAGGACCTAAACCAGGTCCAGGATAGGATCCCGGTGTATAAAAACACGATGAAATTGGGCACCCTGACCGGCAGGATGAAAGTGAAGACAAATGTCAACACCAGCAACTCGGCGAGTGGGTTGAGCAGGGACCATGCCATCCCCAGGATCGATCGCCGGTAACGCAGCTTGATATCCCGCGCCACCAGTTCTCTCAGGAGGTCGCGCCGGTAGATGATCTCGCGTGTCGGTCTTCTGATCGATGTTGCGTTCATTTCTTCCTGAAAAGAAAGCCTACCAAAGCTATCAGTACGATCCCGGCAAAGAGATAGGCACCGACAACCAAAGTGCTTGGTAAACCCCTCTGCTTATCCAATTTAATCGCTGATGCAACTTGCAGGGTGGCTGGCTCGCTTATATCGGCCTGATAATTACCCTCAGCCCCTCCATCCCAGATATTTTCCTCGGAGCCGTCCTTGCTCTTTGTAATAAGAAACCCGTAGTCCAAGCTGGACCCTTCGGGCACATTCACTGTTGCACGGAAATCATCATCGATTTTGGTCATCAAGGTTTTCATGACCTTGTTTTCGACCCATGTCCCGGCAGGTCGGCTTTCCTCTGGAAGCATCCGCCAGCCGTTGATCCCCCACACCAAGACGACCTCGCCAGCTTCAGGGGCTTGATAGTTGATCTCCACCGGCAGCAGTTTCTTGGTCGATATTTCAATCACGGGTTTTGCTGAAGCCAGATTCAGAGTGGAGATCGTTTCGACGGGTTGACCGAGAGATTCGGCGCTGAGCCGATACCCTTCCTCTCCATCCCAAACCGGCTCGATCGCCATACCATCCATCCGCTTGGTGATTAAAAAACCATAATCCACGGTCTTCCCTGCAGGCACCTGAACTGTTGTTCGAAAATATCCCTTTTCTTTCGTCATCGGAGTATGCATGACATTATTAACTATTGTCGTCCGCGGCGGACGCAGCGATTCCGGGAGGGTCATCCAGCCATCCACTCCCCATACCAGCGTGACCTCCCCTGCGTCCTCCATTTTGTATAGGAATTCCTGTTCTATCAAGGTTTCCGCGTCGATCTCTGCTGCCGCTGGCGATTCGGGCAACTCGACACTCCCATCAATCTCTACCATGCCATCCTGTTCGGTGGTCTGAAGGATATATTCCTCCCCGCCATCCCAAACTGGCGTTATCTCGCTCCCATCTTCAAGCCTGGTGATCAGGAAACCATAATCGATTTTAGACCAGGCCGGCACCCGCACTTGGGCTACGAACACCCCGTTCTCCTCGACCATCAACGTATGTAGAACATCGTTTTTAATCTCTGTTCCAGAGGGTATCAATTCTGCGGGGACCTTTCCCCAACCGTTGACCCCCCATACCAGAGTTACCTCCCCGGCTCGTTCCAGGTGATAGCGAAACTCTTCATCCACTGGAGGGAGGTTTTGTGTCGGCATTGGATTCTTGGTCGCACAGGCGATGGTCACCACTGCCAGGAACAAAAGCGTTACAATCGCTTTCAGGAAGGTTCTATCCACATGCATAATCTACCTCGAGTAAAATGGTTAGATATTTGTTCATACTTGTGAAGCATTGTTGCTCTTTATCCTGCCCCCTCGCCAAGAAGTCAGTAACCGATGGGCGGTATGGCGCGCGGCTCTGTAGGCTAGCAGGCTTGTTGCTGCACCTTTGATTTCCAGCCACGCGAATTGGGTTGTTCGAGGATCCCGACCGACAATCCCTCTTATCAGGCGCCTGACCAGCCAGCCCCAAAGCCAGTGATAGAGCCCGAACCCTGCAACCGTCCAAACCTTCTGGGGATCATTGCGAACGATGGTCATCAGATACGCAGGAAAAGACCTTCCGTTGTTGAAGATCTGCCTTTTCAATGCTGAGAGATCACGGCGATGGCGATGCCAGACGTATGCAGCAGGCTCATATCGGAGGGTGCAACCGGAAGCCACCGCGCGGTAAAAGAACTCAATATCTCCGCCTCCGCCTGTCGGAGTCCCAACATCGAGAGCGACATCAAACAAACCAACCTTATCGAATACCTCCCTCCTGAAAGCCATGTTCGTCCCCACACCCCAGCTGCTTGCCCAGAACAGCGCCTTAGGAGAGAGATTTTTTGGTCGAACAGTGAATCCATCGAAACCCTTCCCCATCCCCCCATAAGCCTCGAAAGCCTGTTGGGCAGGTGTCTCCATTTCTATGGGCAACACCAGCCCGGTGACGATCATCACCTCAGGGTCTTCAAAAGCCCGCACCAGCCCAGCCAGCCACCCTGGCGAAGCCAGTGCGTCATCATCGATGAATGCGACGATTGGATGACGCGATTCCATCACGCCGCGGTTGCGCGCCCAATTCAAACCCGGCCTCTCCTCCCTGGTATATCGAAAACCTGCATCCGACACAACTTTATGTGTAGATTCATCTCGCGAGGCACTGTCTACCACCAGCACCTCGAAATCCGGGTATTCAAGCCTCTTCAGCGCATCCAGACAGCTCATCAATGAGAGTGGACGATCGCGCGTGCATACGATGACGCTGATAGGTGTGTTATTCACCGGTGGAAGGGAGAATTCACCGGAAACCCTGAGTTCCCAAATGCGGGAACCCAATAACCTTCCAATGGCTGTGTTGATCTGTTCCGAATGTACGACCCGGTTGTCACTGGATGGCCGCAGATCGATCCATCCGATCGGAACATTCCCCCACCGCACGAGCAAGGATAGCCTCTGGTAACGCTTGTCGATATACCAGCTTCGAGGAGTCCGTCGCAGGTCTACCTCTCCGATTTGCACCCTCATGCGGAAAGACCTCCCTCAGCCTGTAATGCCCAATCCAGCGCCAGGGCAGGGACGATTTCCCGCTCACAGATGTCCCAGAGCATTCTCCAAAGGTGTTCCAAACGCAGCGGTTCAACACCAGGGACTGGGGGAATTGTGAAGAGGGGTATCCCTTTCCAAAACAATCTCAGACCTTTCTCATCGGCAGTTTCTAGGATAAGCGAAAGTTCATCCCTAGGAGGTAAATTCGAGAGGTCAAGAAGGGGAGCGTCATATGCCACCGGTTGAGGCAGCGAGGCTTCTTGAAGCCATGCAGCCAGCGCATTTCGGTTTCCAATTGCTTCTGCAACTCCCCGCCAGTACCAGTATTCGCGCAGGGCTCCGTTCAGATGAAACCATGGACCTCGAAGGCGCAGACGCTCGCAGCCATCCGCCATCCAGGTCATCAGGCTGGCTAAAACACCTCCAATGCGGCTGGAGCCAAATGCAAGAGTACGGAGGAGCTTCCGCGCCCTCCGCCATTCATCAGGGTTGGCAAGAGCTGAGGGAAATATCGAGGCACGCAGCTCTGGATGTCGATTGGAGATTTGCACGTCAGCGACACCCTCCTGCCTTACCCTGCACAACCACAACCGTTGATGGGATCCTTCCTGGTGATAACCAAGCACGTTTGGCTCGAAATGAAATTCAACCCCCAGCTTGATCAACCTGTACCCAAGTTCGTAATCCTCGAGGCGACCTGTGATAGACACATCGAAGCCACCAACTTCCCAAAATATATCTGCCGGAAGCGAGAAATTTCCGCTGAAAAGATCCCGATAGGTGAAGCGGTAGCCAGGTGTTCCCATCCTGCGGAATTCATCTTCCCACCAGAGACGCGCGTTGTACCCCCAGAGAGTTGGATTGTTCGGTAGCACAGGCTTTGAATATCCCATGACGACCCTTCTCGGACCTCCGGCTGCGACATGTGCGCGCACGAAACCCGGGGTCACCAGGATATCATCATCGAGAAAGATCAACATCTCCCCAACCGCCTGACTCGCCCCTAAATTTCTGGTGGCTGCCGCGCTGCGGGCAAAATTCCGAAAAACCTTTAGATCGATGGAAGCTGTGACTGCGAACTCTTTGACCGCTTCCTCAGTGCCATCCCGGCAGTCATCTGCAACAACGATCACTTCCATCTGATCATGAGGATAATCCTGCCTGTTCATGCCATCCAATACTCTGAGAAGGAGATCGCGCCGGTTGTGGGTTGGAATAACGACGCTCACTTTATAAAACGAGGTCACATTTCCTCCAGCAGTTCAGCAGATTTCATAGATGACCGCTGTCCGTGGAACCATCGAGTGATCTCGTCCCTGGATCTCCAGCAGGAAGTGAGACAGGTAGAGGAACAGGCACCCTTTCCGTTGCGGACTCAGATCCCGCATGTGACGCCTGGGCTGATCGGTCAAGCGATCGATCTTCTATCTGGGACATCTTCCCCAGCCTCCTCCGGGACAGAAAATACCGCCAGGGGCCTCTGATGGCGCCGTTGAATTCTGCCAGCGCCAGATCGAAAGGACGAGAGCCCGGCCTTTTCAAAAGAGATCGGAGCAGCCCACCCAGAATATGACCGACGAACCAGCGACTTCCCCAATAAAGCACGGTCGTCTCTTTTTCCAATACCAGCGCGCGCGTCCACCAGGCAAACAAACCGACCCCGTAGCCGAATAGAGTCTGCCGCAGCTCGCCCCATGTCCGGCGATGGCGGTGCCATACGAGCGCAGCAGGTTCATACACAATGCGAAAGCCATGCGCCATGACCCTGTAGAAGAATTCCTGATCGCCGCCGCTCATCGTCAGAGTCCCACCGTCCAAAGCCTCGTCGAAGAGACCGATCTCCCTCACCGCTTCGCGCCGGATGGCCATATTGACACCCGCGCCAACCTGGCCGCTCCCCAACACGCTATTTAGTGATGCCTCGTAGACGCGGCGGACATAACCTCTCCCAAAACTGTTGGTCCTCTCGAACCACTCCTGCGCTGGCGTCTCCAGCTCAATCGGGAGTGTAATCCCGGTTACCACTGCCACCATCGGATCGGTGAAATTTGCCAGCAAAGCATCAAGCCAGCCCTCATCTGGGAAGGCATCATCATCAATGAACGCTACAATCTCGCCTTGTGCAGCTCTCAAACCACGATTGCGCGCTACATTCAATCCAGGTCGTGGCTCAAAGATATATCCCACCCCAGGATATTCAGCGACCAGCTCTCTGGTCCTTCCATCGCTGGGAGAGTTGTCGACAACCAAGACTTCGACCCCTCTCTCGACCAGCTTTGCCAGATGCGGGAGACAACGCGCCAGGTCGTCCGGCCGATCGCGCGTACAGACCACAACAGTGGCCGAAGGCAAAAGCATTGTCGTCCGGGACTTCTCTGTAATAACATTTCTCCAAACCGCCCAGGCTGTTTTTCTTCTCTCGGCTCGGATCGCTGCCGCGGCAATGCGCCCGTCGGTCACGGTCACCCAAGACGTGCCAACCACGGCCCCCCGGTAGCGAATGACCAACAGAGCGCTGTCATATCCTTCCAGACCATCAATCGCTCTGACAGGTCGACCAATATCGACCTCTATGATGTTCGACTTCTGCCTGCTATCAAGCCTTTCCATTTTACAGTTGTTTCACGATCGCGATCGCCCTCAGCCTCACGCTGGATTCTCGACACCAGGCACTCTTGAGGCGTCCTTCAACGTTATCCAGTCCGAGAGATTCGCAGTGATAGCTATCAGGAGCATCAAATCACTCAACCTGAACCAGCCTGCTCTATGGTGCACCAGAGTCAGGACACCGGCTATCTCACCATCTGCAACCAACGGGACACTGATCGCCGATCGTGAGTGGTTCTGATATTCCCATCCTCTCCGCAACCAGCGGCTGTCTCGATGCGTATCTGTCACCAGGGCTGGCTGTCGGTGATTGATCACCCATCCTGCCAGTCCTTTTTGCAGGGTGTCCAGGAGATGATCTGCAGGGAAGAGATTGACCTGACCTTCATATGCGATCGCCGCCTGACTGGACCTCTCACCCTTACCGAGCATCACCAGACTGCCACTGCTCGCCCCAAACAGCTCCAATGCATAGCTCAAAACCAGGCGGAGCTGGATCTCTGAAAGTTCGGCTTTCCGGACTTCTCGATGCAGACTGGTCAACTTCTCGAACAATAGAGTGGCCCTGTCCGAGATATTGACATCCCCAAAATCTGGCAGGCTCGCCTTCTCCAATGGCACTTCTTCCAGATCACCAACCTGCTCTAGCGTCGCCGCTTCTTCCGTGGGAGTGATATGCCCTTCGAGATTGGACACCGCCCGCAAAGCCCTTCCGAAGAGTTGACCCATGATCAATAAGCCATCCTCCGCGGGGCCATGTGCCTCTGTTGCAAGGTGTAAATTGACATTCGCCAGTCTCCCAACACTGCCCTGGCTGATGCCGGTGAAGGCAATCACGCGCCCCCCAGCTTCCCTGGCTTCCCGGCAAACCTGCTCTAACCAGGAACTCTCACCCCCAGTCGTGATACAGATCAGTATGTCCCCGGATTCGATCGAAGCCTTAAAATCCTCGACTCGGATTGCCAGCACCCTGTCCAAACCCTCGAACCCGGCTAAAGGCCAACTCTCACCCTCAAGAGAGTTTATCCTGTACACCTTCCGTATAGATGACCTCTCCCCTTGTGTCAGGTTGCTTATGAGGACATCGGATAGCAAACGATTGTGCCGATCCGAAGCAATAAAGACCTGCTTCGAGTCCTTCTGGGCATGCAGGAGCAGGTTGATCGCCCTTTCGAACGCCTCCAGTGGCAACGGATCGAGCGAAAAAGGCAGATTGGTCAGGTACGAGCGAACCCTGCCATCGATCTCCCGGCGAGTGATATCAGCACCCGCAACCTGCCTCTTGATCAGGGAGAGGTATCTGGGTAAGCCAGGACTCATGCGGACTTCTGAATTCAACCATTGCACCAGTAAAGAAAGCTGCAAAGCTGCCTGAAGAATGGCGAAACCCAACAAAAGCGAAGGCCGATGCCCTTTGACAAAAACCGTATAGAACAGGCCAATTGACAGCAGCAACAACGCTCCAAACTGGGGAAGCAACCACATCGGGTTCAACCTGCCACTGCTTTTCGGTGTGGATCTGAACGAAAGCCTGATCCGTGCCACAGCCATCAGCCAGGCGACCAGGTAAATCGGCCAGCTGGCATAGATCAGCGTGACAGCTCGCGAGAGAGATGCCTTGGGGACCGCCGGATGCTGGTAGAGCTTCAAGGCTGTATATCGAATCAATGCATCGAAAACCACCAGCGGTGTGAGATGGAGCAAATACACATGGAAGGCATCTCTAAAACCTGCTGAAGCAAAGATAAGCACGGCAATAGTGGCGAACAGATGTAAACCGACTGCTGGTCCTACCCAGTATTTCGTCATCCGCACCGCATAGGACAGGCGCTGCCCCCAGGTTAAATTCCTGAAAAGCTGCGGGTAAGCTGTTAATAACAGTTCGAACACCCCCCTGGCCCACTTGAGCTGCTGGATGAACCAGGCGATGAAACTTGGCGGCGCCTGGCCAGGTGCCAGCGGATCAGCCACATAGGCGGACTTCCAACCTGCCGCATGTAGCCGCAGCGAAGTGGCAAGGTCTTCCGCCAGCCCAGGCTGGTAACCGCCGATCGACTCCAGCGCTACCCGCCGGATCAACGCATTGCTGCCCATCATCGTCGCCCCGCCGATGGCATCGCTGCCTAGATAGGTCGGGTTGTAGAACTCAAGGCTGGTCTCCATGGCTGCCCTGGCTACCCAGCTTTCTTTACTGTATCCGAACGTCAGCATCACCTGCACGAAACCGATCCGTGGATCGGCGAAATGTCCCAGGGATTGTTCGAGAAATTCCGGCTGCGGGACATGATCCACATCGAAGATGACAATCACCTCGCCATTCGTGCGGGGCAGGGCGGCGTTGAGGTTACCGGCTTTGGCGTCTTTGTGATCATCGCGTGTGAGATAACCGGCTCCCAACCGCTCAGCCAACGCAGCCAGCGCCGGGTCTTTACCGTCATCGAGCAGCCAGGTGCGGTGAGCGCCGCGCATCGCACAAGCAGCCCTCAGAGCGCGCTCGATCATCGCATAAGGCTCCCGGTAGGCCGTCACAAAGACATCCACACTTAACACCGGCGGCGGGGAAGCTTTGACAGGCTGTCTGGCTGCCAGATAGAGGATCCAATTTCCGAAGATCTGAACACTCGTGTAGGCAACTGCCAGGAGTAACCATAACCACACCCAGATAGAATTCGTACGATAATCGACAAACCACCAGCTGAAGAAATATCCTGCTGCCAGCAACCCCAATACCAACAGACCGCGTAATGCCCAAACGCCGCCCTGGCTGCCACGCGATCGAGGAACAGGCTTAGCCCGAGACGATGCCATTTGACCCTGAGGGGTAAAGTCCACTGATTCCATTACACTTCAATACCCCGATGCCGGAACCATGCTCCTAGATTATTTCGAAAGCAGTCGCGTCTCAGGATGTTCATACAAATACACCCGCATGGTGAAAACTCTGGCGTGAACATGATTGTCGAATTCCGCGACCATGGGCACATTTCCTCGCAGCCAGGCTCTCAGCTCGGGGAATAACTCCTCCATGGTCAGGTCCTCTATGAACCAGGCACGTGAGTGTGTCGCGAGTAAATCCTGCGAGAATTGGGGAAAACCGACCACGGGCTGATCCAGATAATATTCTGCGATCTTGCGATTTCCGACGATCACCAGATCATCTGGTGCTTTACGCTGTGCGACGAACTCAAGTGCCCCCTTCCAGTTTTCGCGATTTCCATTTTGATAGCGGAAATAGAGCATGTCATCACCCAAGGACACCCCCAGGACGACGATCATCATGCCCAAAGCCAGAATGCGCCTATCTCCCTCAAGCAGGTGAAACAACTCCGCAATGCCCATCCCAGCCAGGACGATCCAGCTGGTCAGGGAGATGAAAACATAGCGATTAGCCGTATAATGAAATAGTGAGAGGGACATGACAGCCAGGAGCGGTAGGGCAGTCCCAAAGGAGGCAAGGATCGCCAGGCGGCTGCCTTTCCGGATGAAATAGACGGCGCTGAAGCTGGCTACCAGCACAACCGGCAGGCCGATATAATAAAAAGTCCCGGCAGCCAGCCAGATTGGATTGTTGTTGATCCGTCCAAATCCTTCCAGCCAGGCAGGGATATTCCGGATGAAGGGCCAGGCAAACACGCTGCCGATCACGGCGAGCGGGAGGAAGAATATCCCCAGATTGCGTGTTCTAAACCCCGGCGGTCTGTGTTCTTTCGAGATGAATAAGAGCAGAGAATATCCGAGCAAGACCGGCACCAGCATAAATGCCAGTAAACGTTCCTTCAACGCCAGTACAAAACAGACGAGCGAAAGTATCATCAGCCGGGGGTCATCCTCTTCGAGAGAGAGATAATAGGCAAGCAATGCGATCGTATAAAACAACAGCAGCAGGACATAGAAACGCGCATTCTGCGACCAATACAAATGCCAGGTGGAAACAGCCAGCAGACCGGATGAGATCAACGCAACACTGCGACCCGCAGCCCTGCTGATGGGGAAATAAAGCATGGGGATGGAGATCGTCCCGATGCAGGCTGGCACCAGGCGCGCACTCCACTCATTTTCGCCCAGCAGGCTTGTCGTCAGGCGGATCAACGTCACACTCGTTGATTGAACAAAGCCATCGCTCTGACCACGCAGAGAGAAAACCTCATCCACCCAAAAGCTCCATGTCCCTAAGTGAGTAAATCGCAACAACGCTGCTACCAAAGTAAGGCTGCAAAGTAGAAACAATTCTGGAAAATGGGCGTTTATCCATAAACCAAAAGGGTATCTAAAACTCACTCTCATTCTTTGATCTCTATTTCCTTCAGAACTTCAACACCTACTGCAAGGCAGCCAACGTAACTAAAACTCTTTTATAGGAAACAAATCACTCGGAAATCGATAAATATTCCGCGCCCGGCTGATTTCAATTCACATCTTGAATAACGATCTCAAAAGGATCTAGTTACACGATCACCTGGTTAAAATCCCTAATATCAGAGCAATCAGGGCAAATTTACCCGAATATGGCGATCGGGTTACTTTATTGTCCACATCAAAAAACCTGCCTCATCGGCAGGTTTTTTGGCACCGGTTGTGAGAACCGAACTTACCTGCTTTTTCCGCCGGCTAAATCTTCTTCGTCCAGGACTCCTTCCGAGCGAAAATCAGGAAAATAACCATTTCCGGGTTTGCGGGAAGCCATTCTAAGTCGAGCGAGTATCCCCCGCGGTCGATTAGTCGAAAAATCTCGATCATCCTGGTAATAGGACGCGTAATATCTATTGCCGGTGTAGCGCATGGCGGATTTCAACGGCACCCGGTTGAGTGCCACCCCAACGATCCTCGCCCCCGCCCTTTCGATCTGCTCTACCATGTTCTCAAGAGCTGGCAGTTGGGTAAAATCGGGTCTCACCACGAGCAATACGCCATCCACTCGAGAAGCCAGCACCGGCGCGTCAGCCACAATGAAGGGAGGTCCATCCAAGATAACCAGGTCAGCCTGACTCTGCAGGTATTGGAGGATCTCGGTCATCCGCTTCGAACCAAGCAGTTCTGCCGGATTGGGTGGCGGCGTCCCGGCAGTGATAACTGAGACCATGCCGTCGTTCCACTCCTTCGTTGCCTCCTCGATCCTGAGTTTTCCACGGAACACATCGCTCAGCCCATAATCGTTAAGGAATCCGAAGAAATTATGGATATTTGGTCTGCGTAAATCGGCGTCGACCAGGATCACTTTCTTCTCCGCCTGCGCCATGATCACCGCCAGGTTCGCTGCGACCGATGATTTGCCATCCTGCACCCCGGCGCTGCTCACGAACAAGGTTCTCAGCGGCTGATCGACACCGGCAAATTCAAGGTTAGTCCGCAGGCTGCGGTACTCCTCGACGATCGGATGCCTTGGGTTGTCCGCCACATAGAGATTCCCATTCTCTTCAATATTCAGCTCGGTGAGGTAGCCCAGAATGGGGGCTTTGGTTACCCGTTCGACATCCTCAGGCGTTTTGACCGTGTCATCCAGGTAATCCAGGAGGTAAGCCGCCGCGGCTGCCAGGGCGAAACCGATCCCTGAAGACAGCAGGATAGTCAGCAGTTTATTGGGACCGATCGGCCGATTGGGTCTGGAAGCTTCCTCGATGACCGTGATTGTATTCACTGCGCCGCTCTGCGAATTCGCCAATAAATCCGCATAGGTGGTCTGCAGATCCCTGAGCTTGGCATCCAAGGCGTTGATCTGCAGCTGCGTGTCGGAGATCTGCCGCGCGCTATCCATTGTAGCCAGCTCATCCCGCAGGCGGACGATCTCATCCTCTGTGTTTGTGATCTGCACCTGCAGATTGTCCAGCTGCTTTTTGATGAACTCCTGCCGCGCCTGGCTCTCGGACTGGCTTCCAGTGGGGCTGCGCAGGATCAGCTGTCGCGCCAGTTCATTGGCCACCGCCTGTGCCCGTTCGGGGATGGTATCTGTCACCGTGATCTCGATGAACTGCCCGTCCGGCAATGCTGTCGCCCGGTAATCCGGCAGGAAGTTGAGTCCCAGCGCCTGCATGGTGGCAATGCGCACCGGGTCCCGGTTGGCGATCTCGGCATAGTTCGCCGCCAGCTGCTGGCTCAGGTTGAATTCGGCAGTGGTTGGATTGGGGTTCGTGATCACCTGGCCGATCATCAGCGTGGTCAGCGCCTGATAGATGGGCGGCTGCCGAAGGGTTGCCAGAAAACTGGACACCGCTGCGATCAGGGTCGCTCCTAGCAGCAGCCACCACCACCGACGGAGCGGGAGTAGATATCTTTTCAATTCCATGGTTTCGACACCTCGTTTTTCACTTATATTCCATTTTACCGCCGATCTGGATCAGGCTAATGGTTTCCTTGTAGATCTCCTCCAGGTTTGTTGTGATCAGATTCCAGTCGTGGTACTGTTCGACATATCGGCGTCCGGCAAGCCCCAGCGTTTCCCGCTGCTGCTCATCGGCGAGCAGGTTCAGAATCTCCCCGGCAAATGTTTGAGCATCATCTGCCACCAGCAGATGTTCACCCGGCTTCGCCTGAAGCGCAGAAACAGCCTGGGAGGTGGCGATCACGGGAGTGCCGCACGCCATGGCTTCCAGCACCTTGTTTTGGATGCCAACCCCGTAGGGAATCGGGCAGGCTGCCAGCGTTGCCCGGCACAGATAAGGACGGATATCGCTGACTGTGCCGGTCACTTCCACGCGCGGGTCAGCCCGCCAGGCGGCGATCTTCGCCGGAGGGTCTTTCCCAACGATGAGCACACGCACTGTTGGTCGCTGCGCCCAGACACGCGGCATGATCTCTTCCAGAAAATAAAGCGCCATGGTCACATTGGCATGATAGCTCATCTTTCCGCTCAAGACGATCGTTTCACGCTCCCTGGATCCCCGCGGCGCAGGCTGGAAATAGGCGAGGTCGACGCCGTTCGGGAGGACAGTGATCGGCGCTGCTGCGCTACCCGCCAATTCGCTGAGCGCCTGCTTATCTGCCGGTGAAGTGACCAGCACGCGTTCGAATTGTCTGACCAGCCAGCCCTCATAGCGTTCGGTGCGCTTTATATCCAGGCGCGTTACACCCCTCCCGAAGAAGCTCTTGCTACGGCTCACCGCCTGGCGGAAAAGCAGGCTGATCGAATCTACGCTGTCCCAAACAACAGGAATCGGCTTTCCCCATCCATCTATGCTGCGTTTGAGAGCCAGGCCATAGCGCACAGCGCGCAGATGCTCGACATGCACCACATCGAACGCGCGTTTTTCATCGGCTTCCAAAACCAGTCGTGTTGCCTCACGCGCCAGCCGTTTGTTCCATGCGAAAACCGATTGCAGCGGCAGCCCTGTTGGCAGCGCGCCCAAGCAGTTCAACAAGGAGCGCCAGAGCGGCTGGCGAAGGGCGATCACTGTCTGGGAGTCAGAGCTGACTGCTTTCAATGACTCCTGTTCACCTGCCTCGCTCCAGGTAGTCAACAATGTCAGGCTATGGCCGCGCTTCGCCAGGTGTTTGATGAAGTTATAGGGCCTTACTCGAATCAGATTTGGCACGTAAGGCACGATGAAGAGGATGCGCATGGGTTCGATCACCTGATGATCACGGGCAGAAAGGCGTTGAAGATCGATCGATGCACCTGCCAGGTGAACTTCACCGTGGAGCTCTTGGCCGGTGAACCATTGTCCGTCACAGTGATGACCACGCTGTAGGGGCTGCCGTTCGCCGCACCGCTGGCGATCTTGCCGCTGATCCGGGCAGTGTATTTGCTGATCTTTTTAATCGTCAGCCCCGGAGGCAATCCCTGCGCGCTGAAGCTCACGCTGTCGCCGTCCGGGTCGCTCACCTGGATATCCACCTGCACGCTGTCCCCTTCGAAGTTGATCTGTTGACCAGGGTTGCTCACCTGCGGCGGACCGTTGGCGTCGGTCACCAACCAATCGTACCTGTGTTCGTCGCTCAGAACCGGATCGCTGTTATCGGAGACTGTGATGATCACGTGATAAGGGCTTTCAATATGGGCGTTATAACCGATCTGTCCACTGATCACACCGCTCGCCGGGTCGATGGTCAACCCATCTGGCAGGTTCTGAGCTTCGAAGGTCAGGCTGTCTCCATCCGGGTCGCTGGCTCCGATTTGAAGATTCACATTCTGTCCTTCCAAACTGCTTATCCCACCGGGGGCGTTGTCGATGCTGGGTGGCCGGTTGACGTTGGTCACGGTCCAGGTGAAGCTGGCAGTATCCTCCAGCTGGGGCGATCCGTTGTCTCTCACGGTGACCACGACGCTATAGCTATAGGGACTACCTGCCGCGGCGTCGTAAGAGATCGTCCCGCTGATCAGGCCGCTGGAATCGATGGACAAGCCGGGCGGCAGGCCCTCCGCGCTGAAGGTCAGCCCGTCGCCATCCGGGTCGCTTGCGTCAATCTGGATCGAGACGGCATCGTTCTCGGCATTCGTCTGGTCTGCTGGAGGGTTGGTGATCACCGGCGCGCGGTTGGTGTTCGCCACCGTCCAGGTGAAATCCACATAGGGATTGGTGCCAGGTTTGCCATCGCTCACCGTGACCCTGACGCTGTAAGGGCTGCTGGCGGAGGCTTCGTAATTGATCGTCCCGCTGATCAAACCGGTCGAAGAATCGATAGAAAGACCCGCCGGGAGACCCGTTGCAGTGAAAGTCATCGGATCTGAGTTCGGGTCGCTGGCCTCCACCTGAAGTGAGATCGTGTCGCCCTCATCGTTGGTCTGATCGGGGAGGGGCGTGATTACCGGCTTATCATTTTCACACAAAGCCAGATAGAGCTCGTCGAACTTCGCCCGCCAGACATTAGCCATTTTGGTGTAGCCGGTTGCATAAGGATGAAGGTTATCGATAAAGTCTCCTCCTTCCGAGTCATCCCTGTAATCCAAACCAGCGCCCGTCTCCATATTGACCAGAAAAAGCTCGCTATCGTAATCGGGGCGCCCTTGAGCCATCGTGGCTAATTTGTCGTTGAATTCGGTAACTGTCGAATTTTCGGGCACTTGATTAATGATCTGCGCCAGGATCACGGTGATCGCATTTCCTGAACTCTGTTCGTACGCGTTGATCTCATCTAAGATCGAATTTACCCTGTTTATTACCTCATCGGTTGCGACACCATTGTTGATATCATTCGTCCCGATGTGCAACAGAATGACATCCGGCGGATTGTTCGCCAACCAATTCCCTGAGGTACTCTGGCCATCAGGGTTTGAGTAAGAACAGCTGCTGTTAATGCAGTCTGCTACCTGTAGGGCGGTGATCCCGTTGTAACCCTCATGCTGGGGATCATCGAAGGGATAATCTGCCCCGTTCGATTGGGAACCGATCAAATCTACTGTGTAACCCAGGGTGGTCAACTGATCCTTGAGGTCTTTACGGTAGCCGATGTCATCGCCGTTTGCGCCATTGCTAGTATCATGGCCCGAATATTTCCCCACCGTGATCGAATCGCCCATCGGCATGATCTTGACCGGTGTGCTACAGATGGAAAGGGGCTCTACCTTCCCGGCTGCGCTCACCCCACTGCCGTTCCGAACCACCCAGATCAATGACAGAGCCCCGATCGCCAAAAATCGCAGGCTGATAGATAAAATTCTCCCTCGCACGATGTCTACGCTGTCTCCTTTTCACCAGGCACCCTAAGCCTGACTCTTATCCGCGAATAACGCCCGATCGTCATTTAGATTTCACGCCCAGTAGCGGATAACCCCACCCACCCGGCTCAATCTGTTTCAGTGAAGGCGGGCGAAAATCCGCGGATCATTTTCGCCAATAGACCTCTGAATTATGACAAACTAAACCGAGAACAGGAAGGATCTCCTCAAGCCGGATCCTGTCCGGTTGCCCTGCACAAATACCGGATAACCGCCTGAGGGATCCCTCCGTTCTGCAGCTGGTCAGAATGACGGCGATATTCTCCCAAGCCCATGAGGGCGGGAAAGGTGCCGCTTATCCTCCGCTGCCCTTGAAGATGACCGGCAGGTAGAACCGCGGCGGCCTCGTCACTACCCAGTCGAATTCGACCTCAACGTCATAATACCCATCCGAGACGGTCACGGTGACGTGATGGATGCCGGCTGCGGTGCTGGCGATCTTCCCGCTGATCACCCCAGTGGTCGGGTTGATGCTCAACCCGTCCGGCAGACCACTGGCGCTGTAAGTCAGCGTGTCGAAATCGGCGTCACTGGCGACGATCTGCAACGAGACCGTATCGCCGGTGTAGTTAGCCTGGTCGCCGGGATTGGTGACCTCCGGCGGGGAGTTGATTGTCCAGGTGAAACTCTTTGAGTCCGAGGCTCCGTCGGGGTCCTCGACCGTAACGGTGACGATATAGGGGCTGAATTCAGCCGCGCCTGCAGCGATGGTGCCGGATATTTTACCTGCGTTCAGCCCGCTCGCCTCGATCGACAGCCCAGGCGGCAGGCCGGTGGCGGAATAGGTCAGCGTGTCCCCATCGGCATCGCTCGCCTGCATCTGCAGGTTGACCACGTCGCCCTCTGCGTTGACCTGATTCCCAGGCTGGGTCAGTGAGGGCGCCACGTTGACCTTGTTCACCGTCCAGGTGAAACTCTCCGCGTCCGAAACCAGCAACTGCACCTGGGTGACCCCGTCATCCACTGTAACCGTGACGCTGTATGGGCTGTCACTTGCCGCGGTTTGTGATATCGTCCCGCTGATCACGCCGGTTGCAGAATTGATGGAGAGACCTTCGGGCAGACCATTGGCGGTGTAAGTGAGCGTGTCGCCGTCCACATCGCTGGCAGAGATCGCCAGGGAGACTGTAGCCCCTTCCTCGTTTGTCTGATCTCCCGGGTTTGTGACCTGCGGCGGGTCGTTGACCGGGTTGACCGTCACGCTGACCGTGGCAGTGTCGGTCTGGTTTTGACCATCTATGATGGTGTAGGTAAAGGTGTCCGTTCCAAAGAAATCCGCCTGCGGCGTGTAGGTGTAGTTCCCGCCGCCATTATCGGTGATCGTCCCCCCCTGGCTCGAGGTGGTGTCTACAGAATCGATGGTTGGGGTGCCGCCATCCGGATCGCTGTCGTTGGCGAGCAGAGCAGCCGCGGTGAAATCGAGGGGTGTGTCTTCATTTGTGGCTAACACGTCATCGTTTGCCACAGGGGGATCATTACACAACGACTGGCCTGCGCCGCCGTTGTAGTGGTTCGCGATCTCTTCGGCGGTCAAAACCCGGTCGAAGATGGCGATGTTGTCCAGGGTTCCACTCAGTTGATAGCTGCCGACTGCCTGATAATACCCCATTGTCACAGCGCCATCGCTTTCGAAGGTGCCGATATACTCCGGCGAGGTCGTCGTGGCTTCGAGATTTCCATCTACATAGAGGCGGTTCTCGTCTGCTGCGTTATCGCGCACAGCGACAATGTGATGCCAGGTGCCATCGTTGATCACAGAAGTGCCGGTGGTCGTGCGGGTATTTCCGTTTGTATCTCGCAGATTGAAATTCGCCACACTGATGAGATTGACAGCATCATAAGTGCAGCCAACCCACCAGCTGGCTTTACCGAGGATGGGTGCCAGCGGATAGCGGCCGATGAAGACTCTGTTTGCAGTCTCACAGCTCTGCGTCGTCTTCACCCAAACTTCGATGCTGAAGCTTTCGGTGCCCAGCCAGTCGAAAACGTCCGGGTCCGGAGCTGCCACGGTGATGCCATCATTCTGAGCAGCATTGAAGGTGAATGCCCCATTGACTTTGCCTGCATCCGCTGCTGGACAGGCATCACCGCTACAAGTGCCATCGTTTGTCCCAACGACATCCTCGAAGGTCGTCGCGCCGCTGGCTTCGTCTAGCGGCCAGTAAGCAATGGCCTCGGTGATGTCAGGGGTACAGTCAGCCAGGGTTTCCGGAGGCGCGGCACCCACGGTGTCCATAGCCTCCTCCGAAGCTGGCACCGTCACCAGTCTGTAGCCGGTCGGTGTCCAGCCGGTAAATGCCCCACCTGCCCCCGTCTCGCCTGCGCTGGCAGCCGCAACCGGGCTGAAAGCTAAAAGCATCCCCGCCAGGATGCCCAGCGCTAGCAGCACAGACAGTCCCCCGATGATCCTGTTTTGGTTTATCATGCCATGCTTCCTTTCTGAAGAATTAGGATAATCCCGAAATTTTGCTTCGAGCCTCGTGCCCGCCATTCTGTGATCTAGAGCATCTTGCGCGTCGTTCTGCAATCCAAGGCTTCGTTCCCGCCGATCTGTTTTCCAGGCCCTTGTTTTTGACTGACGCCCTGTCAGGGTGTCTCTCATAATCGAATTAACGAATCATCTGGCGTTCAGTTACATCCCCTTTCGACATCTCTCCTTACGAACTAAACCAGCACCTCACTACCAAACCGCCGGCGCAGACCAGGCACCCTCTCCACCAGGGCAGACAGCGCCAGCCCGGCGAAGATCAACAGCACGGCGTCCACCGGCAGCCGGTAGCGCACCAGCGTCCAGGTCAGGATATGGATCAGGCTGTAAATCATGACGAACAGATAGAGCAGAAAAACCGGCTGGACAACCAGTGGTCTGGCGCGCCGGACGAAGGCCAATACCATCCCCACCAGCATGAAAGGCCATAACAGCCCGAAGCTGCTCACCCGAGCAATATTGCTCAGCAGCTCCGAATCAGGAGAGGGCCAGAACATGAAATAGGGCGGGATGCGGCTGAGCGAGAGCAGGAGATACCGTCCCGGGTCATCGAGGACGAACTGTACACCGCGTCGCAGCAGCTCCTGATCGAGGGCGGCTTCATCCAGGGAGAGCAACTCCTCCGGGATCAGCTCCTGGTAAGTGCCCATCTCAGGGGTCAGAATAGGCACGAAATGCGTGCCATAGATCGGGTGATTGCCCCAGTAGAAAGCGTATCCGGCGTTGGTGTTGAGCAGCACGAAGCGGTGGAAGCGCGCATAATTGAACACGGTGAACGGCACGATCATCAGGGCGATAACCAGCCCCGCCAGCGCAAGCTGCCCGAACCCTTTACGCCTGCTCGCCCACCAGACCCACAAGAACATGAACGGCACGATCAGCAAAAAGAGCTGCCTGAGCAACACCGCGCCGCCCAATGCCATACCAAGAGCCAGCGCTGTCCTCACCCTGACAATTCCCGCCGTTGTCTCGCTCGCCAGCCGGACGGCAAAACATAAACCCGCCAGGATGGCGGTGATGTAGAACGGTTCGGTCATCAGGGTGGCAGCGTAATAGATAAAATACGTGTAAACAGCCGTCAGACCGGCAGAGAACAACCCCACGAATGGGTTAAAGACCTCTCGACCCAGCCGGTAAGCCAGGTATGGCTGGAGAAGTCCGATAATGACCGCCTGGATCAGGCGGGCGATCAGCGGGTTGGGACCGAACAGGGCGTAGACCAGGATCAGGTAACCGGTGTAGAGATAGCTCCAGTGCGCTGTTGGGGCATCGGCTTCCGTCGCCGGCCACCAGGGCTCCCCAAAAGAAAATCCATGCCCACCCAAGACACGGAGCGCCAGGTTGTGATATGAGACCTGGTCGAACGTACCAGGCAGGGGCTTTACCGTGTTACCAATGTACAGCACCGCCGCAATGCGCAGCACGACCGAGACGACCAATATCCCTCCCAGCCAATATTTAGACAGCCGGTTCATTTGCCTTCTGCTCCGCCTTTCCATAGATCGCATCCATGGCAGCCAGCACCACCTGCCAGTCATAGCGAGATTCCGCGAACGCCCTCCCCTGTCGCCCCAGCCTGGATTGCAGGCTTTTGTCAGCGAGTAGCGTAACGACTGCCTGGGCGAATTCTTCCGCGGAATCCGCCACCAACACTTCCTCGCCCGGCCGGGCAGCGATCCCTTCCAGACCGATCGTGGTGGTCACGACTGGCATGCCGCGCGCCAGCGCTTCGAGGATGCGGACGCGCATCCCTCCCCCCGCCCGCACCGGTACAACCATCACAGCCACCGCCTCCAGATAAGGTGTCAGATCGGGGACATAGCCGGTCACCCTGATAGCGTCGGGATATTGCGCTGCCAGTTGCATGAAATCCGCCGGAGGGTTCTTGCCGATGATCGTCAACCTCACTCCCGGCAAGTTCTCACGGACGATGGGAAAGACATCTCGCACAAACCAGCGGATGCCGTCAGCATTGGGTGGATAGTGCAGGGTGCCCAGAGTGACGATCTCCATAGAACCATCCCGACGGTGCACCGGCTGGAGCTGGCGTGTATCCACTGCGATCGGCACCACCCGGATAGGCGGGTCCTCAGCGTATACACCGTTCGCTGACAGCCGGGCTGCTTCTTGCAGTGCCAGGCGATCCGGCTCGGTCACCGCCAGCGTGAAATCGAAACTGCGCACGATCTCGCCTTCGTATCTCTTGATCCGCCGGGCTTCGAGATCCACAACCGGCTTCAGGAACCACGGCGCATTGGCGCTCATCCGTTCCACGATCGTCCAAACGGCATTGTGTGCATCGAACAGCGTGAGGGGCGATTCATCGCCTTCACCCGCCTTCCCACCTGCAGCTTGAGACCTGGCCTTTCGAGCATATGGCAGCGCGTAAAGCGCCATGGTGAGCTGGTCGGCGTGGATCAGGTCGATCTGTTTCTCGGCGAGAATGCGTTCTACCAGGGTGCGCATCGCAGGCAGGTCGTCACGTTCGATCAAGAAGGGACGTCCAGTCAGGTGGCTGCGCAGCCAGTAGCCGACATCTGCCAGACGCGAGCGGTGGATAGGCACCGTATGCACCTCTGCACAGACCTCTCCCAGTGCAGGCAAGTGCTGCGCTTCCTCGGGACGCACGAAGGAGGCCAGGATCACCTCATGCCCTCTTCCGGCAAGATAGCGCAGTACATGCCAGGTCTTCACTTTTGGACCGGCATCCGGCGGATAGGGGACGATTTGTGTGAGAAATAGAATGCGCACTACGGACCCTGGGCTCCCATGCCTGTCACCGGTTTTACATCCGGTTGGTAGAGATAAACCCGCATCTTGAAAACCCGGGCGCGCGCATGCACATCGAAGACCGCGATCAGGTCAGCGTTCTGTTGCAGCCAGCGTAGTGTGGGTGGCGACTTGTCACCCACGTTATTGTCCTCCACAAACCAGTACCGACCAACGCTTGGTAAATTTCCCAGGTCCAAAGCACGATAATTGACCGTATCCTTTCCATCCGTATAATAATCGCCCAGCAGGGTGTTGGTGACGACCACCTGGTCATCTGGCGATTTGAGTCGGTTGATCAATGTGAAAGCCGCCTTCCAGTTATCGCGGTTGCCATTCTGATAGCGATAATACAACACTGCTTCGCTGACCGGTTCCAGCAATAAGATCAACAGCACACCGGCAGCCAGATACCAGGTCTTGCTCTCGACCCTTCGAATAAGCTCCCACACGCCAGCTGCTGCCAGGATCAGCCAGCTGGTCAGTGCAATGAACGCATAGCGGTTGGCGGTATACTGGATCGGTGAAAGCGCCAGGATCGCCAGGATGGGAAAGGTGGCTGCGATCGCAAGGAGCAGCCCAGCCCGGTTTTTCTGATGCACCAAAAACCAGCCGCCCACACTGCCCATACAGAGATAAACCAGGCCGATGTAATATACCACACCACCCATAAGCCAGAAAGGATTGTTGTTCACCCAGCCAAAACCCGCCAGCCATTTCTCCGGGTTGCTGATGAACTCATACCCTGCTGCCAGACCGATGAGGATGACAGGGACGACCAACAACCAGATATTGCGGGCGCGCAGTCCGGCAGGTTTCTCGAAAGGCGGGTACTTCACAGCCAGTAAATAGAGGGCTGCGATCGGTACCATGAAAACAGCGAACAGGCGCTCTTGAACTGCAAGACCGAGCAGAACCAGAAAGAATAAAAGATAGAGTGGACGGTCTTTCTCGAAGGCAAAGTAAAAAGCGAAGAGCGCCAGCGAATAGAACAACAAAAGCGCCGTGTAGAAGCGGGCATTCTGCGACCAATACAGATGCCAGGGGGAGATAGCCAGGAAAAGGGCGGACAGCAGCGCCACACCCGGGCTGAATATTTTTCTGGTAGGGAAATACAGCACCGGGATGGTCAGAATGCCCATCACCGCTGGCGCCAGGCGCGCGGTGAATTCGCTGGTGCCCAGGAGATTCACTGTCGAATAGATCAGCACTCGGGAAAACTGCTGGTTGAGCAACCCCAGGTTGAAGATATTCCCGACATCCCGCAGGGTGTAGATCTCATCGTACCAGAAGCTCCATGTGCCCAACTTATAAAATCGAAACAGACCTGCCAGAACAGTGATCCCGGCAAGAAGCAGGTAGTGCAATATTGATTTGCTTTCGAATTGATTAAGATGCTCATTCATTCAAATTCATCTCGCATTATTGAATCATTTCCAGGGTCACTACGACCCTCATCTCAAAGATACCAAGAAAAACAGCAGTTAATCCACACCCCTCGCCAGGATATCCATTAGGCTCACAGAATTTAACGCCAAACGGTTCACTGAGTTACTGGAATTCTCTGCTGGAACCTGCTTTGGTGAAGAGCAGCTTTATTCTCTCCCATCCCAAAAAAACAGCCAACGACCATCCCGGTGAAAGCCAGCTCGCTGACCAGCGTCACCAGGTGATGATATGAGAGCAATCCTTCGGACCAGCGCACCCCATAAAACAAAGCCACGCCGGATTCATAGCGTTTCAGATCGAAAGGCCAGAGGAGCAACAGGCCGCGCTCGCTGTATGTGACGAAATCCAGCAAGACGTGCGAGCCATAACAAAGGAAAAGCGCAATAAACCAGGTGGTCAGCGAACATCGGCTGATACACCTCAGGATCAATGCCGCCAACGCGGAAAAAACCACTGCGGCGGTCAGGCTGTGGGTCAGATTGTTGTGAAAACTTCCCAGATCGCCAACCAGAAAACCGGGGATTACATCCAGGTCGGGAACGATAGCCCAGAAAAGGAGGAGAAATATCAGCCATGGCTGCCGGATCGAGAACCCCGGCTCGCGTGTCGGAAGACACCGACGCATGGCTCGATAGACCACATACCCAGCTGTCAGATGGATGATGGGGGACGGCAAAGAAATCTTATGGTGCGCACAGGTTCCCAGGACGCTGAAGCGCCATAGGCAGAAAGGACCGAAAGGCAGCCAGCTCACTGGCCAAAGAGCCGCTGGAGATCAGGCTTGTATCTGCGGTCTGACCGGTTTGGAACTGCGGATTATCGAGCTTGAGCACCCAGTCCTGGTTATCTGGCGCATTGAAAGAACGGATTCCGTTCCCAGGAACACTTCCTGCGTTGTTGCTGTTCCCGTTGCGCGGATTGAACCAGGTCACATTGAAGCTGCCGCCTGTTGCTCTCAGATCGATGGAGACCGATCCGCCTACAGGAAGATAAACCGCGTAGACATCACCGTTCCTCCCGAAACAGGCACGCCCCTGTCCACTAATCAATGCATTGCAGGGACTCATCTCATTGAATGGCAGGTTTTCGACGAACTGGCGCGCCCGCTGCATATCCTCCAGCATAGGTGCCAGATCTTCGATGGTCACCGTCCCTTCCTGACCGTATGCATCACGGTAGTGAAGTTCGTAATTACCACCCCCCAGGAAGATCGGGTAAAGCACTTGGGACCGCATCTTAAATTGAGAGGCGCTATCAACCCGGGTGACCCGGGGCGTCTCATCGATCATTACCGGGATCGCCCGGCAGGTTCTCACGCTTTCTTCTCGGTGGAAGATCACCACCTGGTTGTAATCCGGCAGGGGCGATGTGGAGAAATCGTTGGCCCCGCCCCCGGATTGGATGCTGGTCAGATCGAAATCCTTTCGGTTGAGAAATGGCCAAGGCGATGTGCGGTGGACCGTTATCGGATGGTCATACGGGTCCAGCTGGCGCAGCTTTTGGGCATATGCGATCTGCTGCTGATCGGAATAGATCTCATTGGCTTCCTCGCCGATATTCCAGATCAGCCCTGGGTGATGAGCGAAGCGGGCAACCATCTCGCGAAAATACAGGTCATGGTTATATCCATGCCATGCACTGTCATCGTTCAGGATGAGATGCAGGACGATCCCTCTGTTCTCCGCATAAGTGAAGAAATCCTCCCACTGCTGGAGTTTGGCATTGTCGAACCGGTCGCTGTTGGCTTTCGCCTGTTCGGGTGTATCTCCAAGCCACGGCCACGTGTCATTACGATCGCCGTCAATGTTATTGGTAATGACATAGATGCTGTTCACCCCTTTACTGCTCAGGAAATCAAGCGCCTCTTTTTTTCCCTGCCAGCTGCCGAAGGCTTCACCAAGGAAGTTTTCCGGGTCATCAACACTGCCTTTGATCCAGTAATCGCCGCCGCCGAAGCGCAGATAATGCCCGCCGGCATATTGCAGTGTCCCCAGGCAGGCAATAGATGGCGCCTGACAGTTTGCTAACCCTTCAACCTCGAATTCCCCGCGATAGCCATCCAGGAGCTGCTCGGCGCTTTGTGTAGCGAACCGCCAGCGCCCAGGCACATCGGAACGGAAACGAACTTTCCAGATCTCGCCATCCTGCCCGCCCTTTCCATCCCCGGCGAAGAAAGCCGGTATCGTAAATGTCTGCCCCTCTGGCCCGGTGAAAGTCACTTCGACCGGGATCTCAAACGGGTTACGTTCACCGGCGAGCTCAAGTGAATTAGGTCCCCTCAGGGTGATCTCGATTTTCGACCTTTGTGGGAAAACCCCCAACATCCCCAGGTCTTTCTGATCCGTCCCTTCTTTCGTGGTTGGTAGGACCTCCCGTGGTAGAGGCAAAGCACTGCTGGCAGGCGCACCTCCCTGCATTGTGGTTGGTGTCTCTGCATCGAAACTCCTCTCCGGCGTTGTTGCTATCCTTTCTTGAAGAAACAGCGCTGCCTTCGGTGTAAACCATACGGTGAGCAACAAGATTCCCAGGATCAGAACCCATGACCACCGAGTTTTTTGCTGATTGCTTTTCAAGTCTACGCGTCCAATGCCTGCATTAAGCATCATGGCCTCCGTCATCGATTTTAGAAGGTCGAGTGATACTTTAGCCAGGCATACTCAAGGGGTCAATAGGGTATCAGTACCATGAGAGCCTCACGGCGCATACCGATTCAAGATGATGGACAAACACCACTTCAAAAGGCTCTCCACCAGATTGGAATATATCAATTGGACGAATTTTGGCGTCCAGGTCAGCTCGGTCCCGTAAACGTGATCCGCAAAAGGGATCGTGGACCAATGCAGGCGATCGTCACAAACCTGGCGCAGATGCTTATATCTGGGATAGAGCGGCTGACGGGCTTCATCTCGATCGGCAAAAACCAGCCATACCGGCGAGCGCGGGCAGCTGGAGAGCAAAGCCTGCGAGGTGAACTGATTTCCCTCCTTCCGCAGCTGCGCCTCGCTCAATCTGACGCCGGTATTATTGGCGAAGCGAGCGATATACCCCCGCAACTTGGTCTGGCCTTCCATCACACCATCCCAGTATCCCAGACCGATCGGTATGGCCAGACGATACTCGTGATACTTCGCCAGGTGAAATACCTGCGCTGCACCCAGAGAGTGCCCGATCAGGATAATGTCTTCCTCCTCCACGCCATAATGTTCTTGCAGAAATCGAGTTGCTGCCAGGAGATCCTGGGATCGGTCCAGGATCTCTGTTGCCTCCCCCAGGTTGGTATCTGCCGACCCACCAAATCCCCGCAGGTCGATCGCCAGCACCGAATAGCGGCGGGGCAGATTGTGGCGGAGACGGACATAAAGTGGATGATCCTGTCCTACCTTACGGTTGCCATGGATGAAGAGGATCCAACCAGCGCTCTCCGTCTCACTTCTGGAGAGGTACGCGTGCAGCTGGTATCCGTCAGCCGGGATAGCCACATCCTGATATTCGCGCATCTCGTTGAGATACCAGGCTGGCACAAGGATCAGCGCCAGGCAGAGCAAGGCGGCAGCCGCCACCATCAAGAGGAATTGTCCTTTCATGTGAGACCTATGGGCACACGGGCAGGATATCATCCAGCGCATCGAGCCACACACTGGCCATCTTTGTATATCCAGAAGCGAACGGGTGGAGGCTGTCCCACATATCTCCAGCTGGTTGCAGGCTGTAGATCAAACCAGCACCATCTTCCATATCGACCAGGATCACCTTGTCCCCATTCTCGATGCGCACCTGAGCCATTGCCTGTACATTGTCGTTGAATTGATGGACTGTGGGATTATTTGGAACCAAATCAATGATCCGGGCCAGGACGACGATGACCGTTCGATTCGTCGTCGCCTCATATTGGTCGATTTCGTTCAGGATGTTCTGCACATCCACGGGGTCAGGGTTTAACGCATTCGTGCCAATATGCAGCAGGATGACATCCGGTGGGTTCAGGTTCAGCCAGTTCTCACCGCCGTTATCGTATATGTGGAAAGCGATCTGGGCATCTGTCCAGCCACTATGTCCCTCGTGCTGGGGATCGAAACCAGCGTAATACTCGCCATTGATCAGGCTACCGACGAAGTCGATAGACCGACTGCCTGCCAGCAAACTTTCCCAAAGATCTTTACGGTATGAGATCTGCCGGGTGACATCATCCACACCAGAGGATTTCCCTGCAGTGATCGAATCACCCAGGGGCATGATCCTGACCGGTGCGGCACAGGTGAATTGAGGCGGCGTTGAGATCGTCAAAGTGTACTGTTGGATATCACTTCCTGCTATATTGGCTGCCTGAACGGTCACCGTGAAGCTCCCCGTGAGACCGGACGTCCAGGTGATTTGTCCACTCGTTTGATCAATTCTCATGCCTGCTGGGGCGTCAAGCAATGTGTAAACTGGTGCTGGATTACCGCTGGCATTCACGTCGTAATAGTAAGAATTCCATAGCGCGCCAGTGGTTACTGGCGTTGACATTATCTCAGGGGCAGTCCCGTTGATCGCCCCAGAGGAGATCACGAAATTATCGAAGCATCTGTTGGCGAAGTTGACTTCATTCAACCCATCTGTGAACAGACGCACCGTGTCCAGTGCCACCGCATCCTCGAATGGAATGCCCGCCTGCAGCAGCCCATCGTTCACATACACCGCATAACTCCCCGCATCCAGGCTCGCCTCCACCCGCACACGCACCGCCCCACTCACCACCCCCAGCCCCCTCGTCACGCCGTCCACCCGGTACGCCAGCGTCTGATGCACCCCGCCCACATTCGTCCACACCAGGTTCACCCCCACTCCACTGTCCTGCTGCGTGTCACTCAACAATCCCCCCTCCCCCAACTGCATGAACAGCCGGTATGTGCCCTCATTGCCCGTGCGCACCCAGTCGAAGTCATATTCCCAGGTCAACATACCCCCACTCACCTGCTGAAAACCATGCCGCACCAACGGTCGGTTCAATACATCCGATGTGTCCAGATAGCACAACCGACCCCCCTGAATCCCCGCGTTCGCCCCGGCTGCCTCTACCTCCACCCAGCCATCCCCAACCTCACTGCCATCCGCCCGGTCGAAGGCGTCACTGAACAGAACCGCCCTCACCGCCGTCGCAGTCGGCGTGACACTCGCCGTCGGTGTCTCCGATGCCGTCAGGGTCACCGTTGGAGTGGGCGTCTCGCTCGGCAACGGTGCATCAGTGAAAGTGGGTGTGGCACTCGCCGTCACCGTCGGCGTCGGAGTATGGGTTATTGTAGAGGTCGAGGTTGGGAAAGAAGTATTGGTCGGTGTGGCGGTCGGAGTTGGGGATGCAGTTTCAGTGGGGGTTGTTGTTGGTGTCAATGCGCTGGTCGGAACAGGTGTATTGGTCGTTGTGGGGAGTAAGAAGTCGGAACGGATCATGAAATTATCGAAGCATCTGTTGGCGAAGTTGACTTCATTCAACCCATCTGTGAACAGACGCACCGTGTCCAGTGCCACCGCATCCTCGAATGGAATGCCCGCCTGCAGCAGCCCATCGTTCACATACACCGCATAACTCCCCGCATCCAGGCTCGCCTCCACCCGCACACGCACCGCCCCACTCACCACCCCCAGCCCCCTCGTCACGCCGTCCACCCGGTACGCCAGCGTCTGATGCACCCCGCCCACATTCGTCCACACCAGGTTCACCCCCACTCCACTGTCCTGCTGCGTGTCACTCAACAATCCCCCCTCCCCCAACTGCATGAACAGCCGGTATGTGCCCTCATTGCCCGTGCGCACCCAGTCGAAGTCATATTCCCAGGTCAACATACCCCCACTCACCTGCTGAAAACCATGCCGCACCAACGGTCGGTTCAATACATCCGATGTGTCCAGATAGCACAACCGACCCCCCTGAATCCCCGCGTTCGCCCCGGCTGCCTCTACCTCCACCCAGCCATCCCCAACCTCACTGCCATCCGCCCGGTCGAAGGCGTCACTGAACAGAACCGCCCTCACCGCCGTCGCAGTCGGCGTGACACTCGCCGTCGGTGTCTCCGATGCCGTCAGGGTCACCGTTGGAGTGGGCGTCTCGCTCGGCAATGGTGTGTCGGTGAAGGTGGGTGTGGCACTCGCTGTCAACGTCGGCGTCGGAGTGGTCGAGGATAGGGTGAGAAGCAGCACCCAGTCTTGGGAACCCGGTGCACTAAAAGACCGCGCACCGCCGCCTAAGACATACCCCAACGACTGTCTCGTGCCGTCTCTGGGATTGAACCATAGACCATCGAAATAAGCAGTGCTCGCGCTCAAGTCCAGCGTTATTTGACCTCCAATCGGCAGGTACACGCTGTAGACTTCACCCGTTCTTGCAAGAACATATCCCTGGCCGGAAAGCAACAGATCGTTCATCGGACGCATCTGCCAGAAAGGAAGTGCCTCGATAAAAGTCCGCGCCCTCTTCAGGTCAGCAAAATGGAAGGTGAAATCATGGTAATCTGTGATTGGAAAACTATGCAGCTCGAAATTTCCCCCTCCCATATAGATCGACCAGAGAATATGCCGCGCCAGATCCCGATCGGATACATCTATCATCCCTGTCTCGTCGAAAGAAATCGGGATCGTTCGACCGGAGTTTTCGACCAGCTCGTACCAAGAGACCGCAGCTGTGTTCTGTGGGGATTTGTCTGTCTGGAACCCGGTCAGGTCGAAGCGGTTGTCCCCAACGAATGGCAGCCAGGTATCCAGGCTACCGATGTGATGCACAGTGATAGGATGATCGTATGGGTCCAGATCCCTGATCATCTGCGCAAACGTTTGCACCTGACTGACTGTGTAATTTTCGTTGAACTCTTCGGAGATATTCCAGATGAGTCCGTTATAGTGACCAAATCTTGCTACAATCTCCCGGTAGTACAACGCTCGATTGAAACCTGTCCAGCCAGAATCATCCTCGAAAATGATATGGAGCACGATTCCTTTCTCCTGAAGGTAGTCGAAAATCCCTCCCCAGGCAGCCATTTTCATCAGGTCAATCCGCTCGTGATTGATTTGCGCCTGACCTGGCGTCGGTCCCACCCACGGCCAAACATTGTTTCCATCGCCGCCGATATTATGCAGCATGAGATAGAGCGAATTCACCCCCTGTTCCGCCAGGAAATCTACAGCTGCTTCTTTCGTGGGAAAACCGACGGTTATCCCTGGCGCCAGGAAGTCCTCAGGATCGTCTGCCCCACCCTTGATCCAGTAGGTGCCATCCGCAAATCGGAGATAGTGACCTCCAGAATATTCAAGCCTACCTGTGCAAGAGAAATTAGGCAATCCATAAGTTGTTGCTTTGGGACAACTTTCTGGAGTGACGACCTGAAAGCTGCCAGTATGACCATTGAGTAGGGGTTCACTGCTCGTCGAGGAATAGGTCCATATCCCACTTGTCCCAGGGCGGAAACGGACTTTCCAAACGTTACCATCCATGCCTCCGGCTCCATTCCCATCATAAAACGCCGGGACAGACATCCTCTCCCCTTGAGGTCCCTGAAAATTTACATTTACTTCGAACAGAAAAGGATTTGGTATGCCCATACCTGTTGAATCTGGCCCAATTAGAAGAGTCTCGAACAACTCATTAATCATGATTGACGGAAGTGGAGTGGGTGTCGGTGTGTCATTGGGCGTCGGAGTGGTCGAGGGGAGATCCGTGGATGTAGACGTTGGAGTCTCTGTCGGGATAACAGTCTCCGTGACGGTTGATGTTCGTGTGGCACTCACGGAGGGTGTTTCGGTCTCTGTTGGAGACGGTGATGAAGTGATCGTTGGAGATGATGCTTTAGTCGAAGTAGAAGTCCAAGTAACTGTGGGGGGAACAGGGGTGTTTGTCCCTGTCGGTTGAGGCGTGTCCGTTTGGGTGGCAGCTGGGGAAGCTGTACCCGTCGTAGTGCTGGATGGAAGTGGGGTTGGCGAAGGGGTGAACTCTGGCATGATCGATTCGACGGAGAGGTTGTCAAAACAGCGCTCATTAAAATAGATCTCGTTCAACCCATCCGTCATGAACCGCACCGTATCCAGATTTACCGGATTGTCGAAAGGGATACCTGATTGAACGCTGATCCCATCGAGGGAGAGATCATAAGACCGGCTTTCCAGATCGACCAGGATCTCGAAATTGGTCACGCCGGAGACTGCCCGCAGAGGAGTGTTTTCTCCCCCATCACGGTAAGCCAGCATCTCATGAACCCCGTCGATTTGTGTCCACACCAGATTTACACCGACACCGGAGTCCGGATTTCCCTCGCTCATGAGTTCACCTTCGCCCAGCTGCATCAAGAGCCGATAGCTGTTCTCTCGGAATTGACGTCGCCAATCGAAATCGAATCTCAAACGCAGATCACCGCTGAAAACCAACGGAAAAGTGTGGCGCACAAGCGGTCGCAGGGCTATGTCAGATGTATCCAGGAAGCAAAGCCTGTTCGCCTGAATCCCTGTTGCAGCCCCGGCTACCTCGACCTCTTCCCATCCGTTGCCTACAATGGTGCTATCTCCTCGGTTGAAGTCATCGCTAAATAGCAGAAGAGGCTCAACCAGCAGCTGGCCATGATCCTTTTGCAACTGAACGGCTGTGATGTTCCCGAGCATGAGCGGAAATATTAGAATCCATAGGGGAATCGTAACCCCCTTGATCCAGCTCATCATTGTATTCCCTTTTTATCTAAATACATTACCAATAAGGTCATCCAAATCTCCTTCTCCCGGCCTGACCGTGCTAAAAAGTCAATGACAGGTTATCTTGATCTCCCCGGATTCAAGAGAAAAGCCGTTTGGGACTGCGATATCGATGTTAACGTGATGACTTCGTTGATGGGCTTTCGACAGCTTCTGTCCGTAGTATCGGCGTGCCACGCAAAGCGAAAATCACCCCCCCAATGATCCCCTGGGTGAGCATGAGCCCAAAGGAGATCAACGACAGAGCCAGGGATTCCTCGACCGGGACTCCCAATCCGGTGAGTAGAAAAACGAAGATGCCCTCGCGGATACCAATCCCGTTGATCGAGAACGGCACCAACAGGACCACCAGAGCCACCGGAACGATCATGGTGAAATAAAGCCAGGATACCTTCAGATCGAGTGCCACGCCGATGAAATAATAGAACAACACCACGTTTATCTGCAGAAGTATCGAGATAACTAAGGCCAGCGCCATCACCCGCGGCCGCTCTCTCAGGAGATAGAGCGAACGGTAAGCCTTATCCAGCTTCTCAACCAACCTGGACATTTTCACCCTGGTCAGGAGATGTTCACCTGCCACGATCAACTTATCGTTGTAGACCATGAACATCCCCAGAGAACAGATCGCAAACACCCCCAGGACAGGCCAGGCATAAAAGGAAACCTCCTCCCCGATCACATAACCGATGCCTAGTGCTAAGATCGCCAGCAGCGCCAGGGCAAAGACGCCGATCAGCCTGTCCGCAAACACGGACATCACCGACTTGGCCGATTCCTTGCTCTGGCTAGCCGTATCGTATGCCCGGATCGCGTCCCCGCCCACCGTCGTGGGCAGGAAGCTGTTGAAAAATTGCCCAACAAAAACGGATGCAACAAGCGAACGCAGAGGGATTTGTATCCCCTGCGCGGCGAGAAGGATTTGCCAGCGGTAGCTGGTCAGGATCTTGCCGAGGTACAATGTCAAAAAAGACAGACAGAGCCATCCCAGCGCAGCACCCTTTATCGAAGCGTAAATGGCGGTGAATTCGGTTTTCGATAGCAGATACCAGATCAGCGAAATGCTGACCACCGCTTTGATGACGAAGAAAAGGTATTTTCTCATCGAGATCCTCAGGATGCCCTCAAGAGCGGACCTTCTTAACCTCAGCCGGCACCCCGGCTGCCATGCTGTAAGGTGGGATGTCTCTCGTCACCACCGCACCTGCAGCGACGATGCTCTTCGTCCCAACTGTCACACCATCTAAGATGATCACCCCGGCACCGATCCATGCCAGGTCTTCGATCGTGATCCCCCTGGTCTCGATACGCCGTGAAGAAGGCAGGACATTCGCATCCGAGTAATCGTAGCTGCCGCCAGAGAAATGACATCCCGATCCGATATCGAGGCTGTTACCTATACGGATCTTTCCCCGATTGGCGGCGATTATCTTGACCGTTGAGCCGATGTTAACATGCGAACCGATCTCAATGTCGGCGTTCTTGCAAACGATGGCCGAAAACCTGCCGATGGTAACCATGTCCCCGATGACAATGCCCTTGTTGTCCTCGCCTTTGGCGTCGAGTGTGCAGTCATCGTCGATGATGACCTGGTCGCCGAGCTCGATCTTGTGCGCCTGGCGGAGCACCATATTCCTCCCGAAAACGACTTTTCGTCCCACCCGCTTGAACAGCGGTCGGTAGAAGATTTGCCGCAAGAACAGACCCAGCGCTCCCGGCAGCTGGCTGAAAAGCAGCATGATCAGTTCATAATAGATTAAGGTGCCCCACCCCCGTTCACCCACCACCATTTCTTTATAAGTTCGAAATGGTGATTTGTGCGGGGCAAAGAGTTTTTGATGCAACCCCGGCCATTGCTCCAAGGACGAGCCAGCCTTTTCCACTGGCGTCTGAATTATCTCCTTTTCATCCATACTGCTTTCGGAGGTGGAAGATCGTTCAGGTGTTTGCGGCATCCTCATACCCGACCATTTTCCAGAAGCCACTGGTATGTCTTCATTAACCCCTCAGGGAGTTCGACCTGGGGGGAGAAGCCCAGCTTCGCCTCTGCCTTGCGAATGCTGAAGGCGGTATTTCCGGTGTAGAATTTCAAACTCCGGCGGGTAAATGGGGCTTTCCTTCCGCTCACTTTCTCGGCAGCTTCCAGGAGTACAGCTGCGATCCACACCGGCGCCTTGGGCACCCGAAATTTCGGGGCTTTTACCCCTAGGCATGCCGCGATCCCAGCTGCCAGCTCTTCCAGCGTCACAGCTCTCGGACCTGCCATAATGAACGTATCCCCAGGCGCTGCCGGGTGTGTTGCTGCGATCTCGAAGCCAGCAACCATGTCGCTGATATAAATCGGATGCCGCAAAGTCTTCCCATTGCCAACGAAGAAGAAGCGCCCTCTCCTGATCGTGCGAAAAAGCCTCTCTGTGCGCGGGCAGCGCGGTCCATAAACCCAAGCCGGACGGATGATCGCAACCGGATAGGCGTTCTGAGCTGCAAATGCCCTGACCGCTTCCTCGCCAGCTAGCTTGGACCTCTCATAGGCCACATCGGGATGGCAGGGGGAGCTCTCATCCGCGGGTGGGTGCTTGATGTCGCCGTATACCCCCACACTGCTGCAATGGACAAAACGCGGGATGCCGGCATGAAAACAGCGCGCCAGAAAATCGCGCGTGTTCTCCACGTTAACCTTCCAGAAATATGTTTCGCCGACTCCCGTCTCAAGATGGGCGCTTGCCAGATGAAAGCAGACATCATGTCCACTCAGGAGTGGATCGATCCGCTCTGCATCGGCAAAATCCGCCTCGACCACTCGGAGAGCCGGGTGTCTGGTATGAGGGGCAAGCCGCTCGACATGGATATCGACCGCGGTTACCTCCCGCCCACGCGCCAGCTGATCGTCAACCAGATGGCTGCCGATGAAACCACCAGCACCTGTGATCAACACCCGCATCGTTCACTCCTTCCTGGCAGCTACGATCACCGCATAGCCACGCGGCGATCGATCGAAAACATCTAACTTCGAGAGGGCGCGCAACAGCGGATACAGTATGGAGTACAGTTTGATCGTCTTCTCGACCGATTTAACCTGATCGATGTTCTGTGGCGCGATCTGTCCTTTTTCGACCCTGGCTCTGCTCTTCCTGGAGAGGATCTTCACATAGACAAAGTTTATCCCCAGCTCCAAGATCTCGGTGAAAAAGCGCGCATAGCTGGTATGCAGGTAAGGATCCAACCCGGCTTGAGACAGCTGCGCCTCCAGCTGGGGGACATCATAGCCAACAACCACATGCCCGTACTCCTCTGGCCGCATCCCGATCAGATTTTTTATCCTGACCGCCAGCTTTTTCTCGTCTCCGTTAGGAGTGGTCACCACCACCCTGCCGCCAGGACGGGTCAGACGTGCCAGTTCCCGATTCAGTTTCTCTGGATCGCGCAGGTGTTCGTGGACATCGATGGTCATCACCACATCGAAGGTCTGATCCTCGAATGGTAGGACGGGGTTGTCTTTGTCCATCTTCACCACCGGATCACCAGTCACCTGGCTGATTTGAACGATGCTCTCCTTCTCGGCATCCGCCCAACTCCACTCCCCGCCATTTTCCTTGAAATGCCAGTTGAGCGCGCCATTATTATCACCACAAGTGATCAGCAGACAGCGCTGTCCTTTCAAATCGCCCAGGACTTTCAGCAACGCCTTCAGTTTCTGCTGTTTTTTCAAAGATTTTCGAAAGAGCTTCAGCTGCCAGAGCTCAGCAGCTGTTTGAGTACCGGTAGTTTCTTCGATCGCAGTTGAATCCATCCTGATCGCTCCCATTACTCTACGCGTGATCACACACCCATCAGGTCGTAAACCGCCTGCACTTCTTCGATTTCTGCCATCTTTTGCTCAGGGCTCCAACCTAATTTGCGCGCCATGGTCTGCGCTGCTACCCCCAGACTCTTCGGATCAGGTCTGCCAGCAGTTCCCAAACCGGTGCGCCGGAAGATCACATCCGTCAACTTGATTGCCATCTCCGCATCGACGGCTTCCTCGACCTGAGCCCGGATAAATTCGGGAGAGTTGGTCGTCAACTTGCCTGGAGTCTCCTCCAGATTGAGCCGATCGACGAGATGCCTGTATTTTGATCCATAGCTGCGCACCAGGTGATCCAAAGCTTCGGGACTCAGCCTCCCTCCCAATGCAGCCCTCGCCTCCTCCAGAAAGGTCCCGAACGCTTCGATCTCCCCGCCATACACTGGTGTGAAAGAGGTTTTGCACACAGGCGGCACCTTATCCAAAATCCTGAAGATCAGATCGACCGTCTTCTCCGCCACCTGTCTGGCAGAAGTGTACTTCACACCGACCACTGTGATCAGCCCCTCCATGCCCTCCTCCCTGTGATCGAAGACCTGCCCGCGCCTCACCAGTTTGACCTCCCGCCGATCTCTATCAGGCACCTCTGGAAGAAACCCATGATGGACGAAACAGATGTTCTCTCTGGTTATCTCCACACCAGGATACGCGGAGTTGATCTCCTCCAGGATCGTTTCCAGATTCTCCTCTGACATTCGGAAATCATCGGGGGGACCTGAATAATGCGAATGAAATGTGCCGATCAGAGAATATCCCCGCCAGGGGGAAATGAAAAGCACGTGGGAAGTTCTTTCTCCTTCGGATGGATTCCCCCTTATTTCAGGATAGCTGGGGATGCCTGCGGCAAATCCCTCGATCAACTTCCGGGTGATGATATTCACTGCAAGGGAGTGATGAAACTTTCTCTCCTTGGATCGTACTCCACCCCGCTTGAGAAGCTCGTCCACCCACGGGCCAGCTGCATTGACCACCATCTTTGCCGATATTTCGAAGATATCCCCGCTCAAGACGTCTCTCGCCTTGACGCCGATCACCCTTCCCCGCCTTTGGAGGAAACCTACCGCCTCCACATAATTTGCAACAACCGCTCCTGCCCTCATTGCGGATAGAATGAACGAAAGGGTAAATCGCTCTGTATCATATACCTGAGCATCGTACCACAATGCCCCTCCGCTGACACCCGCCTCCGGCAGGTGAGGCAGATATCGAAAAATTTCCTGCCTGGAGAGCAGGCGTCCATTCGGTAGACCTTTCTCCCGTTCGAGGTCCTCATTTCGATCGAAGCCGATCAGATCGGTGAGCTTCAATGCGATCCCCAACGCTATCTTTGATTTCATCACCCGGTGATATGTCGGGGTCAGGCAGGGGAGGGGATGAACAAGATGGGGAGCGACCCGCAAATAAGTGCTCCGCTCCCGGATCATCGTCCGCACCAATCCCAGATCGGCATCCTGGAGATAACGCAACCCGCCATGGACAGTTTTCAAACTGTTGGAAGATGTCTCCTGACCAAAATCACCGCGTTCGATCAGGGCGACAGCCAAGCCCCTCAACGCGGTATCCCAGGCAATGCAAGCTCCATAGATGCCCCCACCGATGACTGCCACATCGAACCTTTGGTCAGCCAGCGATCTTGTATTTCTCTCCACTTCTGCCATACATATATCGATCATTTGATGGCAAAAGCCATCAAATGCCAGCCAAGAGGCCGCACCCATGATCTCGGCAGCAGATGGAATGCCCGTACGAATATCTTGTTATAGATCATCACCTTTAAGCCGTGATGCAGGCGTGTCTCGACCGGGAAGCGTTCGGGGATAATGCGGAAAGATGTGAATGGCTTGAACAGTTCCCGAAACTCGCCGATCGTATATTTGTTGAGCACCGGTGCGTCCTCATGTTCCAAACCCACATTCATGACTTTCGAAAGCGCATTGAGCCAAGAGCGGCGATTGTAAACCATCATGATCGCCTGTCCCTTTGGCTTTAGGACGCGATGGATCTCTGCAACCATCCTCTCTGCATGGGCAGTGTACTGAATGACCCCATGGGCATAAACGACATCGAAGCTGTCATCCGGAAATTCGAGAGCTTCCCCGTTCATCACCTGTAAATTGCCGCTCAGTCCACGTAGCGCGAAATTCTGGCGCGCCAGCTCGATGGAAACCTCTGCCAGGTCGATCCCGGTGACGATGGCGCCGCCACGCGCAAATCGCACCAGGTCTATCCCCACGCCGCAACCAACTTCAAGCAGCCTCTGTCCTTTGAATGCAGAGAAATCCACCAAGTGTGGCAGATAGCGAAGCTTGTCGAAACGATATTCATCCAGCTCATCGAAGAATCTCAGGCTTCCGACGGGTTGAGTGGCGATTTCCAGGTCGTGGATGTGATCGTTCCAATATGTCCGGATCGCTTCGAGCAGCGGGTCATCCAGGCTCGGATGGTGTTGATCGGTCGATATATCGATGCCGGTGGCTTCTGATTGAGTCTTCATTACACCGCCTCCACCCGGGTGAAACGGGCATCCAGCACCTGACGATTCCAGAGCTCGAAGACCATCAATGCCCACAACCGGTGGCTGTGATTGGCTTCGCCGTTCAGATGCTCGTCGATCCAGGCAGCAATCGTTTCCGCCGAGAACAAGCCTCGCCTGAATATACTTTCAGATGAGAGTAAATCAAGCATCATGGGTTTGAGCTCGGCGCGCAACCAGTTCTTGAGCGGAATGCTGAATCCTTGCTTGGGTTTCGTCAACACCGCCTCTGGCAGCCGGTCTGCCATGGCTTTTTTCAAGATCCTTTTTGTCTGTCCCCGGTAGAGCTTCATCCGCGCAGGTAAATTGACCGCCAGCTCGACGATCCGGTAATCCAGGAGTGGGACGCGTGCTTCGAGAGAAACCGCCATACTCATGCGATCCACCTTGGTCAGGATATCGTCCACCAGATATGTCTTGATATCGACATATTGCTGTTGGGATAGCGGTGAAAAACCAGCTCGATTCGCGAAGTAACTCTCCATGATCGCCGCAGAGCTATCCCCGTTCAATGCCGCGCGCATCTCAGGCGTGTAAAGATCGGCTTTATCTGCCTGGGTCATGAACATCATCCAGCGGGTGTGTTGCAAGGAATCGGGTAAGGATGCACCTTCGATGAAACGTTTTGCCTTATTGATCAAACCCTTCTTTTCCGGTCTTGGCGGAATGCGGGCAAATAGCGCCGGAAGGATATCCTGGCGCAGCCTCTTTGGAAGATATCGGTATAGGCTATCCATCGCTTGGGCGACATAAGTATCATATCCGCCGAACAGCTCGTCTCCACCATCACCAGACAGCACGACTTTCACTTTTTGGCGGGCGACCTGAGAGACCAGATAGGTCGGGAAGATCGAAAAATCTCCGAAGGGTTCATCCAGGTGACGGAGCAACCGCTCAGCCAGATCGGCGATCTCGGGCTGCAGGATCTCCTCGGTATGGTCGGTGGCGTACCGTCTGGCAACCCCACGCGCGTAAGGCAACTCATTATATGTGGCATCATCGAACCCGATCGAAAAGGTCTTCACCGCGGCATCCGACGAGCGTGCCATGGCAGCCACCACGGTGCTGGAATCGATCCCACCGCTCAAGAACGCCCCCAAAGGCACATCGCTCATCAATTGTATGCGCACCGCCTCATCGATCAGCTCACGCAGCATTTCAGCTGCCGTGTCTTCGTCTTGCGGCACATCGCGGACCGGCACATCCCAGTATTGCTGCACCCGCACCTCTCCCCCTTCGTAGATGAGCAAATGACCGGGCGGTAGTTTTCTCACCTCCTTGAAAATCGTCCTGGGGGAGGGGATATACTCCAGAGTAAGGAATTGATCCAGAGCGACAAGATCGATCTCGGTTGGAACCAGCGGATGGGCTACCAGACATTTCAATTCTGAGCCGAATACCAGCCCATCCCCACCAACCCAATAGTAGAGAGGTTTGATCCCGAGGTGATCGCGGGCGATCAAAAGCTTTTCCCTGCGTGTGTCCCATAAAGCAAAGGCAAACATCCCGTTGAATTTCTCGACGCAGCGATCCCCATATTCCTCGTAGGCATGGACGATGACCTCGGTATCACTTCGGGTAGCAAACCGGTGCCCCTTCTTCTCCAGCTCGGCATGCAAAATCCGGTAATTATAGATCTCACCGTTGAAAACCAGCCAGAGGCTCTCGTCCTCGTTTGCCACCGGTTGATCCCCGGTTACCAGGTCAATGATGCTCAACCGACGCATACCCAAAGCCGCGCGCTCGTCCGTGTAATAGCCCTCATCATCAGGTCCCCGATGCGCGATGACTGTGCACATCTTTCTCAAGAGCATCTCATCGATCGGATGGTCTCCATGGGGATACACAAAACCGCAGATACCACACATAAGATATCTCTACTCTTTTACGGTCTCGATCATGCTTTGCCTTGATCCAATACCTGGATCAAGCACCCGATAGATCTCCTCCAGCTTGGCAAGATAGTTCGCCTGACTGTATTTTTCCTCCAAAAGACGCAGGCATTGGGCGGCGAGACGCTGCCTCAATGGTTCATCTTCGATCAGGCGTGCCAGACCCGCTGCAAAAGCCTCCTTCTGTGGTTCTACCAGCACTGAGGTCTCTTGATCCAAAACAAGGGAGTGCGCAGGCAGGTTGGTCGCAATGATCGCTTTGCCCGCTTTCAGGTAAGTATAAATCTTCAACGGCACCGAAGTGCCTTCGATTCGCGGCGAGACCAGGATATCGGCCATGGCAATGAATTGATTGGCCTCTTCTACCGTGAGAGTGCCAGTGAAATGAACGCGATCCGCCAACTCGAGCCTTTCCGCCATCGTCCGATATGCCATCACCTGATCTGGTTTTCCTCCCACCAGCACGTAAACAGCCTGGGGAAACTTCTTCTTCAAAATTGCTGCGCTCTCCAGAAGCAGATCCAAACCCTGGTATCTTTCGAAAGTGCCGGCGTAGACGATCGCCAATTTGTCCTTTAACCCGAGCTTTTCGCGCAGATCGCGGATCTCACCAGAATCCACCGGGCTTTGATCAAGTGGCAGATTCTCGATCATCATGTTAGGGACATGAGGATTGATGCCCTTCACATATGTCTGCAAATCTGGCCCAATAGTGATCATTGCATCACAGGTATTGATGACCAAACGCTCCAGGTATTCGAAAATCGCGATCATCAGCCGGTTGGCGCCAAACCTGAAGTTGACCAATTGCTTTGGCAAACTGGAATGCATGTCATAAAGATGTCGCGTATGAAACAATCTCGACAACACAACCGAAAAAAATCCAGCTTCCTCATGGGAATGAATCACATCATACCTGTTTCTGAGCAGCAAGGCAAATGCCTTCCAGAACAGCAGGAAATCCAGGGGGATCTTCTGCCAGGAAGGGCCAACCTTCAATGATTTGATAAATGGCACCCGTGGGATGCGAAACAGTCGCACTCCCGGGAAAGAAACATCTCTACCAATGTGGTAGGTTACCAGATCGACCTCATGGCCCTGGCGGGAAAGATTGGCCAGCCGCTGATACACGCTGATCGGAGTTCCCCTTGGCTCGAAGAATGGCTGAGGAGCGATCATTAATATTTTCATTTACTCCAGGTCACTTTCCTGTCTAATTTATTAAAGACAATACTGCCGTCTAAAGTCATGTTGAATCAACATGAATCTGCTGGATTGTGCCTTAGCCCCATCGGGAACAATTTCAATCTGACAAAGGTCACAAGGACCTGCGCCACACATCAATCTCTCAACGATTGAACTACCAGACTGGTGCGAGGCGGTCACTGCCCGGCAGTCTGATCCTCCCCGCTCAGGATCTCCCTGATCATGTAGATCGACTTTCCCTGGGACTCATGGTACGTACGCACGATCAACTCCCCCAACAGCCCCATCACGATCAGCTGCACCCCAAGCATGATGAGCAGGATCGCCAAGAGCAGGATCGGACGATTGCTTAATCCAATGTGGTAAAAGAGTCTTTGAATCGTCAGATAGAGAGCCAGGAGGGTGCCAGCTACGAAAGAGAGCATGCCTGCCAGACCAAAGATCTGCAACGGTCGCGTGGCATAATCCAGCAGGAATTTGACCGTGATCAGATCCAGCAACACTTTCACAGTTCGCCTGAGACCATATTTCGAGCGACCGAATTTGCGCGGGTGATGGTTGACCGGGACCTCAGCCACTCTGACGCCCATCCAGCTCGCCAGGGCTGGGATGAATCGATGCAGTTCTCCATAAAGGTGTATATTTTCGATTACCTCACGCCGGTATGCCTTCAACGAACAGCCATAATCATGCAGCCTGACACCCGTCACTTTCGAGATGATCGCATTGGCAGTGATCGAGGGTAGTCGACGGGTCAGATACTTATCCTGCCGATTTCGCCGCCAGCCGCTCACGATATCATATCCCTCCTCGATCTTTTCCAGCAGGCGGGGGATATCTTCCGGGTCATTCTGGAGATCACCATCCATGGTGACAATGACTTCTCCATGGGCGTGATCAAACCCTGCCGAAAAAGCAGCTGCCTGACCAAAATTTCGCCGTAATCGAATTACGTGCACGCGGGCATCACCTTGCTGAATTTTTTTCAGGATTCCATATGTGCCATCCGAACTGCCGTCATCAACAAGTATGATCTCGCTCTTTCGCCCCAGACCGTCCAGCACTCGTATCAATCCCTCATAAACCGGCTGCGCGTTCTCGGCCTCGTTATACATCGGGATAACTATCGAGAGAAATGGCTTCTCAGCCGATTCGAGCACGGCTGCAATTTTATGCTTCGAACTGAGGCGAGTGATGTCCGTCATGATACCAATTCTTGGAGAGAATTTTTGCCTGAATGCAGGAGAATAACCACAAGATCAAAGACACCGATGCAAGAAAGCTTCTCTGGGATTATAAGTTCGGCAATGCGCCGATTAGACGCCGGTAATTATCCGATAATTCCAGATATTTTTTCCTCCGCTCCGGGGGCTCAATAAAAGCGATGGGGGTGAGAGCCACCCTACCGAGAGAGGCCAATAGTAAAACGACTTTATAAAGCTGAACCGAGAGCCAGGAATAATGCTTGCGAAAATAAAGGATCTTCCCCTGATAGAGATGTAAAAACATCTCAGCAGCAACCTGATCGGTGCTTTGACCACCATAATGGACAACAACCGCCTGAGGCACCCAGTTTATCAACCAGCCCGCCTGGCGAATCCGGCAGCACAAATCGACCTCTTCGGAATACATAAAATAATCTTCATCGAAGAGACCGATCTGGTCAAGTACTTTCCGACGAATCATGAGACAAGCCCCCATCAACACATCTACCTGCCGGGGTGCCGCTGCATCCCACTCTTGCATCGGGTAAAGTGCCCATGGATGGAAATTATCCATATGGAACAGGCGCCAGAACTCACGCCATAATGTCGGTTGAGGGTAAGCTGAGATCTGAAGCGAACCGTCTGCATTGATCAACCGTGGACCCACCGCTCCCGTTTGCGGATGCTCATCAAGAAACTTCATCAATAACGATAATGCCCCAGGTTTTACCACAGTATCCGGATTCAGCAGGAGAATATACTCTCCAGTGCATTGGTGGATCGCCTGATTGTTCGCCCGGGCAAAACCTGGATTGCAACTGTTCGCGATCAGGTTGATCTCTGGATACAACTCACGCAGCATCCGCTGGCTGCCATCCTTTGAATTGTTGTCTACGACCCAGATCTCGCACTCTCGATCCGGCAGCGAGGCGTATATCGAATCCAGGCATTCCGCCAGCAGCTGGCGCGTATTCCAGTTGACGATGATTATCGATAAATCCATCGGGATCGGTCTCCCAGCAGCCCACTAACGTTAACGTTAGAGGCTGGTAATTGTTTCACCCCCTTAAATTTTTCAATCGCTCTCCAACAACGAGACCAGGTTTTGAATATAAAAGAGATCACCCACTGCAAATGCTGGTACATCCAGGTATTTTGTGAGCTCATTGCGCGACTCTTGCAGAATCAATGCCTTGGCTTGGAACAGGGCGTTGTAATCATAGAGCTGATTGAGCACCCCTTCTGCAAACGCGTTCTCGGATTTCGGGACGAACCAGTAAGGCGTGACCCTCTCATACTCGGTCACAGCTGCCCTGACTTTGCTGAGTGCATGCTCCCGCAGGTATTGAGCGACCTCGGGAACCAGGAACATGAAATTTCTGGCGGTGTTCAAATTTCGGCAGTACACGACCTGGATCCCCTGAAAATATTCGTCCGGCGCCTCGAAGGTGAAGCTCGATACCCGTAAACTTAGTAATCTATTTAGCTCATTGCGCACCTGGTTGGTTTCAGGATATCCTGCCATCTTCTCCAGTTCTAAGTATCCCCAATATCCTGCCAGATAGGCATTGTGAACAAATGGCATCTTGAGCAAAACATCATCGGCAGGCGGCGATTCCAGGCGGTTTTTCGCAGCGTCGAAGAGAGGTTTCGCCCCGCCGAAGACCTCGGCGTATTTCCAGAGAGCATAGAAAGAAAAAGGAGAGAAACGCCAGCCAGCGAAATTCGAGATCTCTCGCTCCGGCCCAGCGTTCGCCCTGGCGCTCTCGAACTCGGGCGGGCTGATGAAGACCTCCCGTGGGGCACCATCACGCCAGCCAATATGCTCATATTCATAAAGCGGATAGGTATTAAATTCCTGTTGCAGGTATGTTCGGGTGCGGGACTGTAGATCGGCTGGCAAGTAGGGAAGGGCGCGCAAAAAGGTATATATCGTATCCGCCGGGCTGTGCCAGTAATCAACTAGATCCGGTCCACAAATGCGGACGGCTGCCAGATCGAATAAGCCCGTGCTGGCATAACCGGGTCTAAGGTGGCCTGTATTGAGGATTTTTTCCACCTGCTCGCTCAAAAGGGCTTTCAGCTGAGCATCGCTCAGGACCGGGATATTGGCTGCCCCCCCAGGTGCGATGCGCGCCAGAGGCAGTTTCGTAGGCTGACCGGCATCGGGTGAGAAAGCAATGATCGCATTACTGCGATGCATAAAGACCTTCCCATCATAGGGGATCGGTGGATTGACATCGCCATGAAAGCCATAACTCCCATTCCGACCACCATAAACTCCCCCCCACGGCGCATCATAGGGATTCGAGACATAGGTCATGATGTTGTATCCCGGGACCAGGCTGGGGAGATTGTAGCTGAAGTAGTTCCATTTTCTGTCCTGGGCGGGCGTGCCTGTGAACACCTCGCTCTCCGGGATGGAGATATCGAAAGCTCCACCCACCCGGTCACAGCATCTATTCCAGTAAATGAGATCTCCTCCCCCTGCCATCGCCACTGGCTCATCGACTGCATTCCAATCATTGTTTACAATGCTTATGTAAGGGGTTCCGAGCATCCATCCTGAGATATGCCCACCCGCGATAGTGGGATCCGATTTATAGTTATTTCCCTGGTAGAGGATCCCATCGCTGCCAACGACCGGCGGGAAACGGTTGCCGCTATGCGTCCCAAGCCACAGGATAGGTGCATATTCTGCCTTCCCATCCCGATCGAAGTCGTATGTGACCTCTTTCCCGGTATACCGATCCAGAACAAAGTAAGTCCTTCGCCAGGGTTTCGATTCGAAATACTCTGTGATGGGGACTGTACTGCCATTCGAAGTGACATTCGGTCGGCTGGCATCGATGGTCGGTGTGCCATCCACCCAAAGCCCCGCAGCCGTCCCAAGAGGTCCGACCAGAGTGCCGCGGGGGTCCTGTCTGTGGTGGGGATAGACATCATCCAGCTCCAATGCTGAAAACTGGGATGCCGGTCCGGGTCCAATCGCAGTCCTGTAGTTGTTGCTGCCAGAGAAGATCACCACATCCCCGTAAATCACTGGCCACCATGAATGAAATCCTGCCCCAGGGAGCTTTGCAGAACGCCAGACGAGTCCCCCTGTTTTCGCGTCTAGCGCGTAAGCCCGGCTGTCATTCGAAGCAAAGTACACAACCCCGTCTTTGTATGCAGCCGAGTACAGAATCGGACCTTGAGTCTTGTATTTCCAGGCTAGACGCCCAGCCGAAGAGCCAGACGCATGGATGGCATAGAAAAATCCATCCCGATTTCCAGCAAAGACCTTGCCTTCAGCGACCAGTGGGTTGGTATCGAACCCGGCACCTGCCCGGAAGGTCCACAATCGCTCGCCAGTATATGCATCGATCGCATGCAGGCGGTGATCGAAGCCACCGACATAGACGACGCCGTCAACGACTGTTGGGGAGTGCCCCAGAGGCAACTCTGTGGGATATACCCAGCGTTCCGCTCCTGTATCCGCATCCAGCGCGTAAAGGCCGCGTGAGGTCGAGATGTACAGCATACCGTATTCCGCCACGATCTGTACCTTCTGCATGATATACGGCTCGAAGGGCTTATACCATAGGGGTCGCAGCTTTCCCCTGACCTCTTCCGAGGTCCAGGATGTGCGTTCTGGATTCGCCCCTGCCATTGCCCAGCTTCTTGTCCCTGGTCCTGGATGAAACGAGTTGGAGGCAAGGACCAATGGCAGGAAAACCTGAGAGGCAGCGGAGTCTGAAAGCCGCCCGGCGCTGATTTGTGATTTTGCGCTTGCAGGAATAATCGATTCTGCCAGGAGCGCTTCCTTCTCTTTAAGGAAAAACCGATTGCCTAGCGCAAGCAAGATGATCCCAACTATCAGAAGGGCTGCTATCATGCCACGCCGGGGAGTGGTCTCGGACAAGTCTCTGCTCGCAACAAGATCGATCATAATGCTCCTGCTCTCTTCCGGGTCTCGCGCCACACTATAACAAATCCTATACTTCTCTGCCATAGTACTTTAGTCTCTGACCCAGGTAAGCAGCAGCTACCCTTGAAACTGTTCGGCTTCAACCGAGATAGTCACTCACCAGCTATTCCTCACCATACCTCCCAATATAGCGAACAGAGCATATCACCTGAAGGCTGAATCTCCCTCACCTTGTTGAGACACAGTTTCGAAACCGTTAATTTGCAATACAGGCGCGCAGTTTTTCGGCCAGTATGCGCACGTTGGGTTCCTGTAAAATCCCACGGTGGTTACCAGGCACATCGAAAACCTCGACACCGCCGGTAGCGAGTTCGCCCCATCCGTAGTAAACCCCCTTCCCGTGGTCGATCGATCGGAACAGGGTTATCTTTCCAGGGAAGCGACCAGGCTGATATGTGTGCAATGCTCGAGCGTTCGCCTGGATAATCGCCATCATGTAATCTGGTACCTGTTCATCCGCTACATCGCCCATGATCGCTTCTCGCACGTCAGGCGCTGCTTCCCGTCGGCGTAAATGCAACACGATCTCCCCTGGGGATTTTTGTTTCAGATTTTGTACTTGAAAACGTATCTTTTCCAGGAAGGACTTTGTTTTGTAGCTGACTTTTTGTCGCCCTGTCAGGCCCGTCATAAAACGCGGAGCTGCTCCAGCATGCGTATCAAGGATAGCGACGAGTCCCACAGGCTGACCATCCGCCTGAAGCTGGCGAGCCATTTCGTAGGCAACAAAGCCACCGAATGAGAAACCGGCGATAAAATACGGGCCCGTTGGCTGCACCGATTGCACCTCTTTGATATAGGCTGCTGCCATGCCTTCTATTGTGTTATCCGCCTCGGTTCTATCCTGAACCCCTTTCGATTGCAAGCCGTAAACCGGGATGTCCTCTCCGAGAAACTGCGCCAGCAGCAGGAACGGCAGGATATGCCCTCCTACTCCATGCACGCAGAACAGAGGTGGTTTTTCACCGTTCTCACGGATGGGCACCAGCACCGGTCTGCTCTCTACTTCACTGACGGATCGTAATACAACTGCCAGCTTTTCAATCGTCGGCGCTTCTGTCAACCTCGCCAGGTCGATCCGCTTCCCAAACACTTCCTCGACCTTCGTGACAAGGCTGGCTGCCAAGAGCGAATGCCCACCCAATTGGAAGAAATCGTTCTTGATCCCAATGGGGGCCATCTCGAATAATTCTTCCCAGATCTGGATCAGACGGCGCTCGTATTCATCTCTCGGGGGAACAAAATCTTTCTCCAGGTTGAGAATCTCCTCCAATTTGGGCAATTTCAAGCGGTCGATCTTGCCTGTCGCAGTCTGAGGCATTGCTTCCAAAGTTATAAAAACCGATGGCACCATATAGTCTGGAAGATGCTTCTTCAGGTATATGCGCATCTCCTCCGTAGAGGGCGCTGGATAGCTCTTATCCATAACGACATAACCAACCAGCCGCTTCTCGAAACCAGGCAATTCATTGACCATCACGGCCGCCTCACTGATCCCGGGATGCTGCATCAAAACCGATTCGATCTCTCCCAGCTCAACCCGGAATCCGCGAATCTTGACTTGAAAATCCTTCCTTCCCAGATGATATAGACAGCCATCCTCGGCAAGCCGGCCCAGATCACCTGTCCAGTACATGCGTACCCCCTCCTCACCCGGCACATCCCTGAATTTGGCAGCCGTCAGCTCTGGTCTCCGCCAGTAACCACCGGATAGATAACGGCTCTTGACCACGATCTCACCCACTTCGTTCGGAGGGACTGGTTGACCCTCATCATCCAGGATCAGCACTTCTTTATCTGGTACCGGATACCCTACCGGAACGATGTTCCCTGGGATCTCTGTATCCTTATCGATCATGAAATACCGGAATGATCCCATCTCTGTGCCACCGATCCCATGTCGCATGGAGGCATATTTCGAAAAGTATTTCTTGTAAAGCTCGACATCGCTCTTCAAGACCGCTTCGCCGCCGACAGTGATGAGGCGCAGATCCGGAAATTCCTCGTCGCCTGTCAGGGACTGCGCCAGGTGGCGGAACAACGTTGGAACACCCATAAAGACGGTGACTTTTTCCTCGCGCAGCCAGTTGCCCAGATTTGCCAATCCATCTTTTAGATTGAAGGGGAGCAATGTCCCTCCCGTCAACAGCGTACCAAAGATGGGCAGGAGCGAAGCGGCAAATCCCGGGGAATGAAGCAGAGCCACGCGATCCTCGGGCGTCGACCGATTCTGACCGACTGCAACCCAGGCTGAATGAAGGACATTACGCTGAATTTGAAGCACGCCTTTTGGCCTTCCGGTCGAGCCCGATGTGTAATGCAGGCACACAGGAGCATCCGGAGAAACCATCACCTCGAGGTCTTCGTCTGCCACTTCGGATGGGACCTCATCCAGCAAAAGGATTTTCGATCCTTTTCGAGTTATCTCTCTCGCCAGCTTTAGATTCTCATGATTGGTGAGCAATATCTTGGCACCGGAATCTTCAAGGGTGTAGTCAAGCCTTTCCTGTGGAAAAGATGGGTCAAGTGGCAGGTAAAAACCACCGGCTTTCAATATCCCAAAGATCGAGAGTATCGGGTAAGCCCCGTTTCCGAACAAGAAAGCAACCGGTAGATCGAGCGATTCGCCCAGATCGAGGATTAACCTGGCGATTTGATTGGTTTTTCGGTTGAACTCCTCATATGTGAGAGACATCTCCCAGGATTTGAGGGCCAGCTTATCCCTGAACACCGGATAGACTTTCCTGAACCGTCCTGGAATGGAAGCCTCGATATCCTCCTTTGGAAAATCTACACCGATACCTCTCTCAACGGCTTGTCTGCTACCTACCCCAATTCGTTCTTCGCTGGTTGTCGTGACCATATTTACCCTCCCAAGAATTAGTTTTATTTCAAGAAAGGCGAGCTGGAGCTACAGGATGCCCCTGTTATTGTGCTACGCCTAAGGTGAAAACTCCCCGATGCGTTCGAGGGCTTCCTCGAGGAAGCTTTGGTCGATGACCTCCTCCATCGAAAGGGGTTTCTCTAATTCGGTATAACCCCTTTCGAAAAGGTATTGTTGGATCGACTCCGTGCTCTCCGTGTTGATCCTGCCATTAGGATCGAAGAAATAAGCCACCCCTTTTTTGATTGATGGTATAGGGACCTGGGTGTATTTATTGATGATGGCTGTGTTTTCATCGGTCCGCCAGCCGTCTCCGTAAAGATCGCGAGCAGCCTTGAGATAAGCCATCAAGTAACGCACACCAACCTCCCGATTGGCCGGATCTAGCAGCCGTTTACCGAAATAAATTACCCCATTTTGTGGTGTGTCGACGATCTTATCTCCATCGACGAGGATTTCCGCGACTCCATCGCTGACAGACTTTGCGGAGGCCGGCTGTGCTTGTAATGCAGCATCGATGGCGCCATTGGCAAACGCATTCCCCATCTCGGGAATCGGTAAAGTGATGATCTCGACATCATCCACCGTCAACCCGGCTTTCGCCAGATACTGTGCAAGCAGATACTCGGCGACACCATGCTCAATATTGATCGCTACTTTTCTGCCTCTGAAATCTTCCGGACCATCGATCACACCGACCAGGTCTTTCCGAATCAGGAGCGGTGTGGCTCCATACCCTGGTGGTTGAGATGCCAGACCAGCTACGACGATCACATCCAGTTTCTGTGAGATCGCGTTAAACAAAGCGGTCCCACTCTCTCCAGCGCCAACGTCGAGCTGTCCCGCACTCAGTGGGGCGATCATCAAACTTCCGGAATTGAAACTCTGTAATTCGACCTCCAATCCTTGTTCAGCAAAATATCCTTTCTCCATGGCAACAAATACTGGGGCATATCCGATGATCGGGATATAACCCACTTGTAGTTTTCCGATTTCTGGAAGCTTCCCTGCCGGCGCCGCCCTGGCACACGCCTGTAGAGAGAGCTCTATCAGGAAAATGGAAATCACTATGATTAAGTATTTTTGAATCTTCATCGTTTTCTCCTCGGCATGCTTCGCCATCCTAAAGATTGAATAATATATATTCAGAACCCAGTTACCCCCGTAACTCACCCCCAGTGAACAAGCTTTCCCCTTCTCTAACGGCTGGAACAAGAGCATAAACTATTGAACATGGTCACCGCAATGAGGTTGAGATCACCTGGTTCGGTTTTGAACATCCTCCGCCCAAGGCATAAGCACCTTGCCGATACGCTCCAGACCGGAGGTGAAGATCAACCCCAACACCCCTAATACCACCAGTCCGACATACATTTTACCGACCGTCAAAGTCGACCATGAAATCCAGATCAAATACCCAAGGCCTTTGTTTGCCGCCACAAACTCTGCAGCGACGATGATCAGCAAGGATATTCCCAAGGAAAGGCGTAGGCCAGTGAATATGGCTGGCAAACTTGCCGGCAAAATCACTTGCGAAAAGAGTTTCCAACCCCTGGCCCCATAGTTTTGCGCTGCTTGGATCAAGATTTGGTCTATGCGCATCACACCATGCGCCGTCGTGATGATCACCATGAATGACCCGGCGATGGCAACCACCACTACCTTGCTCATCTCTCCAATGCCAAAGATGATCAGGATGAGTGGGAGCAGGGATACTTTCGGGATCGGGTAAAGGGCGGAGATGATCGGATCGAGAAAAGCCCGCGCGCCTTTCGACCAACCCATCAGCATACCCAATATCACTCCCGGCACAGCGCCCATAACAAAACCAACGATGATGCGCTGTAAGGAAATGGCCATGTGCTCGAAAAGCTCACCGCTATTGATCATCTCAATCATCACCCCTAGCACAGTTGTTGGCGACGGGAAGAAGCGGTGGTCCAACACCCCGATGCGCACCAGGCCTTCCCATAAAAATATCAAGGAGATCGGGGAAAGAATGGAAATAATCCGATAAATGCCTTCCCTCCCCACCTTAAATTGGGTTAATTTCGCATCGAACTTATACATCCCGCATCTCCACATCAATGTCCATCGCCTTATTAACTTCTTCGACCAGCTCTTTCCAGAGCATGCTGGCTAACATGTTGTACTCTGGAGTAGTTCGGATCTCGAAAGATCTGGGGCGAGGCAAATTGACCTCATAGATCCCTTTGATCCTCCCCGGTCTGGCAGTCATCAGGACCACCCGATCTCCCAACATGATAGCTTCCTCGATCGAGTGCGTGACGTAAACAACTGTCTTTTTTTCCTCTTCCCAGATACGTAGCAATTCTTGCTGCAAAACCGCACGCGTCTGGGCATCTAATGCCCCAAATGGCTCGTCCATCAACAGGATCTCCGGATCGTTCGCCATGGCCCGCGCCAGCGCCACCCTTTGCTTCATCCCCCCAGACAACTGGTAGGGATAATGATGTGCAAACTGACTCAGCCCAACTTTTGCCAGGTAACCCTCAGTGCGCTCATGGCGTTTTTCCTTAGGGACACCACGCATTTCAAGGCCAAACGATACATTTTCAGCCACGGTACGCCAAGGAAAAATGGCATACTCCTGAAACACCACCGCGTTCACTGGTCTTGCGGCTGTGCCATTGATGTTGACCTTCACTTCGCCCCCGCTTTGTTGATACAGCCCCGCCAGGATTCGTAGCAAGGTCGATTTTCCACATCCTGATGGTCCGATCAGGCACAGGAATTCTCCCTCTTCGACGGTAAGATTGATATCCTGAAGAGCTTCAACCGTCCCCTGATTGGAGTGATATATTTTCCTTACGTCACGCAACTCGATCTTTGATGCCATAGGTCTATTTCTGGTACACTCCTATCCTGTCGATTACCTCTTTCCGGAATGAGTCGTCCACGATCTCAGAAAGAGGAAGGGCTTCCGTATATTCCGTATAACCCCGACTGATGTAATAATTCTGGATATTCTCCAGGCTTTCCGAGTTGTAGTCGCAGTTCGGATTGTAATAAGACTGTTTCGGCGCGCTGTTCTTGATCGTCTCTGGGGGCATATTCGTATATTTACTGATGATCGCCAGGTTCTCAGGGTTGCTCCACTCTTCATCATAGAGCTCCCGCATTCCCTTCAGCCAGACCTCCAGAAATCGGATTGCGATCTCGCGGTTGGTCGGGTCGAGAAAGCGTTTACCGAAATACATCACGGTCGATTGAATCTCACCTGCGATCTGATCGCCGCGGATCAACTCCACCGCGATACCATCCTCGATGGCTTTCTCTGCGATCAACTGTGGCAGAGCCGAGGCGTCGACCACCCCATTGGCCAGCGCTGCGGGGGTGTCTGGAAATGCGATTGTCACCAGCCCGACATCATCGATCGTCAGGCCTTCCTTTTCCAACGCTTTGGCGACAATATATTCACCCATCCCATGGAGTATGTTTAATGCAACTTTCTTTCCTTTTAGTTCGGCAATCTCGTCGAGTTCGCCGGAATCATAAAGGTCTTTGCGGACGATGATGGGCACTCCACCGTAGCCGGGCGCCTGAGAGGACATCCCGCACACCACCATGACATCCAATCCCTGATGCCGGGAATTGAAAAGCGCCGTCCCAGGTTCTCCCGCTCCAACATCCAGCTGACCAGCAGAGAGAGGCGCGATCATCTTCGAACCCGAATCAAACCGCTCCAGCTCGACCTTCAAGCCTTTTTCTTCGAAATATCCCTTTTCCACTCCCAGATATAGCGGGGAATACCCAGATGTGGGAATATAACCCACTTTGATAGTATCAAGATCTGGGAGGACGGACGACTGGTCACCCGCTTTCGCACAGGCTGTGAGAACCAATATTATAAGAAATAAACAGACTAAGATTGACTTTTTGAAATTACCGTTCATTTTCCTCACCGTTGAAATTAAAGATAGTGTGTATTCAAGCGTTTGCTTTTAATTAGACTGAACCTTTAGAATGTTTCCTCCTTATTCATCATAGATTCCCAATCGCTCCAATGCCTTCTCTTTGAAAGACACATCAAGAATCTTATCGATCGGTATTGGCTGCGAATATTCCGTATAGCCTCGGCTGACATAGAACGCCTGGGTTGCGATCAACGATTTTTCCAGGACATCGCAATTCGGATCCTGGTAGGTTCTAATGGTAGTTTTGATCACCTCGACAGGTAGACTTGTGTATTTGTTGATGATCGCCAGGTTTTGTTCATTGAAAAATCCATCCCCCATCAGTTCCCGAACAGCTTTCAGGTAAGCTGTGGTAAATCTAATTGCCACCTCCTGATTGGCTGGATCCAGAAACCGTTTTCCAAAGTACATGACGCCGTTCTGTAGCCCTTCTTTATATTCCGACCCAAACATTCGTATGGCGATCCCATCGGCAGCAGCTTTCTCAGCCATCGGGCTGGGGAGATACGCTGCATCAAGGGCTTTATTGGCCAACGCGGCTGGGATATCCGGAAATGGCATGGTGACGAACTCGACATCATCAACCGTCAAACCGCCCAATCCTAACACCAGACTGAAGGAATATTCCCCCATCCCGCGCAAGGTGTTGATGCCGATCTTCTTCCCGGCTAAATCTGCGATCTGTGTTATCTCCCCAGAATCCACAAGGTCTTTTCTGACCACTATTGGTATCTGAGCAAAGCCCTCTTTATAAGCCGAAGTCCCGCAAACAACTTTCACTTCAAGTCCTTGATGGATAGCATTGAATAGCGCAGTTCCAGGTTCGCCCATCCCGACATCCAGCTGACCTGCGCTGAGAGGGGCAATCATCTTGGAGCCAGTGTCGAAGCGCTCCAGAACGACATCCAATCCCTGATCCTTGAAATACCCTTTCTCAGCAGCAACATAGAACCCTCCATAACCGGTTACAGGTAGAAAGCCAACCTTGATCGTTCCCAGATCTGGGAGATCCCCTGATTTACCTCCTCCTGCTGCGCAAGCAACCCCCAGCCAACTCAGGATTACAACAAGAGATAAAACTGATTTCCGAAACATGTGTTAGCCCTCTCATTGGAATGATTTGGATATTATTCTCACCAGTTAAAATCTACTTCATATCCCATTTCGATCAGTTTGTCCCCAGCCACCTGTTTGAACCTGACGATGTGCTCTGGTTTGAGATAATTCTTCCAATCACCGATAATGCCTTTGCGAAAGTGCGAATGCGGGTCCTCCTGACCTTGTTTGCGTGCCTCCTTCCAAAACTTCCTCCCGCCGCTCAGGCGTTCGAATTGGTTCCGGGCGATGATCGCCTCCTTGAGCTGGTCGGGCAATTTCACCCGAAGGTAATCCAGCACGCGCTGGAATTGTTCCCGTGGACTGTGAAGCAAATCTTCGTATCTGACGACAACCATGTCGAAACCTCCCAGCAGCCATGATTGTGTCAATTCGATCATCGTTCGTGTGCCTGGCAACCCCTCCCGCCCTTCGATGCACAACGAGATCGCCTCATCCAGTGATGCCTCAGCCAGCTTGTCGTGCCAGGGGTGATTTTCTACACGGCGGATATGGAATACCCGCGAGATAAGTTGATCCCGGGGATCTCTCATCAGCAAAACCACCCTGATCTGGTTCTTGAGCAGTAATTCCGCCAGCTCTGGTGTATACCAGTCATGCCCGTGCACTACCTCCCCAGACTGGACAGAGTTGTAGCGCTGAATCTCGCCATCGAAATTACCAACCTCGCGATAGCCAGGGATCGAGCTGATCAGCTTGAGCATCCAGGTCGTGCCTGTCTTGGGGCTTCCGTTGACCAGCACCTTTTGCAGGGGATTATGTGTGCCCTCTTTCTTAGAATATTCTGCAACCAGCCGTGAGAAAGCCAGCTCTTCTTTCGAAATGGATAATAATCTCTTCATCATCGCTCTTATAAATCGTGTGATTTGGATTGTCTTATTGCCCTTTTTCCCCGGACCAATGTTGACGGGAAAGCTGCTCGATGACCACCAACCCTCCCATGAACAGCCACCCAATGACGCTGGTTCGGAAACCGCGCAAACCGATGTTGTAGACAAATGGGATCACCCAATCTCCAAGTGCCGCGGAGACAAGAGTCCCCACCAGTCCTCCGAGAACACCGTAGACATACGCCTTTGGAAAACCTTCGGGGGTTTTCTTCCTCAGATTCAGGCCGATCACCCCCAATTCACCAGCAAACCAGAGAAAACAGCCTAACCCCAATATTCCGGTCTGTGCCAGGAGGTCGACGTAATTGCTGTGTGAGTTGAATTCGACGGAATAACCCAAGATCGGGTATAGAGGCGTGTAATAATAATAATTCGCTGGCCCCAAGCCCAGGACCGGGTTGACTTTGACGATCTCGGTAATGATGATCTGCCAGGCAATCACCCGTGTGGAATAGCTGTACTCATCGGAAGCGATGATCTGGGCAGCCAGATCGCCCGCGAAGAACAGGAAAATGATCCCAAAAAAGACCCCGAGCTTTGGGTACTTAAGGAAAGTGATGCACCCAATCACCGCTAGTGCCGGCACCCAGCCGGATTTCCACTCGTAGGATAAGATCACCGCGACATAGAAAATGCAAATCAGCAAGCCGACCAGTGACCAGCGCCAGACAGCCTGCAATTCTTTGTTGAACAACAACTGGGAGAATGCCAACGCTACCAGCCATACGTACATCAGGCTGCCTCCTGAGCCCCTGGGAATAAGCGGAAGTATCAGCTCTCCCCATTCAGGGATTATCGCCGTTGATAGATAAATCCCTCCCAGGAAGAAGAACAACCAGGTCATCCATTTCAGCCAGCGCAGTTCCTTGAAAAGATTTGCCACCAGGACAAAAGCCGCAGCCGCCATGATGAAGATAGCCAGTCCAGCGAGCTGACTTTTCAAAGGCGCAGCTCTCGCATAGACAAACCAGGGCAATTGACCGATCCCGAAAGCCAATAAGCTGACCACAGCCAGGGCAAGTAAGGGATATACCGCCCGCGATCTGACAAACTCAATCTTCCTCTTTCGTATGATCATGTCTGCCAGCCAGACAATTGTCAGTAGAGGAAGCAGTACAATTGCAAGATTAATGCTCGTCCCTGTGTTCGTACCGATCTCGAAGCGGATCAACAACGCGGAGACCATGAAACCCAGGATCCCCAGGGGAGGCGTGCGCAGATAGACGATAAATGCCCCGATAGCCACAATCATGGCAAGCGGATAAGGCAGATATTTCGCCGGGAGCAGATAAACAACAACACTGCTCATGAACAGCACTGTGGCAACCAAAATCACTTGCAGCCGCCGTTGAGGCCTTGCAGACCACCATCGCCCAGCATTATCGAACCAGGGAACGTTGTTCGATTGAACGGCTTGAATCTGTGTGTCCATCGTCCTACCTGTCACTCAACCGAACAGGATCGTATCCTGAAGCGAGCTATCTTGCTTCCGGAACAGCTCCGAAATCTTGCAAACCGCGCCGATAGCCAAGCAGCATATATCCACCATTGATCCAGCGATAGAGAGCCTTCAGGAGCCTCTGGTTTTGGTAATGTTTTTCGCAAGAGGCAACCAATAATTCCATGATTTTTAAACTCGCTCTTGTCGACATGATTTGGCGCAGGATCTTTTTTGATATCAATCCCGGCGGATCATTCCGCCAGTCTATAGGCGTCTTATCCATATACATGGGGAGATGCTTCCTTAACTCCGGGTAACGCTGAAACAGACGCACTGCAGCATGGCTGGCACGATACCAGCGTTGCTTCGCTTTAGCCAGACTGGTCAATGCATGATCCCAATGCTCGCCTTTTGCTCCGGCGACTTTAATAAACCGATAGCCTGCGAGATGACCCCGGTAGCCAAAATCGACATCATCCCAATTCGGCCAGCCTCCAGTCGGGTCCTGGAACATCCCAAGTTGAATAAAATCCTCTTTTTTAATCGCCAGCAACTGAGTGTTACACGCGACGAAAGCGACCTGTTCATTGGTAAAGATCGTGCGGTAAACCGTCTCATTGTCTACCTGCACGGCTATTCTTGTAAACGTCGAAGTCGTGTTCTCGTTACACGCTTTAAGAGCACCCAGCACGATCACTTTTGTATCTTGAGAAACAGCCTGAATAAGCGCCTCGAGCGCACCTTCTTCGAGAACCACATCGTCATCAATGAATACTAAAATCTCTCCTTTACTCTGAACCGCGCCGTTGTTTCTCGCTTTTGTCGCACCCTGATTGCTCTGCCGGATGAATAGAAAGTTATAAGATAATGAACTGATATCGATCTCTTGAATCGGGTAACTGGAACCATCGTCGACCACGATCACTTCGAAGTCCTGCGCGGGGATAGTTTGCCTGTTTAAACTATCCAGCAACCTGCATACAGCCTCCTTGCGTTCGTATGTGGGGACGATCACACTGATCAGAGGATCGTTCATACTATACGATGAGGTTCTGGAGATACATCTCTATTTTCGAGACCGTTTTTCGGATATCGAAATTTTCTTCAACTGCTTTCCGACCCGCTCTCACGAGCCGGCTGACTAATTCCGGCTGTGCGATCGCCCTGGTGATCTGATTTGCCAGCTCCCATGAGTCGCTAGGGGGGAAAACCAACCCGGTCTGATCGGCGATTAGCAGTTCACCACTCCCCCCTGTGGTTGTGCCAATTACCAGCAGTTCCATCGCCATTGCTTCTTGTATGGCGCGCGCCAGAGGTTCCTCGTATTCCGAAGCCAGGATCAAGACGTCATGCTCACAAAGTATCTCTGGCATCTGGTCCCTGATAACCGGTTTCCGGAATTTGACCATTTCCGATAGATCCGATTGATCGATCATATCCTGCAACATGGTCAGATAATCCTTCGGACCCTCTCCAAGTATGGTTAATGTCACATCCTCTGGTCCGAATCGATGACGCAAATGAGCGAACGCCCGAACAACTGTATGCACCCCTTTGTGCGGGATAATCCTCCCTGCCACCAGACAGCGTAGGCTTCTCTCGGGTCTGGGATGTTTTTTTCTGCTATCTGGTGAAAATCGGGTCAGATCGATTCCGTTGTGAATGACAACAGACTCAGGGGGGATATACCCACCCTGGACAAGCCGGTCTCTAACGTATTGGCTTACACAGATCGCATGTTCATATTTCAACTTGATTGGCTTGCCTTCTGCCCTCAGAATTGAAAGCGCAATCATCCTGATCGGGAATTTCATTACTCGCGCCAGACGATTTGAAGGCTTCCCACTCCAATAGGCTATATATTCATCTCCGATCTCAGCCTGATAGTCCGCAAGATAATAGACGACCCGGCTTTCGCTCAGATTCTCTGCCTCCCGGAGCAGAGCTTTTGGTAAACCTATCGCATGCCAGATGAAAATGATCTGGGGTTCGACCTGAGAATAAACTCGCCGCAAGGATTCGACTGCAAATTGCTCTCTTGAACGACGACCAATGAAGAATTGCAGATACGCAGGTTGTTTGCTTTCCCAGTCCGGATCTATCGTCAGCCAGCGATAGACCGGGTATGTCCTGGTTAGATCAGGAAGCGTTTGCGAAGCGCTTGTCAATATCGCGATCTCATGACCTCGTTCTGCGAGCCCGTCCGCCACCTCCTCGCATAATTGCATGTAACCAAGCCCATTCTTGGCAGGAGGATAGTAGTTTGTCACAAACAAAATCTTCACTGCAGATACCCGAGGTCTCTCAGCCGGCTGATCATCGCCTCATCAAGATACGGCGTTGAGACAGCGTGCCTGGTGCTCTCCATAAACTCTAAGGTTTTGTGGATATGACTTTCGAGCTCCCCGATCAACTGGTCATCTGCCTCCTCAACAGGAGCTGTCTCTCCCGGATCCTTCCTGAGATCGTAAAGTTTGTAGGCATCTGGTTGCTTGCTGTCCCAGATCAACTTATATCCCTTGCTCCGCACTGCGATGATATGCCAGGCATCTCGCCACATCTCGCTGATCGCAACCCGGGGGAAATTGGGGTCATTCCCTGCCTCCCAAAGCGTCCTGAGCGAAGTTCCCAGCATATTTTCTGGCGATGGGCATTCACAGAGATCCAGAATCGTGGGCATAATATCGAGAAGGCGCACCTGATCCTCGATAACCGAGCGCCGGATTGTCCCCACAGGTTTGATCAAGAGGGGAACCTTGATGATCTCATCATGCAGATTGTCCTCCCAATGTCCCCAGCGACCATGCTCCTGGAATTCCTCACCATGATCGGCCAGAACGATGATCGCCGTGTCTTGTTCCAGACCGTTGATTTCAAGGAAATCAAAGAGCACACCCAACTGCTGATCCGTATAAGCAACCGCTTTTTCGTAAAGGTGGATGTAATGCTCACGCTGAGCACTCGTGATCACTGCTCCATTCCAGTTGGCATTGTGAAGATGCACGACATCGCGCCAGGCTTGTGCGATCTCGCCTGGATTTACCAATCTCTCTTCCAGGTGATATGGCCAGTGCACGTCCATATAATGCGCCCACACGAAGAACGGACCTGTGTTTGCACCGATCCACTCGCACACCTCTCGGGTCACCTGTTCGGCGGAGACATAAAGCTTCGCCGGTCTTGTGCGAATGCCGAACAATTTTGCCAGGGAATGTGTGATCGGTTGTTGGAGCAAAAAATGGCCACCTTTGATCCGCCTTAAACGGGGATCTTTTTCTTCCGGGATCAGGTCTGCAAAATGGTCGAAGCCTTGTTGATAGCCATAATTGCGACTCAATAGCGGGCTGGTCGAGAATCCTGCTGTTCGATAACCCAGTTCTTGCAATTTCTGGACCGGCATCGGTCGGGCAGGTGAGAGCGGACCCAGGCAGCCTCCATACATGGAGGCATAGGTCGAAGTGAGGATGACTGGAAAAGCCGCCTGTGTCCACGAACCTCCCGAGATCGCTTGATTGAATCTGACGCTTCTTTCCGCCAGCCGGTCGATATTCGGGGTTATCGAAGGTTTTAAACCATAACACCCCAACCTGTCAGGGCGAAGAGTATCGATAGTCAATAAGATGATGTTTGGTTTCTGCAATCTCTCACTCCCTGTCATTCAGCAGACACTGAAAGTTCGTTTCGATCTCATCTACCATGCGGTCCAGGGAAAACTTTTCCTCCACCAGACGTCTCCCCGCCTGGGCAAGCTCGTGACGCAGCGATCTGTCCTCCACCATCCTGGCGATCTGATCCGCAAGCATCTCCGCATTGCCGGCTTCGAATACCAGCCCTGTCTCTTCGTGAATCAGAATCTCTCCAGTGCCTCCGGTCGCAGTGCCGATCACAGCCAGACCAGAAGCCATTGCCTCCTGGAGGATCCGCGCCAGCGGCTCCGACCAGATCGATGGAAACACCAGGATATCATGGCTAGCAAGCACCTCTGGCATCCGCTCCCTGGGGACGAGCCCACCAAACCTGACCCAATCCTCCAATTGATTTGCTTCGATGATCTCATTCAGCTTTCGGTGATAATCAGGCGCACCCTGCCCGTAGATTGAAAGACTCATGCGAGCCTCTGGCTTTCGTTCCTTGAGCAAAGCCAGCGCTTCGAGCAGGGTATGGACTCCCTTATCGGGTGCCAGCCGGCCCGCATAGATCAGGCGCACCCTATTGTCTCCCCGATGTGCGCGCGGCTTCATCGCGAACATATCCAGCTCGATCCCGTTGTGCACTATCCGGGTGCGCTCTTTCGGGATACCCGCTTCCTGCACAGCATAATCGCGAACATAAGAACTGACACAAAGCACCAGCGGAAATTGCAGGCGATTGCGCGGGACACTCCGGAGCATTGTCTTTCTCAATATGCTCCCTGCGAGTTTCTTGAACGCTCGGAGTCTCGGATCGACGTTCATGTCCGTCCAATAAGATGTGTGCGCATCCGCTTCTGTAGGCCAGTAGCTGGCAAGATAATAAACCACCTTGCCCGGAAGCATCGCCTCCGCCCCTTGCGCCAGGCTGTGCGGTAGGTTCCACATCCCATTGATAAAAATTATCTCTGCTGCACTGACCTCTATCATTGCTTTCAGGTGGCGAAGGTTCTCGCGCTCTTTGACCCCTTTCACCAGGGAGTACATCGGGTGATAGTTCAATGGGTCATAACTTTCCAGATGCAGAAGGCGGTAAATCCCATCCTCTGGTGATTTGAGTTCCATCTTGCGATAATTGCTCGTCAGAACCGTCACCGCATGACCCCTTTCCCGCAGCTTGCAGACGACATTGCTGGTCAATTGTTCCCATCCCCCCAGCTCGAGCGGGGGATAATAATTCGAAATGACCAGGATGCGCATCAGATCGATCTTCTCTTCACCACCCAGTAAAACAGCACCACCACGAGCACAAAGGCGACCGGGATAAACCCCCATATGACACCGAGAGCTGGCTTGTAGGCCTCAGGCGGAGGTGGGCTGGTATTCTCAATTAATGCCACATTTGGGTTTTCTTCTGTCACTGCGATCTGAGGCGTGGGTGATGGTGTCGGTAGCGGTGTTGGGGTCGGTGTCGGCAGGACCTCGCCTGGCGGCGCATCCTCCAGCGTTCGATGGATGGTATACAGCACCATCTGAGGATCGGTCGGTGAGGATGTGAATGTTACGACCAGCTGATTCCCAGCCCGAATGGCTAGCCTTACATTATGCGCATGGATCCGATCCCCGAACGACTCGTCCGAGCTGCCCGCGATGAAATAGGCCAGCGCCGGGATCGACCAGGTGTTTTGATCCCAATAGGTATGATAGATCCCGATCGGATAACGCATCTGGGTGACATAATGCAACCGCCCAAGTGAATCAACCCCCAGTCCGCCTCCCAAAGCCTGACCGGTCAGATCCCCCAGGATTCGCATTGTTGAGGACCAGGTCTGTCCTCCGTCGAGCGAATAGCGGTGTTCCCGGTGCACCTGGCTGTCCCCTGCCCATAGGGCATGCACCTGATTGTCAAAAACCTTGAATTCCGGATAGGGCAGGCGCAGTTCATCGCCGCTCTCATCTGCCCGATCGATCGTAAAGGGGAGTGACCAGGTTTTCCCACCATCCTTGGAGTTCGAATACCTAATCCATGTCCCATTAGCCGTGACCGTATCCAGATAATACCAGAGCGCATGCAACCCATCGTTCTCGTCGATGTCAAAATAAACCACCGTCGGTGCCATCCCTTCCGGGATGTCCGGATCCAGCCAGAGAGGGCTTGACCATGTGAATCCCTGATTCTCCGACTTGATGTAATAAATGCCGGGAATCTCTCCATAGAAGTCGGAGTAGAGAAAATGCAGGACACCCTGCGAATCAACCACCAGCCTGCCCCAAAACGCCGAAGCGTCCACGCGCACCCTGGGAGACCACGCTTTGGCTGTCCCTGCGTTATAAACCGGTGCGCTCGAATAGAATACCGGTCCAACATTGGCCTCGGACCACATCAAATGCAGAATCCCTTGTTGATCCACAAAAGGCGCCAGGAAGATGATGGTCGCATCAGGTGATGAGACCATGATGTCATTCGGGAGTGACCAGATTTCTCCGTCGAAGCGAGAGTATTGGATGCTTGGCACACCATCCGGTCCCACCTCCGTCCACAGTACATGGACGTAACCGTACTGGTCGCTGACCATATAACCCTGGCTGGCTTGACCATTCTGGCTGGAGAGTCGCTCCGGTGCAGACCAGCGCGTGCTGGAGGACTGCGCTCGGGTTCGCTCCTGCGGGAGAAGGAAACTGACCGCAAACAGCCCTGCCATCATATAGATCCAAAGAGAATTTCGTCTTTTCACCCGACCACTTCCTTCTCCAGAGATGAAACCCTGTTCTCGCTCAAGACACTCTGATAAACCTCCTCCAACTTCCGGACATAGCTCTCCCAGGAATGCCTTTCGAACGTCTGGCGTCTGGCATTCTCCCCCAGGGTGCGCCTTTCCTCGGGATAGATCAATAACCGACAGATAGCCCGAGCGAGCTCTCCGGCATCCCCCGGCTTGACCAGAAGACCCGTCCTGCCATCCTGGATGACTTCAGCTATCTGCCCGGAACGGGAAGCCACGATGGCTTTCCCGGCAGCCATATACTCGTAGAGTTTCAGCGGCGAAAACCATATCTCCCCTGGCAATTGCGGATATGGGAGCACCGCAATATCTACCGCAGCCAGGATCATCGGTACCTGTGCTTGCGGGATCAACCCAGTTATTTTTACAGCCCGACTCACCCCATGATTCACTGCTGATTTTTCGACCGCCGATCTTGCGGGACCATCACCGACGAGCAACAATAAAGTGTCAGGAAAATCCCTGTGAACCTGGCTGAAACTTTCGACGAGGAGATCGAGCCCATGCCATAACTGGAAACTGCCGACAAAACAGATGATCTGTTCCCTGTCCAGACCCAATGCAGCACGTGCTTTCCGGGCATCATGCCGGGCGCCGAACAGCTCCACATCGACCCCATTCGGCATCACCTGGATCTTGTCAGGGTTGACTCCCCAGATCGTCACCAAGTGCTCCTTTGCAGGTTCGGACACACATATGATCCGCCGCGCCAGCCGGTATGTAAAAAGCGCTTCCTTTCTGGCCACCAATGCGTGAATACCTTTCAGAGGATTGCCAACAACCTTCCTCTCCAAGATTGGATCGGCGCTGAATGTCAGGAGATATGGTTTGCCCGACCTTGCGCAGGCCAATGCAGTCCCCAGACAGAAGAGTCCATTGTGTTCATGTACTAGGTGATATCCCGGCAGAATCCTGTCACATGCTTCTGAGAAACGAAATGAATCAAAGAAAGCAAAATAAGGCAGCCGAACTTCCTTTTGCAAGCGTCGTATCCCGCCTTCGACAAGCCTGAAAAAACGTGTGTCGCTCATCCCCAGCGGTGCGACCTGGGGCTCATTCAGGTGCTCCATATCGGAGTAGAAATCGACGCGGTTTCCTTCCAGCTTCAAACAGGCGACCTGGTGGCCTGACCTTTGTAATCCACGCAGGGTTTGTTTGACAGGAACTGTATCTCCTACATCGCGGGTGAAATCGATCCCACCCACATTCTGGATTGTGTACAGGATGCGCAATTTTCTCATTTAATCGACTGACGGGGTGTCGTCCAGTCACAAAAATCGCCCCATCTAAACCGGGATCGACCACCGATGGGGCATGATCACATTGATGCGTTGATTATCCGGCGGGGGCACCATTCGACCCCTTAACTGACCCACTTCCACATCGAAGAAGGCAGCCCCCTCGATCAGATCTTGCCGTTCTCCTCCTCCTCGAATGAACACATCTACCCGATAACGCCCTGGGACGAGCATCAATTCATCGATCTCGCAGGTGAAAACTGCCCTATCGCTCTCGATCATCCTGTCATTCGGCGCGGGGATATCGCTCTTGAACATCGAGATCGGTTGACCCAGGTCATCCATGATCACAAACCCAACAGACAGGTTGGCCAGCTTTCCACTTACCTCGAAGATAAACTTCACTGGACCACCCGATTTTATCAGCGGCGACCCGGAGGATTCTCCATCCGTTATCGTCAGGTTGGTTAACTTGACCCGTCCTCTTCCGCTGCGATCTTGCCTATCTGCCAGGTTGATTTGGGTGATTTGCTCCAAGCTCTTCAGGTAAGTATCCACAACGGCACCTGCTGACCCATCGGCGATGATATGTCCTTTTCGCAGACAAATCCCGCGTTCACAGAGAGCCCTGATGACCGCCATATTGTGACTGACGAATAAGACCGTCCTGCCCGTCCGGGCGACATCCCCCATCTTCCCAAGACATTTTTTCTGGAAGGCGATGTCCCCTACTGCCAGGACTTCATCCACCACGAGGATCTCCGGATCGAGATGTGCCGCTACCGAAAAAGCCAGGCGTACATACATCCCACTGGAGTAGAACTTGACTGGGGTATTGATGAATTTTCCGATCTCAGCAAACTCGACGATCTCAGAGAACTTTCGGTCGATCTCCTTTTTGGTCATCCCTAGAATGGCGCCATTCAGATAGATATTCTCTCCGCCAGTGAGCTCTGGATGGAAGCCGGTGCCCACTTCGAGAAGGGAACCGATCCGTCCATAGACATCCGCGTACCCCTCTGTCGGCTCCGTGATGCGCGAAAGGATCTTTAGCAGGGTGCTCTTCCCGGCGCCGTTTCCCCCGATAATTCCGATCACCTCACCATGTTTCACTTCGAAGGAAACATCCTTGAGCGCCCAAATGGTGTCATCCAACTCGCTCGCGCTCAAAGCCTGACCTCGCAACAACCTGCTTGCACGACGGAAAGGCGCTGCAAGCGCATCGGCTATGTGGTACCCAAGGCGATCATAGCTCTTTCTGGGGCCACCGATCTTATATTGCTTCCCTAAACCATTGACTGATATAGCCAGTTCGCTCATACGATCCTTACAAGACATCCGCCAGCCGGGTTTCCATTTTGCGGAAATAATATGCTCCACCCAGAAGAAGGAAAAACGCCGCTGCTGCGGATACGAGGATCATGGGGCCAGGAGCACTTCCCTTCCCCAAGAGTGCCCAACGAAAACCTTCAATCACTCCCGCCATAGGATTTATCCCGTAGATCGTCCGCCAGGGTTGGGACAATAGGCTGCTCGGATACGCTATGGGGGTGATGAACATCCACGCCTGCACCAAGAATGGCACCACATAGCGTACATCCCGAAACTGGGCGTTCATCGCCGAAAGGAAAAAGCTAACACCCAGGGTCGTTATCAATGCCAGTCCCAATAAGAAAGGTAACCACAGGATGTTCATATTCATCCTTGCATCATAATTCGCGGCAGGGATAAGATGATATCCCGCGATCATACCCAATAAAACCAGGAAAGCCAGAAAGAAATCAACCGCACCTGCCAGGACACTGGAGATCGGCAACGCCATGCGTGGAAAATAGATTTTCCTCACCATATCTGCGTTGTTCACCAGGCTGTTCGCCGCTTGCAAGACGCCATTCCCAAAAAATGTCCATGGCACCAATGCCGCAAAACTGAACAGCGGATATGGGATGTCATCCGACGGCACACCTGCCAGACGTCCGAAAAAGATGCTGAAGATCACCATGTTGAAGAAAGGCTGAAGAACCGCCCAGGAAGCGCCCAGTATTGTCTGCTTATACCGTATCTTGAGATCTCGCCAAACGAAAAAGTATAACAACTCACGATAGCGCCATAACTCGTCCAGACGCAGCGCGACCCATCCTCGGGTCGGTCTGATGTGCACGTAAACCGGGCGCTGGCTCGCCTGAACCTGTTTTTCGATAACTGTCAGTTGACCTGCTTTTTGTTCCAAGCTGCTCATACCTTGGTCAGCCCTTTCATAATTTTTTCACGAAAACTACCCCGCGTGATCTCGAAATTGTCTGGTGGAATTCCATTGCTCACCGCATTATCCATGTTCCATGCCAGCATTTTCGTCAAATGTTCTTGACCGCATATATCATTGCACTCCGCTTCACCTCATCCGCCTGGCTCAGGAGATGAATCTGGAGTGCGCTGTTCTCCTGACGCAGTGGAACCTCGTACATCGTGAAACCATGATCGCTGAATATCTCCCACACATCATCGAAGGTGTGTCCAAAAGACTTCAATCCACCCTGTTCCTCCTCGATGTGAACTTCGCAATAAACCTCGAGCTTGTGCTGAGCCAGGATTTTTTGCATTCCTTGAAGCACCAGGAACTCCGCGCCCTCGACGTCGATCTTGACGATATCCGGTTGAAAATCAAATTCCTGCGCCAGGGAATCCAACGTCTTCATCGGCACGCTGATTCTTTGAAAATGATCCTGCTCATTTTGAGAAACGCCCAAAGTGTGCCGAAAACTCTCCCGACGGAAATATTCGACTGTTCCGATCCTGTCTCCCAGAGCAACATGATGGACGCATACATTGCGCAGATTATTCAGACGGACATTGGCTCTGGTGCGTTGGATGTTATCGAGGTCCATCTCAATGGCGTGCACAACACCGCCTCTTCGTTCAAGCAGTTTACCCGCCAATACAGTGTAAAAACCGATATTCGCACCGATATCGACAAAGCATCGACTGGTTTTTAAACGATCGATCAGATGGTGTGTTACAGCCTGTTCATAGTGCTCGCCTCGGAAGAAGGGATGATAGAAATATACCCTCGATTGAGCATCCTGCAAAGAAAAGACCATTTCGACCCCGTCGAGGACTACCTTTTTCGTCCCCCGCAGTCTGAGATAAATGTAACTCTCCCGGAACCTATTGTATAACCTTTTCATCACAACAATGAACTTTCTCTCGATATTCTTCGTTGCTTCGCTGATGCAGCTCTAACAACATTCAAGGTTTCCCCAAATCAATCTGCAATTTCCGACTGTGCTCGAGCGATACATTGGTTTAGAAGTTCACCGAGCTGACGGACATGAGGATCGCGGATTATTTGGTAATGGTTGCCCGGGATCACGAACGATTCGATTTCACCCTGAACGACTTTCCTCCAACCCAGATCCGGCATCCAGGAATGGTCTTTCTCGACATCCTGGTAACCATCGCTTGATTTAAATAATGTAATCGAGCCTGGATAAGACCTGGGGATATACAACCGAAACGCGCGCTCGTTGACCGCATAGACCATCCGAATTCGTTGATCATCGATCGCTGTCGATTCATCACCTTCCACGACATAGTTCTCGGTTTCGGGAGTGAAATCCTCATTACCTGATAACTTCGCTTTTAGGGCATTGACCAAACCGAGCAGATATGAAACCTTGTTAGTGGATTTCAAATTAAGAAAATAGCGCAGCCTGAAGTATATGTTCCGGCTCCGTAAAAACAAATGCTCACGCTTCTCGATTCCTCCCCCTGCCAAATTCCCAATAAAATCGATAACCCTTTTCACGACTCGGAGACCGGGATCTTGAGCAGGTACATCAATGATCGCCAACAACGCAACGGATTGGCCTTGTTCACGTAATTGTTGTGCCATTTCGAATGCCACAACACCACCCATGGAATACCCTCCCAACAGGTAAGGACCTTCGGGAAAGTGCCTACGCATTTCTGCCACGTAGCTTGCTGCCATTTCCTCGATGTATCGAGAAGGGATCTGGCCCGGTTCGATCCCTCGAGCCTGAAACGCATAAAAGGGTTGACCGCTCTCGATATAATCAGCAAGCTTCAGGCAGAAAAGCGTATGTCCTCCTGCACCGTGGACGCAGAAGAATGGCCTCCGCCCATCGCCGCTTTTGATCAGTACCAATGGGCTCCACTCACTCCATTGCATGTCAGTCTGAACCGCCTGCGCCAGCTTTTCAATGGTGCGATGCTGAAATAGGGTCGCAAGAGGTAGCGAACAACCTGTGACTTCCTGAATTCGGGTAAACAATTGGACGGCTCTTAGAGAGTTTCCACCCGCTTCGAAATAGTCGTCCTGAAGACCGATATCTTTTCTTCCAAGATTCTCCACCCATATCTGGTGAAGCTCTTTCTCTATTGGACTCATCAATCGTGAATTCACCACGATCTCTTCATCAGAACCCGGAAGGCGCTCATCCCAATCGAAGCAATGCACAAACGGTGGGGGCATCGCGTTGGGTGAGATGAGAAAACCATTCAATAATTCGAGATATCTCTTTACAATGATCTGCTGATCTTTGGGCGTGAAAACATCTTCATGAAAATCGAAGTGCAATTCTATCCTGCCATCGCGCTCGATTTCATTGACATGCAATGCCAGGATTTCATTGCCATGCCCAGGGTGTAGCCGACTGGCTTCTACAGGCTGACGATCTAATGAGAGTGCGGGAAAAGGATGCATATTGAACATCACTGCAGAGAGTTCCTGAATAACAGGAGCCTCCAGCCCGGCCTGGTAATAGCCTAGATTCTCCCGACTTTCCCGGCGCATCTTCCCGATCACATCGAGAAAAGTATCCCCTTCGGATATCTGCACCTGGACCGGGCACAGCGTCATCACCAGTCCGATCATATTGCGGTACTTCTCATTCGAGCGGTTGTGAACAGGTGATACAAACCCTGGATGAGCATCGCCGGTGATTTGATGGAGCAGTAGACAGAAAAGCCCACCAAACAGGTTGTACAAGGACATCTCCCGGCTTGCGGAGAAGATCTCTTGCCTGTTGCTTGCTTTCAACAGCTCCTGAGAAAGTTTAACCCCCAGATCGAGAGTAACTCTTTGGACATGAGTTGACCTTCTCAACGCATTCAACCGTTGATAAGCTGATTGCTTACCATTCTTGCTGAACTTGTCCGCCCAATACCTCAATGCCCGCCGGTAATTTTCCGAGCCTCGAAGTTGTTTCTCCTGTCTATTGTAGGCCAGGATCGATGGATCGTCGAAACCGTTCTTCGAAAGATTCAGGTTATCCGCTTGATAGTGATCCACTAATCGGTGGAATATCAACAGGAAGGACGTGAAGTCTGCATTGATATGGTGTTGATTCAAATACCAGATATATTCTCTCTCCCCAAGTTTAACCAAAGCGCAATCGAAAAGCCTTTCTTCCAGGTCGAAAGGTGCAGCCGCTCGCTTCTGTACCCATGCCTGATACACACCTCGGGGGTCATCTTCATCCGATAGATCCAGAACTTCCATCTGATAATCCAGCTCAGGGAGCACAAATAACTGTGGGATTCCATCTATCTCTCGAATGACCGTTCTGAGAGCATCGGTTCGATGCAACAATTCCTTGAAAGCGCTTGAAAACCTGCCCACATCAACCTCTCCATTTATCTTGAAAGATAATATTGCGTTGAAGAGGGGAGAGGCTGGACGCATTTTCTGACCGACCCAATACAGCAATTGCATATGGCTCAGGTTCGAATTACTTCGAAGGTCATCAAAAATAGATGGCGAGCGTTGGATAAGATCAGATATTTCCACAGGATGTGTTTCGCTTTCCTCAACAGATAAGTAACCCATTCATACCTCAAAGTTTCTTACTAAACAACGTTGCCTAGCTCCTTGCCGGCGTCACATTTGATTACACAACGTAGCCTGACCCCCAGTATGCGTCTCCGATGGACAACATCGTCTGTCCCCATCAATGGCGTCTGGATATACAAGGCTCAATTCTGTTCACGATTTCACCACCTACTAATCTGATAAATCGAGATATGACCTGAGTATATCGCCCAACTTTTTAACGCCTGGTTCCCGGACGATCTGCAAGTGATTCCCGGGAATGACATGCACATCGAGCTTTCCCCGGACAAGTCTCTTCCAGCCCATCAAAGGGTCAGCCATACGCATCTCCGGTCGTCGGTAACCCATTGTCGACCGAAACAAGAGCACTCGCCCCTCGTAAGTTCTGGGGACATAACATTTCACAGCATCGTTGACCAGCTGGAAATGTTCTCGCATGTGGCGATCGAATTCCATCCAAGCCTGATCCCCCTCCTCCTCCGTCCCATGCAGGACACTCTCAGATGAAGCAGTTTTTTCTCCCCTCCTGAACTTTCTCCTCAGCAGGAGAGCTTTCTCATCCATATCTGCTCGCAGGAAACGTGCCAGCCGTTTGGCAATATCAATCACCATTTCAAAGAGCCCTTTGTGCAGAAAATAATCCAAACGGAAGATCACATCCCGAAAAGTCAAGAAGATCTCTCGTTCTCTTTTGGGAGGCACGTTCAGCCTGCGGCAAAACGCGCTGATCATTTTTTGTAAAATTCCATAAAGTTGACCCTGGGCAGGGACATCAATGACCACGAGCAGCTCTACTTCCTCTCCCAGGCGTTTGAGTTGCTGTGCTGCTTCAAGAGCAATCAGCCCTCCGGCGGAATAACCTCCCAGGAGATATGGACCAGACGGCTGCATTATCAACAATGCTTCGACATAATTCCTGGCCATATCTTCGATTCGAAGAGGCTCCTCCTTGGTATCCGTTGAATCTATCGGGATCTGAAACATGAAAACTGGTCGCTCTTCCCCGAGATGGCGGGCGATTCGAGCGACCGCCAGGCCATTTTCGGCTGCGCCGGGAGCGAAATATATTGGACGCTTTCCACTCCCCTCCTGAATGGTGACGACGGTCGACCATAAATCTTCGCCAACTTCCTCACGGATGACTTTCGCCTGCTCGGAGATCGTTGCTGCTTTGACAAGAGATGTCAATGGAAGATATTTTCCGGTCAGGCGTTCGATCTCGACCAACAATTTTACAGCCAGCCAGGAATTTCCACCCAACGCAAAGAAATTATCATTGACCCCGAACGGTTTATCCCCAAAGATAGATCTCCAGGCCTGAAAGATCTGAAATTCTAGCAGGTCTTTGGGTGGCACCTTGCCCGACGCCTCGAAATCCAGGTTGTCGACCGAGTCGAACTCCTGAATGGTGGTTGAAACTCTACCATTGGATTTTGCTCGACGGTGGCATAACAATGACATTGAGACGTGTGGGTCCTTCAGGAAGCTGTCCAGCATATCGACAAAGTTGTGGAGCACCTGCTGCCGATCCTCATCGGTTGGAAAGACATCCTCATGCAGGTCAAAATGCAACCCAAACCGACTTGTTGCCTTAATATCGGTGATATGCAGCGCCAGGCTCTCGGTGCCATATCCTGGATGAAAGCGATCTGCGATGACTGGTATGCCATCCAGTGAAAGCACCGGCACAGTGTAAGTATTGAACATGACATCGAAAACCGGACTGCTCAGGTCTTGGGCATACCCAAAAGGTGAATGCATCATCACCGAGCGCACCTCGCGCTTCACCCTGTCGATCAAATCCTGAACTGTTCCAGCCCGCTCGACTTCGATGATCAAGGGGTAAAAATCAAGCAAAAGCCCCGCGGTGCTCTGGAAACCGACATTGAAACGGTTGTCCAGTGGCGTGATCAAGCCTAATCGTCGATTGCTGCTCAGCTCATGGAGAAGGCTGAAAAATATACCACCCATCAGGCAATAAAGTGAAAAGTCCTCGCTCACCGAAAAGATCTCTTTTCGACGGGCTGCTTCTCGCAACTCCTGTGAGCGAGATTCCCCCAGATCATAACTTACCCTGCGGACACGACTGGATCTCTTTAGGGGTGTATTTCCGAAGAAATTCAACGGCTCTATTCCGGGGTTGAGCTTACTCTCCCAATAACGCTCTGCCTTTCCTGTGCTCGCAGTCTGTCTGGATTGGCGCTCATATGCGACGTAATCCATGAATTGGGGATATCCCTCCTGCGATGGTCTCTCTCCGCGCTTCAGCAGAGAATAATTCTCTGCGAGCCTTTTGAAGAGCACGATAAACGAACTCGCATCCACCAGGATGTGGTGCTGGTTGAAATACCAGATGTGCTTTCGTTCGGATATTTTGACCAGAGCAGAATCATAAGAACATAAGCTCAGGTCGATCGCCTGAGATGCACGTTCCTGCAACCATGATCTGTATCTGTCTTCAGGGTGAGAATCCTGGCTGAAATCAATGAGCTCCAGATCTCTTGGAATTCCACTCAAGACCTGCTGCCAGGGAATTCGATCCTCTTCGGAAAATACGATGCGCAGGGCATCGCTTTGCAGAACAAGCCCATCGAAAGCCTCGACAAACATTTCTTCCGAAATGTTGCCTTCGATCATATAGGTGTATATTGTGTTGAAAACCGGTGATTTTCCCCGGAGTGCATATCCCAGCCAATACACAGTTTGAAGGCGCGTCAGGTTCGAACGCCGATAGATTTCGCCTGAAAGCCTATGGATTGTGTTCGAGCCCTTCAACTGAACGTCCATATTCGTTGACACCGTCTCTGAAGTCATGTTTTCTGAATAGCCTCAAGACCTGGATCGAATAGGTGAAGAAACCCAGGTACCCCTGACTGTGAAATCCTATCCAAATGCCAGATGATAAATTCTTTTGTCGGGGATCTTCTGTAAGATCTCCATTATAAAAAGTGGTGTGCCCAAGCCAATCGCGATCAGAATCGCCTGATAGATCAACGGCATCCCCAGGAGGCCTGGTGAAAATTTGTACATCAATAGCCCAACTACATATAACGCTGGAGTATTGATGAAATACACCCCCAGAGACCTGCTACCCAATCGGGAGAGTTTAGCCGAAAATGGGAGAGGAAGCTTATCAAATGCAACCAGGCTGAGCGTGAATGCAACCGCAAAGAGCGCCCGAAAGATCCCGGAATACTCCGGAACCAACCATTTACGATCGAGCAACAGTGCTAAATATTCATACTCCGCCATGCTCAACACCAACAATATTCCTGACAGGGTGAGCAACACCCATTTGGCGCCAATCAGCAATTTACTGAATCCTTCCAGATGCAATCCAGCCACCAGACCGATCGAAAAGTAGAAAATCCTGCCCGGGAAGAAATAGATCGGAGTCAATTCGATCAACAACTGCATTCCAGGGAAATTTACACCCACCAATGCCAGCAGACGCAGGCTCTCCAGCCCAAGTTGAACTATCGCTGCACTAATCAGTAAGACTTGAGGATATCTTCTCGCCAGAGGTACCAGAATGGGAGAAAGCAGATAGTATTGGATGATCAATGGAACATAATAATAGACGTGCATGAATTCATGAAAAGTCGGGGGAAAGCGTCGCAGGAGGGCGGCTATCACGATCGACCAGAGAAGAAATGGAAGGATCAGTTTCTTGATCCGAGAGATGACGAAGTCCCATTTCAATTCCCCTTCATCGGTTCGAGCCGCGAAGGCGATGAAGAATCCGGAGATGAATAGAAAGGCAGGTATGGCAAATTCAGCCAATTGATGGATGAAGAAGAGGATATAGTATGTCGGGCTGCCGTATTGATCGAAATTTGGGACGGAGACCTGGCGGTAACGATCGGTCCAGAAGAAAAGCGCATTCAACCCATAGGAGGCTGAGTGGTTGAGCACCACCATCAAAGCTGCCAGCCCATTCAATGGCAATAACCGTTTTGTCATGTGAGATCTCCGTCATTCTCCATCAGAGATTATCCAAAAATGTAGTGATAGGTGACCCGAAGCGGCGTCCGGCTGAAAAACTCCATGACGAGCAGCGGGATCCCCAACCCACAGGCAATTAAAACCCCCTGGTAAAACACCTGCATACCCAGCATCCATGGCGTCACCTTGTATAGAACTGTTGCAACCAGATACATGACAGGTCCATGCGCCAGGTAAATACCCAAAGATCTGCTCCCCAGCTCAGACAACTGTTTGTTGAATGCTGGGAGCTGGGTATCATAAGCCAGGAAGCACAAAAAGAACACCAGCGCATACAGAAACCGTGCGTAACCGCCAAAATATGGTCCCAGCCACTCTTTGCCAGATACATTCCACACGATCTGATACTCCACTAAAGTCATCGGGATCAGCAGGATCAGCAAAACAGGGAAGACCCGTCTGTAATGTGCAAGAAACTTTGAAAAAGGTTCGCGGTAAACGCCTGCAACAATTCCCAGGATAAACCAGAAAAACAATGTGGGAATTAACCAGGGAGGTGTCAGGTCTTTCATCATCGCCATACCGGGCACCTGCAACCCGAGCGCATCCAGGTAATAGATCATATCCCGGCTCAATTCCAACAGCGCCCCAATCCCAAGGATCAAGAACGGATGTCCTTTTGCGACACGGACAAGCAGGGGAGCCAGGGCATAGAACTGCATCAGTAACGGGATATAGTAATAACTGATCAAAGCATCGTTGAGCGAGCTCGGTAAACGCCGCAGGAAGAACGTAAAAATGATCCCGATCCAGATGATCAAAGGTATCCCCAGCGTTTTTATCCGGGCGAGGACGACAGACCATTTGAGATGAGGATTCTCTCGCCCTGCCGAAAAGGCGACGAAGAAACCTGAGACGAACAGAAATGCAGGTAGCGTGAAATAGATCAATTGCTGGATCAGCACGTTTCCATAAAAAGCCAGGCTTCCTGCCTGGCTGTAATCCGGCACCGAGACGGGCAGATAACGATCCGCCCAGAGGAACATCGCCCTGAAGCCATAACCAGAGGCGTGATTCATCGCCACGCCGATAACTGCTATTCCATTCAGAAGCAAAAGTCGCCTGACCATGTGGTTGCTGAATGAGCAGACTGTCTCAGTAGGTTCCTTTTCAGTTTTTCTTCCGGTTTATGAAGGCTTTGATGTCGTTGATCGTCTCGAAATTCTCCGGGATCACTTCCGAATCCTCGACCGTGATGCCTATTTGCTCTTCGAGGAACGCGATCAATCGTAACAAAGCCAGTGAGTCCAACACCCCAGAGCTGATCAGAGAATCATTCGGGTCGATCCTGGTCTGATTGTCGCCCAGCATGATCTCATCAACGATAAAGCGTTCAATTGCGGTTTCAAGATCCATATCAAACTCCTTCTCCAATTGGGATTAACTTGCTTTGCCAGCTATCATCTGCACCAGGAGCGGGCGGTTTATCTTCCCAGTCGAGGTTTTTGGCAGCTCGGTTCTGAATTCAATGCTCTCCGGCAGCATGTAGCGCGGTATCTTTTGAGCTGCATGCGCTTCCAGGTCTTTTTCGGTCAACCCATTGTCTTCCATCGGCACCACGAATGCTTTGATCCGATTGCCGATCATCTCATCAGGGATGGCAACCACGGCAGCTTCTTTGACCCCCGGATGGCTGTAGAGAGCTGCCTCGATCTCCCCCAGCTCGATGCGGTAACCACGACTTTTGATCATGTGGTCGCGCCGTCCGATGTAAATCCAATTCTCTCGATCTTCCGCAAGGGTGACGATATCACCGGTCCTGTACGCGAAATCGATGTAATTTTTCTGAAAAGGATTCTGGACGAAGTTCCGGGCAGTTTTCTCAGGATCGCCCCAATAACCCTGCGCCACACAGGAGCCGCGCGCCCACAACTCCCCTTCCCGACCTGGCTCTGTCACTAGATTCCCGTCCTCATCGACCGCGAAAACCTCGATATTCTCACAGGCCTTCCCGATCGGAACAGGCTGGGTGCGTTCCGGCGCCAAATCCTGCGGCTGTACCTTATAGTAGGTGCACACATTGGTTTCTGTCGGACCATACAGGTTGTAATAGTCCGCGTGGGGGATCAGGGCTACCAGCTCACGCAGATATTTGATCGGAAACACCTCCCCGGCAAACAAGATGATGCGCAGGGATGAAAGGTCATGATCGCTAATCTTCCCATAATTCACCATCATGGAGAGAACCGATGGAACTAGATAGGTGATCGTGATGCGCTCATCCTGAAGAAGTTGAACCAGGCGGATAGGGAAAACAGAGAGCTTCTCAGGTACCAGCACGACGGTTCCACCCGCTTTGATGGTCGCATAGATGTCGAATGTGGAGAGGTCGAAATGCAATGGCGCATGACTTGTCACGCGGTCCTCTGGGGTCATCTTGAAGGTCTCATAGCACCAGTTGATGAATGTGAAGATGGTGCGATGGGAGATCATCACCCCTTTCGGATCACCGGTCGATCCAGATGTATATAAGATGTAAGCCAGATCGGTCTCGATCGTTCCAGGTGAATGCACAGACTGACCAGGATAACGAAGGATATCCTGCCAGGGGGTTTTGCGTGTATCTGGTAGCAGGGATGCGGTGATCGGTTTCTCTTCATCGGTCAATAGAACATGCCTCAAAGGCGTTCCCTCTTCGAAGAAATGCAGCAGGCTGCTGAATTTGTCCGTCGAAGTCAATATCACCTGAATATCGCAGTTTCTGGTGATGTATGCCAGGCGTTTCGCCGGAGCATTCGGATCGAGTGGGACATACACACCGCCAGCCTTCATGATCCCGAAGACACTGATCACCGAGGCTAGTGATTTGTGCACATAGATCCCCACCCTGTCCCCGCGCTTTACCCCGGCTTCAACCAGCGCGCCTGCCACTTGGTTCGCCAGTGTATTAAGTTGCCTGTAAGTGAGAGATTTCCCGCTAAATCTCACCGCCTCTTTATCTGGAAAGCGTACTGCGCTCTCCTCAAGCAAATGCTGAAGCAGGAATGCCATATTTAACTACCTCCTCCGGGTTTTTCTACTTCCCCGTACTGTTCATACCTACAAGCTACAAGCCAAGCAGTCTGGCGATGATCGTCCGCTGGATATCAGAGGTACCTGAATAGATCGTCCCTCCGATCGCATCCCTGAGATCTCGTTCCACCTCGAACTCGGTCATATAACCATACCCCCCGTGGATGCGAATGGCATCCAGGCTGGACTGGACAAAACACTCGCTCAGATAGAGTTTTGCCAGGGCTGCTTCCATTACGGCCGTTTTCCCTTGCTGCTTGAGCCAGGCGACTTTATAGAGCAACAGGCGGGCTGTCTCGAGGCGAACCTTCATGTCTGCTATCCGATTGGATACAGATTGGAATCTGCCGATTGGCTGATTGAACTGTCGCCGCTCGCGTGCATATCGGATACATTTCTCCAGCTGGTATTCCATCGCTCCCACCTGGCTGCCCAGGATGGCGCTGCGCTCCCAACCCATCGAATTGGTGAAAATGCTTGTCCCCGCGCCGATGGGTCCCAGCTGGTTCTCATTGGGCACGAAACAATCCCTTAGGACGATCTCCGCCATTGGCGAGGTGCGCAGACCCATCTTGTCGATATGGCGGCTGATGCTGAAACCAGGCATATCCTTTTCAACGAGGAATGCAGTGATCCCCGATCGCCCTTTGCTGGGATCCACCGTGGCGAATACCACCGCAAGGTCTGCAATAGGCGCATTGGTAACGAACATCTTTGTCCCATTAAGGATATAACCGCCATCGACTTTGTCCGCTCGCGTGCGAAGACTATATGCATCCGATCCAGAATCAGGCTCGGTCATCCCATGCGCCCCGATCAGTTCCCCATGACACAACCCCGGAAGATATTTCTTTTTCTGCTCATCACTGCCAAAATTCAGGATCGGCATCTCTACGCTCCACATCTGAGCGTTTATTGCAAAGATCAATCCATTATCCCGGCATCCATACCCCAGGGCTTCCATCGTGAGCATCACGGTCAAGACATCCACACCTGACCCACCGTATTCCTCAGGGATCGGTAAACCCAGGATGCCGAACCGGGCGCATTTACGCCAGTTCTCCAGCGATATCTCCCCGCGCCGATCGCGTTCGACGACATCGTCGTTCAATTCCCGCTGGGCGAATTTGATCACAGTGTTCTTGTACGCCAGCTGTTCTTCTGTCCAGGAGAAATCCATAGCACGCCTCGTTCAGAATTTACCAAAAACGCTTCTTCAGAATGGAGTAAGCCACATACACCCCAATAACAACGATCAATACGATGGCAACTGGCAAGACGCCCGACAACCATCCGGATTGGCCGCCAATGTTCTCTTCACCCGGCGCGAAGATCGGGGGTGTATTCGTCACAATCGGGACGACCTCAGTGGCGGCACTGGTGGTTTCCGACTCCCGGGTGTATGTTGGCAAGGGTGTGGCAGGTGGAGTATTCGTCGCCGTGGGTATTGGTGTCGTGACAGCTGAGCTGATATCCACATCCCGATATGTAAAGAGCAGTTGAGACTGCTGCCCGCCGGACTGCACATTCTCGATGGCGCTCTTGATGATGACGCCAAGTTTTCCTCCAGGCGAGATAACGCAGGCCAGAGATTCGATCGATGTGTTTTGGGTGACTTCTATGTCGAAACTCCTCTCCGCCGACCAGCGCTGCCCATCGAAAAGCCAGTGTTGGATTGTGTATATAGTCGTCCCCCCGCGAACAACCAGCAGTAAGTGCAACCGACCGCCATCATCTTGGATCAGGCTCGGCGTGCCGATCGTTCCACCAAAAATTGAGACCGGCACAGTTCGAAACCAGGTTGTCCCATTATCGAGCGATTGTTCATGCCACAAAGTCGTCCCACTGCTGCTGATCTCCTGCCAGAGGCGCTGTAAGCTGCTCTTGCCAGTACCTGTCATCCAGCTCCAGATGACAGGATTATCGACTACCGTTTGGGGTTCACCCCAGGTCTTACCCCCATCGACTGAACGCATATAAACGAGAGACAAAGGACCTGTCCCACCTGGGAGTGAATATCGGGTGAAGATTAAATGCAGTTGTCCTTCGTCTGTGAGAGCCAGGTGAGGTTGGTCGACCATCGCCCAGCCTGCACTTTGCGCATCGAAGATACGAATGGCATCTGTCCAGGTATCTCCGCCATCATCAGATCGCGTCAGATATATCCCGCGATCCTCGTTCAATGGGATCGCATAAGCAACATAAATGATCCCCTCTGGGCTGATATGGATGTCTGGTGCGCTGCCAACCGGGCGCGGCGCAGGCAGAGCGAGCGGATCTGCCCATGCTGTTGCAACTACCGCCTGATTTGCATCCGCCCGGCTGTAATAGACCTGTCCTTCTAAACCGCCGCTCCATACGACGTGCAGTCTATTTTGGCCATCCACAATTGCATCCGGTTGATCCGCATTTCCTTCTGGTGAAGTGAGAACAGCTGCAGGCGTCGACCATTGTCCAGCTTCCCAGCGTGCATAGTAGATAGTTTTCCCCTGGCCTTGTGGCTGATCGATGGATGCCTGGCTCCAAAATGCGTGCAGGCGTTCCTGCCTGTCAGCCACCAGCTTCTCACCACGCACGCGCGTATCGCTGATCGTCAATTTGACAAGCGGATTCCAGATAGCTTCTTGAGGAAACCAGGTGGAAACATCGAGCAATTGCCGCCTCATCAGCCAGATGTCCTGCCCAGCAGCGCGATCACACCCCACCACGTATAGTGTGGCTTCCCCAACCAAGATGGGTTGCTGGCAGCCATACTCAACAAAATTTTGTGTCTCTGGGTCTATAAAGGTGTTTATCGCCTCCTGAGGCTGAGGATCGCTCCAAATCGAACCATTCCAAGCTTGCAAATAGACCTGGATGCCGGTCAAGAACAGGATCGGAAACTCGCCATTCGGCAGAAATCTGATCTCTTGAGGGCAGATGACGAACCCCTCGAACATTCTGAGTGGTGGACCCCAGCTGCTCCCTCCGTCTTTCGAAATCTGGTAGTACTGCTCACAGCTGGACTCCATGCGGTTCTTCTGCCAGAAAAGAAAGACCTCTTCTCCCAAGGCTTCTGTGGTGATCCGTTCCGGACCTGGATTGACAGATCCCTCCTGCGGCTTATCGATCTCTTGCGCCTCACTCCAGCTCTCGCCTCCGTCGAATGATACCGAAAGGAAAACACGTTCTCGTGGCTGGTTATCCCAGACGGCATACAGGCGCACTTCATCGCCAACCATGGCACTGCTCAGATCGACATTCGAATCTTCCAGGGTCAACGCCCGAAGATAGGGGGATTGGTACAACGCGATCGGGAGTGACCAGTTCCCGTTGATGGTGCGCAACCGCTGATAATAAATCCCAGCGGGTTGCTCTGGTGTATCCTTCGGACGAACATATGCCAGATGGATTCTCCCTTGATCATCCACGATCACATCCACATCCAGAGCAGAATCCGTGATTTGGACTGCTGCGTTCCATGACGACAATGTCGCGAAAGACGATGCCCTGACCCGGCTGTGAAAGAGAGCATCTGTGTCATCTCGCCAGAATGCGTGGATATTCCCCTCTCGATCCGCCAGCAAGATCGGGATAAAGTCCCCCGAAGGCAGACTCACCGGGACCGGCGTGCTCCATTCGTTACCATCGCCGGTCGTATAGACGAAACCGGCAAACTCATCACTCCACAGGATATGAAACACCCCATCCGTATCGAGGACGACTTGAGGGTTGCTGGCAGATCCCGATTTCGAAAGATTAATCGGCTCTGCCCACCCCTCGGCGGTTTGCGCCTCAACTCCATGGTTTAATACGAGCGCGAAATACAGAACCACCATGGCAAGAAAAGCTGCCAGGCGGTATGCTCCCAATGCAGAAGTATTTGCCGTTGTTTGCTTCATTGTCCCGTGCGATTCCTTTGGTATTTATTCAGATTGATCTCATGCAGGATCTCGACAATCTGGTGTGATTGCCAGGCGAGGTCTTGGCGATCACGCGCCCGCCACCAGTATTGATACGCATCCAGCTCATACTCAGCTTCCGGGATGTCCCTTAAAACAGAAATTGCCTGATCGAGTTCGCCTGCCCAGACCAGGGCATAACCGAACGCTTTCCTCACCCCACGGTGTCCTGGATCCAATCGGAAAGCAATAGCCAGCTCATCCCGCGCAGATTCGAAATCTCTCGCTCCCATATATGCCAGGCCAAGGCGGTGATGTGCAGTTCGATTCAATGGGGTTAAATCGGACGCTTTCGCCAGTCCCTGCAAGACTTCCGTCGGCACGACGACTTCCTCGATATCGTTCAAATGCTCAGCAGGCCAGGTGCGCAGTTCCCACCGTGCCGTCTTGATCGCGCCGAGATTGGCATACCAGGCAGCCTCCAGAGACCTTCCAGATAGCAGGACAGCGCTCACCACGATTAACAGGATAACGCCGCCTGAGATGAACCAGGCCCTCTTATCCTCGCCGAATAATCCAGCCTGCGGGATCTGCCCTGTCTTCTGCTGGTCTAACCCGTCATTGAACAGCGCCGAAGCGATCCCTGGCATTAAAAACAACAAGGGAGAACCGCCATCGCCATAGAACGGATCATCGATCAAACCATGTACCAGCAGAATAACCACACCCGTCAAAATCGCTTCTGCCAGAAGGAGATCATCGCCCCGACCATGCTTCCGGATGATGATCCGCCAGAGCATCCAAACACTCATCCCGAATATGGCGATCGTCGCTCCGCCTCCTGCCAGACCCTGCTCGAAGAAGACATCCAGGTAGAAATTATGGCTGTAAGCGAATAAAAAATATGGGCTGAGCATAATGTAACGGGAATAGTTTCCGCCAAAGGCACGCAGCCCCCCGCCAGTAAAGGGATAATCCTCGATCAGTTTGAGCGTGCTCTGCGCCAGTTCTATCCGGCTGCCACCTGAAGGCAAACCTGGAAGACTGTTGGCAAGGTCCACCAATCTATCCGGGTCTGCGATAAGCAAGGCTGAGACGGTCACGCAAGCGGCCACAATCAATGCCAGAATGATTTTATCCACGGCGAAGTTTGTGAGTGTGGTTAAATAGCGGCTGCCCCGCCACAATCCCCATAGAGTGAAACCAGTCAGGCACGCCAGCCAGGCACCGCGTGAACTGCTCATGAACAGTCCGGCCAGGACAATCACAACCGCCAAGATGGCGACACTCTTCCAAGTATTGATTCTATTGCCACGCCCAGACCAAACAAGATAGATATTCAATGGCAGAAATACCCCCAAGATACCCCCAGCAAAGTTCGGTGGGATCACCGGCAAACCGGTGTCGATGTGCATCCTCGCCAGGAGGAAGCTCAGACGATCGATGACTTCCAGATCGCCTTTCAGGTTTGATCGATCAGTGGTGAGCAGGGAATACATGGCGATGATAACCCCCAAAGCCCCAACTGCTGTGACGATCACGTTGAGATTTTCTCTTGGCTGGCGGGCAAGCGCGTAATATATCAGCACCGCCCCAACAATAATCCAGAACTTCGTCAAGGCAGCCTGGCGGTTGTATGCAGCGAGCACGCCAACCCCTGCCGTGATCACAAAAAACAGTAAAAAGAGATCGAGTTTCGTCCTGCGGAATGGAAGTTGTCCTATCGAAAGGCGGGCAAACCAGGGCAGGAGGGCGATCCATACTGGCCATCCGCCTGAATCAGGGATTAGATACCAGATAACGCCGCTTATTGAGACCAGACCCAGCTCGCCCAGTGCAAACCAGCGACTGGAGACCAACTGGTGCATGCAGCTTTTAATCTGTCGATTGGAACTCGCGTTGCGACTGCCAGCTGAGATGCTGAATCCCAACGCTCAAAGCGCTGCGAATCGTGGAGGCATCCGATACCAGCATCTTCAGATAGGTCAGGATAGGCCCTGGTCGAAAAGCCCATTCGCGCCAGGCGCGCTTCTGCCAGTAAAGCAGTTTCTCAGCGGGCAGGTTGGGATAATCCAACACTGTGCCTTTGTCCATGTCGACCTGCTCCCAGCGCGTCCCGGGACGGAACCAGCCGTTTTCGACCACCTCGAAGAAGAAAGGTGTTCCCGGGTACGGTGCCGCCACATGAAACAAGGCGATATCCAGGGGCAGTTTCTTGGAGAACTCGATCGTTTGCCGGATAGTTTCTTCAGTCTCACCCGGAAGTCCGATGATGAAATACCCCCAATTCTTGATGCCTGCTCTTTTCGCCCAAATCAACGCTCTCTCTGCCTTCGCAGGGTAGGCACCCTTGCGGGCATGTTTTAGGATCTGTTCGTTACCGCTCTCAATCCCCCACGAGATCAGCCAACAGCCAGCTTTCCCCATCAGTTTGAGCATCTCCTCATCCACATAATCCACCCGGCTGTTGCAGGTCCATTTGATATTGATGTTCTCGGAGATCATCCGCTGGCAAAGCTCGACAACCTGATCCCGGTTCACGGTGAACAGATCGGCATACATATGGATGTTATTGATCCCCAATCCCTTGAGTTTCCACAACTCCTCCATGATCAGGGCAGGTGATCTCAACCGAGCCGTGTACTGGTAGGTTACATGTTTGATGCAATACGTGCATCCTGCCGGACATCCCCGGCTGGTTACGATGAAAGTAAAAGGTCCCTTGATCAGGGGCATGCGATATTTCTGCAAAGGAAGTAACTCATGAAGAGGAATTGGCAGATCGTCCAGGTCTTGAATAAAAGGACGTGGCAGGTTGACAACGATTTCACCCCCATCTCGCCACGCCAGCCCCTTGATCCCGTGCATGTCGACCCTGCCTTCCGAGTCGATGGCTGGTTTATAGAAGGGATCGTGTTTGGAGAAGAGCTTTTCGATCTCCGGTGGGCGCTGGTCGATCTTACCTTCCAGGTGATCGAGCAGATCGCGGATGGTAAGGTCCGGTTCACCGACCAGGACGATATCCAGCGCCGGATAAGGGCGCAGGGATTCGCGCGGGATCGGTGTGACATGAGTACCGAACGCGATCGTCGTCGCGCCGCGCGCCTTCGCCAGAAAACAGCCATACATATCGTTCTCAAGCGTCGGCGCCGTCACCTGAGTGAGGTAATATTTGGGCTGATATCTGTCGATCAGCCTGGTGAACTCCTGCCAGCCCATCCGTTCAGCGTTGGCGTCGATGATCTTGATCTTATAAGTCGGATGCAACAAAGCACCCATCTGCGCCAGCGAAACCTGCGGCCACACCATGTTCTCCCTGGTGCGACGACCGACCCGGTGTTGCGTGCGAATCCAGTAGCCGCCATCCGGCGTGGGCGGATTGACGAGCATGATGTCTACCGCCTCGGGGGAACGTGGGGTATTCAAAATCACATCGCGCACGATCGCGTCCGCGCTCGGGAAATTCGCCGTGCGCAACTTGGGGATGCGGCGTGTCCCCAGATTCTCCTTGATATCCACTGCCTCGAGCTCTATCTTGTTCTCCTGATCACCGTTACTCACCATCACATCACCTCACTACCGCTCGTCTGCATTTCCGTATCCTGACCGAGATCTTTCCGGGTCAGCTCCTCCCGTTGGCTTAGTTCCTCCAGGACACGCATCAGGACCCAGTAGATGATCAATTGTACACCAACGAGGAGGAACATCGCACTGCCCAAAAGATATAACCATAACCGGGAGATATCCCAACCGTTCACACCCAGGATCACACTCGTAGTTCCAACAGCCAATCCGATCAACAGAGCTCCCAAACCGATCCAACCGAAATAATGGTCCAGCGACGGATTGAACAGCGGGCGACCAAACAAACCCTGTCGGATAGGTTGTTTGTAGAAGAGGGAAACCAGATAATTGAAAGTGCTTCCCAACGCAAAGATACTGATCCCGGTGATACCGGCCACCAACGCTGCGTAGAGCATGGCTACCCCCCAGGGGCTCAAGGTGGTGACACCACTCAAACGGGCAACCACCAATCCCAGTCCAACCGAACCAGCAAAGACCATCCCCAGCAGTCCAATGACTCCCAGAATACGTACCGGGTTGTAAGTCAACACGGTCCAGATCATCGATTGCAAAAAGATCGAGCCATCCCGAACCACGCTTAGCTTGGACCTGCCTACCCGTTCATGATAAGGTATCGGCACCTCTACCATCCGCAACCCTTCATGCATCGCCCGGGTGCTCATCACAGGGGTCAGGTTTAACCCATTGGGCAGAGGATAAATCCTCTCCAGGATCTCCCGCTTGAAGACCCGCATCCCGCTGGCGCTATCGGATACCTTATGATGACCCATCAACGTGAGCAGGGTGGCAAAGAACAGATTACCAACCCGGCGGGTAAGAGGCATCTTGCTATCCGCACCAGACATCCGCGAACCGATCACCAGATCGCTGCCGTTGAGAGCCTTCTCGCATAATTGCGGGAAATACTCTGGTGGATAAGTCCCGTCGGCATCCAGAAACCCGATCAGCTCCCCCGAGGCATGCGAGAATCCGGTCTTCAGTGCCGCCCCATACCCGCGATTCCTTGGATGGCGGATCAGGCGCACTCCCTCTATCTGGCTGACGATTTGAGCAGTCCTGTCCCGGGAGCCATCATCCACCACGAGCAGTTCAAGGTCATCCACACCTGCTCTCACCAGATCTTCCTTGACTGCCAGCACACGCCGGGTGATATCGGCGATTCCATCCTCTTCGTTGTAAGCGGGAATCACCACAGATAATGTCGTCATTCAACAAACTCCATAGTTTTCGATAAACGTACATTCCCAGAGTAAGAGACCATCGTTACCCCGGGTCATCTATCCCATCAATATACCTTCTTGCTCTCATCCCGCCTCATCCCATCGATCGTGCGGATCGGGCGCGCTGGCACCCCGGCAACGATCGTATGCGGCAAGACATCTTTCGTAACCACCGCACCCGCTGCGACAACCGCGCCCTTGCCGATGCGTACGCCATCTGTGATCACTGCACCCGAACCCAGCCAGACATCATCCTCGATTACGATCCCTTCGGCAGTGATGCCCTGCTCAACAAACGGACGATCTGGATCATCGAAGACATGGTTGACTGCAATGATCTGCGTAAACGGTGAAGTGTAAACCCGGTTGCCAATCCGAACACCACCCTGCCCCCGGATCACAGAGTACTCGCCAATCAGGCTGTCCCGTCCGATCCATATACCCGCATGCGGCAGATCCCGAAAGTTATAGACGTGCAATACTGCACCATGCATCACAATCGTATTCTCTCCGATCTCGATCCCATTCGGACAGGCATGAAGATATACACCCTGATCCAGATAAACGCCGTTCTTGAGGCGAATATTGTTCGCAAAACGCAAACGCACTCCGTTCTCGATCGCAGCCCATCCTTCCATTTTCACGATCAGGCGATAGACCACGCCTCTCAAGCCTATCCCAAGGATGGTCGGCACCCATCCAAAAAGAGCATAAAGAGTCTGTTCGAGAATATACCGACCCAGACTTGTTGCCTGACGACTCAAATAAAGGCGAAGGATTTCCAACATAGATTTTGCAAGCTGGCATGAGGGTAAAATCCCCACCACGATCGCCAGGGAATAAGCTATCCTTATAAATTAGGACAAATCTTATCCCTAAAGACTGAATTGGTCAAGCGGATAGTTTGAAAACATTTTGGTAAATGTGCCTCCTTGACAACGGCGCGGAGAAAATCCCTGTTGCACAGTTCGACCTCAATCCTGAACAGGTGACCACCTGGGGACAAACGTACCACCCTGGGTATAATTACGTTCATGGACGCAGCTCTCTTTCTCGATCGGGATGGGGTGATCATCGAAAACCGTTCTGATTACGTCCGCAGCTGGTCTGATGTGAAATTTCTCCCTGAATCTCTCCCGGCGCTGGCGCGCATCCGCCACCACCCCCTGCGTATCATCGTCGTCACGAACCAGTCTGCGGTTGGACGTGGCTTGCTCAGTCTCGAAGACGCCGAAGAAATAAACGCACGCCTGGTGAGAACGATCCAGGAAGCGGGTGGGCGCATCGATGCTGTCTTCATGTGTCCGCATTCTCCCCAACAAAACTGCACCTGCCGAAAGCCCCAGCCAGGATTACTCCTCAAAGCAGCTGAACGCCTGAGCCTGGATCTTTCACACTCAATTTTGATCGGCGATGCGCTCAGTGATATCCAAGCTGGCCAGGCAGCGGGTATTCCCACAAATGTCCTGTTGCTTACCGGCAGGGGTGCTGAGCAGCGTGCCCTGCCGGAAGCCGACCGCCTGCCCCCCTTCCAGGTCTTTCCCGATCTGTCCTCTGCATTGGAAACTCTCCTGCCATAAAGCATCTAGAAAATTAACTCACTGGTTACCCGGGTCAATCTAAAGCCCGGCGTTGTGTCTGCAACTCAATCGGGCTGGGCATCTCCAATTCAGCAGCGATCGCTGCCAGCTGCGTGGCCTTTTCCCGCAGCGCCTTGCAGATCAGGTGTTCCAGCATCAAATGAATGTCCTCGACATGTTCGATACTGTGACTGGGGACATGCAGGTTGATGTCCACCAGGGTTCCTAATCTCCCGCTGTCGAAACCGGTGAATCCTATCGTCCGCGCCGGGACGGAGTTTGCCAGGAGAATGGCGTTCACCACGTTGGGTGAATTTCCGCTGGTCGAGATGCCGATCACCACATCATCGGGTTGGATATGGCTGGCGAGCTGTTGAGCGAAGACATTTTCATACCCTTCGTCGTTCGCCAGGGCTGAAATTAAAGCCATATTGTCCGTCAAACCGATCACCCGAAAATTCGGCACGCCCTGGACGCGGGTATTCTTCCCCAGATCGCAAACAAAATGCGAAGCCGTCGAAGCACTCCCGCCATTTCCCATGATGAACACCTGGCGGTTCTTCAGACGGGCTGCATGCAGCACATCGATTACCTGTTCGATAATCGAGATCGACAACCCATCCAGCGTGCTCTTGAGCTCACCGATATAATCTCGAATGATATGCATGAAGATCTCCTTGCGTCACCCCCCGCCGGGGTTGAATCAAATATTGGTAATCACGATTTCGGAATACTTTTTTCGTTACTAAATGTCTTGTCTGCGCAAAACCCTGATTGCTAAAGTCTGCCTGGCAGGTAGACCTGCTTCCTATCGATTGCCGAACCCGGGTCACAACAAGCTATCGCCTACGCAGTCACCTCAGCTTCTCGGAAATAACTCACTGTGTAGTTCAAACCTTCTTCCAGTTCGACTTCTGGTTTCCAGCCCAGCAGCGCTGCGGCCCGGCTGGCGTTAAGATAAATCCGCCGGGTTTCGCCTGGTTTGGCTGGCCCATGGATCGGCTCGAGTGGATAATCGGTGATTTTCCGCAACGTTGCGAAAACCTGATTGACAGTCGTTCCTCTTCCAAAGCCGAGATTATAGATAGTGTTGACGTGATCCGTGGTCAAAGCCAGCAGATTTGCCCTGGCACAATCTGCCACATACACAAAGTCACGTTCCTGATCGCCATCGCCGTTGATGATCACTTGCTCACCAGATAGCATTTGACCAGTGAAAATCGCCACCACACCGGCTTCACCGTGCGGGTCTTGGCGTGGCCCATAGACGTTCGGGTAGCGCAAGACCACATAATCCATGCCATATAGCTGCTGGTACATATAGAGATAATGTTCGACGGTGTGCTTGCTTGCTCCATAAGGACAGATCGGATTGATCGGGTGCTCTTCATCGCAGGGGAGATATTCAGGTTCTCCGTACACAGCACCTCCGGTGGAGATGTAAATAAAACGCCCGACACCAAACTCCCGCGCAAGTTCGAGCAGGCGAATCGAGCCCAAGATATTAACGTCAGCATCGAACAGCGGGTCAACGACCGAACGGCGGACATCCATCTGGGCTGCATGATGATCGACCACCTCGGGGTGTTCCTTCTCGAAAATCTCTCTCAAGCCTGGATCGCGAATGTCCATTTGATAAAAAGTGGCGGCGGGATTGAGGTTCGAACGCCGCCCGGTCGAGAGATCGTCTACAACGATGACCTGATGCCCCTCGTTCAAAAACAAATCGACGACATGAGAACCGATAAATCCAGCTCCCCCGGTTACGAGTATCTTCACCTGTTCTCTCCTTTGTTACCGTAATCTTATTACCAACTATCAGATGGCTATTCTAATACGCCCCGCGCCTTTTGAGAACCGCCGGGATCGTCTGGAAAAGCAACTGCAGATCCAGCCAGATACTCCAGTTGCGGACATAGTGCATGTCCAATCTCACCCGCTCTTCATAGGTCACATCCGATCTCCCGCTCACCTGCCAAAGCCCCGTAATCCCCGGACGTACGGTCAACAGGTTGAGATCCCATTTGTCGTATTTTTCGACCTCCGCAGGTGTGATGATACGCGGCCCAACCAGAGACATCTCCCGCTTCAAGACATTGAAGAGCTGCGGCAGCTCGTCCAGGCTTGTACGCCGGAGTATCCTTCCGATCGGCGTGACGCGCGGATCTTCCTTGAGCTTGTAATTGCACAGATATTCTCGCTTCAGGTGAGGATGCTGATCCAGGATCTCATCACCGTTCTCGTACATGGTGCGGAACTTATATGCGTTGAACTGCCGCCCGTTCATCCCCATCACCCGCCGCCTGTAGATCACCGGTCCGGGCGAATCGAGTTTGATCAAAATGGCAATGACGATTAGAGCTGGAGCGAGGAGAATGAGACCAGGGATCGTCAGCGCGTAATCCAACATAAACTTCAAAACCTCATCGACACCAGTCAGGCGGACTTTGTTGACCCCCACCAGGGGGACATAGGCGAATTCCTTCACCGTCAATCCGGTAGTGATGATCTCGTATAAGCCGGAGGACATCCGCACATTGACATTGCTCGAGATCCCATAGCGCTGGAAAATCTCAAGCATCTTATCCCTCGATGAGATGGCGCTGCTCGCCAGGATGATCTCTTCGATCTCGAGACGCGGAATTAACTCGTCCAGGTCCTCCACCTTCCCGAGCACATACAAATTTCTGCCAAGGTGAGTGCCCACCGGGAATTTCTTGTCGATGAACCCCAGAATGTGAAAACCCGAAGATTGCCAGCGTTGCAGCTGATCCGCAAGAGTCAACCCTTCGTTATTCGCCCCCACGATCACCGCCGATGTAAGAAAATAACCCCTCTCCCTCAACCGGTAGACCACCCGGCGCAGGGTGAACCGACCGATCGAGACAAAAAGGAACGCCAACAACCAGGCCATCAACAGCCAGCCGCGCGCGAAGATAAAGTCCTCTGCCAGAAAACCAGCCGCGATCACCAGCACCATCCCAGCAGTTGTGCCATTGAAGATAATCGAATACTCCTGGGTACCCCCCAGCAACTTCTGTCGGTCATAAGCACCCATAACCAGAAGGATGGTTATCCAGACCACGATCAGCGCTGCAACGAGGAGCTGATAGTAGTGAACGTTCGTATTCCTGTTCTGATAGAAGATCCCCAGCGAGGCCTCGAAACGCAGGTAGTAAGCGAGCCGAAAAGCCAGACCGAGCATCAATATGTCAGACAGGATCAGGCTGATCGTGTACAGCCGCCATTGGGTCCGTCTCGGGATGGACTGAGACGCCCTCTGTATCTTGGATTTTAAAGGCGTGTCGACAAACAACTGGATGCCTGAAGGTGTTGTTTCCATAAAAAATGTTTCCCTCCACAGCTCTCCGGGCGATGACTCCCTCTCATTGGCATGCTCCGCCCTTCCGACATACGGAAAGGTCGGCAAACGAGAATTTTTTTCGTTTTGCACCCGCTGATAGCCCCTCCCGATTTACTCGGCGGGTTTGTTCCATTGCCACCACTAGTGCAAGTGAATTTGGAGTCATCACCCTAATTCATAGGGTTTAAATCGGATAAAAAAGCGGTTAATTCTCCTGAATACATATCGCTTAACGAAAACCTTTGGCAGATGTTACACAGATTTGTAGGAAATAAGCTGAAGTCCGAGATCCTTTGAGTAGCATGTTTCCAGGATCACCCATTCTTGAAAACAAAGCGAAACCGGTACGTGGCCGGTTTCGCTACTTGCTCCCCACGGGTCTTGCTTCAAAGAAGCCAGCGACCAGAATCGACCCGCGGTTCATCGCATCCACGTTCTAATTATTTCCTGTTCTCTTGTTCTATAAACGTCACAAAATGGGATTTGTTACAGGAGATCGGTCATATTCTTGAGCAAATCTTCTCTCTCACGGGTCCGCCCATTCTATTGTCAGAGCTGGCCGAGAGCCTGCCAGGGGATAATCCGATGACCAGAAGTACTTGCCGCTGTGCCGGGCGCTGTCTGCAGAATATAATGCCAGGCGCAGGGACATGCCTGCAGCGTAAGCCTGCCGGGTAGCCAGAGTCACGTCCCATTCGCGCGGCAATCCGTCGGCGCCGGGGTAATCTGCCAACCAGGGTACCCATGCCCGGCTGACATTCTCCATCGCCAGCGGCGCGTTATTCCAGGTAAGCGTCGCTTCATCCCAGTTTTCTCCAACGGTGAAGACCTGGATCCACGATCCTGGCGCTTCACCCCATTCCCCTCCACCCGCGTTCCCGAACTGGTAGATCACCAGCCTGGCGTTGAGGATTTCCTTACCTTTTGGGATTCGATCCAGCGGGAAGGTGATATAGTACTTCGAGAAACACGCCGAATCAGAGACATCATACTGGTTTTGAACATTGACACGGTCGATGCCGGCGTAATTCGCCTCACCCCATTCGGTAAACTTATCCATTCCGTCCCCGCAATTGGTTGCCCCTCCCACCTCGCCATCTGGCACAATTGCTCCATTGAGACCCTGACGGATGGTCAAACTCCCTTGCGGAGCCTGCTCGCTTTCCCTGAGCGCGGGTAAACCGAAAGCCAGCCTCCCCCAGCTCCCCGGTCGATCTCTTTCCATGGATTCGGGCCAGCTCTTATCTGGAATGACCGTTCCAGAGCTGTCATCCCGGTCGTGCACAATGACACCCATCCCCCAGACGCTCCCTTGTGCTGGTGGGTCGTCCAATCCGAGGCTTGTGAACGGGATGTGAAAGGTCAACCGCCAGCCACTGTCCCGGTCAAGATCGTTAGCGCTGCCGCGCAGGCCAGCCTCGGTTGTGAAAGGCAGATTCTTGCTCTTCCATCCGCTCCCATCCCCCTGGTAGGCAGCCTGATAATTCGCCCGGTTCTCGTGCCAGGAAAGCTGCCCGATGAACCTGAAACTGTGCACCGCAGGCGCTACCCCCTGATTTCCTTCCCGATTCAAGTAAAGGCTCACTGCGTCCCAGGCGGTCAAATTTTCGACCGGAGGTGTTGCATCATACCAGAGAAGGCGATCGAAAATCGCCACATGCACAAACAGCTCCTGCTGCGTATACCCGACCCGTACATCGGTGTAATTCTCCGTTGGGGTCACTTTACCAAACCAAAAGATAGCGGTCTCATCGAAGACCAGCTCGTCTGGAAAATACGGCGCGTTGACCTGACGAACCCCCTGAGGGATGCTGCCACTGGAGTTTCTATTAACCAGAGGGATAAAAGTCGAAACCTGATCAACATTACTCTCGCCTCCTGCTCTCGTCAACGAATGCCCTGCCATGAGAAAGAACCCGATAAGGGCAAGGGAGGTCCAGACCAGTAATTTGCCCATTTCATACAAGCTACGCCAATGCCAGGAGGTCCTCGTGGCGAATTCCCCCTTCGAAGAGTATGATGTTGAGCCATCTGCTCTGCACTGCACTAACCACTTCTCCCTGAGAAATTCAGAGCATTTCATACCCTGGGCTTCTTGCAGTTTTCTCTCCTGGTTCACATTTACAAAATTAAAGGCAATCCTGCAAAATAAAAACTCCCGTCAGGGCTGCATCCAGCTTAAGGTGCTAAGACCGTATCGCTGTGAACGAGCGCGCCGTACCGGGAGTGGAGTTGGTAAACTTACCGCCCTATCAAACTGACGGTTGAGACGTTACTTCGACTACTCCAGGCTGATCGGTGCCTGCTCCACCTGCATTTTGAGCAGAACTTCTCTCCGCCGGGTGCGCGCCACCTTCACGGGGTCTTTGAAAGGTTCATCGATGCGGCTCAAGCGAGCCGAATTCATGCAAATAACGGTGACCAGGAACCCTGAAAATATGATCCAGGCAAGGATGATTCCAACGATCAAGACTGTCATGGCACACTCCTTCGCGATATTTCCTGCCGCAGAGAGGCCTGATCGACCGGCAGTGGACCCTCATCCTGACAGGTTCACAGGACCATCCACAACCCAATCGCTCAGCTCAGGCAGCCCGGCGATCCTGCAGCCTCATCGTGGGTATTCCAGGCTGTTTAGATCCGTGGCTTTGCGTCGCTGCCTTTCAGCAGCTTTGCCTTTTCTGCGCTGCATCAGGATTATAAGGTTCACCTACCTGATAGACAATGGTAAATATATCCTAAATAACGCAGTAAGTCAGAATAAAATACTTACAGATCTGTAATGAAAATAAGATCGACCTCACGCGATCGTTCTATATCTGTGCTGTTATGGCGAGGCGGTTTTTGCCAAAGGGATCTGGTTTTGTCACAGGGAGGCGGTTTTCGCAGAGGGATCCTGAAGGTAGCCCGGAGGGCCACCCCCGTTCCCCAGCCCAGGCTGGGATCGCTTCGTCACTGCGCTCCTCGCAATGACAGCCGGGATTCGTCATGGTGATTCTTTCCACTGCGCGGAATGTATTCCAAACTCGAGGATTCAGGATGTTATTTCTAAGCAGCCTGCCGTTCTTTGGCAAACCTGGCTATCTCTCTCCCAGTGCAAAAGTTCGCTTGACCAATGGATGGCTCGCTGTGACCTCTCGAGTTTGTATCCCCCGATTCCACAGGATCTCCGAATAGTACAAAAGGACTGGATTGATTCATTAAGATTTATTGTATAATTCGATTAATCCACAAAAGGAGGGGTATCGTTATTTCCTTCCATGCTTCGGATCTGGCAAGGAATAGGGCAGGCAGATGAATTTCTCTGGGAATAAACTCCGACAGGTGTGGCTGCCATTCTTGATCCTGGCAGCCGTAATTCTGGCGAGCAGCTGGGTGCTGGCTGGGGTGATCTACCCGAACGAACCTTCACCCGATGGCGTTGAATTTCCCACGATTGCGCCAACAACCTTTATGACCCCCTCCTCGACACCTGCCCTCACAACACCGACCGCCACAAGTGTGTCCCTCCAAACCAACCCAACCAACCCCTCCCCGATCCACCCATCGACCCGCAATTGCACTTACACCACCCATTTCTGGCGGGATAATCCTGATGCCTGGATGATCGAGAATGTGGTGATCGGTCGGCTGGCATTCAACAAGAGTGAAGCCATCGATATCCTCACCCGCCAGGCAGAGGATGAGACAACCGCTCTTCTCCAGGAATTCTTCGCCGCCCTGCTCAACACCCTTAAAGGTGCAGACAGTGAAGCTGTGGAGGAATCCCTGATACAGGCAAGCGATTGGCTCAGTGCGCACCCCCCAGGAGTCGAGCTGTCGCAATCCGAACGCGATCAGGCAAAGTCCCTGGCACAGGCGCTTTCCGAGTATAATAACGGCGTCAATGGTCCAGGACACTGCTCAGACGAACCACCCACACCCACCCCACTCCCCTCGTTAACGCCTACACCGACGGAGACCCCGACCGCCACCCCGCTGTTCACCCGCCGCCCCTCCGCCACACCCACCCTGGAGGAGCGCGAATCAAAACCGACCAAACCTCCCACCCCTACGGATACACCGCCCCCTCCACCACCGCCGACTACTGAGCCACCCCCACCGGGGCCGACGCCAACCCCCGCTCCTACCCAGGCTCCTAACCTGTGAATTTTAGGAACCCTCGAGCCGTCATGCCAGAGTTCAGGTGCACGCGTTGAACTTTGGTACTCTTCCGATTTCCGGATCCTGAGGACTTTTTGGTTTATAATTTGATCACTCCTCCTTCACCACGCCTGCCACAGATTCGAGGGGTTGTTATTGTCGGAGGGCTTTTGCATGCCAAGTTGTCAGAATCTACAGGATAGATCTATGAAATCTGGATATTTTTTCCCGTTTCGGATAATCATCACCATCGGCTTGCTGGCTGGTCTCCTGCCAGTCCCGGAGGGTATTGCAGGCGGCGCGCAATTTTACGGCATGCAACTAAACCCTTTGCATCTCCCCCACATCGGTATCCTGGACGTCGTTGTCGACCCACCTTCGGGTTCGACAACCACCGAAGCGGGAGGCTCAGTGACTTTTGATGTCTATCTGGATGCCGATCCCGGAACGACGGTCACAGTCAATCTTTCTTCGACCGATACGAGCGAAGGCAGTGTCTCTCCAACCGAGATGACATTCGACTCGAGCAACTATTCGACGCCGCAAGCTGCAACAGTCACCGGTGTGGACGATGCCATCGATGACGGCGATCAGCCTTATACGATCGTGATCACATCAACCTTGAACAACCCAGACGATATCGATCTCACCAACACAGACAACGACACCGCCGGCGTTACCGTGGACCCCACCTCCGAACTGGTAACCACCGAGGACTCGGGCACCGCCACTTTCACTGTCGTCCTGACCAGCGAACCCACCGCCGACGTCACCATCAACCTGGCCAGCTCCAACACCAGCGAAGGGACGGTTGCGCCTGCCGCTCTTACCTTCACCGCTGGGGACTGGAGCCTGTCGCAAACCGTGACCATCACCGGCGTGGATGATGCCATCGATGACGGGGATATCTCGTATACTATCCAAACCGGCATCACCAGCACTGACCCAGTCTATGCCGCCATCGATCCCCCTGATGTCTCGGTCACCAACACAGACAACGACACCGCCGGCGTTACCGTGGACCCCACCTCCGAACTGGTAACCACCGAGGACTCGGGCACCGCTACTTTCACTGTCGTCCTGACCAGCGAA